>Ga0302325_10003250_pt1 | contig 38497 bp, 29 predicted proteins | sample Palsa_T0_2_FD_201948 | JGI IMG/M metagenome (GOLD analysis project Ga0302325, IMG submission 201948) | Peat permafrost microbial communities from Stordalen Mire near Abisko, Sweden - Palsa_T0_2 | ecosystem: Environmental > Terrestrial > Soil > Palsa > Peat permafrost | place: Sweden: Abisko...
AACCCAGCTCCGCTGTACGAGAAGTAGTACGTTGTGTCCGCATACAGATTCTGTGCACAGCCCAGAAGGAAAACGACGGCAGATAACCGGGCAAGGCAGCCAAGTGTTGCTTTCATTTCAAAACTCCTTTTGCTTTTCGAGCGCGGGGGCGATGGTCGAAAGCGATGATCGATGACCGTACGAAAGTTGTCAAGTATAAAGCTTACTGATGAGATACTTTTTTCCGAGATGATTTTCGGCTCAGTCCTAAACGTACCGTACGTACTGGCACTAAATTGCATATCACCGTTTGTCATTTTAACTCCAAAGCCCGAAGAGATTAGTTCAGTTGCGCGAGTGCTTGTCGAACTTGCTGTTCGCTCGCGCTGTCTTGCTTCAGACGCAACGCTGCCTCGAGTTCTTCCTTACCCTTTGCCTTTTGCCCCGATGCCACGAGGGTCATTCCGAGATGATAGTGATACTCCGCGGAATCGGGAGCCTTCTGGACTGCTTCTAGGAGCAGCGGCATGGCGCTCGCGTAATTGCCTCGCCTGTACATAACCCATGCCAGTGTGTCAGTGATCGAAGGCAGATCGGGCTGGAGTGATTTCGCCTTCTGCGCTAAGCCTAGAGCGACGTCGAGGTCCTTATCCTCTAGTGCATCGACCCAGGCCGTGTTCGCCATGGCAGGGGCAAAATTTGGATCGGAGGCAAGAGCCTGCGCAAAATACTTGCGGGCGGTTTCGTTGTCGCCCTTGCCGAGATACAGATTCCCGATGCTCGTGGCAAGCGCGGGAAATTTCGGCTGCAAGTCCAGCGCTTTTTGATAGCGCGCGATGGCGAGGTCGGATTGCCCCTGCACCTCGAACACCTTACCCAGCCTCAAGTAAGCCTGAATATTATTGGGATCGATTTGGATGGCCCGCTCGAACTCCGCCTGCGAAGAACTATAATTCTTCATTTGCAAGTTCACGGAGCCAAGGATCACGTGGCCGTTGGCATCGTTGGGATTGGCTGCAACGAATTGCTGAACTCGGGTGAGCGCTTGAGCGGATTGATTACGAGCCATCAGGAAATCTGCCAGTTGAGCCACGACCGTCGCACTATGTTCGTCGAGCAGCAGCGCTAGCTCCAACTCCTTCTGAGCCTCCGGCCATTTCTTCTCCGCCGAGTAGATTTGCGCCACGTTGACATGAATGCGGGGATCGCTCGGGGCCAACTGTCTTGCGATGAGGATCTGCTCCTCCGCCGGCCGTAGCTTCCCTTGTTGAGCCAGCGCGTCCGCAAGAAGCTGGCGAGCCGCTGGGTCAGCAGGAGATCGCTGAACTATCTCCTGAGCATAAGTCTGGGCGTCTGAACCGTTCCCCTGCGCCAGGCTTAGGCGGGCCAGCGCCTGAAGTGCTATGGGGAAGCCCTGGGATATCTTCAGAGTATCCATTAGCGCGCTGTGAGCTTGCCCCAAATCGCCGTTCTGCCAGAGGGCCATCGCCAAGTAATAGTGGGCCTGCGGTGAGTCGGCCGCATCTGCGACAACTCCTTGTAGAAAGTTGATGGCATCCTGCAATTTTCCTTGACTCATTAGTAATCGCCCATGATCTGTACGGACCAAAACGTCTTTCGGGGCATCCTTCATCAACTCTTTATCCAAGTCACTCGCCGAGGCCATTTGGCCGGTCGTTAGATAGAGATCCTGCATTCGCTTCTTGATGCCCAGGTCCTTGGGCGAAGCCGATAGCCCGCGGCGGTACTCAGCCAAGGCTCGATCTGTCTGCTTGCGTTCGAAATAGAAGTCGCCGATTGCCTCGGCCGCGTCAGAGGAGTTGGGAAGTTGCTTGCGCAGTCTGTCAAAAACTGCGTCGGCTTCGTCGTTCTTGCCTTGCGCCGTCAACATCGACGCCCATTCGATATAGAGCGAGGTTCCGTTCGGTATATTGGCAACACCTTCTTGAAGAACAGCCTGAGCTTCGGGGACGCGCTTCTGCAATCGATAGAAATTGGCTAGATACGTATAGGATTGGATGGCCTTGGGATCAAGCGCCACGGCCTTCTTTAAGTGCTGCTCAGCGTCCGCCGAACGTTGCAAGCTGATTTCAACGAGTGCCATATTTACATAAGCATTGGCATCGTTCGGCTGTAACTCTGTAACCTTCTCAAACGCTGCGAGCGCTTGGTCGGGTTTCTGCTCGCCCATCAGCGCCGCGCCTCGAAGTTGGTAGGCACCCACGTCGCTTGGCTGCTGCTTGAGGATATAGTCTGCTTCGGTTTCAGCAGTTCCAAACTGACGTCCGGCAAGATAGAGGCGCCCGCGATCCAGCCGGGCATCTAAGCGTGCCGGATCCAGATTGATCGCTTTCTGAAGCGAATCATATGCTGCCTTCCAATCGTGCTGGGCCAGGTTGGCTTGGGCTAACTGGTAGTAGGCATCCACAAAGCGCGGGTCGATGCGCAGAGCGTTACGAAACTCAATTGCCGCATCTCCGTACTGGCCCTTTTTCATGTAATTCTGGCCTTGCGCGAAGTACTTTGCTTTCGCCTTCTCCGGATTTCTAGAGCATGAAACGATCATCAGGCACGCGAAAACCAGCGCCATTGCGAGCGTAACCCGATCTCTTCGCGCTTTCATACTTCGTTCCTCCAAAATTCCACTCCGCTCAGTTCGGTATTAACTTGTCTAAAGACGGGAACAGGGATTGCGTGAAACTCACCAGGCGAGCGCGTGCCTTATCTTCGCCGTCGTTCATTGGAGTGATCACGCGGACCAAAGCGCCGTCAGTCCGATTGCGAGAGATAGCGTCTGCTACCATCCAGAACTTACCCGCGTATTCGCTGGCAATAACTCGCCCGCGACCCTGATACCAATAAAAAACCAACTGTTTATTCTCGTCCTGTTGAATCACGTATTCGTTCACGACAATATTGCGCCCGATCGGAACTGCGATCGTGGCGTATCCCGACTGAATAGGATCCCAACCTGATCCCGGCAGGCAGTTCTTAGGAGAATGGATCGTGTCCCCGCTTCTTTGACTGGCGTAGTATCCGACATAAAGCTGGACAGGAATCACTGCCGGTTGGAAATAAATCCGGTTCGTATAATCACTCACACTCGCCACTTGCACGACTCGCTCCTCAAGAGGGCGTTCTTCGCCTGTCCATGCTCCGAGGGCGTAGGGAAGGTCATGCAGTGGTTGGCGAGGGACGATCGCTTCGCCGTGGCTCATCGTTTGCATTAGCACAACTGCACCCAGCAGAATGCTGGTTGTGAGCCACAAGCGGGCCGATCCTGGGCTCTTAAGCATGTGCCGCTTCCTTGGAAACACTTCCAATGTTCCCCAGGATCCAGTGGAAACCGACAAGCATGAGGAGGGCGGCCAGAAAAATCACCCAACCAGAAAATTCGTGCAAGAACCCCTCGGCAGCGGCAGGACCGATGCGGTGAGCCATCACACCCGCCCCCATAATGCGAATCGCGTTGCTAACAATGGCGATCGGTACCATGAGTAAAGCGAGCACAACGCGCACCCAACGCCGGGGCTCAAGAAAATAGCCATACATAACCGCCACGGCAATGAGAGTCATAAGGGATCGGATCCCGCTGCATGCTTCCACTACTTCCAGCGAGTAGTTCGAGAATATCAAGATATTGCCATCACGCAGCACGGGCACGTGAACCAAGTCCAGCCAGAACGTCGCGAAGCGCGACGCCATCAATTGCAGCGGGAAAGTAATCTGGTTGTAGATGATTGCGGGAAGAGGGATCATGAATATCAGAAAGCCCAGAGGAAAGGATACGGCGCGAAGCAATTCCCAACCTGCCAAGAACAGAATCATTCCCGCGAGCAACACCAGCATCGAGAACCGACTGGTAAATAACTCAGCTCCCAGTGATCCGACCAAAAGCAAGCCAATGCCTCCCAAAATTACCAGCAATCCGAAATTGCTGGGTTTGATCTCGCTTTTCATCCAGCGCTCGCGCCAGCGCCAAAGGACGTATCCAGAAAACAACGGGACAAAGAATCCGTGGCTATAGTCGGGATCTGACCACCACTGCAAAACAAGATTCTTTAGTACGGGCGCATACAGCAGAAGCACAAGGGCCGACAGGATCGTCGGCCAGACGAACCAGCGGCGGCCGGCCCAAGATCTGCCTATAATTGGGTCAGTACCGGCGACAATAGGTTTGGATGTCAAGAGGCACTAAGCATCACTAATATGAAGTAGAGAGCAACAATCATGCCAACGAGCGAAAATGCCGGGCTGACGAGCGATAATGGACACAGTAACTGCAAGGGTATATCTTGTAAGGTGCTATGACTAGAGCAAGTTACATTTCCAAATGTAGGGTGATTTCGAGCCATCCGCGCGAGTCGCGACGAATCGAAGGTAGCCCGATCTGGTCGGCATGAACCATCGAGTGAAGTTCCGGCTAAGGCCCGTGGATGTGAAATGATTTTCCTATTAACTCAGCGGTTCTTGAGCCGAGTTTGCGGCCCAGCTTGCCTGTGAAGGGCTGTGGGTTCTAAGTCACACATTATAGTGGCTTTACATCTACAGCAAGCGCTCCAAGGCATTCGAAGATGTGCTCTTATTTGGATGGGCTTTTGCATAGCTTACCGATGTCAGTATCACGTCGGTTCTGGTCTGCCAAGAGGGCTCGCCAGTAATGCAGTTCGGAGAACGAGATGCCTCCTAGCGCAGCAACATCGCCCAGCATGTCAGATTATTGGGCTATCGTGCGTCGTCGGTTTTGGTGGGTTACAGTTCCGCTATTTCTCTGTTGGGTCGTTGTGTGGGGACTGAGCTGGAGGTTGCCGCCGATTTATCAGTCGGATGCACTGATTCTCGTGGAGCAACAGAAGGTTCCTGAGAACTACGTGGTAGCCAACGTCACAGTGAATCTTCAAGACCGCTTACAGAGCATGACGCAACAAATTCTTAGTCGCACCCGTCTCCAGACAACGATTGATCGCTTTCATCTTTACTCGAATCACGCGACCCTCACCGGATTTTCGAAGTGGCAGGACCCGATTGATGAAATGCGCAAAGATATCAAAATAGATCTCGTAACGTCCCCAGGCCATCAAGGAGAATTGACCGCTTTCAAAATTCAATACTCCGCCGCGTCCCCTGAACTTGCACAGCAGGTGAATAGCGAACTCACTTCGCTGTTCATCGATGAAAACCTGAAAGCTCAGCAAGAACTTTCAGAGAGCACTACGGCTTTCCTTGACAGCCAACTGGCGGACGCCCGCGCCAAATTGGAGGAGCAGGAAGCCAAGGTTAGGGCTTTCAAGGCAACGCACTTCGGCAATCTACCGAGCCAGATGCAGAGCAACGTCCAAATCCTGGCGGGTTTACAAACGCAATTGGACGCCACGCAGCGGGACTTGGATGGTGCGCGGCAGCAGAAGCTCTATCTTGAGTCACTCCAGAAACAATACGAATCTGAGCTAACAAGCCAGGGGGGCGCAGACTCGGTCGGCACGTCGCCAGAAGCACTAGATAAAGAGTTGGCGGTCCTGCGTCTGCGTCTGGCAAACGCTCTTTCACAGTACACCGAAGATTATCCGGACGTCATTACACTCAAGGACAAAATAGCAAAGACTGAGAAACTCAAGAAACAGATCCAAGACGAGATTGCCTCGAATCAGAAGACAACCAAGGACACGAAAGTCGTCGAGCCCGGCGCGGCGAACCCTCCATCTGGTTCGCTGCCTTCGACAATGCAGATCCAGAGCCAGCTTCAGGCTAATCAGCTCCAGATTCAGAACTATGAACAACGAGAAAAGAACATCGAGTCTCAGATCGCTGACTACCAAGCTCGTCTGAATCTGACGCCGCAAACAGAGCAAGAGTTGGCGGATGTTTCGCGCGGATATGATGAATCCATGTCCAACTACAACTCACTTCTACAGAAGCAAATGCAGTCGCAATTGGCGACCAGCCTCGAGCAACGCCAGCAGGGTGAACAATTCCGCATCCTCGACCCGCCCAGCTTGCCGATTCGACCATCGTCCCCAAACCATCTGATGATCAGCATCATCGGTTTAGCGATAGGAGCCGCTCTGGGTATGGGTTTAGCTGCTCTCCTTGAACTAACCGACGCGCGCGTTTGGCAGGGAAAGGATCTTGACGGAATTGTTCCGGCGCGCCTGCTGGTTGCGCTTCCGCACTTGAGCACGCCTCGAGAGGAGCGATTCGGATCGACTGTCCGGTTGATAAAAATTGGCGCTACAGTTGCGATAGTCGTTTCAATCTTAGCCGGAAACCTCTACTCGTTCTATAAAGGTTAAGGCCATGTATAAGAAATTTTACAGGCTGACCAGAAACCCTTTCGAGATCAGTCCCGATCCTTTTTTCTTTTGCGCTACGCCGCGCCATAACGAGGCGCTCGCCATTCTGAGTTACGGCGTGCTACGGCGGAAAGGATTCGTAGTTGTTACGGGCGAGGTAGGTACCGGCAAAACCCTTCTCGTGCGATGTCTTCTAGACGCTCTCACCCGCAATCAAGTCGCGTTCGCATTTGTCTATAACCCAATGCTATCCGTCACGGATTTCTTGGCACATGTGCTGACGGACCTCGGGCTGCCTTCTTCTGCGCGACCCAAGAGTGAGATGCTGTCTCGCCTGAACAATTACCTTATCGCGCGTTCTCGCCGCGGGGGCATAACGGCGCTCATAGTAGACGAAGCTCAACTGCTTAGCTGGGAACTCCTCGAAGAAATCCGCCTACTGACGAATCTGGAGACTTCGCAGCACAAGCTTTTGCAAATCGTGCTGGTTGGACAGCCGGAGTTGGACCGCAAGCTCGATTCGCAAGAGTTGCGCCAGCTAAAACAGAGGGTCGGCATGCGGTGCAGTTTGGAGCCGCTGGAATTGGAAGAACTAAAGGGATACATCCATCGCAGACTGGAACTTGCCGGGGCAAATTCGCACGGGGTTTCGATTTTCTCAAATGAGGCGATCGACGGGATACATAAGTTCTCGCTTGGAATTCCGCGTCTTGCTAATGTCCTGTGTGAGAACTCACTGATTTTGGGGTACGGTGGGCTGGTGAAACAGATCACGCCGGAAATCGTTCAGGAGGTCGCAAAGGACCTGCGTTTGGATCAAGTGGCGACGTCGGGCGCTACAGATTTGAGCGACCTTGAGCAGCGAAGGAAAATTTCAAAGGCGCTGTTCCGTATTATCGAAGAATTTGATGGTACTTCCGGAAAACAGTTCGACGAGGCCAAACCGGAGTCGGGAGTCAAAGCGGAATGAGCCGTCTATACGAAACCTTGCGGCGAATGGAGATGGAGCAAGGTCGGAAAGGAGCTTCTCCGTCCGAGCCGAATGAGGCGGTTGAAATGGTGAGCAACGTCCTCACGCAGCCAGTCGAGCTCGAAGGGGCTGGTTCGGCGAAGGTGCAAGCTTCTCCGGCGTCGCGCCTGGTAGCCTTGACCAATCCTAAGAGTCTAGGCGCTGAAAAATTTCGCGCCTTGGTTACGCGGCTCGAAAACCTGCGTATCCAGCGAGAGTTTAAATCCCTGCAAGTTACCAGTGGCGGGATCAACGAAGGCAAGACAACGGTATCCGCAAACCTTGCAGTTACCCTTGCAAAGCGCGGTGACCCCAAGGTCTTACTCATTGAAGGAGATTTACACAGGCCGAGTCTGACATCGCTGTTGGGCTTGACCGAGTCGCGAGGCTTGGTTCATTGGTGGTCCGCGCCCAAACAGGACATTTCGACTTATTTGTACCGACTGGACGGCATGCCGTTGTGGTTTCTGAGTGCCGGGACCACGTTCGACCATCCATCGGAAATCTTGCAATCCTCGCGATTTGCGGAGACGTTTACGAAGTTCGGCGCTTGGTTTGATTGGATCGTGGTGGACTCTACTCCCATGTTACCCACCGTCGACGCGAACCTGTGGTCTAGATTGGTAGATGGCTCGCTGCTCGTTGTTCGGGAGGGCGTCGCATCGGTAAGAGCTCTCAAAAAGGGCCTCGAGGGCCTCGACAATCCCAAGTGGATCGGAACGGTCCTCAACGAGGCTTCGGAATTCGACCGAATGAATTACGCTGACCAATATTACACGCTCGAGCCGCAAGGGAAAAAGAAGTCCAGATGAGTAGGGTGGCCCTGAGGTAATGCCTTGATCCGGTTTCTGAATGCTCATTTTCCAACGCGTACTCTCATACTTGGCATTTCGGAAGCATGCCTGGTGGGAATTGCCTTCGTAGCTGCCATGATCGCGCGGTTGGGCGCGAGCGATGCCAGCGTCCAGCTCAGCGACGAGCAAGGATTCTTAAAGATCTTTATCGTCTCGGCTACCTTCATCATTTGCATGTACTATTTCGATCTCTACGACACTTCGATCCTCAGTAATCGACGCGAGCTCGCGACCCGTTTAATCCAGGTCTTGGGCAGCGTGTGTGTCCTTCTATCGTTTTTTTATTACGTGTATCCGCCCATGGGGCTCGGTCGAGGGATTTTCCTGATTGGTTTCTTGCTCGGAGCAGTGATCCTGTTGCTCTGGCGGGGGCTGTTCTTAGCCATCAACAGCCGGCCGCAATTTTCGGAACGCGCCCTGATTCTCGGCGATGGCCCACTGGCTGCGCCCCTGATTCGTGAGCTCGAATCCCGTCCGGAGTTGGGACTTCGTGTCGTGAGTCATATTTTGGTAGCGGGCGATGAAAATGGTAAACGAGACTCCGAACGTCGTGAATCGGCGGCCGGTCCTCTCGGGGCGTATAGCGGCGACGAACTTTCGCACGCCGTCGAGTCTCAGCGCGTGAACCGGGTGATCGTAGCGATGGGCGATCGCCGTGGGAAGTTACCCGTCCAGCTCCTGCTAGCCTTGAAGAGCCGGGGCGTGCTCATAGAAGACGGGACTGACGTCTATGAAGCCGTGACAGGCAAGGTCCCGATCGAATCACTGCGCTTAAGCTGGCTACTTTTTTCTCCCGGCTTTCACATTTCACGCTTTCTTGTGATTTACAAGCGGCTCGCCTCGATCGTGGTTTCGATTATTGGACTGCTTCTCAGCCTTCCACTCCTTCCTTTCATTGCGCTAGCGATCAAGCTGACATCCCCGGGACCACTTTTCTACAAGCAGAAACGTGTCGGGCAGGATGGCACTGTATTCCATTGTTACAAATTCCGGACCATGCGCGCCGATGCGGAGGCAGATACTGGAGCCACTTGGGCCCTGGATGACGACCCTCGGATCACGCGCGTGGGAGGTTTCCTCCGAGCCGCGCGACTCGACGAAATTCCGCAACTCTGGAACGTGTTGATGGGTGATATGAGTCTAGTCGGCCCGCGTCCGGAGCGACCTGAGTTTGTGGACGAGCTCGCTAAAGAAATCCCTCTGTATCACTTGCGGCATGCGATTCGGCCGGGCATTACCGGTTGGGCCCAGGTTCGCTACCGATATGGAAGTTCAGTCGAGGACGCAAAGGAAAAGCTGCGCTACGATCTTTTCTACATTAAGAATATTTCTCCGGGACTCGATCTGCTGATATTTTTGGAGACCATCAAGATCATACTTCTGGGACGAGGTGCCAAGTGAACCTATGGTCCTGGGTTCTTTGTGCCTGATTTTGTTTCTTGTCCTGGACTTCCTGCTTGTGGGTGCCTCCGAGTAGGCCTTTGCCGCCGCGGCCGCCAAGGTGTTGTTGCCGTTGAGCACAATCGCCCAGGTCGCCCTTGAGCTATCGCGCGGTCTTGTGACATTCGGCTGCCGTAAACCATGAAGTACGAAAATTGATGCGTGGAAAACGGGAATTCGTAGCGAGTGTATGTGCGGCAACGGGTATCTCCCGGCTGATCGAAGCCATGCCTAGGCAGCCGTTGCTGATGATCCTGACTTATCACCGTATCGGGAATGCGGATGAAACACTCTACGATTCCGGCACGTTCTCTTGTATAGCAGAGCAGTTCGACGGGCAGATCGAATCCCTGAAACGCCGCTATCAAATGGCGACTCTCGAAGAGACGCTGGAGATGTTAAGTGGTAGTGGCAGTCTGTCCGAACCAGCCGTTCTGATTACGCTTGATGACGGCTACATCGACAACTATCAAGTTGCCTTTCCGATCCTGCGCCGTCATGGCGTACAGGGCGTCTTCTTCTTACCGACAGCATTTGTTGGCACCGGCCGTTTACCTTGGTGGGATGTGATCGCGTATATCGTGAAACGCTCCCGAAAGCTGAGAATATCGTTGGAGTATCCGGAACCGAGGACGTTTGATCTAGCCAGCGGCGGGGTGAATTCGTGCATCGTGCACATCCTAAGACTTTACAAACAACCCTCGATGCAAGATCACGACAGATTTGTTGACGAACTCGAAAAGGCTTGCGAATCTTCTCGACCGCCGGGGGATGCAGAGCGCTGCTTCCTGAGCTGGGACGAGGCGCGCCAGATGCAGCAAGCCGGTATGGCGTTCGGGTCTCATACGCACACGCACGAGATTCTCAGCAAACTGCCTCGAGAACGTCAGCAGGAGGAAGTAATCGTATCGAAGGAAATCCTGCAGCACGAGTTGCATCGAAATATAGACACTCTTGCCTATCCGGTTGGCGCACGGCACGCTTTTACAGAAGATACCGTGGCGGCGCTTCGTCAGGCGCGATACCGGGCCGCGTTCTCTCACTACGGGGGATTTAACAAGCGGGAAACGATGCAACCATTCGATATTTGCCGTTGCAAAATCGATGGTCAGAGTCAGGCGCGTTTGCGCTTGCAGACGGCCTTAGGTGCGTTTACGGGAAGCCACTGGTTTTAGGGGTGATCACGGCTTCCTAGCGACCTTGGTCTCGCTGAAAGCGTCATCCCCTAACAAAGGATTTTTCTTTGACCAAACATCGCCGCGTGTTGGTGCTTGGTGAGGACACTCTTTCATTTCTCGCGACCATCCGCTCCCTAGGTCGATTCGGTCTAGAGGTGCACGTTGCTTGGTGTCCTCTCGACGCTCCGGCGCTTCGATCACGATACGTCAAACAGGTGCACCGGATTCCTCCCTATCGCGAAGAAACTGATGACTGGATCCTTGCCTTTCAGCGTGTAATGCGGCAACAACAGCTCGATCTCGTTTTGCCAACAACCGACAGCACGATCCTTCCTTTTCAGAAATACCGGGCTGAATTCGAACCGCTCGCGAGGATTTGCCTGCTTCCGGACGACACATATCGCATTTGCTCCGATAAGAGTGCAACTTACCAATTGGCAGTACAGGAGGCAGTTCCGGTCCCCCGGCAACGCGTCATTCGGAATGTTAGGGAAGCACTCGAATGCGCCAGGGATTTCGGATATCCACTGGTTCTCAAGCCCATGCGGTCCGCCGAAAGTCAGAGCCCGAACGTGCGACAAGTTGTGCGAAAGGCGTTTAACGACAGCCAACTAGCGGAAATGGCGCAACAGATGACCGCCAACCAAGGGGTGCTCGCACAGGAGAACTTCGTCGGTGGTGGCGTTGGTGTGGAGGTTCTCTGCAAAGACGGTCAGATTTTGACGGCATTCCAGCACGAGCGTGTTCACGAACCAATAATGGGAGGAGGGAGTTCTTATCGCAAAAGCGTCCCTTTGCACGCTGGGATGTACGCGGCAACGTCTCGGTTGATGAAAGCCCTTCGATACACTGGCGTAGCGATGGTGGAGTACAAACAAAACTCGGCAACCGGAGAGTGGATACTTATCGAAATCAACTCCCGTTTTTGGGGGTCGCTGCCGCTGTCGATAGCCGCTGGATTGGATTTCCCACGGTATCTATATGAGATGTTGCTCGAGGATCGCACGGAGTTTCCAAAAACTTATCGTACGGGCATGTTTTCGCGTAACTGGAGCAAGGACATGCAGTGGTTTCTTGCCAATCTGCGCGCCAATAGAAGCAGTCCGCTGTTTCAGTCGCGGCCGCTGTCGTCTGTCATGCTCGAGGCCGGCAACTTTCTGCTGTTGAGGGAAAGAAGCGACACACTGACGCTCGACGACCCCCGTCCCGCCTGGGCCGACCTAACGCAGTACTTTGGCGAGAAGGTCTTTCGGGTACTAAAGTTGTTCAAGGCCTATCGCCAGATTGAACAGAGGCGCCTCTTCCACCTGTACCGATCGGCGACGAGCGTCCTCGTGATGTGTTACGGCAACATATGTCGGAGTCCGTTTGCGGGAAGTCTGCTCGGCCGTCTTGCCGTAAACAAAGTCGTGACATCCGCGGGGACCTACCCCAAGGGCGGCCGGAAATCGCCGGGAGAAGCTGTAGAGGCCGCCACTTCTTTGGGGATCGACCTGACGAATCACTGTTCACGGGTCGCAACCGAGAAGGAACTGAAATCGATCGATTTGATCATCGTTTTCGACCGGAAGAACTGGCTCGAGATCCGTTCCATGTGTCCCGAGGTCATGCAGCGAGTAGCGTATCTGGGAGCGGCTGATCCGAATGAGCCGCTTGAGGTGCCGGACCCTTTTGGACATGGAATTGAGGAGTTCGATGAGTGTTACGGCCGGGTCCAATGTTTAGTGGAGCAGTTGGCACGGTCGATGCCTGGAGAAATACCTACGAGCACTTCATCAAAGTGAGCAGCCCGTATTGGCGGAACTGGAAAGGACAACATAGAAGAAAGTCCCTATACGGAAGAAGCGCTGCTCGCCATTTGGAGAAATCTCGGAGGACGATGGAATGATCCCGGAAAGAATATTGGTTCGGTTGACGCAGATTCCTGGTGTTCGGAGCTTGTGGCAGCGTTTCCCTATAGGTTCCGTTGACACCAGAGTACGATACGGGATTTTTGCAAGACCCCATTATGCGTACGGTGTTTACTGGGCGGCTTCACTTGCCAAGAGTTTGAAACTCCCTGGGATCTCTGTCATTGAGTTCGGCGTTGCTGGCGGGCGCGGATTGCAGGCACTTGAAAGTATTGCACAGCTCATCGCCGGTCATCTGGGTGTCCGCATTATCGTGGCTGGATTTGACAGCGGAACGGGCCTGCCCAACCCGGTCGATTATCGGGATTTACCCCATGTATGGGGTCGGGGATTCTATTCGATGGACGAACAGAAGCTTAGAGCGAAGCTGCTACCTAATACAGAACTCATCGTCGGTGATGTGAAAGAAACTGTTCCGCGGTGGCTTTCCCGCGGCGCTATCCTACCGCTCGGTTTCGTCGCGTTCGACCTCGATTATTACAGCTCAACCGTTGCGGCTTTCCGTATATTTGAGGCCGAAAATTCTCACATCCGATTACCCCGAGTTTACTGCTACTTCGACGACATCATATGGCCGGAAACAGCGTGCCACAACGAATATACGGGAGAACTATGCGCTATCCGGGAATTCAACGAGAGACATGAGCACAAGAAAATCTGTCCCGTCCACCGACTCAATCGTATGCGACTCCATGACCAGAGGTGGAACGATCAGATTTACGTGTTGCACGATTTCAATCACCCTTTTTATTGTACCAATGTGACTTCTCCGGAAGCCGCATACAGCGAAAAGCATCTATAATTATCCAATCGAAGCCCGGGTATGAGACTACCGAGCCGTTGTTCGGCGCGAAAAGAATAGGGATAGTAACTTTGCCTGCAGCGGAGAACTCTTTTTCGAGCGCGCGAGACACTTTGATGGCACGCCTTAAACAGGCCGCTTCGACCGCGGCCGTCATTGCATTGATATGAGCCTGACTCGCAATTTAAGAATTTGGGGCCCGGGTTACGTAAAACAGTGCGTTCGTGGTGTTACGATGCGGACGGTGCCGTTGGAGCGCATCTGGGTAACCCTTGCGGACCACTACGAGCCAATGTGTGGGGGCGCGAACCTTGAAACCGCGCTATCGCGTGTCGGGTTGTGGCGGTCGACTTGGCCGGAAATCGCAAGGCGCTGCCGGCCCGACACTGCCGGAAACCCACCCCAATATACCTTTTTCTACCCGCAGGAAGAATACCATCCATCGTTGGTTGAACCTTTGGCAGAGATGGTTCACGAAGGGATTTCTGACATAGAGGTTCATATTCATCATGACGGCGAGGGTCGTCAGAATTTTATCGACCGAATCACAACGTTTTGCAAGGTCCTGCATGGCGAGCATGGTGTGCTTCGCAGGCGCAAGGACGAGCTGACCTTCGGGTTTATCCATGGTAACTGGGCTCTGGACAATTCGCGGCCAGACGGCCGTTGGTGTGGCTTAAACGATGAAATCCAGATCCTGGCAGGCCTCGGTTGTTACGCCGATTTCACCATGCCATCCGGTGATTCTCCAACGCAGGCTCGCTTGGTCAATACTATTTACTGGTGCACTGATGACCCGAATCGACCCAAGTCTTATGATGATGGCGCGCCCGTAATCTCAGGCGGCGGAATTGAAGGAGATCTGTTAATGATCCCCGGACCTCTTGGTATTCGTTGGAGAGACCGTTTGCTTCCTCGACTCGAAACCGGCGAACTTTCGGGCTACGACTTGGCTACTCCTTATCGAGTCAAGAGATGGCTAGAACTGGCGCCGCGCATCGGAGCCGATGGTTTTGTTAAGTTGTACACGCATGGAGCCCAGGAACGGAATTCGTCCGCCTTGTTGGCTGGCGGACTGAAAGCTGCATTCGACCTATTAGTTGCGGAGGCAGAAAGACGTAACTGCGCAATTTATTTTGTCTCAGCGTGGCAAATGTATCTGGCCATTGATGCCATCCGGCAGCGTCTTGATCCGGTCGCTGCGACTGGCGGGTAACCATGGGATTTGTATTTACTGTCATCTATATCGTTATCACGATTATTTCTCCGGCACAGTTTGGCCCGGATTGGGCCAGCTATCACGTGCTTTTGTATCTGGCAGGCCTCACCGCTCTAACCTCCTTGCCTGCGATTCTGACTGAACCTTACTTGAAATCGTCCATCCAAACGTATCTGCTGATCGGATTTGTCGTCGCGATAGGCTTATCTCAAGTGGCTAATAAATGGTACGGCGGCGCCGTCCAAAGCTGGCTCGTGTTCCTTCCAAGCGCGGCAGTTTATTTCTTCATCGTCGCGAACGTCACTACGGTCCGAAGGCTAAGGATCGTTACTTTGGCTACCGTCGCATCATGTTTGGTTCTGGTGGTAGAGGCGCTATGCGGGTATTACAGTGGTTTTCTAGGGGGTACCTTCGTATTTAGAATGAGTTACTCGCACGATTCGGTCACGGACCAGATCCTTCGTTTGCGTGGCGCTGGTTTCCTCAACGATCCGAATGACTTTGCCCAAATACTTCTGATTGCTTTGCCGCTCATCTTTATCGCCTGGCGCCAGGGGCGAGTTCTTGCTAATGCCCTCTTTGTGCTTGCGCCCACAGCTGTACTGCTTTGGGCTGTATACCTGACGCATTCTCGTGGCGCATTGATAGGCTTGGGCGTTGTGGGTCTGGTGGCCGCAAGAAAGAGACTGGGAACGGCCGCTTCTGTAGCCCTGGCTTCTGTCTTGGCGGTCGGCTTGATGGCTCTGGATTTCACCGGCGGCCGCGGAATTTCCGCATCGGAGGGTGTCGATCGGCTGGAAGCGTGGGCCACCGGATTGGAACTTCTAAAACACTCCCCGATATTTGGAATTGGATTCGGTAATTTCATCAATTTTAATGAGCTCACCGCCCATAATTCAATCGTCCTCTGCCTGGCTGAACTTGGATTGGTAGGTGCCACAATGTGGCTCGCATTACTCGTCACCACGACCATGAGCCTGAATAGTCTGATCGCACTGCGAGAAGAGCTGGCAACGACGGGCGGGGGTCGCCAGGGAATATCAGATCTACCTGCCGGAGGGGGTGATACAGAAACAGTTTCGGCCTCCGCTTTTGACTCACATCTACCGGCTTCATTTGGAGATCAATCTATTGACAGTGGCTATGAGCTGCGAACGGAGACCGATCACTTAGACGTAATGCACATGGAAGAGCAGTCGTCGGCATCGGATCTGGACTATGAAATACGGGACGCCTCCCGGGAAAATGCCCCGCTCATCGCTTCATGGGTCACAACGACAGAAATCGCCGCAGGGAGTGAACTTCCAACGCCCGTTCAGATTGAGCCTGTTCATGAACCGATTGTGCCAAACGACTGGTTGGTAGCGATTCGCCTGGCGCTGATCGCGTTTATGACTACGAGCTGGTTTTTGTCGCGCGCGTACGAAACGCCAATATACCTGGTCCTCGGGTTAGCAACCGCAGCGATCGCGCTCGAAACATCCACTGAAACACGGGACCGCGGGCGCTGGATGTCCGTAACCTTATCCGTGGAGGTTCTGGCGATTATTTTCGTTTATTTGGTTGTTCGCCTGCGGCATTGAGTCGCTGCCCATTCGGTCGGCTCTGTTTGTGGTGACGCCTAAATTAGTCTGCGGCCTGAAGGTCGTCCGCGGCGGCGGTCCTCACACGCGAAGATTCAAAGCGTTTCTTTACTTGTAGAGCTGCATTCTATAATGGGTATACTGTATTCGCCGGGCGAGCATTTTCCTTCGAAATATGGCGTTACCATAGTCGAATGGATGAGGATGACTTATGAATCGAGACGGTCGATCGGCTATCCTTATGGAATTCAATGAACTTTCGCCCATCTTGATCGATCGGTTTGTTGGCGAAGGAGGACTGCCGAATTTCCGCAAACTGCGCGACCAATCCCATTGTTTCGTCACTGATGCTCAAGCTCAGCCCCCAAATCTCGAACCATGGATTCAGTGGACGACAGTCCATTCGGGTTTGAGCTACCAAGAGCACGGCATCACCCGTCTGGATGAAGGTCACAATCTCAGAGAGAAGTGCGTGTGGGATATCCTCTCAGATGCAGGGCTCCGCGTATGGATTTGTGGCACGATGAACGCACGTTACGGACCAAACATCAACGGCGCGATCCTGCCAGATCCATGGGCTTCGAAGATTGAGCCGCACCCGGCCGCACTCGACCCGTTTTACAAATTCATCAAAAGAAATATTCAAGAGCACACGAATGAGAATGCCCGTTTCAGTTTGAGAGATTATCTTTCATTCGTCTCGTTCATGGTGCGCAACGGTCTCTCGCTCTCAACTGCGAAGTGCATCGCAAAGCAACTCCTGGCAGAGCGGACGGATGTTGGGCGCTGGCGGCGAGCCACATTGCTTGACCGGCTGCAGTTCGATGTATTTAGGAGCTACTACCAGAGTTTGCGCCCTAATTTCTCAATCTTTTTCTCAAACAGCACAGCGCATTTTCAACACATGTATTGGCGCAACATGGATCCCAGCCCATTTCGCGTGAAGCCAACGGCTGAGGAACAATCTGACTTCGGTGCCGCCGTTTTGTTTGGCTACGAACAGATGGACTGGCTGATTGGGCAATTCCTGAAGCTAGCAGGAGACGGGGTGACTCTAATCCTTGCTACCGCCCTCAGCCAACAGCCATGCCTCATCTACGAGGATCAGGGTGGCAAGTGTATATATCGACCGCACGACTATTCATCGTTTCTAGATTTTGCTGGTATCGCGGACTACATAGAGATCGCTCCTGTGATGGCCGAGGAATTTTACGTCCGGTTCAGGAATGAGGAGTCCGCACGGAAAGGCGAGCGCGCCCTCAACGCCCTTGTGGTGGGTGACCATGCTCTCTTGAGCGCCGATCGTCGCGGCAGTGACGTTTTCTGTGGTTGTCAGATTCATACTGAGGTGGACAGACAAGCAGTAATACATCGCCGAGACTCTGATCACGCAGTTGCGTTCTACAATTTGCTTTACCGCATTGAGGGACTGAAAAGCGGGATGCATCATCCTGATGGCGTGCTCTGGATCCGCTATCCGAGCAAGGATCACCGAGTATTTGAGGAAAAGGTGCCTCTCGTTAATGTGGCTCCCACTTTGCTTGATCTCTTTTCGATTCCTGCGCCGGAGTATATGCGCGGTGACTCACTGCTCGGATCGAAAGAACCTAGTATGATCACCTAACCATTTTCATTAACCACGACTGAGCGAAGGTAGAGTCTTCCCAGAGGAGCGGGAGGACAGATTTATAGTCGATCGATATAGATTACGTTAGTTGAACGTAACCGCGGCGCTGGTTGCATACTGATCTCGATTGGCGATACAACCTCAACAGATGGCTGGTGGGTTGAAGTAACGGCCTTTGCTATAACCCCGCCCGATCACTATGTTGAGTTCGGTGATTAATGAAGCGTTTTCTTGCGATTGCGATCCTCTTAGCAGCTTATTGCGGGACGGCCTTCAGTCAGTGCCAGACGATCACGTCGAACCGCCCCCGCATTTATCTACCAAATACAGCTTACGGGTCGTACGCGACAGTCCTCGCCAGGCTCCAAGCTGCTCGGAGTGCCAACAGTACCCAATGGCAGGCAATGCTTAATCAGACTACGCCGTATCTGACGACGGAGCCTTCCGCTTATTACTTCGATGCGGTGGGTATGGAAATGGCGCTGATCTATCAAGTCAACAAGAGAACCTACGCCTCCTATGGTGCGAGGTCCATGTACTTTCTATACAAAGCGCTTCAGTCCCTTGCGCCAACCGTGGATATCACTGCGGCAACCAATGCGAACCCGACAGTATTTACGACGGCCGCACCGCATGGCATAAGAACGGGTATTTACAAGGCGCCCATTTGGGGAGGAACGGGCAATTGGTCTGCATTCGATCAAACCAGCTTCTATAAGCTTACGGCTGTGGACTCAACACATTTCTCAGTAGCGATTGACTCAACCTCTTTTGGCGCGCTGACTGGAAATATGACTGTCAGCAACAACGGATTCACAGGCCTAAACCAAGCGCGCTGGGACACGCCACAGATGGCAGCCATTTGGGATTGGGCGCACGACGAAATTTCTGACAATCTCACCTCCGGTCAAATCAATCAGATCGAAAACACGATGACCGCTGCAATCAGCTACGTGACGGCAAATCCTTATGGCTGGTCTGGAGCGACACCAAACCCGATGGGCGGCATTGGCAACCTCACTATCGGCCCTCTCAATGGCGCTTTGCAGATGGCCGTGGCTTTCTCGGGTGACCTGATAGGGATGTCCACAATCTGCTCAACGCTCCGCGCCAACTTCCTTAGTGTTGCCCCTGTTTACAAGACAGGAGCGACCGGCTCGGGATACAAAATATTTCCGCTAGCCCACGGCGGCGCTTATGTGGAATCCACGGAGTATGCTCCCGAGGTTGAGTTTTATTTGATGGACTATCTGGAAGTGATGTTGGGGGCGACCGGCGAAAGCCTCTACTCAAATATTGGCACATTTCCAACTACTGCTGTCCAATTTCTATTCCACGATGTGAGCCCCGGCAAGGCTTCGTCAGGTGGCCATTGGGGAGAACTGTTTCCGTATGGCGACATTCTCTATTCCAACCAGCACACCAAGACACTCAACGCCATTACCAGGCAAGTCATGGAGCAACTGGTTTTCTACTTATGCTCCTCCCGTGACAACACAGACTGCGCCTACGGAGAATGGTGGCTGAAGAATGTTTTCACTGAAATGCAAATCGAATCTCAAGGCAATACTACTATCTCTCCGGCCTTGAATGTTCCCAGCGAGTTCCTGTTCTACGATCCAACTCTGACCGCTACGAACCCAGAGCCCACTTATGGTACCGACTACATCGGAGATGGTTACAGTCTGATGCTCTCACGCTCCACTTGGTCATCTTCAGCAACTTGGGTGGGATTTAAAGGCGGCGCATTACGAGGTAGTGACGAGGATCACTGGCACTCGGATATTCTCAGTTTTGAAATATACCGCAACGGGGACTGGCTGACCAACAATCTAACGAACTATGGTGGGGTTAAACTAACCCGCTTCTCGAATGCGCCGCTGCCGCAAACGAATATGTTTGGAACGCCCTACGAGGGAAGCAATCCACCGTCCCAGCCCAACAATGTATTCGCTTGGGGTGGTACAGGGATGATTAGTGACGGTTCGATCACGCAACACGAGTTCAACACGACTCTTGGCTATGCCTACGCGGAAGCGGATGCCACCACAGCGTACAATGGACAGAGCAACCCCTATACGGTTCCGGCATACACAGCGCAGACCACTGCAGTGATAAGGGATTTTCTTTATCTAAAGCCAGACACTTACATCGTTGAAGATCGCCTTGCTTACAGCATTCCGCTTCAGGCTGAATGGAATATTCAGGCGCTTGCCAACCCAGGAACGCCTAGCGGCCACAGCTTCACACTCGGTTCACTCCTCGGCAATAACGTTTTGAATGTTGCGGTTGTGACGCCGACATCGCCGTCATTTTCCGTAGCCACGCCAGCGACGCAGGCTGCCGAACTTACATCGGCGGGGTGCGCGCGGGGTGCTGGAGTCAGTTGCCCCAGCCAGTGGCGTGTCCAGGTTACCTCGGGGAATACTGCCACCTCTGAACAGTACTTCATGGTCATGCAGAGTGGTCCGACTGGATTCTCGCCGCTTGCCGTCTCGACTCTGGTGGCAACCAACGCAGTCGCGGCGCAGTTTGGTGCTTTTGTTGTGGGCGGAATGACAGATACGTCGCAGACGGGGGTGACGCGCTCCTATACCTTCGCGCATGCGGGGAATGTTCAGCATATATTCATGGGCTTAAAGCCTTCGATGGCTTATTCGGTGGTTCGCTCAACGCCGGGAACAATCACGATCAGTGATGGGACAGGTGGTGCTAATGATGTAACGTCAACGTCTGGGGGAGTGTTGCTATTCAATACCTCCCCATCTGGCACATTCCCATGATCGGAACGAGTTTTGGACCACCGAGAATGAGGGAGTCTGTTTCACTTAAAGAGTTCTCCATTCTACGTCCAGCTAGCGAATGAAATTTCTGCGCCTTGCTGTCCGATATATCATTTGACCCAAGCTCTCGGTTCTCTGGCCGATGTGCAAGTGTTCTGCGTCGAGACGCGGGAAGCACAAGAGGTATTCGAGGTGGCATGGACAAGTTACGGCTCACCGTTGTAACGCCACTCTTCCCCACAAGTGCAGAACGGTATCGGGGAATCTATATTTACAACACCGTTCGCGGTCTGCAGCGACATGCTGATGTCGACGTGGTATGCACATTGCTGTCCTTTCCTGCTTTGCGATTCGTGCGGCCTATCTCGATGCGCTACAACCGGGTGGATTTGGATTTCGCTCCAAGCCAAGTCAATGTTCGATATTTGGAATATCCTGGATTTCCTCTAATCTCTCGCCCCATAAACAGCATGGTATGCCGCTATGTTATCGAGCCGCACATAAAGAGTCTTGAGCCAGATGTCATCTTGGCCTACTGGGCTCAGCCTGAAGGCAATGCGGCCATTAAAATCGGGCGGAGACTTAATGTGCCAGTGATTGTCGGAGCTCTTGGTTCCGACCTCCTCTTGGCACGTGGGATAGGAAGGCACCTAGCGAAACAAGCTGTAGCGAAGGCGGACCGTGTGCTCACGGTGAGTGAGGCTTTGCGAACAACCGCTATCTCGCTTGGCGCGTCGCCTTCGCACGTAAGAACGATCCGCAACGGGTGCGATCGTTCCATTTTCTTTCAGCGCGATCGAGCCTCGAGCAGGGCTAAGTTGGGCATCGATCCTGGAGTCCGCCTCGTTCTTTTTGTTGGATGGCTGGCACCGCTCAAAGGGGTGATGGATCTCGTGGCCGCCTTCCCTCAAGTTCGACAGGAATTTGCCAACGCCGAACTGGTATGCATCGGCGAGGGTCCACTGCAGCAATTCCTACGGTCAAGCGGCGTTACTACGTTGGGTCCCAAGACAAGCGATGAGGTTGCCGACTGGTTGGGTGCATGCGATGTGCTATGCCTTCCGAGTCATTCCGAGGGTTGTCCCAACGTTGTGGTCGAAGCGCTTAGTTCCGGACGTCCGGTGATTGCAACCCACGTCGGCGGTATACCCGAATTGGTCGACTGCAACTCGGCAATTCTGGTGTCCCCTGGGTCTCCGTCCGAACTCGGCTCCGCGATCGCTAAAGGTCTCAAGCGGTCCTGGGACGAGAATGCAATTGCGGCTCGCACGGGTCGGAGTTGGGACGACGTGGCGGACGACACATACGCTGCCTGTCTCGAAGTGGTGTCTGAGAGGAGGAGCCCGGCTCCACGCAATCTATCTCGCGTGATGTCCCGCCCTCCAACCACGAAACCCAAGATCGCCATTGTGACCCCGCTCTTCCCCACAATCGAAGAACCGTATCGCGGTTCAGCAATTTACAAGACCGCCTTGGCGTTGCAGCAGTTTGCCAATGTAGAGGTGCTTTGCCCGCAGATGACAGTGCCTCGAGTTCCATTCCTCTATCCCAAGTCTCTGCGTTACAGGGCTAATATTGCCGCTGTCAGCGCCGTTTCGGACGTTTCTGTCCGGTACATTCCATACCCGGCCTTTCGGTTTCTTTCGCGCCCCATTAACGCTTATCGCTGTATGAAGCGCATCGAACCTTTTATAGATGATGTGAATCCGGATCTGGTTTTGGCATACTGGATTTACCCTGAAGGCCGGGCAGCTGCCGCGATTGCTCGAAAGCGTGGAGTGCCAGTCATTGTCGGAGCACGGGGCTCGGATTTGCGCCGAATTCCGGATATTGTGACCCGCGGACTCGTTAAATCGACGATTAAAGATGCCGACTTTGCCGTAACTGTTAGCGAGGAGCTACGTAAGCGGGCAATAGAACTTGGATGTGCCCCCAGCCGAGTGCAGGCAATCCTAAATGGGTGTGATCCCGATATTTTTTTCGTCCGCTCTCGAATCGAAGCTCGCCAAGCCCTCAATCTACCTGAAGATGTTCAGCTCATTCTCTTCGTCGGCTGGCTAGCCCCGCTAAAGGGTCTCACCGAACTATTTGAAGCAGTATCCAGACTAATACCGCAACATCCCCGATTGCAGTTGGCTTGCATTGGCGAGGGAAGATTAGCGAATAGTTTGAACGAGCAGTGTTCCCGGGATCCACTCAATAAGCGTGTACGCATGCTCGGCGCACGTTCGAGCCAAGAGATTTCGATTTGGCTTGGAGCAGCAGATTTACTCTGTCTTCCTAGCCATTCAGAAGGGTGCCCCAATGTGATACTCGAAGCGCTAGCATGCGGTCGCCCCGTCGTTGCTTCCGATGTAGGCGGAATTCCTGAACTCCTGAATGCATCGTCCGGTATCCTGGTCCCTCCTGCTGACGTGAAGCGACTAGCTGAGGCCCTTCATCAAGCATTAGAGTTGCCATGGGATCCCGACGCGATTGCTTTGCGTGCGGCGCGAAACTGGGATCAAGTGGCCGAGGAAACATTTGGGGTATGTCAACTTGTGCTTAGCGAGAATGATGTCCGGAACGGACGATATATATGAGCCGTACGGTACCCGGTCTCTCATCGCTGAAGATCCTTCACATTCTGGACCACAGTGTTCCGTTACGTGACGGATATACTTCTCGGACCCAGAATATCTTCAGAGAACAGCAGGCAAGAGGGTGGCTGCCTATAGCCCTAACGTCTCCCAGACACGAGGCGAGTTGGAAGGGCTCATCACCCGAAAAAGAAGTGATCGATGGTTTCTGCTATTTCCGAACGGGGGCGTGTAGCAATTCAATTCCCTTCTTGGGCGAACTCAGCCTGATGAGGTCTCTAGCGAAGCGCCTCGAAGTCGTCGCTCAACTGGAGAGACCAGACTTGCTGCATGCGCACTCCCCGGTACTAAATGCGTTGCCAGCTCTCTGGATCGGACGCAAGCTCGGGATTCCGGTAGTTTACGAAGTCCGTGCTCTCTGGGAAGACGCGATCGTCGACCACGGAAGGTTTGCACGCGATTCGCTAAAATACAAAACAGCTCGTTGCCTGGAAACATGGGCATGCCGTCGCTCGGCTCAAGTCGCGGTGATTTCCAACGGATTACGGAACGAGCTGATTAGGCGAGGGATTCCAGCGGATAGTCTTACGACCGTTTTCAATGGAATTAACCCGCAAGACTTTCGATCTTCAGGACCAGATTTAGCTACCGCGAAAAAACTCGGCATTCTCGGGAAGCAAGTCCTTGGATTCATTGGTTCATTCAATCGCTACGAAGGTTTGGATCTTCTCATAGAAGCTGTAAGAGAACTCGCTCTAAAAAGAGAAGACATTACCCTCTTGCTGGTGGGTAGTGGAGAGATGGAAAATGATTTACGGAATCAGATCGAAGCCACTAAGATGCAGGATCGTATAATTCTGATGGGCAGAATTCCACATAAACAAATTTCTGGGCTCTATTCCGTGATAGATATACTCGTATATCCTCGTTATTCGATACCACTTACGGAGATCGTAACCCCTCTTAAACCTCTCGAATCAATGTCGATGGGAAAACCGATCATCGCCAGTGACATCGGGGGGCACCGGGAATTGATCCAGGACGGCTACACTGGTCTTTTGTTCAAAGCTGGGGACATCAATAGCCTACTAGAAAAACTTAACCTTCTTCTCGATGATCCTGGACTCAGAAGTCGCCTGAGCATGCAGGAAGTGGAGTGGGTTCATCAAAATCGTTCTTGGGAAAAAACGACTTCCGCTTATTCCGGAATTTATTCAATGGCCCTTGGGGCGGCTGGACCACCGAGTAGTCTTGAACCCGATATGACGAAATAGCAGGATGCCGAATTCTGAGCAATCCAATTCGTTAAGGGGAAAGGCATTTCATGAGGATCGTCCTAAAGATGAAGCGTGCGGAGACTCCGTTCTATGCTGCCCTGGAACGATTCGCCCTGTCCATTATGCATTTCGATCTGCCGTTTTGGCGTCCGAGGGGGTTTGTCTTTGAGTGCAATAAACGTTTCTACGAAGCTCATCGTTGCGGGTCTCAGCGTGGATGTAGCCAGACTGATCATCACATCCCATATCGTTGGGCACATTAATGCGGATCTGACGTTCCGAATGATCGGTGTATTGAACTCCCATCCCGATTCGATCACCGAAGCTTCCGAAGCCTCCGCGCGCGAAGTTCGCACAGATGTCCTGAGCTGCTTCAGGCTAGAAACATGGATACCTTATTGAAAGGCGCTCGCGTGGAATTGTGTGGGCCGGAAGATGCTCGCGCAACGAGATTGGCACCCGATACCATCGACATGGTTTACGCGAATAGCTTCATGGAGCATGTGCCCAAAAGACTCGATCCGGGATATTTTGTGCGGAAACAGGCGAATTCTGCGGCTCGGCGGTTCTTCACGTTGTGGTTTGCAACGACCACTGTGCCCACATAGATCCCGGGATTTCCTTCGTGAACTACTTGCAGTATAGCGAATCGCAATGGCTCAAGTGGAACAATTCATTGCAATACCAAAATCGATTACGCGCTCCGGAGGTTCTCGATTTGGCGACGGAAACTGGTTCCGAAATCATCCTGACGCGTCCGTGTGTCCGGCCAGGAAAAGGCTGGGCCCTAGCCCATTTTGAGGCGGCGTCTCAGTTTCGACGTTTCTCAATGGAAGACCTGTCCATCAGCAAGGTCGATTTCATCGCAAGAAAACCGCGAAGTGAAAATGGGCCAGCTTGAGCGCGACAAATTCGGCGGCAGTAGGCGATCGGAGCCGTGCCCATATCAACAACCGGTGCCAATCACATCATGATCTTTTCGCCCCTTGAGTACAAAACAGGAAATCATTGCACTATCTAGTGTGAGTTAATCTTGAAGCCGCGACGACGCAATGCCATTGTGAGCCGAATCGGTTCACCAGGATCATATCGGTAGATTTGTCGCACCATTCGATGAATGGCAAAACCATAACCCGGAACTCCTTTTGGTACGGGGTCGAAACCTTTGCCAATCTGTTCCTGACGATCTTCACTTCGATCGTCATCGCGCGCTCGATCGGTCCAGAAAAGCTTGGGTACTTCCTTTATCTTGTCTGGATTGCTGGAGTCGCCCAGACATTGGGTGGTCTCGGAATTCCGGCTGCCACCCGAAAGTACATGAGTGAATATTTTGGACGAGATCAAATCGGGATTGCCAAAACAGTTTTCTATCGGACCTTGTGGTTGCAGACTTTGATGGCAGCCGCCGTCTCTTTGGCCGGCCTACTGGCAATCTGGTTCCTTGCAGAACGGCAATATCGCGTCATCGGCCTCTTCTTGATCGGAGGCCTTTTTCCCTCCATGGTGAATTCGATCGCCGCGGGCGCGAATACAGCTCTAGAAGATCTCAGGGCCAACGTCCCCGCGTCTTTAGTTTCGACCTGCATTTTCGTCGCAGCAACGTTTTCGAGTATCTATTTCGGATGGGGCCTGCTCGGCATAGCCGTCGGCATTTTCACCATGCGGGCGGCGGAGCTCGTGGTCCGAATCATACCGTTGATCAAACGCTTCAGCCAACATTCCGCCGAACCGCTCGACAGGGCGATGAGCAAGCGCATGTTTCTTTTCTCAGGCCAGAGCCTGATCCTGCTACTGCTCGGATTGATCGTTTGGGATCGTTCGGAAATGGTTTTTCTAAGACATTTCTGCGCCGACATCCGGCAGGTTGCCTTCTATTCCGTGGCCTTCAACATGACCGAGAGGCTCCTTGTTTTCTCGCAGGTGTTTGGGACGGCCACGGGAGCTACGATGATGGTGCAATACGGACGTGATTCCAATCGCGTCCGCGGATTGGCTGAGACCTCGGCGCGTTACTTGGCGTTGATTTCGTTTCCAGTGCACTTGGGGCTAGCCGCAATCGCCGTTCCGCTCGTGTGGCTCACATACGGCAGCAAGTATTCGGGAGCTGTTCCGGCGCTTGTAGTGGCAGCATGCCTAGGCATTCCAAAAGCGTTCTTCATTCCCGTCCAAGCGATGCTGTCAAGTTGGGAACGCCAGGATCTAATCATCCGCTGGGGACTGGTTTCGGCAGCTCTCAATCTGGGGCTCGATTTCGCGCTCATTCCAAAATATGGCGCCGTTGGAGCAGCCGTGGCTAATGGAGCGACGCAAACATTTCTCTCCTTTGCGCTTTGGGTAGCCGCTGCCCGTCTGCTCGAGATTCGATTTCCGATCTTGCCCATTCTAAAAACCACTATGGTTTCCGCTGTCATGGCAGTCGCAGTCTACTTCACGATCTCGCGGTTTCCCGCGCTCCTCGGATTGCCATTAGCGATCGTCCTGGGCGTAGCTATGTACCTAGCTCTGATTCGCGTCACTCGAGTTCTCAATCCAGCCGATCATGAACGGATGCTTAATATCAAGAATCATCTGCCGTCGGGCGCCCGTTCCCTGTTTGAGGCCGGCGTGAATTGGCTGATTACCTTTCCCGCTTCGGGCAGCTATGTGCCGTAAAGGGCTCATGTCCCGCCTGTCGAAGGTTGATGCGCAACGATGAATATCGTGCAAGTGGTCCGATCTCTCGAGCTGGGTGGGTTGGAGCGGGTCGCTCTTGATTTAGCTACTGCCCAAAAAGAGGCCGGGAATTGCGTGAGCATTTATTCAGTCTACAAGCATGAACCTGCTCTCATTCACGAGGCTGATCGAGCTGGGTTGCGCGTCATTCAATTCAATAAGCTGACCGGCTTCTCAATCCGAACACTTTGGAACATGGCGCGTCAGTTTCGCCTTGACCAAGCTTCTATCGTCCACACGCACAATGAGCTGGTTCACACCTACGGTACCATCGCGGGTCGACTCGCAGGGGTTCCTTACATTGTTAACACGATTCACGGGACGAAGGCCGGCAAAGACTTGCGTCTCGATCGAAACTATCGGGCTTTGCTCCCATGGACCGACGCAGTTGTCACCGTATCGAGCGAAACTGGAGCCCAATTTGCCGCTGAGCGTGCGCGCCACCGTGACAGATTTCATGTCATCCGCAATGGAATCCCAGTTGACAAGTTCGTGGCGCTTTCAGCGCGACCGGGATCCCAATGGCCCCGAATCCGGCTCGGAACCGTGGCCCGCCTAGCGGATGTCAAGGATCAGGCCACACTTATTCGCGCATTCCACATAATTCAAAAGACTAATTCTGACCTTGAACTACACATTCTAGGTGACGGACCACTAAGGACAGATCTCGAATCATTGTCGAAACGGTTGGAGCTTGATCGCAGTATAACCTTTCATGGCGCAAGCCCGAACGTCGCCGAGTTTCTAAGTGGGCTCGACGTGTTTGTACTGTCGTCGGTCAGTGAGGGACTTCCTATTGCGGTTCTAGAGGCGATGTCAGCAGGCTTGCCGATTGTGTCGACGCGAGTGGGAGGGATCTGCGAAGTTGCCACTGAGCACGAAGTCGCTGAGTACTGTATCCCGAGCGACCCGGAGGCCTTGGCCCTTGCCATTCAGTCCGTACTAGAACCCGAACGAATGAAGGTCATGGGACAAACCGGACAAGCTATCGCTCAACGTTCATTCACAGTTCAGGCGATGGCGAAAAGCTATGATTCTCTTTATCGTACGCTGCTTTCCAAGAAATCCTCATATTTCACCTCGTTACTTCCTCGTTAGAAATGAGCGCGCGGCCGGCGACGTCTCCGACCTATCGTGAGCCACCGCTCGGCTCGCGCACGTGTTCGCTTAGATGCCTTCGGACCTTACGCCGAAGTCGCACCATCCTCTGCTTGATCGCCGCCCCGCGCTCGGTGTTCCTTCAGTGCGAACGCGAATTTATCCCACGCCCTGTGTTTCTCTCGAACGTATCTCTTAAACACGCTTACGTTTCCGCCCACTGTCGTGAATTCTCTCGGACTCCCGTGGTATTAAGAATCCTGGTCAAACCAAAGCATTGAACGAGAGCTGAAAAGGCTGATCTGTTTCTCATCGACGGGGCGCGCACTTCCAAAGTGTCCTCAGGGTATCCAGACCCACATAAATACAGATGACGATTGACATGCAAAGGTCCGCTTGGTGGAGTTCAAATTGGGAATCTGGCGTAATATTATGAGGATGAATTATATATTGTTGACGGCTGTACCATCGCTGATAACGATGACGACACGATCGGTGCCGAAATTGCCCACCGAGAAGATACTATTGCAACCGTCAGGCCGGGTGACTATTGATCTCAATTGAACCCGCGGGGAACGAGGGGAAGTGATGCGCCAAACTCTCGCATTGTCGAATGAGCTGCTCCCTCGCGTACTCCGCCGGTGCGGGCAATGGGTGCGGAATTTTGGAATACCAGCTCCGCGTGTCCTGACAGTTCCTCTGCTCGCTGTTTTCTTAACGCTGCGCTCCACTTACTATTTCATTGTCAGAGTCTTTTTGTGTGAACCGTTCTTCAAGGCGTACTGCACCAGCTACGGCCCAGGCTTACATACGGACGTTTTCTTTCATTGGATCCAGGGCCGAGGTGAATTGATCATCGGAGAAAATGTTCTGATAGACGGGAAGTGCAGTTTTACCTTTGCGGCGCGCTTCTCCGCCCAGCCAACACTAATCATCGGTGATAACACCGGAATCGGTCACGCATGTAGTTTCACGATCGGGAAGAAGATTTCGATTGGACGGCACTGCAGAATTGGTGGGAATGTGTGGATCTTCGATTCTCCTGGGCACCCGGCGGATCCCGTTGCGCGAATGGCTGGTTCTCCTGTGGCGGATGACGAGGTCAAACCAGTTATGATCGAAGATAACGTTTGGATCGGCCAGAAAGCCATCATCATGCCAGGTGTCACGATCGGGCAGGGCAGCATAGTAGCAGCCGGCGCTGTGGTGATGGTGAACGTGCCACCGAATACAATGGTCGCGGGTAATCCAGCGCGGCAATTGCGAAAGCTCACAGTTGAATGATCCCGTGGAGTTCGGGCGCTGCGTTCCAGTAACTCCAGCAGCAGTTTCTCCTACATCGTTGTAATCCAGGTGATGCGATGCACGCCAAACGGCCGCGAGCGTCTGTGAACGCACCGCCCTCGGCCCAAACGCCATTCCAATCGAGGCAGCAAACTTAGCCAGCCAGATGGAACTGACGGGGCCCCGTGTTGAGATCAGAAGACATCCAGATAAAGAGATGAAAGCGGCTCCCACGCGGGCGCGCCACTCCACACCGTCAGATACAGATGCATGAGCCGGCGTGATTGACGAAAGCCCGCGGCGCGCAACGTTGCGGTTTCCGCATAACCCAACAACGGCGCCACTGCGATTTGAGCCCCTGCTGCCGCACCGTGCGCCAGCAGTTGTTGCAGGAGCGCCAGCCGCTCTTGAGCTTCCAAGTCGCCCCACAGCAGATCCTCGACCAGCAGAACTTTCGTTGGCGTCTTGTCGATAATCTCCGCGACGTAGCCGGTTACAACTCCGGATCGTGGGCCCTCCTCGAGTGCGGCGCACAAGACCCCGGTACGCCGTAGGCATTGCCACTCAGCTTCCTCTCTCGACCAGACGCGGACCAGCGGCACCGACTCAGGCACTTGCGCCGCTGCCTTTAGGAATAGACCCACGACTTCCGGGCTTGTTGCCGCCTTCGTCACCGCTGTTGGCCGCAGCAGTCGCGCCACGTACTTCGTGCTGAACACCCTGTAAACGTCGGCGTCCGCCCTCTTCCCGCAATCCATGACTATCGCGTTGGTGGCTGCTCCATCGACGCAAAAATTCACCGCCCCGTCGTATCCGCTATCTCTCGCTCGCCGGAGAATTTCCATCCACACCTGGGAACCATACCCTCTCCCCTTGAATCTTGCAGAGGTGGTCCAAAACGTGATGCACGCCAAACGCTGTTCGCGACCCTTCAGACGAACGGTACGCGTAAACCCGGCCACAAAAGACGCCGGAAACCCGTCAATGTAAATGGTGGGCGCAAGATCGAAGGATGCTCCCGGATACGCGAATGCTGATCGCAGAAACGGCTCGTCATAAAGAAGGGACTGATCCTGGTTTTGGCCCCACGAATCCTTCACGACGGCGGCAAGAGATCCGAAATCGCCGCGAAATGATTCCGGAGTGTATTGCCCAGGCATCTTCACTCTCTTAGCTCTCCTCGATTTTGCCGCTTTCTAGTTGTGTCTTGAGCGCGGCCCGGTCTACCTTGCCGTTGGCGTTCAGCGGCATGTCGTCCATCAAAATGATTTTACTCGGTACCATGTAGTCCGAAAGCGACGCCTTACACGCGTTCTTCAGCTCCGCCGTGTCAATCTCAACGCCGTTCACAAATGCTACAATACCTTTTGCTGTGCCTTCGCTAACAGGCCAGCCCATCGCCACGGCTTGCACCACGCCCGCGCTCTTTTGCAGCACCTCCTCGATTTCGCCCAGCTCCACGCGAAAACCCATCACTTTGATCTGGTGATCGGTCCGCCCCAGGCAGACATATTCGCCGTTGGGAAGTTGCCGGGCTTGGTCGCCAGTCCGGTAGAAGATTTCATCCGGCAGCCCGACTACGGGGATCTTCACAAAGCGCTCAGCAGTTCTGGCCGGGTCCTTCCAATAGCCGGGAGAAGTCTGCGCGCCACAAACGCATAGCTCGCCAGCTTCGCCCTTGGCAACAAGGCGCAGATCTTCGTCCACCAGCACTGCCGTCAGACCCGGATAAGGCTTTCCGATCGCCGCCATATCATTCACACACAGCTCCGGAGAGGTCCTCGGATCCCAGCGATGTACCGTGCAGGCGATCGTCAATTCGGTCGGACCGTACAGGTTCTCCAAAATGGAATTCGGCGCCGCTGCCTGCCACGCTTCCGCGCTTGCCCTGGGCAGCGGCTCGCCGCAGAACAGGCTCCAGCGGAGCGTCGGCAGTGTGCCCGGCCCGATCAGATTTCGCTTTCGCATCTGCGCCGGAACGGACGGCACCGAGAACCAGACGGTAAGCTCATTCTTGTTGATGAACTTGGTCGGCGCCAGCAGATCGATCGGCGACATGGCATAGACGCACGCGCCCGCCTCCCACGCCACGAAGAGATCGAACACGGAAAGATCAAAGGTCTGGTCAAAGGTTTGCGAGAAACGATCTTGGGGCTGAATCTGATAGCGGTCCACAGCCCAATTTATAAACGCGCGAACATTGGAATGTACAATTGGCACGCCTTTGGGCATGCCAGTGGTACCGGACGTGAACAACAGATACGCGACACGCGTCGGCGGAAGCGGAGGCAACTTCCCTTCTAGCGGACGGACGGAGGCCAATTCCACAGCGCTTTCGGTGTCCGGCAGCCAGATGGGCGGGATGTTCTCCAATCCGTTCAATACGGCCGCAAGATTGTTGGAAGCGAGCTTATCCACGAAGATGGCGTCGAGCTCCGCTTGTTTAATCATGGCCCGCGTGCGATCTGGGGGGAAGCGCGGATTCAGCGGGACGAAGGCTGCTCCGCTGTACAGCGCGGCCAGCGCAGCGGTGTAGGAAACCTCGCTGCGCGACCCGAAGACGCCGATGCGCTCCGCCGGACGTCCCAGACGCCTAACAATTGCTCCCGCCCAGTGCCGGGCCGTTTCGTCCAGTTCTCCGTAACTACGTGCACGGTCGTTCACCACGAGTGCCGGCGCATTTGGCCGTATGGCCACCTGCTTCAGAAATCCCGCGCGAAGCGAAGCATCCTGGGGCGACATGGAATTAAGTCTTCAATCCCTGCATCATCCCTGCTAGACGCTCCAGCGATTTTGCCTCGACGAACTCTTCATCTGGCACGCTGACCCCGTAGCGCTCTTCCAGTGTCATCAAGAGTTCCATCGCCTTCATCGACGGCATGCCGAGGTCGCTATAAAAGTCCGCCTTTTCGTCGAAGTCCTCCGGTAGCGAAGCCAGTTCGATCAACAGTCGGCGGAGCTCGGTTTTCAATGTCTCCAAATCATTCCTCCCATTGATTTCCGGTCTGTGACGGCATATTACACGGCAACATCAACAATGAATTTAACTCCTCTAGATACGAGCAGATCGAAATCAAGCTTGGTTGTCGAACCAATCAACCAAGTCAATTCTGAACTTCAGTTCGTGGCGAGAGTCTTCGTCTTCGTCGAAAGCTGAACTGTCTTCCACCTAAGGAGCAGCCCGAAAATCTGGCACTTTGTAACGCCGCGTCGTAATGCTGCAGAACTCTGGTTATACCTTCAATGGGCGAGGTCTTTATCCCACGTTCCAGTTATTTTCAGGACCACAGATCATCCGCCAAACGATATCACATAGTAGCTGGGTGGTCATTCCCGCGCCTTGGATGTTCTCTCGGAAATTTTCGGGTGCAGGTTTTTGGAACTTGCCCTCTCAATTTCGTAGGACCCTCGAGAGACAATATGGTGTTTTCGTCTTGTCTCCGTCCGGTGGGCGCGGAAAATGTTCAGTCAGTTAATCTGAGATGGATCCGTTTGTGACACGAAGCGCACAAGGTGATCAGATTCCTTTCGGAATCATCACCGAGTAGACTGCGCGATTGAATATGATGCACCTGAAGTCCACTCATCGATCCGCAATGCTGACAGCGCCACCCGTCTCGCTCCAATATTTCTTTCCATAGTTTCTGGTAAGAGACGGGATCAAGCCGTAAGCGTGGACGTCGTGAACCAGGAAACGTCACGCAGACCTTTGTATCCGATCAACGAGTTCTTGCCGTTTCAGTTTCGGAAGGCATTCGACGAGGCGGTTCAAAGAGGTGATCAGCGAGTCAGGATTCTCGGCCTCCAGGTTCGCACCCGCCAGGAAATCAGCGCAAATCATCTCCAGCATGTAACCGCGAGATTTGTCGCTGCCCAGCATTAAACCTGCCTTTTCAAGCGCCTGTTCAATCACCGGTAGCTGGGTCTTGTAGACCTTGAAGTAGAGTAACTCCCAGGGCTCGGTCTCTTTTCCCGTTAGGTGTCGCTCGACCTCTCGCTTGAATTCCTCCTTTGGTAGCTCCTTGGCTCTGTGCAACCAGGTTGCACTATCGAAGGCCTTCCCGTCCCTTCGCGCCACTTTGGCTAGCTCCGCCGCCTTGCTCCAGCCCACTTCCCTCAACCGTGGTTTCGGGATTCGCGTCAGACTCTCGTGAATGGCCATCAGGTAGTAGGCCTTCCGGCGCGATTCCGGGAAGCGCTTTTCCAGGAACTCATCAAACGAGGTTATGTTCTCGAGCCTCCAATACTGCCCGGAGCGCACCTCACACAGGTATTGCCCCAGCTCCACAAACCGCACATCTCGCTCCCGTTCTCGTGCCCTCTCCCAGGCCAGGATCTCGTTGATCTTGTCCAATACGAATAAGGCTTGCCGTCGATCCAGCTTTGGGGCTGCCATCGGCGATCCGTTAATCCACAAGCTCGTCAAGCCAATCAAGGTCGCTCGCTCCCGGTTTGCGAATCAGGTCGGCGTCGATCAACTGCTGGTCGTTCAGGCAAAGCCCGAGATGCGAACAGCTGACACAGCCGTTCATAGGAAAGCGAATCCCGCTGTGGCCAGGAAACTGACCGGTCTCGACCTGGCCAACCGTTGTCTCGACCAGCCGACCAAACTCACGGCGCTGCTCTTCCGAAATCGATGCTTTCAGGTATTGAATCTCAGGCTGCTGCTTTCGCACAAACACGACGAATGCTACGTCGGATATGCCGCTGATCCAGGAATAGCAAATGAGCTGGGGATCCAATGTCAGCAATCCTTGGGGCTCTTCGGCATAACGACTGGTCGTGGTCTTCCAATCGATTAAGCACTTCTTGCCATCCAGCGTACCCAGAGCGTCAATGTAAGAAACGAACTCGTTGTCTCCATTAAGAGTTCGGAGAAGTTTCACTTGTAGGTTTTCGTGAGGCTGCGGAACCTGAACGCGATCATCCTGTGCGAACTTCTGGAGCAGGTGGACGCCCTGGTGGACCAAGCGATCCCAGGAGTCTCCTTTCTTGAATTCGAAAGAAGCATCGCGGAACGCCCCCCATTCTTTGAAGAGCACTGCAGTTGAGTCCTCGCCGCGGAAGTAGGCGCCGAGCGCAGTCTCAAAGCAGCGCCCAAACACCATCTCTGCGCGCGTGTCCTTTTCCCGCCAGCCATCGAGATACCGATAACGGTAGCTGCGCGGACAGCGAAGGTATTGGCTAATCTGTGTGTAGCTGTATGTCATTGGATTCGCCCTCCTTCCCACGAGTTCTCTCGCCGCGATCCATCGATAGGCTTTCCCACTCAGCGGAGGGAGCAAATCCATCGAGATTCAGAAAGCTCCGGCCGGCTAGTGTCTTGCGTGAAGTGCGGACTATCCCTTTGAGTCCAAGCAGAGCCCTTTCGTCCACTTCGTCTCGGCCTAGCAGGTCCGTGTCGTACCCGAAATCACGAAGGAACCAATTGAGTCTCCAGAGGGCCTTTGGAGTGCAATAAAGCCGCCCTGAAATATGGCGGGAGCGAGAGTCCTCTGGTTCGAGCACGGCAAAGCGAATCAAATAACACGGCTTTTGCGGACGCCATCTGTAATTCACATGGTCCACGCGAACCAGAAATAACCCTTCGAGAAAATCCTCAGCGTTCTTGGACTCGCTATGGAGGCCTGGAATATGTCGCTTCATGATTTCACCGCCTCGGCGAGGCCATAGCTGTTCAGTTTGCAAATCAGGCCGTCGCGGTCCTTGGCTGCCTGGTCGGCCAAAGTGGTAATAAAGGATTCGACCAAGTCCCGGCCAGCATCACGCAGGACCTCAGTTCCACAGAAATCAGCGGCGTAACGCTTAACTCTGACGGGATCGAGCTCGTACTTTCGGATCAGAAGGCAGAGCTGGTCCCGGAGGCGAGGATGGCCATTGTTCGAACCGTTCGATCCGTGAGACCCATTGGAATGCGGCGCTGCTGCTGCGGCCCTTGGTGGTCCGGAGAAAGATCCCAACTCTTCAACAGAACAAAGTCCAATCCCGTAAGCCTTGCGAAGGGCACGATTTACGGCGCGAGTTTCGGCCACACGCATTTCGGCCCCTCGCACCAGGGAAGAAACGTTCGAAGGATCGGCATCGCCGTAACCTGCAAAGCCTTTGGACTCGGCTGATTTGTAAACTGTGGCTTTGAAAACCCAGTGGCTTAGGGAGGGGTCAGAAAAATCCTTTTGCAAGTCGGTTCCTATCCCCGCACAGTGTCGGCGTTGGGCAATCCTCAATAACCCTGAATGGGTTACGTACCATCGGCCGTCGAGAAGTTGGAGATCTCCTGCTGTAATGGAGAGGGCATGCGATTCTGTCAATCTACGTAGGCTTTTCAGCGCCACAGAAGGCAAGGGCCCCAGGCGGAACGAGCCATTCTTGAATTTGAGAGAAAGAGCTTGCTTTGTCGCTTTGGCCTACGAAACCGGGAACTCCCAGCTTCCACATCACTGTGACCCACGTTCGCACGCAAACACTCGGTGTTCTTGTTCCTCGCGCTCGTTTCGCTTTTCCTATGCATAACGCCTCCGGAATACAACGTACTACTAAGTATTACTATGCGCTACGCCTTTGTCAAGGGGGAAAGTAGGTCGCAGCGTTTCTTGATGATGAGAGGTCTTACGTTGTACTATTCGCCTGAGTCATGAAAGATACGACCATTTCTCTAAAGATGGAACGTGCGCTGAAGGCTAAACTGCTGTTACTCGCGAAGAATGAGAATCGAACTCTGTCAAACTTTATTGAAAAGCTCTTGAAAGATGAAGTTGCTCGGCAGGAAGCGAGATCAGGCCGCATTAAGAGCTGAGTATGGAGCGAGACTTCCTGCGCAACATTGAGGACGCGAATTCACTGAAGTTACGTGATGATAGCGAGCGCGGCATTTGAGGCGGCGAGCCCACCAATGCTGACTCGTGGTATTCCACCTGGGGCGGAGCGTGCGATGGCTCTTTTCCTTGTGGTACTACATATGCTGACGATTACTCAGTTAGTATATTTTATTCGATCCCTGATGACGTATCAGCCTATGTTTACGACTGGGCTGTCGGAACGCAATTTTGATTGGGGGGACAACGGACTGCGTCCGCCGTTTCGTGACCATGGCAGTTGAGCCCTTGGGGGAACAAATCTCCGGGGCGTCTTCGACCTGGGATCCACACTAGTCCATGAAAGCGAAGAGGCTGTGCTTGCACGTTGGGCAAAGGATAAAAGGAGACATAGCCAGAATCGGTTTCAGATTAGCCGCAATCTCCAGCAAGTCTGGGAGCACCCACTGTTCCAAGCATTCGCGTTCGCAGTACAGCCTACCGTGCGAGGAAATCGGTTTGGGTGTTGATTTCGTCAGAAGAATTCGTCAATATGTCTTCCAAGTACGCTTACCTGCCCGTCCGACCTAACCGAACTGGAAAAAAGAGCTGAGAAGATTCGCCAACGCCTGAGTCAGCTTCCTGCAGTTTCGGATTCCGGCTCCGCGTTAGGGCGACGACTCGTCTACTCGTTTCCCCTTTTTTGCTTCTAGGAGGCTAGCTATGAGTGAAACGACGGTTGGAACCTTTAATTTGCCACCGACAGCTGTTGCAGAAAATTCGACTGGCTCAGCGCCAGTTTTCCAAGATCGGGCACCCGACGGACAGCTCCGCGGCATGAAGAGCCTTGACATCGACTCGAGCAAGATTGAATTGCGCCTTCAATCTGATCTGTCGTTGAATGAACCCGAGACAAATCGGACCGGACAGGCGCCTAAACAAGTCGAAACAGATCGCGAGGAACTTCCGGATGGAACCCAAATCGAACTCATCGAGGATCCGGAAGATCCATCGAAAACACGGTTAGCTGTCTTTAAAGAGGGTAAAGTTCGTTACACGAATCGGTTTGAGTACGAAGACCGAATTTTCGTCGCGATTCCACGAAGCAACCATCTGATTCGTCATCTTCAGCTGCCTCGGGGAATCGAACGCTGCGTCTCGATGTGCGGTATCGCACGAGATGCGTCCTCCATACTGTCGCGGTGCTTGGATCTAGATCCGGACGACATCAACCTCCTCGCCTGCTTCGTTGTTAGCACCTGGTTCGTCGAACGATTGCCAGTTGCGCCATACGTTGCCCTCGTCGGTCTACGCAGTTCCGGAAAGTCAACCGCGCTCGCCGTTCTAAATTTGCTTTGCAGACGCAGTTTGCTGACAGCCGATATTAGCTCTGCGGCTTTTTATCGAGCCTGCGATCGATTCAAACCCACGCTTTTGATCGATGAAGCCAGTACAATTCCGCAACGGGAGCTGCCTCACCTTTTGCGGGCCGGCACAACTCGAGACGTGGTAACGTTCCGCAAGGAAGAATCCTTCAAATCGTTCGGCCCCAAGGTACTCTCTTGGATCAAAATGCCCAACGACGCCGCCTTGATCAGCAGGTGCGTTGTCATTTCGCTGCACGAAACTCTACGAACAGATCTGCTCAGGCCAACGAGTCCCGAGATCCGACAGGCCGCGGACCACCTTCAAAGGCAACTCCTTCGCGCCAGATTCGAAAAGATGAAGACGCTCACGCTCAAGTTTGATTGCAACGGCGAGGTGCATTCGCGCTGTAGGGATCTTTACGAAGCGCTCATGCTACCATTTGCTGACGCGGGATCCTCCGTGTTTCTGCTCCGATACCTCAAGCGTCAAGAATATTTCCATCGTGAGCCATTATCCCTAATCCAGTCTGCCCTTCTCCGAATTCTCTTCAGGCTCGTGCATCAGATTGCGAACGAGACCGGGTATCTAGTCGGAGATCTAGCAGCAGAAGTGAACGCCGATCTCCAGGGATCGGGCGAAGGGTTTCAAGTGACTGCGCGGGGAATCGGTGCTGCTCTGAAGACCCTGGGGTTCAAGAGCAAGCGAAGGAACTCA
>Ga0302325_10003251_pt1 | contig 38490 bp, 34 predicted proteins | sample Palsa_T0_2_FD_201948 | JGI IMG/M metagenome (GOLD analysis project Ga0302325, IMG submission 201948) | Peat permafrost microbial communities from Stordalen Mire near Abisko, Sweden - Palsa_T0_2 | ecosystem: Environmental > Terrestrial > Soil > Palsa > Peat permafrost | place: Sweden: Abisko...
GCCACTCCTGCTCCTTGGCAGCCTTGCGCTGGAGGAGCTCCTCTTCCTTCTCGCGCAGCTTCTTGGCCTGCTCGAAGTTCTGCTTCTCGATCGCCAGCTCCTTGTCCTTGCGCGCCTTGGCGATCTCCTCTTCGATCGCCTTGTAGTCGGGCGGGGTGGACATGCGCCGGATGCGCAAGCGGCTCCCGGCCTCGTCGATGAGGTCGATCGCCTTGTCTGGGAGGTAGCGGTCGGCAATGTAGCGGTCGGCGAGGTTGGCGGCCGTAACCACAGCCTGGTCGGTGATCGTCACACCGTGGTGAGCCTCGTAGCGGTCGCGTAGGCCCTTCAGGATCTCAATGGTGTGGGCGAGCGAAGGCTCTTCGACCTTGATCGGCTGGAAGCGCCGCTCCAGCGCGGCGTCCTTCTCGAGGTGCTTGCGGTACTCGTCGAGAGTCGTCGCACCGATCGTCTGGAGCTCACCGCGGGCGAGCATCGGCTTCAGGATCGAAGCCGCATCGATCGCGCCCTCGGCTGCTCCTGCGCCGACAAGAGTGTGCAGCTCGTCGATGAACAAGATGATGTCGCCGCGGGTGCGGATCTCCTTCAGCACCTTCTTCAGGCGCTCCTCGAAGTCGCCGCGGTACCGTGACCCCGCCACTAGAGCGCCCAGGTCAAGGGTGTACAGCTGCTTGCCACGCAGCGTCTCGGGCACGTCGCCGGACACGATGCGTTGCGAGAGGCCCTCCACGATGGCCGTCTTGCCGACGCCAGGCTCGCCGATCAGCACGGGGTTGTTCTTCGTGCGCCGCGAGAGGACCTGCATGACGCGCTCGATCTCGCGTTCGCGGCCGATCACCGGGTCGAGCTTGCGTTCGCGTGCGAGCTGCGTGAGGTTACGGCCAAACTGGTCGAGGACAGGACTACCCGCTGGGACATCGGCGGCGCTGGGCGCGGCACCGGCTGTCGCTTTCTCCGGCCCGGCCGCCTGGTAACCAGAAAGCAGTTGGATGACTTGCTGGCGCACTCGCGACAGGTCTGCACCCAGGCTGACCAGCACCTGCGCAGCCACGCCTTCGCCCTCGCGCACTAAACCGAGCAGCATGTGCTCGGTACCGATGTAGTTGTGGCCCAGCTGTAGAGCCTCCCGAAGGGAGAGCTCCAGGACCTTCTTGGCACGTGGGGTGAACGGCGGAGACCCGGTTGTCGAGGTCCCGGCCGGCCCGATCGTCTCCTCCACCTTTTCACGCACTGCTTCCAAACTGATGCCCAAAGATTCCAGCGCCTTAGCAGCCACGCCCTCACCCTCATGGATGAGCCCGAGCAAGATGTGCTCGGTCCCGATGAAGTTATGGTTCAGCAGACGCGCTTCTTCCTGGGCCAACACCAACACTCTTCGGGCTCGGTCCGTAAAGCGCTCAAACAACGCTGCCAGCCTCCTCAGCAGATCCGGAGTTCCGCACACGGAGCGAGCCGGCACCTGCGTCGGTGCTTTCTGCCCAGCTCCTCATGCAAGTCATCCATTCCCTTTCTTTCGGGCCCTTGCGCCCTCCAGTGTACCTACAGCCCCAACCGTCTGGGCGAGCATGCCCGGCTTGCGGACCGTGGTCCCTTCCGGTCGGTTCGTACTTGAGCCCGACATTGACATATCGTCTAGTGATGAACGTCTGGGAGCTCCTCGACCTTCCCGGGCTCGACGAAAGCCTCGCCCAGGTTGAGTCGGAGCTGCGAAAGGCCGTGGCGTCCCCCGAGCCGTTGCTGAGCGAAGTAGCCGCATACCTCGTTGACGCCGGAGGGAAGCGCCTCCGGCCTGCTCTTTTGTTGGCCGCAGCGGCCTCGACCGGGTCGGGCGCCGGGGAAAACGTCGTGCAGGGCGCCGTCTCGGTGGAGCTGGTCCATATGGGTTCGCTCTACCACGACGACGTCATCGACGAAGCCGACTCCCGCAGGGGAGTCCGCAGCGCCAATGCCCGCTGGGGAAACCTTGTTGCGATCCTGGCCGGAGATTTCCTACTGGCACGGGCGTCGGAGATCGCGGCTGGGCTCGGCACTGAGGTCGTGACAGTGCTCGCGAGCACAATCGGCCGGCTCTGCCAAGGCGAGATGACCCAGCTCCAATATGCGTACTCCACCGCCCGCCCAGAGCCCGCCTACCTCGACGCCATCTCCTGCAAGACCGCCTCGCTGTTGTCAGCCTCGACGCGCATCGGAGGGCTGGTCGCAGGGGCTTCCCGGCCCGAGGTCGAGTCCCTCACCCGTTTCGGCCACGCGTTCGGCATGGCGTTCCAGATTTGGGACGACGTGCGCGACCTGGTCTGCACCGAGGCGGAACTGGGCAAGCCGGCCGGTCATGACATGCTCGAGGGCACTTACACCCTCCCGGTGATCCGTGCGCTCGCCGACCCGGAAACGGGCCCAGAGCTATCGGCGCTTCTTGGGCAGCCGCTCGACGAGCCCGACGTGGAAAAGGCCAGGGACATGATCCTTGCCACCGACGCCGTCCGCGGCTCGATCGCCGAGGGCCGGCGCTGGGCGGACCTCGCCGCCGAGGCGTTGCGGGCGATGCCGGCGACGTCTGCGCCCCCCGCGTCCGCAACCGCAAATGGGGCCGCCAATGGGGCCCATGACGATGTGGCCGCCGTGCGCGAGACGCTCGCCGGCCTCGCCCACCGCCTCCTCGACGACCTGGCGGTGCGCTCGAGTTAGGCCAGAACTCACTGGTTTGGCTCGGGCCTCAGAGTGGGGAACGCGATCACGTCACGTATCGATTCCGCCCCGGTGAGCAGCATTACTAGACGGTCGATGCCGATCCCGAGCCCACCTGTCGGTGGTAGGCCGTACTCGAGCGCGCGTAGGTAATCCTCGTCGACCGGCATGGCCTCGTCGTCACCGCCGGCCCGAGCTTTAGCCTGCGCCTCGAAATTTTCTCGCTGTATGGCCGGGTCGGTGAGCTCGGAGAAAGCATTGCCCAGTTCGCGACCGGCAACGACCGGCTCGAAACGCTCCACGAGGCCCGGGGAACTCCGGTGGTCCCGGGCAAGCGGCGAAACTTCTTTCGGGTAGTCCATCACGAAGACCGGGCCCCACAAGTTTGGCTCAGTCGTCTTTTCGTAGATCTCGAGAATGATCTTGCCTGGCCCCCAAGAGGGGAGAACGGGCACCCCGAATGTGCCTGCATGCCGCCGGAGCTCCTCCAAGGGCGTCTCGAGGCCTAGCTCTTGGCCTGTATGCTCCGCGACCAGCTCGAGCAGAGACGCCCGCCTCCATGGCGGTGAAAGGTCCAGCTTTTTCGCTGCATAATCGAGATGTGTGCTCCCCGTAACCTCCCGGGCCACATAGCCCACCATCTGTTCGGTGAGGTCCATCATGTCGTTGTAGTCGGCGTACGCCTGGTACAGCTCGAGCATCGTGAACTCTGGGTTGTGACGCGGGGAAAGGCCTTCGTTGCGGAACACCCGGCCTATCTCGAATACTTTTTCCATCCCGCCCACCACCAAGCGCTTCAGGTGGAGCTCGAGCGCGATGCGCAGGTAGAGGTCCATGTCGAGGGCATTGTGGTGCGTGACAAACGGCTTCGCGGTCGCCCCTCCGGGGAGAGTATGGAAAACCGGCGTTTCGACCTCGACAAAGCCCTCCGACTCGAGGAACCGGCGTAGCAACGAGATGGCCCGGCTACGCGCCAAGAGGACCTCGCGGCTGCGTTCGTTGGCCCACATGTCGGCGTAACGCTGGCGGTAGCGGGTGTCGACGTCTGTTATGCCACGGAATTTGTCACCAAAAGAACGGCGCGCTTCTGCAAGCAGCACCCATTCGCTCAAGCGAAGCGACAGTTCCCCCGTCTTGGTGCGGACGACCTCGCCGGTAGCCCCGACCCAGTCCCCTAGGGAAAGCTTGTTGAGCTCCCCGAACCGGTCCGTCCATTGCGCGCCTGCGAACAATTGCAACGAACCGGTCCAATCGGTGAGCGTGAGGAAGGTCAGCTTGCCCATCTCGCGCCGCAGCATTACTCGCCCAGCGACCGTGGCAACGTGGCCGGATCCTTCGCTGGGCCCTAGGGCCGAAAAGCGTTCCTGAAGCTCGCCGGGCGAAGCCGTGACATCGAAACGGTACGGGAAGTCCTCAGCCATCGGAGCGGTTCCGGTGGTAGATCGTGCGCAGGCCGTACAGGGTCAGCCAGGGCTCGTAGTAGTCGATGCCTTTTGTTACCGGCACGATGATCGGCGCCAGCCCCCCCGTGGCAACCACCGTGGCTTGGCCCACCTCATCCTTCAGCCTCGCGCAGACCCCTTCGACCAACGAGGCAAAACCGTAGAACATGCCGGACTGAAGCTGTTCCACGGTGGTCTTGCCCAGAATGGACCGCGGTGGGGCCATGTCCACACGCGACAGCAGCGCGGCCCGGGCGGTCAGGGCATTGAACGAAAGCTCCACCCCCGGGAAAAGGAGCCCACCCAGGTACTCGCCTTTGGCGGACACAACCTCGAAATTGGTCGCCGTGCCGAAATCGACCACAATGGTCGGCCCGCCATAGCGTTCGAAAGCGGCTACAGCATCAGCGATCCGGTCTGCTCCAACCTCCTTCGGGTTATCGACGAGCACAGGCATGCCGGTGCGCACGCCCGGCTCTACGAATACCGAAGGTACCTTCAGCCGGCGGCTCAACATATCGCGCAGCGCCGTCTGGAGAGGGGGCACGACACAGGAGATCACCGCTCCTGTGACCGTCGAGAAATCGAGACCGTCAAGGGCAAGCAACTGCGCCAGTTGTAACGCGAACTCGTCTGCCGTGTAGACGGGGTGAGTCGCGACACGCCATTGATGGACCAGCTCGCCCGTACCCACCGAGCCATTATCGTCGAACAGCCCGACGACGATCTGGGTATTACCGACGTCGATGGCCATGAGCACAGCTCAGCCCTCCCCCACGTTGGCTGCCACGTTGTCGATCAGCCGCACCTTACCGATCCGGCCCGCGATCAACAGGCGGATCTCACTTGAGATGACGGGGGGAACCGCCAGTGACAACGGGTCTACCACCTCGGCATACTCGAGCTGGAACAGTTTTTCTCGGCCAGCCACCTTCACCATCGCGGCGCGAACGTCGGCAACGCTGGTCACACCCTGCTCCTCCACAGCACGTTTGCCCGCAAGCAGCGACCAATAAAGGACGGGCGCGGCAGCTCGCTCCGTAGGGGTCAAGTACTCGTTGCGGCTCGACAAGGCGAGGCCGTCCGGTTGGCGCACGATCGAACAAGGCACCACCACCACAGGCAAGGACAGGTCGGCGACGAGACGGCGGACAATTACGAGCTGCTGATAGTCCTTTTCCCCGAAATAGGCATAACAACGGCCCGAAAGCGCGAAAAGCTTCGTCACGACGGTTGCCACACCGTCGAAATGACCGGGACGGTGGCGCCCCTCGAGCACGTCGCCCAAATGCCTTACACGGACCGTAACCACAGGCTCTTCGGGGAACATTGCGTCCGCGGGGGGAGCCAGGACGATGTCGGCGCCCGCCTCCTCCGCTTGCGCATAATCGTTGTCAAGGTCCCTTGGGTATGACTCGAAGTCCTCGTCGGGCCCAAACTGGAGCGGGTTCACGAAAATGCTGACCGCGACCACGTCGCACTCCGCCGCCGCGCGGCGGATGTTGGAGCGATGTCCCCCGTGCAATGCTCCCATGGTGGGGTGGAAACCAACGCGCTTGGTGGCGCTGCGCGCTTCGTCCAAAAAGGTTCGCAAGTCTTCTGGTTTGTGGGTGATTATCATTTGTTGCTCAGATCGTACCGGCGAGCGAGATGCCCGCTCTCATGGCGGCCGTAAGGCGGTCGCCCACCAGCTCGGGCGCCAGGTCGGCCAGCGGCACCAAGACGAAACCACGCTCACACATTCTCGGATGTGGCACCTTGAGGTCTGGCTGGTCAACCGTCAGGTCCCCCACCAACAGAACGTCGACGTCGAGGGTGCGCGGCCCCCAATGTACGTCCCGAGCCCTACCGGAGGCCGCTTCAGCTCTACGGCCGGCCTCGAGCAGCTGGCGCGCCGAAGCGTTGGACCAAAGCTCGGCGACCATGTTGAGGTACCGGTCCTGCCCAGGCGGGCCACCCACCGGCTCAGTCTCGTAGACGCGGGACACAGCGACGACATCAGGCAGGTATGTCAGGCCTACTTTCAAGTAAGCCAAGCGGTCGCCCAGGTTGGAGCCGAGCCCGACGAAAGCCCTCCGCTTCAGGGCCTGCAAATCCGCACCGCCGCCGAAGAAAGGGCGACCGGCAGGGGCGGCCTGAGCTTGCGGACCGTGACGACAACACCGGTTGCGCGCTCGCCGGCTACGGCCAAGGCACGGCTCGCAACCTCCTCGGCGAGGTGCTCCAGCAGCGTCGCGTGGTCGCCCTCGATCACGCTCCTAACTGCTTCACACAGCTCGCCGTAGTCCACCGTGGCCTCGACAGCGTCGCTGCGACCGGGCTCGCGCAGGTCCGAGATGAGCTCGAGGTCCACCTCAAAGGGTTGCGGGCGCACAGACTCCTCGGGGAGGGCCCCGTGGGTACCGACGAACCTGAGGCCACGCAGCTCGATGCTGTCCCGCCAGGCCCCAGGGCCCACCGGCGGGCCGAGCAACGGCGCCGGCACTGGCTCGGGAAGGTCCCCCCGTTCAGGCACCAGCTGCGCCGGCTACCGGCCCGGGCTTTGGGAACGCCGGCACCATCGCCACGAGCTCGCGCCCTTCTGGGCCCATCTGCCGGCCGAAAAGCCGTTCGACAATGGCGACTGCTTGCGCGCCCTGGTCGATGAGGCCGCACCAGTGCAAGTAGCCGGCAACAACGCCCATCAGGGTGTCACCGACTTCTTCCTGGTGAAGGACCACACGCTGGTCATCCCGCAGCCACGCGCGCAACTGCTCGTAAAGCTCCGGAAGGACCAAAACAGGGTCGTCGTTCCTCGCGAACGGTATGTGGGACCAGGCCAGGTTTTCTTCGTCATAGGCATGGAGGTTGTGGGGCGACGCCAGCAGCGACACCACACGGGTGAACCCTTGGCACTTTATCCAGAGGATCTCTTCGCGCCTGCGGACCTTCCTGTGGTTGCGGGCATAGCCACCGGGCCGCTCGCAAACAGCAAGCTTGTCCTTTATCACCCACGTGAAGAACCGAGGTTTTATGCCAGCGGCCCACTTGCCTCTCAGGTTGGCGGAGGCGGTCATTTGACGCCTACAAGCCTTGCCGCGTCGACTGTCGCCTTCACGTCGTGCGCGCGGACCAGGGCGGCGCCGTTGACCAGTGCCCAGATCGCTCCCGTCAGCGATCCCTCCAGGCGGTCCCCGACCGGAGCTGGCTGAGCGTCGTCGCCTGACGCGATGGCCCCGGTGAAACGCTTGCGCGAAAGCCCTACTGCGACGGGCCACCCCGTTGCCACGAACTCGTCCAAGTGCGCCAGGAGCTCCAGGTTGTGGGCTGTTGTCTTAGCGAAGCCGATGCCTGGGTCCAACCAAATTTCAGCGACACCATCTTCGCTCGCCGCTTCTGCCCGCTCGACGAGGAACGACTTGACCTCCTCGACAACGTCTCCGTAGCTGGCAAACGAGCCCATATTGGACGGCTCGCCACGCATGTGCATCACGACCCAACCCGCCCCGGCCTCTGCCGCCACCCCCCACAAAGATGCGGATACGTCGTTGAGGATAGTCGCCCCTGCATCGAGCGCCGCTTCGGCTACGACGCGCTTGCGCGTGTCGACAGAGATCCGGGCACGCCCCCGCAACCGCCGGCCTAATTCACGCACGACCGGTACTACCCGGCGCAGTTCCTCCCTTTCGCCTACTTCTGACGCGCCCGGCCTGGTGGACTCTCCCCCGACGTCAATGACATCGGCGCCCTCTTCGGCCATTGCGCAGCCGCGCTCGACCGCAGCTTGTTCGTCCGCCCAGAGACCACCGTCATAGAAGGAGTCCGGGGTTACGTTGAGCACGCCCATCACTAGCGCCATCGCAGTGCGCCAGCTTATAGGTCTCCCGGTAGCGGCAAGGGTCTGCACCGTGGACTTTTCGCGGAGGCCCGGCCCCTCAAGGGGGGCCATATGTGGGACGACACAGCTGAGGTGACCGTAGGACCGGGGCCTGGGCCCGCCGGCCCCCCTGCACGGGCGTGGCAACCCGACGTGGGCCAAGCCGACCGGCGGGGGACAGAACCGGGTACCGCCACGCCATGGGATCCGCTAGCGGCCCCGGCGGTGCCAGTTGCAACACCACCGCTGGACCTATCCGAGACGGCAGCGCTCCCTCAGCCGTCGAACTGGGGGGCCCCAGCTTGGCAGGCGCGCCGCCGATGGGCCCCCTGGCTCCGGTTATGGGCGCTCGCCAAGATGGCGAGCCTTACCTATACGACCTGGTGGGCTCTGGGATATTTGCACGAAAAACTTGGGACGCAGATCTGCGCCTACGGTGCCGTGTGCCTTTACGTTTCGGTCCGCTCACGCTGGAGCGGGCGCCGCTTCCGGCTCTTCGGCCCCGGCATGTCGATCGAGCCCGAGCTCTACGAGGAGCTCGGGCGCTGGTTCTATCGAGCGGGCGTTGTCCTGGTGCTCTGCGGCGGAGCGGTCTTCTTTGCACAAGGTGTGTTCGGCACGAGCACGACCGCAAAGGACCAACACCACCACGGGGCCGCACCAGCGGCGCCGGCTACCGGCACCAACGGCTTACCGGCGCAGCTGGGCCAACCTATATACGGTCACCGAGGAAAGCATGGATTTGCTGCCGATGGCAGCAGGTTGGCCGCCGGGAGCTCCTTTAGCGCTTGATTAGCCCGAGCACCTCAGCGCGGGCCGCTGCGTTCGTCAGGAAGTGCCCTCGCACAGCCGAAGTCACTGTGACTGCACCGGGCTTTTTGACACCCCGCATCGACATGCACAGGTGCTCGGCCTCGACGACCACCAGCACCCCTCTTGCGCCGAGCACGCGCACCAGGGTGTCAGCCACCTGGGAAGTCAACCTCTCCTGCACCTGGGGGCGCTTGGCGTAGCCCTCTACGAGGCGCACGAGCTTGGAAAGCCCAGTGATGCGACCGTCTTCGTTAGGTATGTAAGCGACGTGAGCCGTCCCCGACCACGGCAAGAGATGGTGCTCGCAGACGCTGTAGATAGCGATGTCACGTACGAGCACAAGTTCGTCGTGGTCCGCCTCGAAAGTGGGGACGAGGTGCTCGCCAGGGTCCTCATTGAGACCGGAGAAAATCTCGGCGTACATGCGCGCCACACGTGCCGGCGTTGCGCGGAGGCCCTCGCGTTCGGGGTCCTCCCCAACCGCCACGAGTATCTCCCTGACGGCGGCCTCGATCCTCGGCAGGTCCACTAGCGCACTTAGGGGAGTTGCCCGTTGTAGCGCCGAATGCACGGCAGGTTCCGGTAGCGCTCGGCTACGTCGAGCCCGTAGCCGACTACGAAGTCCCTCGGGATATGGAACCCGATGTAGGAAAGTTCGGGCGCAGTAACTTCCGCGTCTTTGACGAGCAACGCGCAGACCGCAAGGCTCGCAGGTTGACGGGCCGCGAGGTTACGCAGCAGAAAAGCGAGGGTGAGACCCGAATCGACGATGTCCTCCACGACGAGAACGTGACGACCGGCAAGGTCCGTGTCGAGATCCTTGACAATCCTTACGACGCCACTCGTTCGGGTGCTGCTCCCATAAGAGGCGACGGCCATGAAGTCGAACTCGACCGGTAGGGCGATCGCGCGCGAGAGGTCGCTCATGAAAACGAACGCTCCCTTCAGAACCCCGACCAGCAACGGGGGCCGGCCCGCGTAGTCCGCGGTGATGCGAGCGCCGAGCTCGCTGATCTTGTCGCTGATCTGCTCCTCGGAGACGATCACCTCGCCGAGGTCGGGGTCCTCCCTGGCAAGGCGCTCACCCGCAATGTCTGTCACCTGGGGGACACCCGAAGCCGGCGCAAAATCGGGGCTTGGGGAGCTCAAGGGTGCCATGGACCAGCCAACCTTATACCGCCACTAGCGCCGCTGCGACCCGTCAAGTCTGAGCCGACCGGCCGACCGGCTCAGCCGCCTCCCGCCTGAAACCTCGCAGGCGACGGCTCGACCGGTCACCACCGCCCAGGCTCTCTCGAGGTCTTCGGACGATGGTGGGTGGTGTTCGGGGCCTTCGTCTTCACGGAGCCAGGCGCGCAGCGCTCTGCTTGCCAGCGGCCGCGGTGCCGCCGCTAGGGCACGGGCGTCAGTCGGGTCGAGGTCACGCGCGAGGAGGTCGAGCAACTCGCCATCCTCAGCCAACAGTGCAGCTGTCCGGGCGAGCAATGGGACCGGGTCGCGCCCTGCGACATCAGCTAGCAACGGCAAGATCTCGTGACGGGCCCGGTTGCGTCGGAAACGTGCCTCGGCGTTTGAGGGGTCTGTGACCGTCTGGAGGCTTAACGCCGTCACGAAAGCGATGGTCTCGGACCGTCGCAAGGCCAATATTGGCCGCCGCGCCTTGCGGAGGCCGCCGGCGGTCGCCCTCATGCCGCGCAGGCCGTCCAGACCGGCTCCCCGCATCAGGTTGAGAAGGAGAGTCTCAGCCTGGTCGTCGGCAGTATGACCGACCATCGTGCCTTCTGGCAGTACCTCGTAGCGCGCTTGGCGCGCACGCGCTTCGAGGTCCGGCCCTGGCTCGACCCGGACAGACAATGCTTCGAAGGTCGCTCCAAGCGTATTAGCCGCAGCTTCGACGACGGCCGCTTCTTGAGGCCCGCCCGGGCGGAGGCCATGGTCAAGGTGCACGGCGTGGGCAACACAACCCGCTGCGACCGCCAGGGCCAGCATCGCTACGGAGTCGGCTCCGCCGGACACCGCACATACGGCTGGTTCGCCTCGTCCCGGGAACGAACAACGCCCGAGCAGGCCCTCGACGCCGGAGGGCCACCGCAGTTTGGGCGGGCTCATCTTGTCTTTGGTCCCCAGCACCACAGCGACGGGCTCAGTGGGACGTCGCAGGGGGACCACTGCTCCGCAGCTCTCGTTCACGCGCAGCGTCAGCTGCTCTGAGGGCCTGGACCAAGGCCGGGCCGGTCTGAAAATCGAGCTTGCTTGCCATCCGGCGAAGGCGGGCGTACAGGTAACTGCGGCTTACCTGGAGCCGCGCGTGTGCTTCGGTCAGGCTCTCGCAGGAGATCACCATCTCGAGTATCTCCTGGTCCCGGCGCGTCAGGACTTCTGGGCTCAACCAGGTTGGCCAATTGCCACGCAGGCTTTGGGCCCCGTTCGTCAGCACCCCGCTCACCGGCTCGAGCCTGCTCATCTTGGGTCGCGCCCCGGAGCTCTTGGCATCCCCGGTACCGCGCTCCAGACGAGCCAAATGCGCCAGCGCTGCGTTCTGTGCGGCGCGCCGCTGCTCTGGTTCCGGGCCGCCCGCAACGGCGTCGGCAACCGCCTGGCGGAGGTCGCTGATAGCGAAGGGCTTAGTGAGGTAACGGATAGCCCCTTCGATGCCGCCACGTACCAAGTCGAGGTCCTCAGCACGGGCCGTCAACATGAGCACGGGTATGGACGAGATGCCAGGATCGGGGTCGGACTTCAGCGAAGAAAGCACCGTCCAGCCGTCCAGGCCGGGCATCATCACGTCCAGGACGACCACGTCCGGGCGCTGCTGGCGTGCCGAGTCGAGACCTTTATGCCCGTCAGAAGCCACGCTCACCTCGTGACCGGCGAGGCCCAGGCTCATCCGGAGCAGGTCGCGCAGGTCCGGCTCGTCGTCGACAACTAGTACACGCGCCACTCGCTGAACTCTACGGCGCCCGCAACCCTGGGAAGTCCGCTCACGAGCGCCCGCGCCCGGGGCGCCGGAGATTCAGGCCGTGCGGCCCAGGCCCTCAGCTCGTTCGGTCCAGCGGGAAGGATCGCGGATCTCCGCCATGCTCGGCAACCACTCAGGCCCTTGCCAGATCCTCCCGAACAGGTCGCGACCACCCTGCTTTTCGACGGCCGCGATGAAACGCTCACCTTGTTCGTACTGCTTGAGCTTGGCGTCCAAGCCGACCAGCGAGCTCACCACCTTGGCAGCCCCGCTACGCTGCCTTCGTTGCTGGAGCACACGGGCAAAGCGTTGCGCCTGCGGCACCCGGCCCTCGGCTGCCCGGTTCATCACGACATCCCCGTGGCCTTCCAGCAGGCTCATCAAACCCCCGATGCCGTCCAGGGCCTGGCGCTGCTCAGGCGATGCCAACAACGCAACCAGGCCGCCCTCGTCAAGAGGGTTCTTGCCCTCTCGCGCCTCCCCAGCTGCCCGCTTCAGGGCTTCGATGAAACGCTTTGGGTCCGGGTCGACCCCGTCCAGCAGCGACCCGACGAGGCCCAAGAAATGCGGACGCAACCAGGGCACGCCCGTGAACTGTGCGCGGTGGGTGACTTCGTGCAGCGCTATCCAGAGACGGAACTGGCGGGGTTGGAAACCGTAGCGGTCCTCGAGCTCGATCACGTTGTGGCCTACGTAATAGACGATGTCCTGGTCCAAGGGCCGCTCATCTTCGATCAGGAGCTGGTCGTACTGGCCCAAGACACGAGTGGACATCCAGCCCAGGAGCAAGCCGAGCTGCACACCCCCGATGTTGCGACTTACCTGCGGTGGTACTCGCATTGGGACGGGCCCGAGCATTGGCGCCGGCTTAGACATCGCGGCTTCGAGCTTCTGGGTGAGGGGTCGGAGCAACCGCTGAAATGAGGCGACGTTGGCGCTTACCCAGCCAGGCCGGTCCGTCACACGCGGGCGCGCCGGGCCCGCGAGGGAAACCAATCCCGTCTCTCCTGCTACCAGCTGTTCCGCCTCGGCCGTGAGCTCGGCGAAGTCCTCTTCAAGGACACTGAGCCGCCCAGGCGGCAACCACGGCTGGCGCGCCGCGATGCGGGTGGCTACACGCTCCGCCAGCTCCCAAGAGATAGGCTCCGCCGGCGAGGGGCTAATAGCATCGGCGCCGCTCATAGCACCGGCACCGCGGCGGCACCTGGGCCGGGCTCTCGGCGACCAGCTACGCGATCTTCTTGCCTCGAGTACGAGGCACGGCCATCGGTTCGTGCTGGACGCAATACTTGCCGTTGTTGTACATCGACAGTTTGGTATCGCAGCCGGGTTGGCGGCAAGTACGGTCCCGCCCAAACGACTTCGACGGCCGTTCGCCACCGCTCATCATGTGCCCTCCGAGTGATCGTTCGCTCATCTCTCTCACTAACGCTTACTAAGTCTTCTTCCTTCCCAGACGCAAGGCCATCTACCCGAAAGCCTTCGGTGCTATTCAAGTCGGCACGTCCTCGGCTCGCAGAGCTTCAGCTACCCGTTGGCGCAAGGAATCGGGCACTTCGTCCCGGCACTTGCGAGCGATGACCGCTTTCAGCTCGGCCTCGAAACCGAAAGCCGCAAAACATGGCGAGCACTCTTCCAGGTGGTACTGGATCCTCTCCCGTCTCTCCGACGTCAGCTCGCCATCGAGATAGCTGTACAGAGTGGCAATCGCGTCCTGGCAAGGGTCAGGCACCGAGCGGCCGTACGTCGACAGCTCGGGCCCGTAAGGGTCGTAGCCTGGGCCTTCTGGCTGCGCTGGGCTTTCTGGCTGCCCTGGGCTTTGTGGTTGCCCTGCGCTCGACGGTTCCTCTCGGTCCATTCTCTTCTCGATCGTTAGGCTTCGGGCAGCTAGGTGGTGACGTCTGCAGGAGCTGTGAGGCGCCGTTGTTCGGCAAATGGTTGTAACGCCTTTTGGAGCGCCCTTCTTCCCCGGTGCAGCCGGCTCATCACGGTACCGATCGGCACATCCAGGATCTCGGCGATCTCTTTGTAGGAGAAGCCTTCGATATCTGCCAGGACTACGGCCAAGCGGAACGGGTCGGGCAGGGACTCGACCGCGTCCTTCACCTCAGCTTCACTTAGACGGTCGAGGACCAGATCTTCTGCGCTGCGGCCAGCCGCAGCGGCTTCCAGGCCACCAAGCCGGTGGTAGAGGTATAGGTCCTCCACGTCGTCCAGTTCGGTCTCGGTCGGGCGACGGCGGCGCGACCTGTAGGTGTTGATGAAGGTGTTGGTCAGGATCTTGTAGAGCCACGACTTCAGGTTCGTGCCCTCCTGGAAGGTCCCGAAAGCTCGGTACGCCTTCAGGTACGTCTCCTGCACCAGGTCCTCGGCGTCTGCCGGGTTGCGGGTCATCCGGAGCGCCGCGCTGTACAGGGAGCTCATATAGCCCATCGCCTGCTCGGCAAAGTGCTCCTTGTCAGCCATAACCAGCACCCTAGGGCTCCATCGGCCGGCGCACGGGTCAATTCAGCGAAGCTTTAATCTGGACCGTTCGATCGTGGGAAAAAGTGCTGGTAGTGCCCCGCGAACGCGCGGGCGTCATCACTGCCTGCGGTCAGTGGCCCCGTCAGACGGCCGGTACGGAGATGGCTTCCAGTGTCGCGGTGCGCTCTCCGAACGCAAGGACGGCCCCGGGGTGCACGACGTGCGGGTCACCCGGCGCGAGGCGCTGCCAAGCCTTGGCGGCGTCGTCCCAGACAAAAGTGCCGTTGGTAGAACCTCTGTCCACCACCACGATGTCACCCCTGGAAGGGCGCACCTCGGCGTGAACCCGCGACATGCTGTCGTTCTGGCCCCCGGGGACGAGAGCAACCAGCTCGCCGGACAAGACGGCCTCGTCGAGTGCCACGTCGCGTCCGACGAGGGCGGCTCCCGCCAGCTCGTTGACTTCGCCGTTGTCCCAAGTGAGCTTTACAATCGGAGACGGCGAGCCATTGACGACACTGGGTTGGTCGACGACAGTCAGGCTGTCTGCGTCATGGAGGCCAGCCTCGAACGTACCTTGGAGGCCGGCCTCGAAGGTACCGGCTTCGGCAAAATCGACGTAGGAGCTGCCCGGCCCGATAGTTCCAACGTACGAGGTGCCGGCATCTACGGCATCCGCGCTGATCGCACCCACCGCAGCCGACAGTATGGCGGCAGCAGATGTGCCAGCCAGATCAGAGCCGGGCTCAGCGGTCTCCTGCTCCTCAGCGGGCTCCACGGGCTCTCCGAGCTCCGCGGCCTCCACGGGCTCTCCGAGCTCCACCGGCTCCACGGGCGCCGGGTCTTCTGTCACCTTGCGGGCCTTCTGGGAGGCGGGGCGCGCCGAAGACTCGTTCCTGCGCCAAGACAGGATGAACCCGCTTGCCCGTACCAAACCGTCGCGGAGCTCCGCCAGGTCGTCTTCGTCACCACGTCTGCCAGCCCAGGCCGCCCGCGCACCCCTCACGTGACGATTGAGCCAGGACCCCGTCTCTTCACCGCCGTAAAGCGTCCGTTCGTCTCCGTCCTGGTCAACGGTCACTTCGACGGGCCCGTGAACGATGGCGACGAGCCCGGGGCCCCTCGCCGCCAAGATTGCGAAAGGCGGCAACGGGGACGCGTCCGGGTCGACCAACCGCGTACCGGTGCGCGCAAGGAGCTCGGTCGGGCTCGCAGCCGTCAGGCAGACCGCTACCAGCTCTCTTTCAGCCGGCCCATCGCCAGGGATCCAAACAACAGAGCCCGGTAACCGGGCAAGCCAACCGTCGGATCCGGCAACTGGGACCAGGCGGGCCGAGGAAAAGTCTGTGTCGCTCACCGCCAAACCGTACCCTGCCCGCCGGCTTATATCCATCGGTTCTAGTTTTGGGGTGCAATGGCCACGAGATCGACCTATCTGGAACACCCAGGGCCGCTGGCGTTCGCCCACCGCGGAGGAGCAGGCGAGGCGCCCGAGAACAGCTGGGCCGCCTTCGAGCACGCCGTTTCGCTGGGCTATCGCTACATGGAGACCGACATCAGGACAACCGCGGACGGGGTTGCCGTAGCCCTCCATGACCCATCGCTCAACCGGGTCGCGGACCGCCCCGGGGAGCTGCGCAAGATGAGCTGGGCTCAGGTGCGGACCTGCAAGTTAGCCGACGGACGCGAGCCGCCCCTGCTCGAGGAGCTCCTCGGTGCGTGGCCTCAGCTTCACTGGAACATCGACGTGAAGCACAGAGAGGCGACCGGCCCGGTCGTCGAGGCGATCAGGCGCACGGGCGCCGTGGGCAGGGTGCTGGTGGCATCGTTCTCGGGTTCGCGGGCGGCGCGGGCCCGGGACGCCCTCGGGCCGGAGCTCGCTACCGGCGCCGGTCGATGGACGGTAGCGAGCCTTCTCGCAGCGAAGGTCGTCAGCTTCTGGCCGGTTTCTTCCGATGCTGTCGCCGCCCAGGTACCGCCGCGGGACGGTTTCATAACGATCGTGGACGCCGCTTTCCTCCGTGTTTGCCACCGGGCCGGCCTCGCAGTACACGTATGGACCATCAACGCGCCGGCCGAAATGGACCGCCTGCTCGACCTTGGGGTGGACGGCATCATGACCGACCGGCCCAGCGTCCTCAAAGAAGTATTGGAACGCAGAAGCCAGTGGTCCTAAGTCGAGGGTGTTCCTAGGCACCGGATCTTTAATTGTGGTCGTGGCGGGGGATTCTCGGTGTGGTCTGGGGATTCTCGGTGTGGTCTGGCGTTTCTCGGTCTGAGCTGATGGAGTTTTGGGCTTGTGGCACACCGAGACGGGCTGACCACGCCGAGATGGGCGAACCACGCCGGAGTAGTCGGACAGGGGCCGCGAGGGCAGTGGCGCAGGGGCGCAGGGGCGCAGGGGCGCAGTGGCAGTTCTTATGGCCGTGTTGCCAGGGGGACCAACCCGGGCGCCCACAGCGAGACGACCGCTACCGTTTGACCAGTGTCGGTCGCCTGGACCGTGCGGTCCCCGCCGAGAGAGATCGCAACGTGGTAAATGGTCGACGGGTCAGAAGGGTCGGAGGCCCAGAAAATGAGATCCCCCGGCTCGACTTCGCTCAAAGGGACATGGCTGCCCGCGTAATACTGTTCGGCAGCGGTCCGCGGCAGATGTACACCTGCAGCACGCCAAGAGGCCATTGCTAAACCCGAGCAGTCATAGCCGTAGGGGCCAGTCCCGCCGTAAACATAAGGCTTTCCGACCTGGGAGAGCGCGAATGACACAGCCATGTTGCCCTGGGCGTCGATTTCTTCGAGACTGGCGGCCTCTATCGGGGCCCCCTGAGACGCAATCACGGGGGCCTGAGGGACGACCACGGCCGGGTCCGCAGCGATCGCGACTGCAGCGCGGGCAAGGTCGCGAGCCTGCGTGGCAGCCGCCGGCCCGAAACCGAAGGTCGAACCTTTTGAATTGGCGAACCAGTAACCAAGCCCATGATGCTCTGCTGCAATACCGACGAATGGGGCAGGCGAAGTTTTGCCTTGTGCCGAACCGCGAGCTGGCGCGTCGCCAAACGCCATAACAGCCCCGTGTTGAGCCGCCAACCAGTACCCTTTTCCATCAGGCGTGGGCGCCATGCCGATTATGACCCTCCCGGAGCCAGTTGCGGACCCGTGATAGCTTGCGTCCCCGAAGCAAAATACCCCGCCACCCGAGGAAACGAGCCAATACCCTCCGCCGCCAGGCGTGGGGACGATGCCAACTATTGGGCCCACGCCGATCCGTGGGCGAAGCGACGTCGACGGCCCGAAGAACTTTGCATCGCCGAAGCTGTATACGTCGCCTCTAGAGGACACGAGCCAGTAACCGTGGCCGTCACGTGCGGCGGCGATGCCCACCACCGGCCCCGCGACGTGCGGCACGCGGCCTGATCCGACTGAGCCATAGAACTTGGCGCTGCCGAAGGAATAGACGCCCCCGCCCGCCGATATGAGCCAGTAACCCTTCCCGTTTGGCATCGCAGCCATCCCGGTGACAGGTCCCGCCAATCGGACCTCGGGCCCGAGACCCCCGAAATCGGGAGCTCCCCCGGCCGCACCGACACCCCCTGCCCGGTTCACCACCCAGTACCCGTTCGCTGCCGTGCCCGACCGTGACATGCCCGAGCGTGACATGCCCGAGCCTGACCAGCCCGAACGGCCCGGGGCGGGGTCCAGCGTTCCCGCCGGGCGCGGGTAGGCGGGCTTGGCCCGGCTGGCATGGTCGGAGCGCTTGGCGTGCGAGTGCGCCGATGTCGCAAGGCGCCCGTGCCCCGAACTGGGCGCACTCGGGTGCGGTGACCAGGCCGAAGGAAAGCTAGAAGCCGATGCGGCCACAGGCGGCACCGCCAGAGCCGCTAAGCCGGCCGCACATGTAACCGTAAGAATGGCGCGCTGCAGGGTCCGGGCAACGGTCATGGCAGTCAGTCAGTCCTCTGGTCGTGGCACAGGCCAGAGCAATGCCCGGGCCTGAGCCCATTGGGATTGGCGACTGACCTGGGCCGGCACAAAACCCCCCGAACATCCGAGGGACACTAATGGCGCGAATATCGCGTCACCGGCTGCTGTCGTATTGGTTCGAGTAAAACCCTAAACGATCGCACAAGTCGCGTCAAGTTGATCCCGCCAGAAATTATTTATCAGCACCGTTTAGGTGCGCAATTCCATTTTTTCCTCCTTGACCGAGTTGTCCGATTTATACCATTCTACAATCCCCTGAACAGCCACAACGTCCCGAGCCCTTCCCCGCACCTGCGCAACCTGACTGGCAAAGGGCATACTTTGGGCCCAAAATACCCTGTTTAAGCTCAGGCCGCCGCCTTGGGGTGATTTAGCTATTTCCGGGCGTGCACCCGCGTTTCTCTTGGGCAGCTCAGCGGCCGTGGCTAGCGTTTCTTGGCGTGGCTCTGGGTTTCTCGGTGTGGGCGGATCGACGTCTGGGCTCGTAGCACGCCGCGATGGGAGAACACCCCCGAGATACGGGGACCGACGCCGACAAAGGGCGACGCAGGCCGAGGTGTGCAGGCCCGGGCCAACTGCACGAGGGGCGGTACCTCTAGGGTCGAACCACCGACGTAGGCCCCCCAACTGCCGCTGGCGGGGCCACACCATGGAGAGCTACTGCTGGGTGCTCAGCCTTGCGAAGGCGATGACGAGTAACCGCCAGTACCCGCCGGTGCTGCTACTTGAACCTGTAAGTGATCCGACCTCTCTTGAGGTCATAGGGGCTGATCTCTACCTGGACACGGTCCCCTGGCAGCACGCGGATACGGTGCATGCGCATCTTGCCCGAGTTGTGTGCCAGGACTTCGTGGCCGTTGTCCGTCTTCACACGGAAAGTTGCGTTTTTGAGAGACTCGGTCACGGTCCCCTCGAGCAGGATGGCCTGCTCCTTTGCGTTGGCGTTCGACAGTGTGCTCTACCTCCTGCGCCTGGTACCCAAGAAACCCAGGTCGCACCCAGTGTACCGAGTATGCCCGCCGAGGACCGGGCGCGCATGCGCGTGAGCGCTCACTCCTCAGACCTCGCTGCTTCGACAGACCTCGCTGCTTCGACAGACCTCGCTGCTTCGACAGACCTCGCTGCTTCGACAGACCTCGCCGCTTCGACAGACCTCGCTGCTTCGACAGACCTCGCCGCTTCGACAGACCTCGCCGCTTCGACGACGCTCGTGCCGTGACCGCACTCCTCGCGCACAACCTCGCGGCTGGCCTTATCGGGGCGAAGGCCGAGGAAGCTCGGGTGCCGCAGGCGGAGATCCGGCGTCCAGCTGGTGAAAGCCACCTCCGCAACAAGCTCGGGCTCGACCCAGTGGGCCTTTTTTTCTGCGACTCTGGTCCCAAACGGGCTGGACGCCCTCTCCAGCTGGACAAGCGCCCTGTGCAGCTCCGCCAGCACCCGCTCTGTAAAGCCGGTGCCAACCTTGCCGGCATAGACCAGCTCGCCTCCCTCCCAGTAGCCGAGCAGGAGAGCGCCAAAGGCGCTTCTCGCCCCGCTCGGCTCGGTGTAGCCGCCGATCACCATCTCCTGGCGGCATACGCACTTGAGCTTGCGCCAGTCGCCTGAGCGCCCCTCCACGTAGGTAGAGCCACGCCGCTTGGCCATAAGCCCTTCCCAACCGTCAGCGCAAGCCTGTTCGAAGAGCGGTTGGACGTCGCCTTCCAAGCCTTCGACCACCTTTACCGACGGGTTGTCCCCGATGGTCTTGGAAAGGAGAACCTTGCGGTCTTCTATGGGGAGATGACGGAGATCTTGGCCGAGGAGCCATGGTAAATCGAACACGCGGTACTCGACGTCAGCTGCACTGCCCTGCTGCAAAGCACCAAAATCAGGGCGCCCACCGACGAGGCCGACCACCTCCCCGTCGAGGACAAAGTTCTCGGCAGGGACAGCTTTGAGAGCCTTCACGAGCGCAGCGAAGCGCGAACTGAACGAGAGCTCGTTGCGCGACCACAGTGCCACGTCGGTCCCATTGCGCACTGCAAGACAGCGTAAACCATCCAATTTTGGCTCGAACAGCCACTCGGCACGCCCGCCAGGCAACGCCGCGCCGGCTCCGGAGCCACCTGTCTGGACGGCTTGAGCCAGCATGGGCGGGAAGAACTTCGCCGGTGCAAGACCAGAGCTTGGGGCACGAGCCCCTGCTGGCATACCACGACCGCGTACTGCCTCACGGCCGGCAGGTCCAACGGCCGCGGCCGCTTCCATCATTACGTCGTTTATGGTGCGCCCGCTTTTCACAGAGCGCGGTGCCTCAGTGGTAATGTCCTTCCCCGGGTCGGCCCGGTCGTCGTTGCGTTTGACGAGGGCCCAGGATTTGTCCTCGGGGCCGAAACGAGTCAGCGACCAACCGCCGATGAGCTTGCTGCCTTCGAGCCAGACAGATACGTGGCCGCCGTCCACAGCTTCTCGTACCGGGACGGGGATCCCACCGCGGGCCGTGAGGCTGCGGTACGTACCTTCGTCCCAGACGATCACCGAGCCCGCCCCGTAATTACCTCGCGGGATAATCCCCTCGAACTGCCGGTAGTCCACCGGGTGGTCCTCGACGTGTACCGCAAGGCGCTTTACAGCCGGGTCATAGGAGGGGCCTTTTGGAACGGCCCACGAAATAAGGACGCCGTCGGCTTCGAGCCGGAAGTCATAATGCATCCTCGTGGCCGCGTGCTGCTGGACCACGAAGCGGTTGCCCTCGGGCTCAGGGACCGGGGCCTCTCCCGAGGGTTCAGGTGTCCCCTCAAAATGGCGCTTGTCACGATAATCAGAGAGCGCTATGTCGGCCACTACGCGAACTTATCCTACGGCGCGAGAGGTCGGCGACCGCCGTCCAGAGCTCCTAGGAACTCTGCGGCCCACCGGTGGACATCGTTGTCGAAGACCCTCCTGCGCAAACGTCGCATTCGCCTGGCTGCCTCCGGCTGTGGTGCACCAGCCGCCTCCATGATCCTGGCCTTCAGGCTGTCGATGTCGTGAGGGTTCACCAGGAACGCTCCGGTCAACTCGTTTGCCGCTCCCGTGAACTCCGAGAGAACCAATTTCCCACCGAAGTCATAGCGGCACGCTACGTACTCCTTTGCAACGAGGTTCATACCGTCGCGGAGAGGGGTGACCAGAGCGACATCTGCGGCCAGGTAGAAAGCCGCCATTTCTTCTTTGGGAAAGCTCTGGTGGAGATAATGCACAGCAGGGTGGCCCACCGGGCTGAAGTCGCCGTTCATGCTCCCAACCGCTCTTTCGAGCTCGTCCCGGAGCCGCTGGTACTCCTCGACCTCTCCGCGGCTTGGGGAAGCGATCTGTACGAGGACGGCTTCGGGCGGATGAAGCTTGCCCTCCTTGAGAAGTTCGCCATAGGCACGCAACCTGTGAAGTATTCCCTTGGTGTAGTCGAGGCGGTCGACACCGAGAAAAAGGCACTGAGGGTTGCCGACTTCCTCGCGGATTTCGCGCGCCCGTTGGATGACGTCGGGGCGTTGCGCGAGCGCAGAGAGCTCCTCGGCGTCCACCGATATCGGGAATGCGGCTGCGCGGGCCGTGCGGACGCCCTCTCCGCCAGCGTTGACCTGGACAAGGGCGCCCTGGGTATGGTGGTCGGTCAGGCGGCGGCATGCCCGCAAGAAGTTGTCGGCACCGTCAGCGGTTTGGAACCCGATCAGGTCGGCGCCGAGCAGGCCCTCGATGACTTCCTTGCGCCACGGCAACTGCGCGAACAACTCGTAAGGAGGGAACGGGATATGATTGAAAAACCCGATCCGCAGGTCCGGCCGGAGCTCACGCAACATCGTCGGGCAGAGCTGCAGGTGGTAATCGTGTACCCACACAGTTGCCCCTTGCGCAGAGTGAGCCGCCACTGTGTTGGCGAACCGACGGTTCACCTCGACAAAGCAGTGCCACCACCGGCGCGAATAAACAGGAGGGGCTATTACGTCGTGGTAGAGCGGCCAAATTGTTGCATTACAAAAACCTTCGTAGTAACAAGCGATCTCGGTCGCCGACAGCGAGACTGGTATTGCGTACGGCCGACCGTTGCCCAGGGCTCCGGCGTCTTCGGCATCAACCGCCGCTGGGTCTTCCTGTATAAGTGCAGCGCCGGGAGCGACCACGCTGATCTGACCGGTGTCCTCCCACCAGCTGCCGGGCTCACGGGGACCGAGGCGGACCTCGTCCACCGCCTCTGCCGGCTCCCCGGTCCACCCCACCCAAGCCCCGCCGTTCTTCGTGATCACCGGCTGGAGGGCCGACACGAGGCCACCCGGGCTCGCCCTCCACTGCACCGGGTTGCCAGCTGGGCCCGGCTCGATCGGGAGGCGGTTGGACACGATGAGGAAGTCGAAGAGTTCGGCTCCAGTGGCGCTGAGACTGCTCGTGCTCGTGGAGGACGTAGGGCTCACACCCCATCTGTACCCCGATTGCGACAGACTGCCAACATGGACAAAAAAGTACTTGCCGCCCGCCTCCACGAGGTTGGCCAACCGCTCCAGATAGAACGCGTCGATGTCGCCGCCCCCGGTGCGGACGAGGTAATCATCGAGCTAGCTTTTGCCGGGGTCAACCCGGTAGACCGATATGTGGCAACTGGGTCGGTCGGTGCAGGGAACCGGTTGCCCCGCACGATCGGGGGGGAGGGTTCGGGCTACCTCGACGGCAAGCCGGTGCTGGTCCATGGCGAGGGGCTCGGCGTGACGAGGGACGGGACCTTTGCGGGCGCGGTGACGTGCCCTCGCGAAGCGGTGATGGAAGCTGGCGAGGGGACGGACCTGGGGCAACTGGCGGCGATGGGCGTAGCGGGCTTGACGGCGTGGAACGTCGTTACGCAGAGCGCCCAGGTGACAGAACAGGACCGCGTGCTGGTGCTTGGGGCTGGCGGCGGGGTGGGCATACCCATCGTCAGCCTCGCCAGCTCCAGCGGCGCAGAGGTGTGGGGCCAGGTGAGCACGCAGGCCAAGGTGGCTGCGGTTACCGAAGTGGGAGCCTCCAAGGTGCTCGTCTGCGATGCCGACGGGCTGCCCGAGGCTGCCACGTCGCTGGCACCCACAGTCGTAATAGACGCTCTCGGCGGTCAGTTCACGGGCGCCGCGCTATCGGTAATGGCGCCGGGCGGGAGGTTGGTGAGCTACGGGGCTAGCGCCGGCGCCGAAGTCTCGATAAACCTGCCCAGATTTTACCGGAGCGGGCAACGCATCATCGGCTACGGGGGCGGCCGGCTGACCACCGAGCAGCGTCGTGCAGGCCTCGTCGATGCTCTTGAGGCTCTTGCCGACGGGCGCCTCCGGGTCAGGATCGACAGGGTTCTACCATTGTCCGAGGTCAACGACGCTTTTGCCCTGCTGGTAGCCCGCAGCGTAACTGGGAAACTGCTCCTCGACGTGAAAAACTAGCGAGGGCCCGGCGGGAGGATTTGCACGAACATCGCGATGTGCGGCCCGATTAGCGGTTCCTGCCAGACCTCGCCTGTCGTGACCATGCCCGCCCGCTCGTAAAACCCGACCGCGGCAAGTCGGGCGTTGCACCACAACAAGCCCCCACCCCCAGCAGCGATGTGGTCGGACACAGCGCCAACCAGGGCCCGTCCAACACCCAGGCCGCGCCACTCGGGGGCGGTAGCCATGCCGCGGAGCCGCCAGGCGTCTAGTTCCGCTCTCCACGGGGGGCTCTGCCTCATCAACGAGACCACTCCAACCACCTGGCCGTCGTCGTCCTGGGCGCAGAAGTGGACGGTGCCGGGGCGATCGTCATCAGGGAAGCGGACTTCATCAGGGCGTTGATGAGGCCGCAGCACGGCCTGGCGAAGACCGAGGACTTCGTCGGCCCCGCAACTGGTAACTAGCAAGCCGAGCCGGCCCCCGTGTACCGGCGGAGGAGCGCCGGCAATGTGGTCGTGTGCCGAAGGAGCTCAGGCCCAAGGTGCTCGAGCTGAGTGCGGCAGCTGAAGCCGTCGATCACAAGCCAGCCGCCATCGCCGCCGCCATCGCTCTGTAGTGCGTCCCTGAGCTTGGGGAGCCATAGCTCCTCTCCGATCTTGCGCGACACGGCCTCGTGGCGTGCGTTGTACCCGAACGACCCGGCAAGCCCGCAACAGCCAGCGTCGAGCACCTCCACGTCGTAGCCAAGCGCGCCTAGGACCGCCACATCTGCAGCGGTGCCGACCACCGAGCGCTCGTGGCAATGGGGGTGGACGAACGCACGGCCCGGCCGGCCAGGGCTGTCGTTGTGGAGACGGTCCAGGAGCCCGGCGGCGACGATGTGCTCGGCGGGGCTGCGGGCAAGCGACGCGAGCCGTGCCGCGCGCGGGTCGTGCGGCAGCAGCGCCGGCAGCTCGTCGCGAAAAGCGACGAGGCAGCTCGGTTCGGGGACCACCACCGGTACACCGGCACGGGCCCACGGCTCCAGCACGGTGACAAGCCTGCTGAGCGTCTTCTTGGCCCCATCGAGCATGCCGAAGTCGTAGAGCGTTCGCCCGCAACAGGCCCACGCCGACGGCACCGCAACGCGTTCCCCCATGACCCCGAACGCTTCGACGAGGTCGGCCCCGCCGTCGGGGCCGAACGCATCGGTGAAAGTATCGGGCCAGACAACAACGGAGGTCTCCGCCGGAGCGCGGTCCCGGGCCTGCGGTAAGTCGCGCTTGGACGAGCTCCTGAACCCCCCTCCCGGAGCGAACAGAGGGGCCGGGCGCTTGGTCGTGACGCCGGCAGCTCGCTTCAAGGCCGGTCCGAGCAAGGGCGCACGGAGCGATGCGTTGGCGAACCGGGCGGTAGCCGGCCACGCAGTTACGACCCGCGCAGCCCACGGCAACAGGCCGAGGGCGTACATCGCGGCGGGCCTCAGGCGGCCCTTGTAGTAGTGCGAGTAGAACTCTGACTTGTACGTCGCCATGTCCACTTTCGTGGGGCAATCAGAAGCGCACGCCTTGCATGAAAGGCATAGATCGAGGGCCTCGCGCACCTCGGTGTTGCGCCAGCTCGACGGGGTGAGGTCAGCCTGGAACATCTCCGCGAGCACCTTGGCTCGTCCGCGCGTCGAATGGACCTCGTCGCGCGTTGCCCGGTACGAGGGGCACATCGTCGCAGCGTCGTCACGGCGGCAGCGTCCCACCCCCACGCAGCGGAGCGAGGCATGCATCAACGAACCATCGTCCTTGTCGAAGGAATAGCCGGTCGGGCGCAGACTGACCGGTTCGCTGATAGTCGAGAACCGGATGTTCGAGTCAAGAGAGTAAGGGTCCACGACCTTGCCGGGGTTCATGAGGCCGTCGGGGTCCCAGAGGTCCTTGAACTCGCCGAAGGCCCGGACGAGCTCGGGGCCGAACATCGTCGCCAACAGCTCGCCCCTGCTCTGGCCGTCGCCGTGCTCACCCGAAAGCGAACCCCCTAGAGATACCACCAGTTCGGCGGCAGCGGTCACGTAGGAGCGGTAATTGCGCAACCCCTCCGGGGTTCCGAGGTCGAAATTGTTGCGCGTGTGCACGCAACCCTGCCCGAAATGCCCGTACCAGGCCCCGGAATAACCAAACTTCTCCCAGAGCGTGGTGATCCCGCGGAGGTATTCGGCAAGCCTGTCCGGCGGCACGGCGCCGTCCTCCCACCCCTCGAAATTGTGGTGCCCGTCAACGCGGATAGCCGTGGCCCCGAGCCCAGACTCGCGCACCGCCCAGAGCTGCTTCTGTACGGCCAGATCCACGGCGTGATGCGAGCTGACACCAGCAGGGAGCGAAGAAATGAGCTCGGCTGCCAGGGACGACGCCTCGTCGTGGGTGTCCCCACCTAGTTCGGCGAGTAGCCATCCGTTGCCCTCGGGGAGGAGGCCGACACCCTGGCTGTTCAAACGATGGGCTTGCATCTGGTCCACCAGGGTGCGGTCGAAGCCCTCGAGCGCGAGGAGGGGGTGCGCCAGCAGCCCGGGCACCGCCTCGGCAGCAGCAAAGACGTCTGGGTAGCCGAGCACGACAAGAGAGCGTTCCTTCGGGCTAGTGACCAACCGCAGGGTCGCCTCCGTCGTGAAAGCGCATGTTGATTCCGTACCTACGAGGGCACGTGCCACGTGGAACCCGCGCGCCGGAGCCAGCTCGTCCAGATTGAACCCGCTAACCCTGCGAGGGATAACCGGGAAGCGTTCCTCCACCAATGGCCCGTACCGCCCGGCAACGTCCGAGAGCCCGGCTAGCAGCTTGCCGAGCTTCCCTCCTGCCTCGAGCGCAGTCTCGAGCGCATCGGGCGCATAGGCACCGACCTCGAGATCTTCCCCGCCAGCGAGCACCACCCGGAGGCTCTCGACGTTGTCCGAGGTCTTGCCTGCGTAAAGCCCGTGGGTGCCGCAGGAGTTGTTCCCGATCATCCCGCCGAGGGTGCACCAAGCATGCGTCGCCGGGTCGGGGCCGAACGTCAGGCCGAGGCGCTCGGCCGCACGGCGCAGGTCGTCGAGCACGACGCCCGGCTCGACCACGGCGGTGCGGCGCTCGGGGTCGATCTCGACGATACGGGACATGTGGCGGCTCATGTCGACGACGACGGCCTCGTTGCAGGTCTGCCCGGCAAGGCTTGTACCCGCGCCGCGCGCCAGGAGCGCGGCCCCCGCCTCCGCAGCAACCCGGGCCACGGTCTTGACGTCGTCATGGTCAAGGGGGAAGACGACTCCGAGCGGGACCTGGCGGTAATTGGAGGAATCGCTCGAGTAGGCGGCGCGGTTGGTGCTGTCGAAGCGCACCTCCCCACGCAGGGCGCGCGCAAGCTCTTGGCCAAGAGCCTCGCGCGCAACCTCGCTTAGTTTTTCCGGCCGTTTTGGCATGCCGGCGAGCCTACAGGCGGCGGTTCAGAGAGCCCGGACGACTTCGGCCATCAGCTCGCCCGCTTCGGTGGGGTTGTGCGCAACCTTGACCCCGGCTTCCGAAAGAGCCTCCATCTTCGCCTGTGCCGTGCCTTTGCTGCCCGAGATGATCGCACCGGCATGGCCCATCCGGCGGCCCGGAGGCGCTGTTACCCCCGCGATGTAGCTGACAACCGGCTTGGTGACGTGTTCTTTGATGTAATCGGCTGCCTTTTCCTCTTCGATACCGCCGATCTCGCCGATCAACATGACCGCCTTGGTGTCAGGGTCTGCTTCGAAAGCTGCGAGGCAGTCGACAAAGGAGGTGCCGGGGACCGGGTCGCCGCCAATCCCAACACACGTAGTAACACCGATCCCCATTTGTTTCAGTTCGTAGAGGGCCTGATAGGTGAGGGTGCCGCTGCGGCTCACGATGCCCACTGGCCCGCCGGCGAGAGCGATCTCGCCCGCAGTTATACCGATATTGCACTTCCCTGGGCTGATCACGCCCGGGCAGTTGGGGCCAATGAGGCGGACGGTCGGGTAATTGTGCTCGAGCTCGCTGTACACGCGAGCTTCGTCCTGGGCGGGGATCCCCTCCGTTATGCAAACGACTATCTCCATGCCGGCAGCTGCTGCCTCGAGTATCGACGCCGGTGCGACCTTGGCAGGTACCGCGATAAAGCTGGCATTGGCACCTGTCGCCGCCCTCGCCTCAGCTGCGCTCGCAAACACGGGGATGCCCTCGACTTCCTGGCCACCCTTTGCCGGGTTGACACCGGCGACTACCTTGGTGCCGTAGTCGCGGTTGCGGAGACCGTGGAAACGTGCCTGGCCCCCGGTCAAGCCGTGGACGACCAGCCTGGTCCTTTCATCGACGAATATGCTCATTTCTCGTTTCCTGCCAGTGCGACCGCCCTGCGGGCCGCGTCCATCATGTTCGGCGAGGTGATCACCATGTCAGACTCCACGGTTCGCAGTATTTCCCTGCCTTGATCGGCATTTGTCCCATCGAGGCGGATGACCATCGGGATCTTTATGTCCACGCGCGATAACGCCGTGACGATCCCGTTAGCGACGTCTTCGCCGCGCGTTATCCCGCCGAAAATGTTGATGAAAATGGAACGGACGCTCGGGTCCGAGTTGATGACCTCCAGGGCGTTGGCCATGACCTCTGCGCTCGCACCGCCGCCTATGTCCAAGAAATTGGCCGGGCGCCCACCAACCTGGTTGACGACGTCGCAAGTGCTCATTGCCAAGCCGGCGCCGTTCGCGATTATCCCGACGAAACCGTCGAGGCCCACATATTGCAGGCCCAGCCGGCGAGCATGCCGTTCTCGGTCGTCGAGCTCGGCAGTGAGCTCGTACTCCGCCCATTCGGGGTGGCGGAAGGCAGCATTGTCGTCCAAGGTCACCTTCGCGTCCAGGGCGTGCACCCGCCCATCGGGGGTGAGTATGAGCGGGTTCACCTCGACCAGGTCTGCATCGCCCTCGACGAAACAGCGGTAAAGGCTGAGCAGCACGGCGACCGCACCCGGCCTCGCCTCCTCGTCGATGGCGGCCTCTTCGACCAAATGGCGCGCCTGCTCCTCGCTGAAGCCCTCGTAGGGATCGACGTGGAGACGGGCGATGGCGCCGGGGTCCTCGACGGCCACCTCTTCGATGTCGACACCACCTTTGGCTGAGACCATCGCGAGGTGCGCCTTGGCGCCGCGGTCGAGCGTGAAGCTGGCGTAGTACTCCTTGGCGATGTCGGAGGCATGTTCGACCCATACGCGGCGCACCACGTGGCCCTTGATGTCCATGCCGAGGATGGCCGTGGCGTGAGCACCGGCCTCCGCCGCGTTGGCGGCCAGCTTGATCCCGCCAGCCTTGCCGCGCCCCCCAACCTGCACCTGGGCCTTCACCACCACCGGGTAGCCGAGGCGCTCCGCCACCTCGACAGCTTCCGCGGGAGTCACGGCGACCCCGCCCGGCGACACCGGTATGCCGTAACGGGCAAAATACTGCTTGCCCTGGTACTCCAACAGGTCCACTGGATCTCCTTAGTGACGGACCGTACAACACTAGCGTTGTCGGGACGATGGCCAAGCTGCCCCTACTGCCTACGCTGCAGGGCTACAAGATCTCTTGGCTCACCGCCGACATCACCGCTGGCCTGACGCTCGTAGCGATAGCCATTCCCGAGCAAATAGCCACGGCGCATCTCGCCAATATGCCGGCCGTGGCAGGGTTTTACGCCTTCATCGCGGGTTCTTTACTGTTCGCTCTGTTCGGAAGGCACCCGCGGATGTCTGTGGGCGGCGACTCGACAATCGCCCCCGTGTTTGCTGCGGGAGTCGCAGCGCTAGCCGCCACGGGCTCTGCGGCTTATACGCATTTGGTGAGCGCGACCGCGTTGATAGTTGGAGGGCTCCTTGTAGCTGCCGGCCTGCTCAGGCTGGGCTGGATCGCCGATTTCTTCCCTCTCCCGGTCGTGACTGGCGTGCTCGCCGGGATCGGCGTGGAGATACTCGTCAAGCAAATCCCCACTGTGCTGGGCCTTCCCGGAGGCGGTACGACCACTATCGGCCGGCTGCGGGACGTTGTCAACCAGCTGGGCAAGTTTAACGGGTGGTCGTTCGGGATCGCCGCCGGCGTGCTCGCCATCGTGGTCATAGGCGAGAAGGTCGACCGCAAGGCCCCAGGCGCCCTTGTCGCTGTCGTCGGGGCGACTGTGCTCGTCAGCGTTGCGAAACTTGCCGACCACGGCGTGCACGTAGTCGGCGCTGTACACGCGTCTCTTCCGCAACTGGCATTGCCTGAGGCCACAGTCCACCAGTTGGGCGCGCTTGCGGCAACGGCAGTAACCGTGGCGTTCCTGTGCATCGTGCAGACTTCGGCAACCGTGCGCGCAAGCCCGGTAAGCATCCAGGGGCCCGGCGAGCAAGCCAAAGCGAACGACTTCAACGTGGACCTGCTCGCGGTCGGGACCGGGAGCCTGATAGCTGGCCTGGCCGGCTCGTTCGCTGTCAACGCCAGCCCGCCGCGGACGGCGGTCCTCGGGTCGGCGGGGGCCAAGTCCCAGGTCGCTGGATTGGTGGCGGTCGGCACGGTGGTCATCGTGCTCCTCTTTGCGACCAGCCTGTTGAAGGACCTGCCCGAGGCAGCGCTCGGGGCAATACTCATTTTTGTCGCTTCGAGGCTTTTCCATCTCGGAGAGCTACGTTCGATACTGCGCTTCGGGACCTTTGAGTTCGCCCTCGCGCTCATCACCTTGGCAATTGTGGTGCTGGTCGGCATCGAGCAGGGGGTAGTAGCGGCCGCGCTCCTCGCTCTCGCAGAGCGCACCCGCCTCGCTGCGCGCCCCAGGGACGCGGTCCTCGGCCGTGAGATCGGTACGGACCACTGGGTGCAAACCGACATCGGACGGCCCACCGAACAGTTGGCGGGGATCCTCGTCTACTTGCTCTACGCTCCGCTCTGGTACGGCAACGCCACACACGTGATCGAGCGGGTCCGCGGTGACATTGCGTCCGGGCCTTCTCCCGTGCAACACCTCATCGTTGACGCCAACGCGGTCGCCGACATTGACTACACCGGGGCGAAGGCGTTCGGCGAGTTCGTTGCCGAACTGAAGCAGAGGGGCATTTCGGTGAGCCTGGCCCGGGTATCGAGCCTGGTCCACCACGACCTCAAGCACTCCGGGCTGCTCGTCACGATCGGCCCTGACCACCTCTTTGCCAGCGTCGAGGAGGCGGTCGCATCCCTCGGGGACCAGGAGGCCGTGGCAACTGGGCCAGCCGCCACCTAGACGGGCCTCGTGGAGGGACGGCCAATCTGGCGGTTTGGCTTGCCCAAGGCCGCCGGGCCGGCAATGCTGGGTAGATGCCCACAGCCCTGATCACTGGAATCACAGGACAAGACGGCTCATACCTGGCCGAGCTGCTGCTTTCGAAGGGGTACGACGTGGTGGGGGCCCACCGCCGGAGCAGCACTGTGACCTTCGAGAGGATCGCCCACCTAGTCGACAAGATCACCCTGGTGACCGCAGACCTGCTGGACGAGTCGTCCCTCATAAGGGTCCTGCGCGAACACAAGCCGTCAGAGGTGTACAACCTTGCGGCTCAGTCGTTCGTGATGACCTCCTGGGCACAGCCGGTGCTGACCGGGGAAGTCACGGCCCTTGGTGTGACACGCCTGCTCGACGCGATCCTGATGACCGACCCGACCATCCGCTTCTACCAGGCCAGCTCCTCGGAGATGTTCGGCAAGGTGGTCGAGAGCCCCCAAAACGAACGGACGCCGTTTTACCCACGCAGCCCCTACGGGGTCGCAAAGGTGTACGGGCACTGGGCGACGGTCAACTACCGGGAGAGCTACAACATGCACGCCAGTTCGGGCATCCTGTTCAACCACGAGAGCCCGCGTAGGGGCCTCGAGTTTGTGACCCGTAAGGTGACCCATGCCGTTGCCAGTATCAAGGTGGGCCTGGCTGACCACGTCGAGCTCGGCAACCTTGATTCCCAGCGTGACTGGGGTTACGCACCCGACTTCGTCCGTGCGATGTGGATGATGCTCCAGCAGGACTCCCCCGGTGACTATGTGATCGCGACCGGTGAAACGCATTCGGTGCGAGAGTTCTGCGAGATCGCCTTCGACCACGTCGGCCTCGACTGGCAGAGCCACGTCCGGGTGGCAGAGCGTTACTTGCGGCCCGCCGAGGTGGACCTGCTTATCGGCGACGCAGCTCGCGCTCACGAGGTGCTTGGCTGGAAGCCCGAGATCACCTTTGAGGATCTCGTCCGCATGATGGTCGACGCTGACCTGGCTGCTCTCAAAGCGAGCTCTTGACCCCTTTTAGGAAAGGTGGTGCCGGGACGCGCCGCTGCGTGCCGTACGGACGCGAGCGGCCTGGTAGAGCGATCGGTGGCACACGATCGCGACCGCCCTCCCAGGCAAGCTCTCTGGCCCAACCGCCTCCAGCTGGGCTGACGGCGTTGCGTCGCCGAAGGTGTAAACCCGCCCGCTCGTGGTGAGCACGTAGTAGCCCCCGTTGTCGTAGGTGGGTGCGACCGCGGCGACCCGGGCGTTGATGCCTTCGCTCGGCAGTGAACCCAAGAAGCGTGCATCGCCGAAGGCGAATACCCCACCGTCCTTGGCGACAATGAAGTACCCCCGCCCGTCGGCACTCGGCACGATGCCGGTGACGGGCTCATTGAGCCGCCGTTCCCCGACCGAGCCATAAAAGCGAGCGTCGCCGAAGGCGAAGATCCCTCCGTCGCTCGCAACGAGCCAGTAGCCACGGCCGTCGGGCGTCGCTGCGATGCCGACAATCGGTTTGTTCAGGTGGAGCTGGCCGGTCGAGCCATAGAAGCCCGCATCGCCGAAGGCGAAGATCCCTCCGTCGCTCGCCACGAGCCAGTAACCACCACCGTTGGGGGTCGAGGCCATCCCCACGACATGCTTTGCCAGGTGCAGCTTGCTGGCGGACCCGTACCAATTGGCGTCGCCGAATGCCAGGACGCCCCCGTTGCCGCCGACCATCCAGTACCCCTTGTAGTCCGGGGTCGCCACCATTCCCCTGACGATTCCCTCCAATGAAGTGCCCGCCGCTGTACCGTACGATTTGGCCGCTCCGAAAGCGGCGACGTCGCCCTCCGAGTTGACCACCCAATAGCCATTGTCGGGGCCCAACGGGGGGCCTGGCGGCGCCACCTCGCTCGGACCGGGACTAGTGGTAGTCGTCGCCGAAGCGGGGGGCGTCGTGGTCGTGGTGGTGGATGGGACTGTCGAGGTCGTCGAGGTCGTCGGGACGGTAGATGACGTCCCGCCTATCTCGAACCAGTCGCTCCGCAGGGTGAAATCGGCTGCGAACTGGTCTCCGGACAATGAGACCGAGCCCGCGTCCCCGACTAGTTCCATCTCCTCGACGCGCCCGCCGAAATGCCCGAGCCCGTTGCGTTGCGTCACTTCGACCTGCTCGAGAGCGCCGATCGAGCTGAAGGTCGACTCGATGTCGCTGACTGGCACCTCGGCGGTCCACGAGTGCACAGGGTTGGAGGGAACGGAGTCGCCAAGGTCCGGGACGGCAGGGAACGCGCCGCCCGCGCTATAGCCACCCGTCGACGCCGAGTACTCTGCCAGCGCCACGCTTCCCGCCGGGCCGCAGTTGCTGCCCGCGTTGCAGTAGAGCACCTGGCCCGCGGTCGCATCCACAGCGTTATCCGCGGTCAGCCCGTACTGGTCCGGGAGCCCGTTGTACATCTGGCAGGCCGTGGTGTCGCAGATAACGCCAGAGGATGCGATGAACGCCAACGCGTAACTACGTGCTGCCACCGCCTGAGCCTCGAGCGCTGCCTCCCCACCGGTATTGGCCCAAGTCGGCGGGGACTCGGCTGGCACGACCCCGTCCAGGTAGTCCTCCAGCGGCAGGACGTTCTGGGTCTGACCGTTGGTCTGGGTCACTAGGTCTCCCTGGTAGACCCGCGTGCCGAGGCCGGGGAGGCACGCTTGCAGCTCGGAACTGGCGGTACCGGCGGCCTGCGGGGGGCTCGTCCCGGGTTCTGCACTGGCTATCGTCACGAGCTCGGAAGTGGTCGCCACCGGCTGCCACGGACCGGCGCAGCTCTGCCCGGAGTAAACCGACTCGGTGCCCCCTGAACTGGTTATCTCGAAAGCGGGCGCAGCGACGGGCGTGGTCCCGGCCCATGTAGCCACCACCTGCCCTCCGTCAGCGGACGTTGCGATGGTGTTGTGGCCGTCAAGCTCCAAAATGTGCACCGTAATGTCGGGCTCCGGCGACGGCAATGTCCCAAGGGTCGCCCCGCCGTAAAAGTGCTCCAAGATCTGTTGGTAGCTCCAGCCGTACATCGAAGCGTACCCGTACGCCCCCCATTGCCCCATCCCCCGGCCGTGGCCATAGCCCAACCCCGAGATCTCGAGGCTAGTGGAAGAGGAACCTGCGGCCGAGGCAGGTGTAAGCGAGCTACAGATCACCAGTACGCTGCTCAGGGCCCCAGCGACTACCAATACGGTGGCCAAAGAGCCGTAGGCCCTACGACCGGTGCGGGGCCCCCGAAAGTTGGCCGATGACCCCATAAATTTGCGAAGCAATGGTTCTCCCGGTTTGTAGACGTGCACGGGCGGGCCCTCCGGGCCCGCCACCTCGTCCCCGGCCCAGTCCCGTTAACTATATCGACAAGATCAGGGGGAAAATTGAGCAGAGCCTAACTCGCAGCGAGTGCCGGATCGTGGACCACCTCACGAAACAATGGCCACCATAGGTGCTGATGGGTGCGCCGAGGTCGCCGCGACCTCGAAGGGGGCTTTACCGAAGCCGAAGATTTTCCCACCGGCTCCAGCCAACCAGTACCCACGCCCGTACGGGCTAGCGGCTATACCCACAATCGGGCTGGCGAGGTGCTTGGTCATTGCTGGCCGATAGAAAGTGGCGTCCCCGAACGCAAAGACGCCTCCATCCGCGGCGGCGAGCCAGTAGCCGCGGCCGTCGGGCGTGGCCGCAATACCAACTATTGGCTTGGTGAGGTGGTACTTCGTAGCCGAACCATAAAAATGAGCGTCGCCATAAGCGAAGACTTTCCCGTTCTTGTCAACAAGCCAGTAACCTTTGCCGTCGGGGGTGGCTGCAATGCCGATTACCGGTTCACTGGCGTAGAACTTGGCGCTCGAACGATACGAATGAGCCTTCCCGTAAGCGACGACCCTCCCGTTCTGGGTCACAAGCCAGTAACCTTTGCCACCGGGGGTGGCTGCCATACCGATTACCGGTTCACTGGCGTAGAACTTGGCGCTCGAACGATAAGAACGAGCATCTCCAAAGGTGAAAACGTCACCGGCAGAGCTCACGAGCCAGTACCCGAGACCGTCGGGGGTTTCAGCGGCGCCCACAATCGGGTGTGACAGTGGAAGGTCGATGGACCCTTCCCCGGCTGCTACTCCCGAGCTATAGACGCTACCGTCGCGCCCGACTAGCTGATAGCCGTCGAGAGCCCCTGGGAGCGTGCCGGAAACAGCCGCTTCGACGGCCGCGCCCACGTTGAGCAACCCGCCGTCGATCTTCGTGCCGCCAGGTGACAGCGTGCTGGCTGTTTGGCGCAACAGAGTCGCCACCTCGGGCCCGGACAATGAGGGGTTCGCCGCCAGCACAAGGGCAGCTGCGGCTGCAACCAGCGGAGCGGCGAACGAGGTGCCGCTTTCGACCGCATAATTGCCGTCCCACCAGGTGGACAGGACACCGATCCCGGGAGCGGCGATATTCGCTGCGTTGCCGTACTCAGAGAAATCGAGCGCCGGGCCCCCGTTCGCCGGGTCGACGACTCCGCCGTCCGTGCTCGCCGCGACCGAAAGAACACCCGGGTAGGCGGCAGGGTAGAGGGGTTCGTTGGAAGGGCCCTGGCCGGGCTGCGCGTTGCCGGCCGCAGCTACCACTACGACCCCGTGGGAGATCGCATACTCGACCGCCTCCTCTTCGTCGGTGTTCGGCCCGCACCCTGTGGGGTCCGCCGTGCAGGGGAGGCTCGCGAAGGACATGTTGATCACCTTGGCCCCCGCGCTCACCGCTTCGTAGATGCCAGTTGCTTCGTCCGCTGTGTTGCCGTTCCCCGTGTCGTCAAGCACCTTGAAATCGATCACCTGCGTGTTCCATCCCAACCCAGCAATGCCGAGGCCGTCGTTTGTGGCCGCAGCGATCAACCCCGTTACGAAGGTCCCGTGCCCGTTCTCGTCGTCCGCTGAAGCGCAGAGGGGCCTGTCGTCCTTGCAGACGTCCTGGCCCACGACGACCTTTCCTATGAGTTGGGGATGTTCAGGGTCTACGCCCGTGTCCAGGACCGCGACGAGCACGTTGGGGCTACCGGTGGTGACACCCCAGGCCTCCGGAGCGTCGACGGCCTGAAGGTCGGTCTGACCCCCAGGATGCCCGATGGTCGCTCCCGGCCCACCGCTTGGGTCCTCAACAACTATCGGGTGCCCGGCATCGGGGCCACCGTCGACTTGAGCCGGCCCACAGGCGGAAAGGTAGCAAGGGTTGTTAGGCACCAGTTCCGTTCCCGCTGCCGCGCGGATCGCGCGCACCGGCGAGACGTAGTCGACCCCGGGAGCACCTGACATTTCCGCCTCGACGTAAGCGGCTTCAGCAGAAGGTAGGGAGGTCGACCAGCGCCGACCCGGGAGAAGCTGGGGGACGGGGCCCGGCAGGCCCACAAGCAACGAGGCCGGGTGCGCTTCGGCGCCCTGGCTCAGCTGCAGCACAAGCTGCTCCGTTTGCACACTGTAAGGCGTTGCGCCCGCCGGAGCTGGGCATGCGAAGACCCCGACAACTACGAAGGCTCCGGCCGTCGCGAGCAAGCACCGCGCTGCACGCCACCTCAGGACGCTGGCGAACGGGCCAACGTTCCTGAGCTCTGTGTGCAGGTACAAAGGCCGGCTGCTTTTCAGCGGCCCCTGAGCCGCCGTACCAACAGCGACTTACGCAGGCCAAGACGGGACCTAGCCCGCTGCCCCAGTGTCGTAGTCGGTAGCTCTACGACGGTCAGGTTGCGACCTCCGTCAGGGCCATAAAGGCCGTCGGTCGCCGGGCCGGCACCCTCAGGAAGCATCGGGTAAGGGTCGACCTCGTGGACGGTCACAATCCCCCGGAGGGCCCCATATCGCAACACCAGGCGGTCTGCGTCCTCACGGCTCGCGACATGGATCTGCTCGACGGAGCGTGCGAGAACCCTCATGCACACCGGGCTGACCCCCGGGTCTTCGCCAACGAGAAGGGTTGCCCCGCGGAAACGGTGCATCGCAACCGCGAGGCCGAGGGCGGTGGCCAACTGCTCGAGTGGACCAGGGCTGGAAAATGGCACGCCCGACTGGAGGCCCAGCACAACCTGGGCAGGGCCGCCGAGGTGGCGCCTGACCTGTTCCAAACGCCAGCCCGCGAGCGGGCCGGTCACAGGGACAGCCAAGGTCGCCGCCCCGGTCCGGTACGACACTACCTGCACCTGCTCACCAGCGTCCCAAGCCCGCCGGACGGCCGCAATGGTAGCTGCCGTGGCAGGGCCGGGCATGGGAGGATAGCTACCGATGACCACTACGTCACAAACCGCCACGCCAGCGAACTTATCAGCCAGCCGGCCCCGGGTAGGCTCATGGACCGTGACGACCTCGAAGACAGTGCTGCGCTCGGCAGTCGACCGGCTGCTGCGGCCCTACTTCGTCCAACTGACAGACGAGCTCACAGCTGAAGTGCGATCGCTCCAGAGCAAGATAGACGCGACGAGCGTCGAGATCAGGTCCGAAGTAAACGGCACGATTACTCGCGAGCTTGCCGACAGGTTGGCGACGATGAGCGTCGAGATCAGGTCCGAAGTAAACGAAACGACCACTCGCGAGCTTGCCGACAGGTTGGCGACGGTGAGCGTCGAGATCAGGTCCGAAGTAAACGGCACGATTATCCGCGAGCTTGCCGACAGGTTGGCGACGATGAGCGTCGAGATCAGGTCCGAGGTAAACGAAACGACCACTCGTGAGCTTGCCGACCGGTTGGCGACGATGAGCGTCGAGATCAGGTCCGAGGTGAACGAAACGACCACTCGCGAGCTTGCCGACCGGTTGGCGACGATGAGCGTCGAGATCAGGTCCGAGGTGAACGAAACGACCAAGCGCGAGCTTGCCGACAGGTTGGCGACGATGAGCGTCGAGATCAGGTCCGAGGTAAACGGCACGACCATTCGCGAGGTTGCCAATAGGGCAGGGGAATTAAGCGTCGAGATCAGGTCCGAAGTAAACAGCACGATTATTCGCGAGATCAGCGCATTGGCGGCCGAACTGTCGGCGAGGTACTCCGCTGAAATGGATGCTCTTCGAGCCGACTACGTCGAGCTGACACGGATGTTCCGCATGCAGGGTGACGCGGCCGACCAGGTCGCTGAGGCCTTGGGCCGCACCCTGACACGCTTGACGGCGGAGCTGGAGTCCTTCGGCGGTGGCCTGGAGGAGCTCGAGGAGCACCTTGAGGCGGACCATGCCGACCACGGCCGCTCGGAGGGGGCAAAGTCGCGCTCATGAGGCAACGGCGCTCGTGAGCCGGTGGCGGCCGTCGTGACTCGGCGGGGGGTCATCTTCGACCTCGTGGCGGCGCAGAGCCCTAGCTATCGCGGGAGGGGCATCGCGCGCTACAGCACCGAGCTCGTGCGGGCAATGGTGCAATACCACCCTGAGCTCGTCAGCTCGATCGTCGTCCACCCCGAACTCGGCGCGGCCGAGGGGACCGAGGACCTGGGCGAATGGGTCACGAACAGCCCCGATTGGGCTGAAGGCTCCGTGCTCCACATGAGCTCGGTGATCGAGCCCGAAGTCCCGGTACGCGTGTACTGGCCCCGCGAGGCGTCGTCGCACCGGCTGTTTACAGCCGTTACCTTGTACGACCTCATCCCCGAGCTCTTCCCTGGCTGGTACCTGCA
>Ga0302325_10003253_pt1 | contig 38489 bp, 30 predicted proteins | sample Palsa_T0_2_FD_201948 | JGI IMG/M metagenome (GOLD analysis project Ga0302325, IMG submission 201948) | Peat permafrost microbial communities from Stordalen Mire near Abisko, Sweden - Palsa_T0_2 | ecosystem: Environmental > Terrestrial > Soil > Palsa > Peat permafrost | place: Sweden: Abisko...
GAAGCAGCGCTTGCGGAACAGCGGTCGCCGGGTCCGAACCAGAGGCTTTTCTCCGGGTCGATCCCGGACCCCGCGAGCGACACTGAACCCCGGCCCGCAAAGAAGCCCTTCCGTCTTGGCTTCCTCTTCGGACGGCGAGACAAAACTGAAACTCCAGATCCAATAGACGACATCCCGACCTTCCAAAGAGCCGCAGCACAACCGATCGAGCCGCCCAACGTGACCCCCATGCGCAAGGGGAGCATCTGGGAGCGGACTGTATCGGAGAGGCCTGCGACCGAATCGGCGGCTGCTGCAGCGCGTCCCATCCCCATTCCAACCCCGGCACCTGCGGTTGCCCCAAAGCCAGTCGAGGCAAAACCCGCCGCCCGCACAGTTGCGGAGCCGCAACCTCACTCCGTCGCGGGGGAAGCTGCAGGTGTCATTGCCATCCACGAGCGCGCCGACGCCGACGTGCGTACGGTAACTGTAGCGCCGAAGTGCGTGAGCGGCTTTAAACTGCCCGCGAGCACTCTCTTGAATGCCGGCGCAGGCCCCCAGGTGGTGCGTGAAGACGAGCTCCGCGAAGAAGCGCGTGTCCTTGTCGAGAAATGCGCCGAATTCGATGTCCGGGGCCAAGTGGTGCAGATCAATCCCGGTCCCATGGTCACGACCTACGAGTTCAAGCCCGAGGCGGGCGTGAAATATAGCCGCGTCACTGGCCTGGCTGAAGATCTCTGCCTCGCGATGCGCGCCGAGAGCATCCTCATCGAACGCATGGCAGGCAAGAGCACGGTCGGCATTCAGGTGCCAAACCACGAGCGCGAAACCATCCACCTGCGCGATGTGCTGGAGTCGGAGACATTTTCGAAGGCACGCTCGCGCCTTACGCTGGCCATGGGCAAAGACATCAACGGGCGCATCGTCACTGCGGATTTGGCCTCGATGCCGCACGTACTCATCGCGGGTTCCACGGGATCGGGCAAATCCGTGGCCATTAATGCCATGATCATGAGCCTGCTCTTCCGCACCACGCCGAATCACGTTCGGCTCATCCTGGTCGACCCCAAGCGCGTAGAGCTAGGCATGTATGAGGGCATCCCGCACCTCTTCACGCCCATCATCACAGAGCCCAAGCTGGCGGCAAACGCTCTGCGCAACGCCGTACGTGAGATGGAGCGGCGCCTGAAGCTGCTGGCCAGCCGCAGCGTGCGCAATATCGACCAATACAACAAGCTCTTTGAGGGCTCGATGCCCTCGCTTTTCGACGAGGCCGAAGACGAAGAGCCTCTACCCTTCATTGTCATCATCATCGACGAATTAGCGGACCTGATGATGCTCGACCGCGCCAACGTTGAGGAATCGATCACACGGCTGGCCCAGATGGCGCGCGCCGTCGGCATCCATCTGATCCTAGCGACCCAGCGGCCCAGCGTCGACGTCATCACCGGCCTCATCAAGGCCAACGTTCCCACGCGCATTAGTTTCAGGCTGGCCACCAAAGTGGATTCCCGCACGATCCTGGACACCAACGGCGCAGAGGCGCTTCTAGGGCGCGGCGACATGCTCTTTTTGCCGCCCGGCACCAGCCGGTTGATGCGGCTTCACGCTCCTTACGTAAGTGAAAAAGAGACAGCAGCGGTGGTTGGTTTCTGGAAGGAACAAGGCGCTGCCCAATACGCCGAAGGGTTCCTCGAGTCTCCCAAAGATGACCGCCCAACCGTCGAGGGATCGAACAGCGACCCCGACGAGAACGACCCCATGTTTGACGACGCTGTGCGGCTGGTCTTCGAGTTCGGCAAGGCGTCAACTTCGCTGTTACAGCGTCGCCTGCGGATCGGCTACGGGCGCGCAGCCCACTTGATCGATTTGATGGAGCGCGATGGGCTGGTTGGCCCCGCGGATGGTTCACGGCCGCGCGAATTGCTCAAGGCGCCAGGATGGCTGCACGAGGTTTCGATGTCCGATGAATAACTCGGCAATGAGTCACGATCGGGAAGGAAAAATGCGATGCTCGGTATAGGGAAGGATCGCAATTATCCGACAGTGTTGCTGATCGACGACGACATGATCAGCCGCGAGGTAATCGCGACCATTCTCACTCTGAATGGTTATTCGCTCCACACGGCCGAAGACGGCGCCACTTCCTTGAAGATGCTGGACAGTGCGAAATTCGTGCCACAGGTCATTCTCGTCGACGTGCAAATGCAAGGGCTCAATGGGGTGCAGTTGATCGATGAGTTGCGCGCCCGCAGCGATGCCGATATCTACGCCATCAGCGGAAGCGGTCTCCCCAAAGAGCTGGAAACTGTGGTCGACGGCTTTCTGTTGAAGCCCTTCGGTCCGGAGGCGTTGCAGAAACTCCTTGACGAGCACCATCTCAAGCCGTCACCGCAGGAACTCACCTCGGGCGAGCCGGTTGTTAGTGCGAAAATCCTGAGCCAATTCCGGCAGATGATGCCTGAGCCAACGGTGCGCGAAGTATACGTCGCCGTGGTAGCCGACCTGAAGAAGCGAAACGCAGCTTTGGGCGCAGCGATTGCCGAGGGAAATGCCGTCGAAGTTCGACGAATCGGACACACCATCAAGGGCGGATGTGGAATGGCGGGGGCGCGGCAAGCTGCCCGGCTAGGCGCTCTGCTTGAGGCGGAGAGTGACGAATTGAGTAACTCCGCGGCGATCCAGGTTGAATTGAAGTTAGCTCAAGAAAACCTGGAGCGTATGCTGGAAGTAGAATTTCCGACATAAGTAACAGGATTGCACTGTAGTAACGGAACGAACATGGGCCTTATTCGTGTAGATTGGTTCCTGCACGACTGGGCCAACGATAAAATCCCTGGGAGGGTTCCGCTAGAGTGGACGCATTAACACGAATCATATTGGCGGACGACCATCCAGTGGTCAGGATCGGTGTGCGCAACATGCTCACTGCGGAAGAAGGATTCGACGTTGTCGGCGAGGCCGATGACGGCGATGAAGCCATCACGCAGACCCTTGAACTGCAGCCGGACATTCTTCTTCTGGACGTGGCGATGCCGAGGCTGCCGGGTCTCGAAGCCATGCGCGCCATCATGAAGGGCTCGCCTTCGGTTAAGATTCTGCTCCTGACATCCACGATCACAACGCAACAGATCATCGAGGCGCTCCACATTGGCGCCCGTGGCATTGTGTTGAAGGATGCCCTGGCAGGTCACCTCAAGACCGCCATCCGCACGGTATGCTCAGGCGACTATTGGATTGGCGGCAAGCGCGTCGTAAATCTCGTTTCTGCTCTCCACGACCTGATGCAGCAGGCGACGCCGCCCCAGCAAAAGACCTACGGACTGACTCCGCGCGAACTCGAAGTGGTTGGTTGCATCGTCGAAGGCTGCAGCAATCGCGATATCGCCAAGCAGTTCACTCTAAGCGAAGAGACGGTCAAGCGTCATTTGTCGAACATCTTCGACAAGACCGGCGTTTCCACGCGCCTTGAGCTGGCGCTCTTTGCCATTGCTCACCATTTAGTTACTCCTCAGTAAATAAACAGCCCCGCATTCCGAAGTCGCATTGATCCCGCGAAAAATCTTTCTCGCCTCGGGAATAATTCCCCGTTTCTCCAGTTATGTGTTGTGAGGGAGCAACGGGTGAGCCGGCTGTCGATGGATTCCGATCCGCGCATCGAATGAGAACCGTCGCCATAAGAGCCAACTCCACCGGCTTGGTGGAATTGAACAACGCTGTCACTCCTCAAATGCAGCGCTCTGGTGTCCGTCTGCCCCTGAGATACACTGTTCAGGCTGTGACCGACCATCTTGGCGATTCCGGATCATTCGAAGATCTCGCGATGCCGCACTTCGCCAGGCTTTATAACCTTGCTTGCTGGCTTACCCACGACACCGTCGCGGCCGAAGATCTGGTGCAGGAAACGTACATGAAGTCGCTGCGAGGCTTTTCCTCCTTTCAGCAGGGGACGAACTTCCGCGCCTGGATATACAGAATCCTGCGCAATACATTCCTGACTTCGCAGACCGGGCTGAAGGCTGTCGCCACGATTGATCTCGACGATGAAAGACCACCGGAGCCAGCGGACGAACTAAATCCAGAGTCGATTCTGCTGGCGCGCATGGAAATAGAAACCATTCAGCAAGCGCTAGAGGCATTGCCGGTGCATTTTCGTGAAATCATCCTGCTCTGCGATCTGGAAGAAATGACTTACCAGGAGATTGGTCAGGCATTGGGGATCCCCACCGGCACAGTGATGTCCCGGCTGTCGCGTGCACGTAAGGCGATGCGAACGCTGCTAGCCGCGGGAAAGGGGGGAGCACGGCCATGATCTGCAATGAGTGGCAAGAGCAGTTCGATGCCTATGTAGATGACGAGAGCGCCGGTCGGGGGCCGGACGAGTTCGCGGCGCTGGAAGAACACCTTCGGTCCTGTCCTTCGTGTGCCGCAGGGATTTTGTCCCGCATGCAACTGAAGCGTGCAACACGGGCCGCTGCCGCACGTTATGTCCCATCGTCAGCCCTCCGCCGGCGTGTCGAAAAAAGCATTCAGGCCGAGCGCAAACCCACATGGGGATGGACATGGATACCCAATCTGGCCGGTGCCGCAGCGTTGATTCTGCTGATAGGCGCTTCTGCCCTGGTCTGGACTCGACATGCTGCCCATGAAGAGGCGGTCGCGCAATTGCTCGACATGCATATCGCCACGCTGGCCAGCCCCAATCCGGTCGATGTTATTTCGACCGATCGCCACACAGTCAAGCCGTGGTTCCAGGGCAAGCTGTCGTTCACTTTCAACCTTCCTGAGCTCGAAAACTCGCCGTACAAGCTCCTCGGCGGCAAGCTCGTCTACTTCCAACACAGCCCGGCCGCGCAGCTCTTGTTCGAGTTACACAAACACGAGCTTTCTGTGTTTATCGTCCAGGAAAACCCGCATTCGGTATTTTCAGGACGCAGCCAATCCGACATGCGCGAAAAGGGATTCAGCGTAGAAAGCTGGAACCAGGATGGACTTCGCTACGTCATCGTAAGCGACGCCGGCCCCACCGATGTGCGCGAGCTTGGCACTCTGCTGAGGGCTGCTGCAAAGCAGTAATCGCACTGCTTTTACAGGAGGAACTGCTTCTCCAGCCGGTCAAGCAAATCCTCCGTCGCCGTGCAAACCCCAGTATGCACCGGCGAAGTCTGGATGATCGTGCTCCGCGGCGAAACCAGCCAATGAAAGCGCTCCCGCCGCGAAAGCTGCGCGATCGGCCCCGCTCCAGCGTCACCCTCGCAAATACGCTGCATGGCCTCGATGTGATTGACGACCAGCTCCGCATCCGCTGCCGGCCATAATGCATGCAACCGTTCGCGGTTCAGACGAATGCGCGCAGCCAGGTAGTCCTTCTCGAGACAGAAGACGAGAATGCCCGCGTTCATAAACTCCTCGCGTTCCACGCGCGGCACGACGCGCAGGATTGCGTAATCAAACGAGGCGGGCGCGTGCATCCGTCGCCTCCTGTTCGAAGATATGCGAGGCCTTCGACCGCTGAAGGAGAAAATCAATATAGGCGCACTGGCGGGCTTCGGCTGGCACCTCGCCCGGGATGGCTTCCAGCCAGCTCTCGGGTACCAGTCGCACGATCTCGTCAATCGCCTCAGGCGTAAGCTTTTCATGCGCGATCCTCGCAGCTTCCGGAATCTGCGAGGCCCAGCGCAAAAGAACGTGGTTGCGAATCTCCACGAATGGAGCTGCGATCTTTTCGTTCATTGTGTCCCAGTTGTGGTGGAAATACAGAGCGGCGCCGTGATCGATCAAGTAGAGCTTCCGGTGCCACACCAGCAGGTTTGTATTCTTAGCGGTTCGGTCCACATTTTGCGTAAAGGCATCGAACCACACCGCCAGTGAAGCTTCGTCCGCCGAAACTGTGTCGCGCGCTGCGGGATCGAAGGTAACCGATCCCGGCAAATAGTCGAGCGCGAGATTCTGCCCAGCGCTGGACTTGAGCAGCTGGCGGATCTCGTAGTCCGGCTCGTTGCGCCCAAGCGCCGGATCGATGTCGATGAAGATGATCTCCGGCACGCGCAGGCCGAGGGCCCTCCCAATCTCGCCGGCAATCAGCTCCGCAATCAGGGCGAGGATGCCCTGTCCGGCTCCGCGAAACTTGACGACGTAAAGCCCGAGGTCGTCGGCCTCGACAATGGCCGGCAAGGATCCGCCCTCCCGTAAAGGCAGGACATACCGCGTCGCATGAACTGTTCGCAGCATCGAAGAACCAGTGTAATGGGTGGGAAGGTCCGCACTGCAGCGAGTTGCAATTGCAGCGCGCCTTAATGAAAAGATGAGTGCGAGGGATAGGGAAGAATGAAGATCGGATTTCTTGGACTGGGACAAATGGGAACCCCGATGGCGCTGCGCTTGCTCGCTGCAGACCACGAATTGTCAGTATGGAACCGGACGGAGGGACGCACCAAGCCGTTGCTTCGCGAAGGCGCAATTGCCGCTGCTACGCCTGCAGAGGCCGAACTCGGTGCCGACGCGGTCATTACCATGCTATTTGACGACGCAGCCAACGAACAGGTGCTCTTCGGCCCCAACGGGCTGATGGACGCACTGGAGCCTGGCGCGCTTCACATCTCTTGCAGCACCATCAGTGTGGCTCTCAGCGAGCGCCTCACCGCAGAACACGCGCGCCGCGGCATCGACTTTGTCGCCGCTCCTGTCTTCGGCCGTCCCAACGTGGCCGCCGAGGGCCGCCTATGGATCGTCGTGGCCGGTAGCGACGCCGCCATCCAGCGTGCGCGCCCGGTTCTGGAACCTCTGTCCCGCGGAATTTCCGTGATCGGCAAAGAGCCTCGTCAGGCCCACGCCCTCAAGCTGGGAGGGAACTTTCTCATCAGCGCGATGATCCATTCCCTCAGCGAGGCGTTTGTCTATGCGGAGGCGCAGGGCATTGAGCCCTCAACGTTTCTTGATGCGGTGAACAGTGCGCTCTTTCAATCGCCCTTGTATGCTGCATACGGCAACGTGATGCTCCATCCTCCAGAGAATGCAGGTGCAACCATCGCATTAGGCACAAAAGATAATCGCCTTTTGCGCGAAGCGGCTGCGGGCCGGAAGACGCGTTCGAGTCTGGCCGACACTCTTGCCGAGATCTTTGCGCGCGCCCAGGAGACCGGTTTGGGCAACGAGGACTGGGCGGTCGGTCAGTATCGTATGGCCCAGCGCCGAGGCTCGATATCCTGAACCTATACAGATTCGTTCGCAGTTCGCTTAGCTTTCGTACCAGCTGTCACTTTGCGGGACCCGACACTTCGATAGGATGGTGCCATGAGCCTGAAGGGGAAAATTGTCTTCGTTACCGGAGCCAGCGCTGGCATAGGCGCGGCTACAGCATTGGCTTTTGCGGCAGAGGGCGCTCGTCTGCTGCTCGCTGCCCGGCGCGCGGGAAAGTTGGCGGAGGTTGCGTCAAAAGCGCTGGAGCGCGGCGCCCCCGCTGTCCACTCCATCGACCTCGATGTGCGGGACCACCGTGCCGTGCAGCAGACCATCGACGATCTGCCTTCCGAGTGGGCCGAGATCGACATCCTCGTGAACAACGCAGGATTGAGCCGCGGCCTGGAAAAACTCTACATGGGCAGGATTCAGGATTGGGAGGAGATGATCGACACCAATGTGAAGGGACTTCTCTACGTAACCCGCGCCGTGGTGCCTGGCATGGTGGTTCGCGCTCGTGGCCATGTCATCAACATGGGCTCCACGGCTGGAGAACTTACTTATCCCAACGGCGCGGTTTATTGTGCAACCAAGGCTGCCGAGCGAGCGATCAACGATGGGCTGCGCATGGATGTGTTGGGAACGCCTGTGCGCGTGACAAGCGTCGATCCCGGAATGGTGGAGACCGACTTCAGCCTGGTACGCTTTCATGGCGACAGCCAACGGGCAGAGAAGGTTTACAAGGGGGTAAAGCCCCTAACGGCAGAAGATGTCGCTGACGTCATAGTCTGGGCTGCGAGCCGCCCTGCGCACGTCAACATAGCGCGCGTAACTCTTACTCCGGTGCAGCAAGCCAATTCGCTCCTGTTTCACCGCGATGCGTAGTCTCGCGCCGATTCCCAAATCGAGTTCAGCTATCCCAAAGTAGCGAGTTGTGCTTCGATCTGTTTGAGAGCCGCCTCAAGAGCAGATCGGCGTCCCGGATTCGAGGTGCGCTGCGAAAGGATGCTCTCCCGCTGCAAGTCGAGCGACTGTTTGCGGCGCTCGCGTTGCGCGCGTACCTGCTCGGCGAGTCGTCGCTGCTCTTCCGTCACGAACCCTGGTTCAGCCTTCGCCGACCTCTGCTCTGAGGCAATTGCCATCTGTTCCTCCACCGATTTACTTTCCCATCCACGAGCCATATCTTCATTCTACGGGCGGAGCGCATCTTTTGCGTCCCAAAACTTGGCCTGCGAACAATTTCTCTTCTTGGAGTCCATCGATGCGTGCATGGCAGATTTCGGCATTCGGTATTGATTCATTAGAGTTTGCAGAGCGATCCGGACGCGAGCCTGGGCCCGGCGAAGTGCAGATCAGAATTCGCGCGGTTTCTTTCAATTATCGCGATCTGATGATGGTGAAGGGCTTCTACAACCCCAAAATGAAGCTGCCGCGCATTCCTTGCTCGGACGGCGCTGGCGAAGTGACCGCCGTCGGCGAGGGCGTATCCGCGTGGAAACCGGGCGATCGCGTTGCCGGAATCTTCATGCAAAATTGGGCGGATGGCCCCCCGACTCCAGCCAAGACCAAAGGCGCTTTAGGCGGCGATATCGACGGGGTTCTGGCTGAATCTGTGGTTCTGAGCGAAGCGGGGCTGGTTGCCGTGCCCGCACACTTGAGTTTTGAAGAAGCCGCGACGCTGCCCTGCGCCGCCGTTACCGCGTGGAACGCTCTCGCAACCGCAGGCCTGAAGCCGGGAGCAACCGTGCTCATCCAGGGAACCGGAGGCGTCTCCATCTTTGCGCTTCAATTTGCGCGATTGATGGGGATGCGAGTTCTGGGTATTTCGAGCAGCGACGAGAAGCTCGAGCGCGCCTGCCTGCTCGGGCTTCACGCCGGACTGAACTATCGCCAAACGCCGGAATGGGATCGATGGGTGCTGGATCAAACCAATGGTGAGGGGGCCGATCTGGTTGTGGAGGTCGGTGGCGTCGGCACGTTGCCTCGTTCGCTGCGCGCATTGCGCATGGGCGGAACCATCGCTCAAATCGGCGTTCTTTCAGATCCGGGAGAACAGCTTCCGTTGCCGCTCATCCTTCACAAGCAGGCACGCATACAGGGAATTTATGTAGGCTCGCGGCGTGACTTCGAAGAGATGAATTCTTGCATCAATCTTGCCGCTTTGCGACCCGTCGTCGAAAGCTCTTCCTGGCTGCAGGTGCGTGACGTCCTAAAGAAAATGGAAGCCGGGGCTCACTTCGGAAAATTGGCGGTGACAGTAGATCATTAAGCGGCGAGGCGTTGGTCAACCCGTTCCATCCTGTCGCTCCAACTCATCAAGTCCGGTCCGCTTAGGCGGCTGCTCTCTCTCGTCCGGCGAGTTCCTGGAAGAATTGTTCCAAACTTCGCGGCTCTCGCCCAAGGATTGCCTCAAGCACGAGGGAATTTCCACCCGGGAATCCGTATTCGTTATAGTCGATATACATACGCTTGAGTCCATCGCGCATAGGTCCCGCTGGAATTTGCGACTTATCCGCCCAATCCTCGAAAAAGGGATCACAGGGTTCCACCGCATGGCCGAGAATCTTCGTCATTAGAAGAGTAAGTTCAATCCGGTTGATCATGCCAGGGGCCGATAACTCATAAGTGCCGTAGTCAAGTCGGTCGCTCGTGAGGGCCAACGCGGCTGCCTCCGCCACGTCGCGATAATCCACATAGGAAACTCGCATTTGCTTCGAATAGGGCACTGAGAATTTCCCTTCGTTGATCACTTCATCCCAGCCATTCTCGATTGTCTGCATGAATATCGTGGGTTGAAGAACAGTGAAGATCATCCCGGACTCGCAGATCGCTTCTTCGACGGGCAACTTCGCGGCATGGTTCGAAAGCTTCGAGAGAGACGGATGGATCACGCCGGAGAACACGAATTTCGTGACACCGGCATCTTGGGCAGCCTTCACCATCGCGAGACCCAATTCTGCTTCCCGCGGCGCAAAAGCCGGGTTGATATGGAAAACGCCGTCGGTCCCGGCAGCCGCGGCGCTCAGAGTACTTGCGTCTTCCAGGTCGCCGATCGCCGTTTCGTCTGCGCCCAGTTCGCTCGCTAGACGCGCTCCATCCTGGTTTCGCACCAGGGCACGCACCGTCGCGCCCCGCTTCTTCAATTCGGGAAGCACCAGACCGGCATATTTTCCTGTGGCCCCAACCATAAGAATCTTCATGAGTGACCTCTTTTTAGTAGCGTTCTATAGATAGGACGCCCCGGCAGCCCGCCCGGATGTCTGGACCGGAGGAGGATTGCGGAGAGAGGCTTTGAGTCGGCGCATGAAGCGTCTGTCCTAGCTCAACTTGCGCAAAGGCGGGTACAAAAGGCGGGTATAAATCGCGAGAGTCTCTGGATTGAAGCAGACGAAGTGCACAACGGAAACTCCAGTGTGCTCCAGGTGGTCAGCCACCGTGCGAACGGCGATCCGCGCCGCGGATTCTGTCGGGTAGCGATAGACACCCGTGCTGATCGCCGGAAACGCTACCGACGTGGCCTTGTGCTCGCGCGCCAATTCCATGCAACGCCGATAGCAGCTTGCGAGCAGTTCATCTTCGCCGCGGCCTCCGCCATGCCACACAGGGCCGACCGCGTGGAAGACCCATTTCGCCGGCAATCGGAACCCCGGCGTAGCTTTTGCGTCTCCCGTCGCGCAGCCGTTGAGTTTCTCGCAAGCGGCGAGCAACTCGGGGCCCGCAGCTCTGTGAATGGCGCCATCCACGCCCCCGCCGCCCAGGAGCGAAGCATTGGCAGCGTTTACAATTGCGTCGACTTCAAACTTGGTAATGTCCCCTTCACCCACAACCATTTGTCCCATCGACCCAATGCCCTCGATCTCGGATTGAGAATACAACCTGAAGCCGCAAATGCGACCCCTCTCCTTCCGAAGAGCGATAATCGCGCACGCGAGGCTGCTAGCGCTGCCGCGCGATGGCTTCTTGGACGATATACACCAGGAATCTACCGCCCGCCGTTTTTCCGGAACGGCTGTCAAGCGCACTTAGGTTTGGAAATCGAATGTCCCCAATCTCTACAACTTGGCGTAATGGAGCGATGATGACGCATGGAGACTCCGGGCGCGGCGGATTCATCCGGACTTAATCGCCCATCGTTTACCCTTGAGTGTGCAGCCCGTCGAAAGAGTATTCCCGAGTTGAATCGAGCGGAAGGTTTTGAGGATTTCCGGACAAGCTATTAAGAATCAGCGGATTGCAGACGAGAGCCAAACTAACCTTCGCAAGCCGCTATGCCGGTTCGCCGCAGCGGCCTTGGCAGGCGCGCTCGTGTCGTTAGCCGGGTGCGGTGGCGTCGCTGTAACTGCGGATCCAACCAACGACGTTTTCGCCCTTACTCCGGCCACAACCCAAATCGATACCAATTGCACAGGATGCAACGCGACCGACACCCGGGGCAATGCAGTTCATCAGTTCATTGCAACCCTCAACGGAGGTGGAGCAGCTGACGTGACGTGGTCGGTGTCCGGCGGCGATCTCAATGCCGGTGCGGGCGCGATTACAAAAAACGGACAGTATTCCCCCCCAGGCTATTTGACTGCCGATCGTGCCCAGGTTGTGGTCACCGCAACCCTGAACAGCAACCCCGCCGTCAAAGCAACCTCCGTGCTGACATTGACGCCAGGCTTTCTTCAGCCGCTCACGCCAGAGAACGTGGCCCTGGCGGCGAACGATTCCGTGACCATCACGGGCGTCCTCGCCGAGGCGGGCGGCGGCACGGGCATCCACTTCGCGTTGGCGGATTCGCCCACCGGATCAGGCAGCGGGATGGGCTCTCTAGGTCTTCCCAGCTGTCAGCGAGTCGAGCGGGCCTTTACTTCCTGCTCAATCACCTATACCGCGCCATCGACCGTGCAGACCACGGGTGTCACCTACGTCGTTGCCGCCGCTGGCGACTCGCCCGCAAGGACCGAGGCGGCGATCCTTCTTAATACCGCGGCCGTTTCAAGCAATCCCGCAGGCCATCAGATTCAATTCGCGACTCCGATGTTGCTAGGTAGCTCCGGCGGCAACAACAACGACTTCGACGCGCGCGGCAACACCATCGTGGACTGCTGCAGCGGAACGTTGGGCTCGCTCATTCAGGATGACAGCGGGAAGCAATACCTGCTCAGCAATAACCATGTGCTGGCGCGCAGCGATCATGCCTCTGTGGGTGACGCCATCGTCCAGCCGGGCCTGATCGACAACAACTGCACGCCGAGTGGCGAGGGCGGAGGCACACAACCCGTCGCGGCGCTCACAGGATGGCTGCCGCTGAATTCAAAAGCGACAAATGCGGACGCAGCCATAGCAGAAGTCGGCTCCCATACAGTCGATCCGTCGGGCAGCATTCAGGAGCTAGGCGCGCGGCAGCCTGACGGCACGCTCGCAGCCGCACCCCTCGGCATTTCGTCGACGGACGGCAAGGGCGAAACCGCGACACTAACCCTCCGCGTGGCGAAGAGCGGACGGACAACGGGTCTTACCTGCGGGGGAGTCTCTGCCGTAGACGTGGATGTGCTGGTCGATTACTACAAGGACTGCGCCGAGACGCGACCCTACCTCACGAAGACATTCACCAATCAAGTCGGTGTCAGCGGAAATCGCTTGAGTGATGCGGGCGATTCAGGCGCAGTTCTGGTCGACGCAGACAACGCCGAACCTGTCGCGCTCTATTTCGCTGGCGGGACGGACGCTTCCGGCGTGGGGCAGGGAATGGCGAACCCGGTGAACGATGTTTTGAGCGAGCTCAGCGCGCAAGTCGGCAATCGGGCGACCTATGCCTTTGTGGGCGGTGCGGATCACCCGGTGAGCTGTCTCAGCTACGGCGACAGCACCGTGTCCGCCGCGCAATCGCGCCCACTTAACGATGAAGAAATTGCGCGCGCCCAACGGGGTTTGAATGCCGCGCGCCTGCTGGTGAATCCAACCGCCGGAATTCTGGGAGTCGCTCCAGGAAAGAGCAGCGACCTTCCCGGTCAGGCCGCTGTGATTGTCTACGTCTCTGACAGTTCGCAGGCAGCGCCGGAGGCAACAGTTAGCGGCGTGCGCACACTCGTCATTCCTACAACCGCGCGCGCAGTCGCGTTTGGAGCTGCTCCGACGACCGTCTCCCTGTCCGACTCGCCAACGCTCCCAACGGCGGTCCTCAATCAGGCGGTGGCCATCAAGCGGCAGACCGCCCCCCGGCTGATGCAACAACACCCTGAATTCTTCGGTGTCGGTGTGGGGCAGAGCCTCGACAATCCGCGAGAAGCAGCTCTCGTGATCTATGTCGATCGCAAGCGCGTTCCCGCAGAGCTTCCACAAACCGTGGGCGGCCTCCGGACGCGCTACGTCGTGATGGACCGGTTGCACGTCACACGATCCTTCGCAGCTCCCTTTGTGCCGAAGAGTCACTGCACGCCCCATCCGGCGCCAGCGCAGCACGATGTATTCGATCCGGTGACCGCACTCAAGCCCCGGAGCCTTGGCTTGTTCTGATCTGGACTTGTTCTGAAAACATCGGCCAGGCCCTGCCTGAACCGGCACGGGACAAACGGTGCGCAAGTGATGTGCCTCGATCGCTCGTGAATCGAAGGGCCTATTCGTTGGGAAAGCGAACGCCAATCTGCTTTCGCGCGGCTTCGAGCAGCCGCGCCATTCCCAGCGAAAGGGCGTGCGGGATCACCGGGCTCTCCCGCCGCTGCCCGCGAACAAGCTCGCAAAAGTGATCGGTCTCATAATTGAATCCGGTCGATTGGAACGGCGCATCAAGCTCGACGATTCGTCCGTCAATGTACCGGATCGTTGCCCGCACAGGGTTCCACCAGTTTTCGTGGATCGTGATATAGCCGCGCTCGCCGCATAGCAACGCATCGCCGCGGCTCAGCAGGTCGAGACCGGTATGAAGCTGCGCCATCCCGCGCTCATGTTCTGTTTGGAAGATCGCGAAGTTGTCGACGCCGCCCGCGCTGAGCCTCCCCATCGTTTGCACACGTTTCAACGGCCCCAGCCAGTCGAGCGCAAGAAACGCCTCGTACGGGCCGATTCCCATGATGCCTCCACCGCCCAGTTCGCGAAAATGCAGCGGGTAGTCCGGAGCCAGCGTAGAGTCCGCATGACCGGCACGAACAAAACCGATATTCCCCACCGGGTCAACTCTGAGATGCTCGCGCAGCCGCAGATAAAGGGGAAAGAACGGAGGCTTCATCGCCTCCATAAACAACCGGTCGTTTCGAGCGGCGACCTTGAGCACCTTCTTCAATTGCCGTTCGTTCAGCGCGGCAGGCTTCTCGCACATCACATGTTTTCCGGAGGCCAAAGCGCGCAGACACAGCTCGGCGTGCGTATCGGGATGGGTGGCCACATAGACTGCGTCGACGTCCGTCTCGAACAGCTGGTCAAACGTGTCGCAAATCGTATCGACTCGGAAGCGCTTTGCGTAAGCCTGCGTTCTCTCCGGATTCCTGCCCCACACAGCAGCCAGCCAGGCCCCAACGACAGCGTCCAGGCCCTCGGCAAAGCGCGCGGCGGCGCGTCCGGGCCCGACTATACCCCAACGGATGATTTGCAGTTTTGCTTCGGTTTCGAGAGGATCCACGGGCGGGCTCACTGAGCAGAGGTTTCGGCCGGGTTGGCATCGCAAGGTAAAGCAACTTGAACCATAAGGTCTACCGCAACAACTCCTCAAGGGTCGTGCTCAGGTCGGTCTTCTCATCCCGATACTTGACGATAACCGGGGCATACAGGCTGAGTCCCCACTCCTGGCCCTTGCCTTTTGAAACCGCACGCGACCCCGGAACCACAACCGCATTCTCAGGAATGACGAGAGGCAGTGTCTCGCTGGCGCGCAGAATCGCCCCGTTGACCAGGTCGAACACGGGTGTGCCCCGCGTCAAAATCGTTCCCGCCGCGAGAACAGCCCCTTTCCGCACGATGGTTCCCTCATAGACTCCTGAATTGCCGCCCACCAGCACGTCGTCCTCAATCACGACTGGGCTGGCGTTGATCGGCTCCAGCACCCCTCCGATCTGAGCTGCTGCACTCAGGTGGACGCGCTTGCCGATCTGCGCACAGGATCCAACCAGGGCATGCGAATCGACCATGGTGCCCTCGCCCACCCAGGCGCCGGTATTGATATACATGGGGGGCATGCATACGACACCGCGTGCCACGTACGCGCCTGCACGCACCGAAGAGCCTCCCGGCACCAGGCGTACTCCGTCTGTGACCGCGAAATGTCGAACCGGGTAAGTGTCCTTGTCGACGTAGGAAAAAACAGATACCGATCGATCTTCCAGTGCCCCGATACGAAAGCCGAGCAGAATCCCTTGCTTGACCCAGGTGTTGACGATCCAGCCAAGAGGTTGTGATGCATCCGGCGAGGCGGCTCGCACCTCCCCGCGCTCCAGCGCGGCGCGGAATTCGAGGAAAGCCCCCATCGCTGACTTGTCCCCAATGGCCGACGGTCCGGAAGCAAAATGCTGAGGGATCGACTTCTGCAATTCTTTGATCGTCATTTCATCCTGAGTTTATCAACTGGGTCTCCCAGATCAGGCTTTGGGCCAGTTGTATGCTGCCCCTGGCGGGGACGCGAAACGGATGGCGTCTCATGCCCGCAACCTTTGTTGGCTCCAAAGTGCGAGCGGCGCGCCCCTTCTAACTCAGTAAGTCGATTTAGTTATCGCAGGAGATAGGATGCTGCCGAAACACGAACTCACTACGTCCTCAGATAGCAACACAGTAATCGTTTACCAGGAGATTGTCACAAGGGGGACTGCTCGGTCTCTAACTTCGCAAACCTCCTTGCGGTTCGCGAAGTATCCAATTTCGTATATCTGCTAGACAACGGAGATTCTAGGCCGCCGGTTGTGGATGTAGCTTTCCTTTGGGTTGAGTATTGGGCGGGACGAGTCGAAGCCGAAACGAGTTTTTGCCCGCAGGAATCAACGCCAGGGGAACCGGATCCCGGCCGGGGTTTGTACTTAGTTGCTTCGATTCAAGCCATGCGCAAAGGCGGGGATCAAAGATCTCAGGCTGATCCTGCCAGAAATTGGGCGACAGATCGCATTGGATCTGCAGATGATCCAGCTGCAACTCAACAAAAGAAACACCTCGCGGAAAATACCGCTGAACGTTGCTGCTGCCCACGTTCAATCCGGTAACTCCACGACCCTTACTTTGTGTTTTGACTACCATGTAGCCTGCTCTCAAGGTTGGATGATGTGAGTTTACTGAGCCGGGTAGCCTGAAGCCATTGCGGAACCTTGCATCCCGCTGCAGCATTTCCTGTTTCGAAACTCTCGAAACTGAAATACCAACTTGGCTTGATCGTGCGCTGCTTTTCGTCCCCTGTCAAGGATCATCCCGATAATTCCGATAAAATCGATGTACCTTGCTTGAGATGCAACGCGCCCAAAATTAGTTTGCCAAAATTTCTAAAAACTCAGTAGGTCAGGCACGGTCTGGGGAGGGTGCCGTATATAACTTGTCCCAAGGTTTGGAAAGACGATAGTTATTAACGTTTACATTCTTGCATTGTCAAACTAAGTGTGGCGGCTACCTCTTCCTGCTGAGCCGGCGTGATTCGGTTGAAAAAGGGGAGTGCCAATGTGCGCCGAGCGATCGTCTCGGTAATTGGAACCTTGGCGGCGATGGAGCTTGCGTGACCGCACCACGCGGGTTGCTGGTGAATGGGGGCGAAATACCGGCCGGCGGCGATGCCGCGTCTCGCGAGCGCGTTTTGCACCCGATCCCGGAAGCCGGAATCTCCCGCTGCGCCAGCTGGACCCGCGGCCAGGCGAACAACATAAACGAACCAGCTAATAGAACGCCGCGGCAGCGCGAGGGGCGGTAGTTCCACATCGGAAATTGTTTCAAGGAGCGATTGGTAGCGCTCGGCAGCGGCTCGACGCATCGCGAGAATCTCTTCGATCCGGCCCAACTGCACGCGGCCCAGCGCCGCCGCCAGCTCAGACAGACGATAGTTGTATCCGATCTCCGCATGTTCAAACCAGCTTGAAGCAGGATCGCGCTCTAACTCCCGCGCGGCGGCCTCCCTGTGCCCGGAGGTCCGGCCCTGGTTGCGCAGGCTACGCAGGCGATCGCCCAACTCCCCGTTGCGCACCAGCACACAGCCGCCTTCTCCGGTCGTGATCTGCTTGTTGGGATAGAAGCCGAGCACCGCCAGGTCGCCAAAGCTGCCCGCTTTGCTCGAATCGTACTCGGCCCCAATCGCTTCGCAAGCGTCCTCGATGAGCGCCAGATTGTGACGACGAGCGATTTCCCGAAGCCGATCCGTCTCTGCGGGAACGCCGAAGGTGTGCACAACCAGAATCGCGCGCGTCCGAGGAGTAATCGCCTCTTCCACGAGCGCCGGATCAAGGTTGAGAGTGACAGGATCAATGTCCACAAACACCGGTGTCGCGCGCACCTGAAGCACCGCGTTCGCCACCGCAACAAAACCAAAGGACGGCACGATGACCTCGCTGCCTTCTCCGATGCCGAGAGCCAGAAGCGCGAGATGCAGTCCTGCGGTCCCGGAACTGACAGCCACTGCGTCGGGAATCGAGTGATAAGCGGCGAGAGCCTGCTCGAAGGCTTCGAGTTCCGGGCCCAGGCTCAACCGGTTCGTACGCAGCACCGCCGTCACGGCGTCGATCTCCGCGCTCGTAATGTCAGGCGCGGAAAGCGGAATCCGAATCGTCATACGAACTCCGTGCCGCTGGGAATCGGACACGGCGCCTTGATCAGCAAACCCTCTAGCGGGACAGTTACAAGCACATTGGCAATCGTGACAGCGGCCGTGCCGTCCCCGTAGGGATTGGCCATCCCGCGCAGCCCTGCCCGAAATGCAGGATCCAGTGCCTGGGACAAAGCCGTGCAAATCGCGCTTGCATCGGCTGGCGCATCAATCATGTTGGCGGCGCGCTCGCGCCCCTGCTGGCGCATGCCCACATTCACCGCGGGCAGCGCGAATGAAGCCGCCTCCATGATGCCGCTCGATGAGTTACCGACCATTCCATCCACCTGGCCAAGCAGGCTCCAATAAGTCACGGCATCCAGGTTGACGAAGATGCAGGTTTCAGTGCGCGTCTCAGCCAAAGCACGCGTGCGCTCGATCAGTGCATAGCTTCCTGCATCCGCATTGGGATAGACGAACAGAATCTGTCCTCGGTGTTGAGCGAGCGCGGTAAAAAAGGCATCGGCTTCCGCATTGGTATCGCGCAGAATGGTCACGGGGTGCCACGCAGCGATCAGAGAGGGTGAAACAAGTCGCACCCCAAGACGCTTCTCAAGTGACCCGCGGTCGAGCAGTGTCGATCGCCTCAAATGATCAAGCGAAGGCGCGCCGGCGCGATGAACGCGCCACGGCTCTTCCCCCATGGCGATTACCCGGCGCCGCGCAGTTTCAGTCGACGTGAAATGCAGGTGTGCCATCTTCGTCAGGGCATTGCGCACCTGGTCGTCGATGGCGCCCTGGCTCACTTCGCCGCCTTCAATATGAGCCACGGGAATGCGCAGAGATAGTGCCGTTGCAGCCGGAGCCAGCATTTCGTAACGGTCAGCGATCAGCAACAAGAGATCCGGCCTCCACGCAGTCAGCGCGTCCGCCAGGCTCAGAATAGCGAGTCCAATCGTCTTCGCCATACCCGTATCGGTGTCGGAACTGAGCAGACATTCAATCCGCGCCTGGATCGGAAAGCCGTCGCGCTCGATCTCACGGACCGTCGTTCCAAATTCGGGGGAAAGGTGCGGCCCCAGCGCAAAAACGCCCAATTCGATTTCTGGTCGCGCGTGAAGCTCGCGGAGCGGCCAATAGAGATGGCTATAGTCTGCGCGCGAAGTGGTCACGACACCGATGCGTCTGCGCTTCGGAGCTTCACTCATGGGGTCACTCGCGAAGCGCTTCGCTGCGCAAGGGCCAGCAAAAAGGCACTCGGAGTGAAGTCGGGAACGAGTGAACGCAGGCAGGCAAGAGCCGCGAGCAGATCGCGGGCACGCGCGGCAGTTTCCAAAGCATCAAGCTCGCTATTGAACGCTGCCGCGGCCCTCGATGCCGAAGAAATCGAAAGCAGGCCCAGCGCGGTGGCTGGATTTGCCGCCTCGTCGGACGACCAAAGCTTCTCCAGTTCCTTGTCCCCCGGTCGAGGCTGGGTGAATTCGATTGAGACTTCCCGCCCAGGAGCAAGCGCGCGCGCCATGAACCGCGCCAGATCTGTGATGTATTGCGGCGACCCCAGATCCGGTGCAAGCAGCATAGGACGACTCGGCTCCGCGGACGCAGCAATCAACACGTCCACGGCTTCTTCGATCGTCAGGAAGTAGCGACGAGCCGCCGGGTCGCTGATAGTGAGCGGAAATCTGGCGGCAATTTGCTGAGCGAATAACGCAGCAACGCTATTGCTCGATGCGAGCACATTGCCAAGCCGGAGCACCGTTCCACCTGCCCCGAGGACGATCGATTCTGCGACCCGCTTGGTAGCGCCCATGATCGATGCCGGTTCAACTGCCTTGTCGGTGGAAAGCAGAACGACGCGCGCCCGATGCGCCGTCGCAGCCGACACAAGCGACCTGGTTCCGAAGACATTGTTTTCGATCGCCGCGAGGGGATGCTCCTCGAGAAGCGGCACATGTTTGAATGCCGCCGCGTGAAAAATGACGCCTGGTGCCTGATGTTCGAAATGTTCTCTGAGAAGATCAGCATCGAGAACACTGCCGAGAATATATTTCGGAATCTGCGGCAGCGTGCCCTCAGCCAGCTTGCCTTGGAGCGCGAATAGAGCGCTCTCGGAAGATTCAAGCAGAACCAGCTGCCCCGCTGCGATTCCAGCCAATCGAAGCGCAATCGCAGACCCGATAGAACCACCCGCACCTGTAACCAGGACGCGCTCTTCCTTAAGGTCATCGACCATTTGAGAATTGGGCTGGGGCAAACGCGGCCGCCCCAGAAAACTATGCCAATCGATGGCATCCAGCGAAGGGATCACTTGGAAAGTATAAATTGACGATTGCTCGCGCAATATCGGGACCCGTACCCACCTCGGCCAGCGCGAACAGACCGCTAGCTCGCATACACTGGATGGTTCCGGTAAATCATGAGGCTGCGAAAGCCCAACCGGTCGCAGCCTCGGAGAAGAATTTTGCGGAATAGAGATTTTCAGTTGTGCACGCTCGCAGTCGTGGTCCTGTTCACCGCCGCCGGTGCGGCATCGGCGACAGAAACGCACATCGATCCGCAAGCGATTCGCCTGAACAATAAGGGCGTCGCCCTCATGGGCCAGCAATTCACTGACCGCGCAGCCACAAGCTTCGCCGACGCATTCAAGCGCGATCCAAAACTTGCGCAGGCAGCCATCAACGATGGCATCGCTTTGATGACGCTGCAAAAACTCGATGAAGCCAAAAAGGCCTTTCGCGCAGCGCTCGCGCTCGACCCGAGCAATCCCCAGGCCTGGTACAACCTCGGCCTCGCGCAGCACGCAGACAATGAGAACGACGCGGCGCTCGCCAGCTTTCAGCACTCCGCCAAATTCGATCCGCGCGACGCAGATTCGTACTATTACGAGGCTGTCTGTTATGGCGAACTGAAGCAGTTCGACAAACAAATCGAAATTCTTAAGCAGGCTCTTGCCATCCAACCGTTGCATGCTTCATCTGAATTTGTCTTGGCGCGCGCACTCCAGCGCACCGGCCACACGCCCGAAGCCAAGGAGCACTTCAAGGTCTTTCAACACCTCACCAGCACCAAGATCTCAGCCGCAATCGGATTGGCTTACGGCGAGCAAGGACACTACTCCACGGTCACCCCCGTCGAAGAACCACAGGCCCTCGAGCACGAGATGATCCCTGTACACCTCGAGCTGCGCCCCATGGTCGCGAACGAAAGCGCCAGCACAGAAACGGGCGGCGCCTGCATGTTGGACGTGACCGGCTCAGGTCAAATCGACCTCGTGCTCATGCAATCCGGTCCCCAAGCCATCCGCGTCCTCCATCGTCGCGCTGACGGCAGCTTTGAAGATGTGGACGCCGCATCCGCCGGCCTGAGTGTCTCGGGACACGCCGTCGCCTGCGCAGTTGGCGATTACGACGGCGACGCCCTGAACGATCTCGCTGTAGCATTCGACGACAAGATCCTCCTCTTCCGCAATCTTGGGAAGGGTAGGTTTCAGGACGTGACGGCGGAAGCTGGTCTTGCGCCGCGCAATCGTCCCACCGGCATCACGTTCGTCGATTACGACCACGACGGCGATCTGGATCTGCTGCTCACCGGCGAACCGCTGAAGTCCGGAGACGCGCCCAACGTGCTGTGGCGCAACAACGGCAACAAGACCTTCACCGAGTGGACCGATCCGACAGGCTTAGGTGGCCAAGGCAAAACGGCCGCCGCCATCCTGACTGACTTCAACAACGACCGCGCCGTCGATCTCGCAGTCACAGGCGATGGCGCTGCTCCGGTCCTGTTCGTGAATCCACGCGAAGGGAAATATCCCACCCAGCCGCTCTATGACGAGAAGCTGCCTCCGACCGAAGGAATCGCCGTTCTCGACTTCAACAAAGATGGCTGGATGGATATCGCCGTCACCCACGCGAGTGCGCCGGGTCTCACATTATGGCGCAATGTTTCCGCCCCAGACAATTCCGGCCGCCGTTTCGCGCGTGTCGATCTCCCCCTTCACGACGCACTACGCGGATGGGGCGTGACCCCCATCGATATTGATAACGACGGCTGGGTCGACCTCGCAGCGATCATCGAGACAGCCTCCGGCCCGCAAATACGCGTCTTCCGCAATCGTGGCGATGGCAGCTTCGAAGACGTGACTCACGCGCTCGGCCTCGACGAGATCAAGCTGACTGCGCCGCGTGGCCTCATCGCCGCCGACGTTGACGGCGACGGCGCGCCGGACCTGATTGTGACCCAACTGAACGCGCCGCCCGTCCTGCTGCGCAACATTGGCGCGAACAAGAATCACTTCGTGCGGATTGACCTCACCGGCTATGCCGACAACAAGACGGCCATCGGTGCAAAGGTCGAGATCTTCGCCGATGGCCAGTGGCAGAAATGGGAATTGGCTGGCTCGTCCGGCTATCAAACGCAAGCGCCGCCGCAAATTCTTGTCGGCCTTGGCAAAGCGGAGGGCGTCGATCTCCTCAGAATTCTCTGGCCCACCGGCGTGCTGCAGGACGAGATCGATTTGCCACACACGCAGGTGATCGCCATGAAAGAGGCCGACCGCCGCGGCAGCTCCTGCCCCGTTCTGTTCGCCTGGGACGGCCACAAATACCGAATGATCACGGATGTGATTGGCGCAGGCGTTGTCGGCCACTGGTTCACTCCCACGCGTCGCAACATTCCGAATCCCGGCGAATGGATCAAAGTGGACGGCGACCGGCTCGCATCGGTCAATGGCAAGCTGAGCCTGCGCTTCATCGAGCCGATGGAAGAAGTGAACTACATCGACCAATTGCGTCTCGTTGCCGTCGATCATCCCGACAACGTCGAAGTCAATCCCGACGAACGCTTCCTCGACGATCCGCCGTTTGCCTCGGGGCGTGTGGTCGCATCGCAAGGCGCGCACCTGCCCGTCGCTGCATGGGACGGAAACGGCCGCGATGTTCTCGACGTCTTGAGTCGCCGCGATCATCAATTCGCCAGCGGCTTCACTCCGCAGCCCTACGACGGCTTTGCCAATCTCCACTTCCTTACCCTGGATATGGGTCCGCTCGATGCGCAGTCCCCGTTGAAACTGCTCATGACCGGCTACGTGAACTACTTCAGCGCGACCTCCCTCTACGCCGCATGGCAAGCGGGCGTGAAGCCCATCTCGCCCTACGTCGAAGCGCAGTTACCAAACGGAAGTTGGCAGCGCATTCCAGGCGAAGCTGGGTTTCCCGCGGGGCAGGAGCGCGCCATCGTGGTTGACTTGACCGGCAAACTGCCAGCGGCCACACGCCACATCCGCCTCGTCACGAATCTCGAAATCTACTGGGACCAGGTACTCATCGACAATGCTCCTGAAGCTGAATCGCGCACCACGGAAATCCCATTGGCCCGCGCCACCGAGCATTTCCGCGGCTACCCGACGCAGATCGAAGGCGGAAGCCCTGGTGATCTCGATTACGATTACGACCGCGTCAGCCTCACCGGTCCATTCCAGCATCAGCGCGGTAGTTACACTCACTTCGGCGACGTGACTCAGCTGGTCAAAGGCATTGACGATCGCTACGCCATCTTCGGCAGCGGCGAAGAGCTTGCAACGGAATTCGACGCGACGAAGTTGCCCGCACTTCCCGGCCACTGGAAGCGCGATTACTTTTTTTACGCAAACGGCTACGTGAAAGATATGGATTGGTGGGATGCGTCGCCGTTTACCGTATCGCAACTGCCGTTCCATCACATGAGCCAATACCCTTATCCCCCGAACGAAAAGTTTCCGGACGACGCGGACGTGTTCGATTATCAGCTGAAATGGAACGATCGTTTCGATTCAGGTGAGCCGGTTCGCTCCTACAGGTTCAACTATCAGGAGCGGCCCTCCACGCCCGCGGAGGACGCATCGCCGGCAACTCCTGCTGCCAAACCATGACCGACATCGTGCTGCAACCGGCGGTGCAGCAGCTCAAACTGCTGCGTGCCGGCGATATTTCCATTCCCGAGCTGGCCGATGCGCACATCGCGCAGATAGAGCGCCTCAATCCGCGATTGAATGCCTTCGCCGATTTCGACGCAGAGCGGGTCCGCAATCAAGCTCGACGACTCGGCGCTTCGAAAGATCGCAGTGGTCCATTGCACGGACTTCCCGTCACAGTAAAGTCATCGATCGCCACGGCAGGCTACAAATGCGAAATAGGAAGTCTGCTCAACAAAGGCAACGTGCCGCGCGAGGACGCGGTCGTGGTCGCCCGTCTCCGCGCCGCGGGAGCATTGATTCTCGGGACCACCAATTGCCCCGAATTCCTGATGGCCTACGAGACCGACAACCTGCTCTACGGGCGCACATCGAACCCATGGGACCTCGACCGCACTCCAGGCGGCTCCAGCGGCGGAGAATCCGCTGCGATTGCCGCGGGCATGTCGGCGTTGGGACTAGGATCGGACAGCGGTGGGTCGGTCCGCGTGCCCGCTCACTTCACAGGAATCTGCTCGCTGAAACCCACGCCAGGCCGCATTCCGGGCGCCGGCCATCTGCCACCATGCGTCGGCCCATTTTCAGTCCTCGGCGCAATTGGTCCCATGGCGCGCACCATCCAAGATGTCACGTGGGCATTTCACACTCTGAGCGGCCAGGACCCGCATGATCCCGCCAGCCCACCTGTTCCACTGCGCGGGCACTCACCCAGCGATCTGCGCCGGATCACCATCGGATTCTTCGAAGACGACGATCTGGTTCCTGTGACGCCTGAAACGCGCGCCGCCGTGTATTCCGCGGCCCAGGCCTTGCGTGAAGCCGGCTTTCGCGTCGAGCCTTTCCGGCCGCGCACTCTAGAGCAACTGCGCAAATTATGGTGGATGTTTTTTGTGCAGTGCGGAGCCATGTTTTATGAACCCGCCATTGCCGGCAAGCGTGACCAGTTAAGCCCAATTTTCGCCGAGTTCCTCAGCATTGCCGAATCCGCGCCACCATTGACAGCGACAGAGTTGCTCAACGCCTGGGCTGAACTCGACCTGCTCCGCGCGAAAACCCTCGAAGAGATGTCCGCGTATCCAATCCTGCTTTGCCCCGTAGCCAGCATTCCCGCTTTCCGCCATGGCGAACGCAAGTGGACCGTCGATGGCCGCACTGTTGCCTATCTCGATGCCGTTCGCCACACGCAGTGGTTCAATGTGCTCGGTGCACCGGCAGCGGTCGTTCCCGCAGGGCGCTCGCCGGAAGGTTTGCCCATCGGCGTGCAGATCGCCGCTCGCCCCTTTCAAGACGAGGTCGCGCTCGCTGTCGCAGCCGTTATCGATGCCGCCTTCGGCTACATGCCGCCGTCCATGGCGCTTGGCTGAAGGAAAACTTTTGGCGCGCAGGGCGGCACAGCCGCATCCTTCAAATTAATCGAGGTCAAATCAATGGTTTTCCAAGGAGCCATAGTTGGAAGTACTCATCGTCCTGGCGCATCCCGAACGCAGAAGTTTCAACGGCGCGCTGTTCGACGCCGCGGTCGAAACGCTCGTCGGCCAAGGCCATACCGTTCAAGCCAGCGATCTCTACCGTATGGACTTCGAGCCGAACTCGGGGCCATGGAGCTTCCTCGATATTCAAAACCCAGATTTTTTCAAGCCGCAGGCCGAGGAGTTGCACGCCACGCAGACTCGCACCTTTGCTCCCGAACTTGAAGCCGAAATCCGCAAGCTCGAAACGTCCGATCTCGTCATCTTCCAGTCCCCGCTCTGGTGGTTCGGGTTGCCCGCAATCTTGAAGGGCTGGGTCGACCGCGTCTTTGCCATGGGCCGCGCCTACGGCAGCGGCCGCATTTATGAGAATGGTTATTTCCTTGGAAAACGCGCCCTGCTCTCGCTCACCACCGGCGGCTTTCAATCCAGTTACATCACCGGCGGCGAGGAGGGCGATATCCTTGGCATCCTTCGCCCGATCCATCGCGGCATCTTCCAGTTCACCGGCTTCAGTGTGCTGGCGCCGTCCATTTTCTATGGCCCCGCGCGCGTCGACGAATCGGTGCGCGCCCAGTGGCTCGTGGAGTATGCCCAGCGTCTGAAGTCCATTGACCAGGAAGCCCCCATCGATGTCGGCTCCTACGCCTGACTCTGCGCGCTCCCGGTCAGTTTATCCGTCAAAGCAAAGGCTCGGCCTCGATAGAACCCGAGTAAGTGTGAGCCCGATCACACTGCTCGTGCGCCTACACCTTTGGGTGGAGGCGGCACGCGAACGATCGCAGTAGTCTGACACTTCCCTGGTAAACGGAGGCGGACTGGAGCGCACGGTTGCGCGTAAATTGGCAGGCACGGTTTGCCGAAACACCTGGTGTCCTGAAGAATCCGCAGCACAGCCAAAGTGTTGTGCCGGTGCTGGATTTCGCAGTCGGCGGGGACGATTTCATCACCATGGCAGGGCCATGCTCGGTTGAGACCGAAGCCCAGCTGATGGATACCGCGTTTCACGTCCGCGACGCCGGTGCTCAAATCCTTCGCGGCGGCGCATTCAAGCCCCGCAGCTCTCCCTACGCATTTCAAGGTCACGGCCTCGAAGGCCTCAAGCTGCTGGACCGCGCGCGTGCAGCGACTGGCCTCGCGATCGTGACCGAGGTGATGTCGGAATGTGACGTGCCGTTGGTCGCCGAGTATGCCGACATCCTCCAAATCGGCTCGCGCAGCATGGAGAATTACACGCTGCTCGAGACCGCGGCAAGATCGGGCCGTCCGATCCTGCTGAAGCGCGGCATGGTGGCCACGGTTGCCGATCTGCTGCGTTCTGCTCAGGTCATTCTCGACAACGGAAATCCCAACATCATTCTCTGCGAGCGCGGCATCCGCACCTTCGAAACGGCAACTCGTAACACATTCGATGTCACGGCAATTGCTCTTTTGAAGCACATCTCGCATCTTCCCGTTGTTGCCGATCCAAGCCACGCTGCTGGGCATCGCGACTTGGTACCGGCGCTAGCCCGCATTGCAGTTGTCGCCGGCGCCGACGGCCTGCTAATCGAGGTTCACCCCAATCCCGACAAGGCCTGGAGCGACGGAGAGCAGTCCCTCGACTTCGCCGAATTCGACGACACCATGGCTTCACTCGAGCCCTACATCGCGTTGCGCGGGAATGCACTCCGCAGGTCCGCCGACGTCCGGCCGATGGAGGCAGTGGGATGAGACCCCGGGCCACGGCAATTCAAATTTCGATTTCCTTTGCGATGCTTTTCCTCCTCTGCGGATTTGGTCCTGACCGTGCGGATGAGGCCGGCACGGACTTCATCGTGACTGCGGCCCCTGCTTACGAACCCCTCGCGGCATTGCGCGGGCAGGAGCGCTTCCCACGCGGAGCCCAGTTGTTGCTTGTTCATGAGGGCAAGCCCGAACCACTTGTAGCGGGCTTCGCAGCGACCGCCGATGCCAATGTCTCCTTCGACGGCAAGAGCGTCCTGTTCGCGGGCAAAAGGAATGCAAGCGATCCCTGGCAGGTGTGGGAACTCGCGCTTGCCGATCGATCCACACGGCAACTCACGTCGGGAACAGCCGACACGATCCGCCCACTCTATCTGCCCGGTTCGCGGTTCGTTTATGCTCAACGCACTCCGAACGGCTTTCAATTGAATTCAGCCTCGCTCGATCCGACTCAGCCTGCGAACCAGCAAGCCCTGCCGCTGACCTACGCGAACGCCAATGCACTTCCAACAGACGTATTGGCGGACGGTCGCATTCTGTTTGAATCCGGCTTTCCGCTAGGCTCGGGCACTATTCCGGAATTGTTCCTCGTCTACTCCGATGGATCAGGCGTGGAGTCGTACCGCTGCGACCATGGCGCAGCCCGCTGGGGCGGAAAGCAATTGGCTTCCGGCGATGTTGTCTTCACGCACGGCTCCTCGTTGGCGCGATTCACGTCGCCGCTCGCGCACGAAGAGCGCATCCAAGCACCGAGCGCCCAATTCACAGGCGCCATTGCCGAAACCGAATCGCATACGTGGCTTATAAGCGCGCGCGCCGCTTCAGAAAAGCATTACGCGATCAAGCTATGGAAGCCCGGCACCGCAACCATGCAATCCGTCCTCGCCGAATCCTCGGATGATCTTGTCGAGCCGGTACTCGTCGCTCCGCACGACAAGCCAAAGCGCCATCCATCGGGACTTCATCCCTGGGACTACGCAAATCTGCTGGCCCTTGATGCGCGCCTTTCGCGCGATGGAACGCTGAAGGGAACTCCAGCCTCTGTGCGCCTTGAGACCGAAGACGCCAATGGCCACCCAGCTGTGCTCGGAACTGCGCCAGTGGAGCAGGACGGCTCCTATTTCGTACAGGTACCCGGGGACCGTCCCATTCGCTTCGCCCTTCTCGATGCGCACGGCGCTGTCCTGCGTCAGGAACACGGCTGGTTCTGGGCACGCGGCGGGGAGCAGCGCATCTGCGTCGGCTGCCACACCGGCCCGGAACGCGCTTCTGAGAATCGCATCCCTGAAGTTTTGCTGCGCACCACAACGCCCGTTGACTTGACCGCAACCCATCAGCCACAAGCGGCGCCACATTCCGCAGGAGGCCGCTGAAGATGAATCGCCTCGTTTTGTTTTGCGTTTTTGTAGGAATAGCTTCGGGATCGATCGCAGCGCCCATCGCATTGCGCGCACAGGCTCAGCCAGCAGCCCCAAGCGCGCCAGCAACTCAGGTCCCCGCACAAATACCAACCGCCCCACAAGCGCCGTCGATTCGTTTTGAAGACGCCACCGACCAGTCCGGCATCGACTATGTCCACAGCTTCGGATCGGCCCAACTCGGATCGCTCCTCGAAGGCACCGGCGCAGGATGCGTCTGGTTCGACTACAACAATTCCGGGCTGCCTTCGCTCTATGTCGTCAACGGCCGCCCGCTCGACGACTCGATGCATCCGCACCCGCTTAAGGTGAAGCCGAACCCTCCACCGCACAATCATCTCTATCGCAACGATGGCGGGGGTCACTTCACCGATGTCACGGAGAAGGCCGGTCTAAATCCCGACATGTACGGCATGGCCGTAGCCGCTGCCGACTATGACAACGACGGCAACGAGGATCTGCTCGTCACAGGCTACGGCAAGGTCATCCTTTATCACAACGACGGCAACGGCCACTTCACCGATGTCACCGAAAAGGCCGGAATCAAGGTCGACGGATGGGCCATCAGCTCAACCTGGCTCGACTACGACAAGGATGGCTGCGTCGATCTTTTCATCGGCCGTTATGTCAAATTCGATCCCAACTATCGCGCTTTCTATGCGCCGACCAATTACCCTGGGCCGCTTGACTACGAAGGCGAGACCAACAAGCTCTTCCACAACAACTGCGACGGCACGTTTACTGACGTCACCGACAAATCCGGCATCGGCGCCTACGTCGGCCGCACCATGGGAGTCACAGCGGCGGACTTCGACAACGACGGATGGGATGACATCTACGTTGCCAACGATCGCACCGAGAATTTCTTGTTTCACAACAAACACGACGGAACATTTGAAGAGATCGGGAACGATACGGGCACGGCGTTCGGTCAAAACGGCGAATCGACTTCGTCGATGGGTCCGGTGTTCGCCGATTTCGAGGGCAGGGGAGTGCTTGACTTGTGGGTGACCGACGGGCATTACAACAGGTTCCTGCGCAACACGGGGTCGAACACAGAGGTCCCCGCTGACAGGTCTTCGTCAGTGGGATCGAGCAGGGGGTCTGACACCGGCCAGCTAGCCTTCGACGACATCGGCGCGTCCAATGGTGTTTCGCAGGCCAACGCACAATACGTAAGCTGGGGCACCGGTGTCTACGACTTCGACAACGATGGGCTGCTCGACATTCTTATCTTTCACGGCGGGTTGATTCATCTGATTCCACAGGAACACACCCTTTTTCGCGGGCTTGGCAACGACAAATTTGCCGACGTTTCGCGTGATGCCGGGCCGGTATTAAGTGAGCGCACCACAGCGCGCGGGGCCTGCTTCGCGGATTACGACAACGATGGCAAGGTGGATGCGTTTCTGGTCAACCTGGGCGCCAAGGGAACGCTGCTGCACAATGTTTCCACCAATACGGGGCACTGGATCGAGATCAAGCTGGTGGGCGCAAAGAGCAATCGGGACGGCATTGGCGCGCGGGTTGAAGTCTATGCGGCGGGCAAGCGACAGACGGCGGAGCGCGTAGCAGGCTCGGGCTATCTTTCGCAGGACGACGGGCGGTTGCACTTTGGGTTGGGCGCGGCGACGACCATCGACAAGTTGATTGTCCACTGGCCAAGCGGGCGCGAGCAGACGCTGGACAAACTCGGCGTGGATCGCGTGCTCAAGGTGCAGGAGCCAACCGGATCGGAGCCGAAATGATCCGGCCCAGTCAGATCGGAATACGGGCACGAGTTGGCGCACTGCTGGTGGCCCTGGCCGTAGCGACTGCTTCGCTAGCACCGTTGACCAGCCGGCCTGTCCGTGCAGCCACACAGGAGGGCGCGGCTACGTCAGAGGCTTACGCCTCGCCGCTGGAGGTTCTGCTTTCGCCCGATGGCGCGCGGCTTTATGTTCTGTGCCAGCAGAGCGAAGAGGTGCGCGTGCTGGATGTGGCCAGTTATGCGGTCATCAAGAACATCGCGGTCGGACGTGTGCCGCGCGGAATTTCGCTTTCGACTGACGGCGCGCGGCTATTTGTGACCAACTCATGGGACGACACGCTGTCCGTCATCGATACAAAGGCGCTTGTTGTCGTGGCGACGTGGCCGGTGGGCGCGGAGCCTTCGAGCGTTGTGGAGGACCGGCAGGGCAAGCGCCTGTTTGTTGCAAATCGGATTAGCAACGATGTGGCCGTGCTGGACGCGCAGACGGGCGAAGAAGAGAAGCGGTTGTTGGCCGGGCGCGGATCGAGTTATCTGACGCTCTCGCCGGATGGAGCCGAGCTATACGCAACGCATGTGTATCCGAACACGCTGCCGCGCACCGCTGGGCTAGAGAACCGAATGCCCCCGGAGTCGGAGATTACGGTGATCGATGTTGCGCGCGCCGTGGTGGTGGATCGCATTCCGTTGCACGGGATTGCTGGAGTCTTTCATGTGGCGTTCTCCGCGGACGGACGCCTGGGTGTAGCGGCGGAGTACCACCCAAAGAATCTCATTCCGTTGGCGCATATTGAACACGGCGGGGCCTTCACCTATTCACTCGAGTTGTTTGGCGCGGACGTGGGCGAACCGGTCGAGATCCCGCTGGATGAATTGGAACTGTACGCTTCGCAGCCATTCGGCGTGGCAATTGCTCCGGACAAATCGCGTATCTACGTCACCTGCGGCGGGTCGGAGATTGTGACGGTGGTGGACGTGCCGCGGTTGCTGCACTTCGTTCATGCACATGCTGGCCCGTACACGCAGGACCTTTCCGCCAGCGCAAATTATGTTGTCGCACGGATTCCGGTCGGACTGAATCCGCGCGGTCTCACGCTGACACGCGATGGGCGACGGCTGTTTGTGGCCAATCGGCTTGACGATACCATCAGCGTCATCGACACGCACACCAACCGGGTGGCGTCCACCATCACGCTGGCCGGATCGACAACAGCCCCCTCGCGACATCTCAGCGAGAACGCTTTCAATATCGCGAGTAGCATCGTACAGGGAAAGATCGCCTGCTCAAATTGCCACATTGACGGCCGTACGCAGAGTCAATATGCACCTACCCCGACGGATTTGGCGACCCTGATTAACAAGCACAAGAAACGCTTGGCTCTCAATCTCGCGTCAAGTGGATCGAAAACGATCTCGCCCTTGCGCCGCGGCGAGCAGATTTTCTATACCTCGCGCTACTCATTCCAGGGCCAGATCGGTTGCTCCAGTTGCCACATCGACTCCACCTTCGACGGCCTGCAATGGAACCTGGAACCGGACGGCTTTGGCCGCAGCACCGTGGACAACAAATTGCTCGAGGGCGTCAAGGATACCGAGCCCTACAAATGGACGGGCACAAATCCCGACATCCCCACCGAGTGCGGACCACGGACGGAAAAGTATTTCTGGCGCTCGGAAAACTACGACAATCTGACCCTTGCCGACCTGGCCGCGTACATTCGCAGCCTTCCGCCCCGGCCCAATCGCTGGCGGCTCGCAAACGGCGAACTTACGCCGGCACAGGAGCGCGGCCAGGCCATCTTTGAGCGTTCCGTGGACAAATTCAAGAAGCCGATTCCGGAATACAACCGCTGCTCCTATTGCCACAGCGGGCCCAAGGGCACGAATCAGAAGATCTTTGACGTGGGGACGCGAAAACCCAACGACAATACGGGCCTTTTGAAGGCGCCGATGTTGACCAATATCGCGCTCACCGCCCCTTATCTGCATGATGGGTCGGCACGCTCGCTGGAAGAAATTTGGACGATCTTCAACCCTGACGACAAGCACGGGCGCACCAACGACCTCGCCAAGGACGAACTCAACGATCTCATTGAGTATTTGAGGACGCGATGAAAATAATTCCTGTTTTCGCAATTTGTACGGCCGTGTTCTTCGCGGTTCCGGTCTCAAGAGCGGCAGCGTCGTCGCCATCGATGCCTGCTCCGACACCCGCCGCCAGCGCAAGCACGAAGGTCGCGGCAGCGCGTGTGGCCCCACCGCAGGGGTCGCAGGGGCTGCCGCATTTCCGCTTTGAAAATTTCACCACCGCCAACGGCCTGCCTAACGATCATGTGTTCGCGGTGCTGGTGGATGGAGTTCGCATCTGGGCGGGTACCGACAACGGTCTGGCCCTCTACGAGAATCGTGCGTGGAAGGTCTACACCACCGCCGATGGACTGGCGCATCGCGCCGTGCTTTCGCTGGCGCTGGACAAGCGCACCGGTGATGTGTGGGCCGGGACCATGGGCGGATTGAGCCGCATCTCGGGCGGCCGCATCGACAGCTTCACGCAGTTAAACTCCGGGCTGAGCAACGATGTGGTCTACGGCATCTCGATAGAAGGCGAGAACGTGTGGATAGCCACGGCCGCCGGCGGCTGCCGGCTGGACCTGCACACCAACCAGTGGTCGCTCTACAACGAACGCAATACACCGATGGCGGAGATCTGGACGTATGCCGTCTCTGCGACCCCAACCAAGGTCTACTACGGCGTTTGGGGCAGTGGGGTGCTTGAGTACGATCAGAAGACCGCGAAGTGGGACAAGTACGACGATCCCGACGGAGAGACAGAGATGGTGCTTTTCAAGGATCAGGGATTGATCCACGAGATTGTCACCTCTGTCAGCTATGTGGATAACATTCTTTGGGCGGCAACATACTTCGGCGACAGCCGGTACGACGGCCGGTACTGGCACAACTTTCTGAAGAAGGACAGCGGACTTCCCTCGAACTTTACCAATCAGGTCAAAGGCGTGGACGCCAATCGAGCCTGGTTCTGCACTGACAAGGGGCTGGCCTACTACGACGGCGTGAACTGGGCTGTTTACACCCCGTCGTTGGAGGACGGCAAACCGAAGATGACTGTGCGGGATGCGCAGGGCAACGTAACTCCGGTAGCGGTGACAACTGCGCCGGCACACAACTACATTCTCGGCATTGATTTTCAGGGCGAGGATATTTGGGTCGCGACCGCCAAGGGTCTAAGTCACGGAATTCGTCAAAAGGAATAAAGAACATAGGAGACCAAGCAATCATGAATGCATTCGCAGATATTTTGGAAGCCATTGCACACGCGCCGATCGAGAAGCGCGCCATCACCAATCACGGCGTGCTCAACGAGGCCTACGCCTACGCCAAGCCAAGTTCGTTCTCGCGCGGCATGCGGATCGATATTGGCGGAGTCGTCATCCTGCTGATCTCGGGCACGGCTTCGATCGACGCGCACGGCGTGAGTGTGCACATCGGCGACTTTCCCGCCCAGTTGCGGCGCACATTCGACAACATCACAGGATTGCTTGAGGCCGAGGGCGCCACTTGGCACGACATTGTGCGCACCAGTTGCTACCTGCGCGATATCGATCGCGACTACGATGCCTTCAATGCGGGCCGCACAGCGTTTTTCAAGGAACAGGGGCTCGATCCGCTGCCCGCGTCCACCGGCATTCAGGCGCATCTCTGCAGGCCGGAGTTGCTGGTGGAGATCGAAGCCATCGCGATGTTCCGCACCGATAAGGCAGAAGACAGCAAGGAGTAGTCGTCATGCGCAAGAGATGTTGGTTGGCCGAGCTGTGTATTTTAGCAATGATCGTTTCGTCAAATCTTGCGGGCCAAACCCCTGCGGCGCAGCAGGACGCGGCCAGGAGAGTGTGCGAATGCGGCAAGCATCCGCCGGGTCCGCCGCGCGATCGCGAGGTTGTGCCCTATGCGGGTGAACCGGCCGACATGCGACCTTATGCCAAGTTTGCAGCGCCCTATGACACCAACTACACGCGTCCCAACATCTACGTCGGCGCGGCGCGAGACATTCCCGAGCCGAAAGACGTGACCGAGGTGCGTATCGGCTTCTTTGGTCCGATCGAACATAATTCGGAATCGGTTCTTGGACTGCGCATGCTGCACGGCGCGCAGTTGGCGGTGGAAGAGGCCAATGCCGGCGGCGGCTATGGTGGCAAGCCTTTCAAGCTGATGCCGCATAACGATTACAACAACTGGCAGGCCAAGGCGGTCTATGGCGATGTCCGGCCCACCGACCCCGCCATCTGGGGCTCGGCCTCCGACGAAGCCGTCAAGATGGCCTACGACGACCAGGTATGGGCGATCTTCGGCTCCATCAGCTCCGAGTCGACGCACATTGCGCTGCGTGTGGCTCTGCGCGCGGAGCTTTCGGTCGTAAGCTCGGCGAACAGCGATCCCACAGTTCCCGAGACCACCATTCCCTGGTACTTCGGCTCCATGCAGGATGACCGGCAACAATATCTGACGCTCGCCCGCCACATCTATACCGAGCTTGGCCTGAAGCGCGTGGCGGTTCTCAGGGCAAGCAGCCGATACGGCCGTTATGGCCTTCCCAAATTCCTTGATGCCTCCCGCCGGCTGGGCCATCCGGTGGTGATGGAGCAGATCTTCCAGCCCGGCGACACGGATTATTCCAAGCAACTGAGGGTGATCCGCAACTCGCGCCCGGACGCCGTCTTTCTGGTGGGAGATGAGTTGGAGGCAGCGGCCATTCTGAAGCAGATGCGGGCTGCGGGGATGAAGCAGCGCGTCTTTGGCGCGTATCGCACCCTGGGCGATACGCTGCTGAAAGAAGCTGGCGATGCCGCCGAGGGCTTCGAGGCCGTGTACCCTTACGACCCCACCCGCAACGACCCTCGCTGGTTGGATTTCAACAAGCGCTTCGAGGACCGCTTCCACGAAAAGCCGGAGCAGTTCGCTTCGATGGCCTTCGACACCATGAACATGCTGCTGGATTCGATATGCAAGGCGGGGTTGAATCGCGCGCGCATTCACGACGCGCTGGCGGATATCGAAGAATACGACGGCGTGACCGGGCACATGGTCTTCGATCCCAATCAGAAGAACACTGCGCCGTTGTTTCTCGGTACCGTCCACAACGGCACGATCACTTACCGCATGGCGAGAATGGACAAAGAACCGGCTCCCGCGCGAACTGCTGTTGCGCAGCCGGTGCCGTATGAGCGCGTAGGGGACGAGGGGGTGAGCTATTCCGGCCCGGCGCGCCCCGATGTCCCGCAAAGCCCTCTGCGCGTTATTCTCTTTGGACCGCAAGCAGGCCAGATCGCAAACTCGCCTGCGGTGCAAGCTGCGATCGCTGCGAAAATCCCAAACGGCATATCCTGGGAAATTGTATCCATCGCGAGCGACCAAAACTGGGGCGCCGCTTCCACCCAGCTGGTGCACGCACTATGGGAAGCACACGCTCTCGCAATCATCGCGTTGGATCGCAATGCTGCGCACCTGTCGGAGCAACTTGCTCTGAAGGCATTTGTCCCAGTGCTCGCCTTGAGCGACGACAAAGCACTCACCTCCACCAACGTTCCGTGGATCTTCCGCCTTCCGTCGAATACCAGGCCCGCTGCTGCGTTGCAACTCGTTCAAGAAGCCGTCGAGCGAAGCGGTTCGAATCCAGAGCGGCTGCGCGATGCGCTGGCCTCCGGTAACGAATTCCTCGGTCTCGCGTTCGTCTCGACAGGCGAGCCGAAGGCTCCATAGAGATTCGCGCGCCCCGTAGAAATTCTCCGAAATCCAGTCCAAAAAATAGGGCAGCCCCATGCCGGAGCTGCCCTAGTCGTTACGCCGCAATGGAAGTTGCCCAAATTACGGCAGGTAGTAGCGGAACGAGGTCCAGAACATGTTGTCGATGCCCTTGGCGCCAATTCCGGGACCGCCAGTGGTGACCGCCGCGCCCGACCAGCCTTCACGCACCGCGTATCCGTATTGAATGCTCTGGCGCAGACGGCCGCGGTCGCCGCGGTAAATGTCATACCAGTAGCCGCCGGTGATCTCCTGCACGTTGCGAGTTTGCGCACCGCAGGAACCACCTGCAGCATAGCCAGTGGAAGCGCCGCCGTTGTAACCGGGAGCGGTCGTTGCCAAGCAGCCGGAGTTAGACAGCAGATAGGAGCCGTAGCCAACTGCTGAGTTACTCGGAGCACCCCAGTGTCCGCCCCACTTTCCCCCAGCTGCAATCGCGGCAGCCGAAGCAGCGGTGGCGCATGTCGGTTTTGTGGCCCCGGTGGGGGTGTAGCAGAAGTCCGCTGATGGTGCACCCAGCGTCGTCGTGACACCGGCAGCGCCCCAGTCGTCCCGGCCCACATAGTCGCCGCCATAGTCAAGATAGAGCGATAAGCGAGAATTTGGATTCGCCTCAATCGTAGCTAAGCCGGATGCATTATGGAGTGGCGAGAATCCGCCCCAACTGGCGGTTGTGAGGTCGGCGAGGGTTGAGTCGCCGTAGCGGCCCAATCCTGTTCCGTACATACCCTTCGCGCCCACGGTCACCGCTTTCGTGATTGGTATGCGGAAGCTCGCGCCGCCGCCACCCAGCACGATGCTGTCATCAAACGAGCCATTCACGGTAAGCGCCGGAGCAACTACCGCGCCCGTGCCAACATCCGTGAGGCCGCCATAAAGATTGCTGTTGGTGGTTTCGCCAGGATAGACGGTCTCGTGCGCAAAGCGGCCGATGCCGAAGATCTCATAGTGTCCCCAACCTGGATCGATTGCAACTTTAGCAATCACGTCTGGAGCTTCGTTGAAGGATATGTTGGCGATGTTGGCGCAACCGTTGACCGTCTTGTAGACGGGTACGGCCACATGGATGGTGTTGCCGGCCGAATCTGTTTCCGCTTGGTCGGTGTAGTTCACGATTGACGTGGCAGGCGTGCATGTGCTGATTCCGGCGTTGTAGTTGCCGCCATTATTACCAGCGCTGCCAATCACCGCGTAGGGAGTGTTGCCGGCCAGAGAGGCGGTATAAAGGATTTGCGGATTTTCAGCCGCAATGCCGAACGCCACATGATTGAAAGATTTGGTCACGCGGAAGCCATACTGCCGCGTCCACACAAACCCCGTCACGTAGTTCGGGTCTATAGTTTGCGGCGTCATGATATCTCCGGAGAGATTCGAGATGCCTTTCTTGTCTTCTGTCGCGAGCGACCATAACTGGCCGCCAGTAAACGCCCAATGGTTGTTGGTTTCCGCTTGGGCCCAGATGACCCGCTGACGGAGCACGTAGCTGTTCGACTGGTTGTTGTTGGATGAAATTCCGGTTCCCAGCCAGTCAGCCTCATAGTAGCCGCGCAGCGTGCCCCAATCCGTCTTGCCTTCGGCCATCAGAGTCACACGCGACTGGCGCGCGCTCCCGTAGAATTCACCCAGCGAATAGGCATCGGCGTGTTCGTAGGGAAGGGCATTGAAGGCCGTCGGAATATCACCGCCAGTTGCCTTGGTGCGGTAGACAGTTTCACCCGCCGCGAAGCCGCCCGGTGTCAGGGCGATTCCCTTGTAGTGAAGTGTCGTAGGGTTCGCGATCGACTTCTTGATCGAGGCAGTTTCGTCTGAGACCGTTGTGGCCAGAGAGACGGCATTGTCCTTCAGGTCGGTCACCGTGGTCTGCAACGTTGATACCGCTGCCGCGTTGTCCGTCGTTGCCTGTTGCTGTGCGGTAGCGTCTGCTTCTGCCTTGGCCGCCGCAGCCTGCGCATCGGTCGCAGTCTGCTGAGCCTGCCTCAATTGCTGATCCTTCGCAGCGAGGTCGCCCTTCAGGCCGTCGATCTGACCTTGAAATTCCTGGCGTAGAGCCTGAATCTGATCTTCAACCGTTGGCTTCGGTGGCTTCTTGGTTACATGCTTCTTTGGGGGTGCAGGGGGATCGCCGGCATATGCATTCGAACCGACAAGACTGGCTGCCAGAATTGCGGCGGCAACAGCATTAAGCTTCAATTTCATTGGGCCTCTCTTTTTCCTCTTAAACAGGTTGATTCGTGCAGTCACTCACCGACTCCGTATGAGTGCGTCGCTCCATTAAAACTTCGAAGGGAATCCGTACGGCCGCGAAAAATGGCATTGCAGAAGCTGGGTTTCGCTCGATCCGTATCTGTTTGAAAGGCTCGCAGACTTTGATGAATATTTGACCAATTCACATATTTTTAACAGTGCCGCTTCTTCAACAAAGCGAAGTAAATGGCAGTTGAATTCATCTTCTATTCACAGAGTTGTCCAAGCTCGACGTGCGTGCCCACTCTGAGGCCATATTCAAGCCAAGGCCTGGCAGCCC
>Ga0302325_10003256_pt1 | contig 38469 bp, 37 predicted proteins | sample Palsa_T0_2_FD_201948 | JGI IMG/M metagenome (GOLD analysis project Ga0302325, IMG submission 201948) | Peat permafrost microbial communities from Stordalen Mire near Abisko, Sweden - Palsa_T0_2 | ecosystem: Environmental > Terrestrial > Soil > Palsa > Peat permafrost | place: Sweden: Abisko...
GAAAATCGCATGCACGGTTCGATGCGGCGGCGGGAGGAAACCAAGCCAGTCGGGCCAGCACCGGCCGCGCGGCTCAGGCGCCTCTCGCCGACCCTACCAGCTGATGTAGATCAGTTGATCGATCACCCCGGCGGCGCGCAGCTGCTCGAAGGGTCGATCGTCGATCCCGAGCAGATGCTCGCGCACCGTGCCGCAGATGCAGTCCGCAAGCCACAGGAGCGACTCGGCCTTCGTGCGCCATTCGTAGTGCAGCTCGCCGCTGCGATTGAGCGCATTGAGGGTGTCGAGAATGACCGCGCGATCGCGGCCGTCCTCGACAGCACCGCGGCTCTCGATAAGTAGTGTCGACGCGCCGTCTCCCAGGACCCGCGGGACGACCTCGCCGAGCGCGCGCCCGCGCGCCGCCTCGAGCTTCTTACGCCCCGTCGGATAGTGCACACACACGTGTGCGACCGCACCGATCTCAGCAAGCACCGCGATCATCGCCTCCCGCGCCGCTGGACCTTCCTCGTGCCAGTGGAAGGGACGCACGCGCGTCTCGGCGAAGATCCCAGTGACTGCCGCGCGCGCCGCGTGCTCCTCGGAGAGGATCACGGCGGCTCCGACCACGTAGGCGACTCCGCCCGGCAGCTCGGGGTAGGTCTCGTCGAGAACCGCCAGCATCGAATGAGCCGTCAACGGACTCGGTGAGAAAGGATGGCGTCTTGGGAATCCGGAGCGGCGACCGTAGGCACGAACTCATGCGCGGTCGCTTGGGAGCTGCTCATTCCACCATCGTTGCCGATAGCTCGGTCGCCGCCCCGGCCACCAGCCGCGGCCGGCACCGGCCCGCGGTGGCAGCGCGCATCCGAGGATCCGCAAGAACCGCATATCCTGCCGGCAGATCCCGGCCCGACGACGTCGCTGTGAAATCCCCTGGATGCTCCAATCTGTTGGCATACTCTCCTGGGCCAACTACACCGGGGGCGCATCATGGACGGGCGCGCAGCGGGATCTATTGCAAATGATGCAAGGACGCGGGCCAGCGCCATCATCCTCGTAGCAGCAACGCTGCCGTTCCTATTGTGTGGGTGCGGAGGGTCATCTAACAGCCACAGCATCGGCCTTGGCATCCGGGTGGACGCCAAGGCCGGTCCTCCGCATGCCGAGGCGACGCACGCGACAACGGCTGGACCGCCGGTCGCTGGTGGTCTTACGACTCTCTCGCCGGTATACGACTTCCGGCCGAGTGGACCATTGCCCGCGCCCGCGACCGTAACCATCCCGCTGCATCCTGCGGCGCCCCCCGGCGAAGCGGTGGTCGTGGCCACCGCCGAGACCGCCGCTGGCCCGTGGACCTACCTGAAGGCAAAGCTGAGCCCCAACCAGACGTCCGTCACCTTCACGACAGCCCACTTTTCGTGGTACCAAGTCCTCGGCTACGACGTGCACAAACTGACGAGCGCCTTCAAGACCGACTTCCTCGACCAAATCGATGGAGGGGCGACAACCACGGTCACGAAACCCACCTGTAGTGGCCAAGCCCAGCTGTCCGACGAGGGCTACGCCACGAGAACCGTCTCTAAAACCGACACCATCTACTGGTGCCTCGGCCTCAGCGGCGCGACCCCGAGCCTGGAAGTCGTCAACAACCGTCACTACCCGCTCGAGATCCTCCACCCTCACCTGACTGTCATCGATCCGGGCACGATCGACTACGGCCAGCTCGCATCGCTATCCCACTTCGCCTCCGGCGGCTTCACGATACTCGCGCCCGGCGACCAAGCAACGTTCGGGGTTGCCCTGCAGCCAGGACACGCCGGCGCTGTCGAAACTCAGATGGATGGCTTCGGCCAGTCCCTCTATGCGCTGCAGGTAGGCGTGAACACGCTCGTGGAGATCCTCGCGAAGTTCGGGCTCGGCAGCGAACACGCCAGCGTGAACATCGCGAGCACCATGCTCGGAGACACGTCCTGCCTCGATTCCATCGGGCACGGCCCTGCCGCGCTGCTTGCCTCATGCTTCAGCCCAAAGGATCTTGCTCGCGCGTTCGGAACCGCTAAGTCCGTCGTGTTGATCCCGATCATCGTCGCAGGACCAGTCGTGGCGTTCTTCACGAGCGAGTATCAGGCGCTCATCGACCAGTTCAACTCCGACGACAAGTATGACCTCGAGATCGTGCGCTCGGCAGCCGCGCCGTGCTCCCCGACCGTTCTTTTCCAAGCCGCGGTGGCTAAGGAGCACTTCAATCCCAACGATCCCAGCTACGCGCAGCTCGGCACCGACGGAAACCATCCCGGCGCGTACGGCTTGGTCTGCGATGGCGACTGGGCAATCGCGCTAATCAGCCGGCCGAACGTCGGCACGACCGATGGCGAGACGCTGTTCAACGAGACCGGCGGCGCTTGGCGCGAGGTAGGCATGCTCGGAGGGAGCGTCGCCGAGTGCCAGATGGGGCGATTCGACGTTCCGACTGCGGTTGCGGCCGTTCTGTCGCACGGGATTCAGGGATCCGGAATCGCCGGATGCGATGTGCCTGGCGCCTACACTCAGGCGCTTCAGGATTGGAAGAGCAATGCCTGCGGCGTCGCGGTCGAAGCGGCCAGCAATTACCGAGGGGTTGAGGCCGACCTAGAGCAGGCCGGACCCCAATACGCGGGCAATCCCTCGGGCTACAAGGCCGCGATCAGTGAGTTGCAGGCATTGGCCGCGATTCCAGACGTCAATCCCACTACGACCGAGGTGGCACAGGAGCATTCCGATCTCACGGAACTAGATGCCTTCTTCAAAACACCTGGTCTCTACACCACCTCCTCGTGTCAAAGCCCGTAGCCCTCTGACACCTTCGTTCCTGAAGCCGCTTCTAACCACCGAGACGCCGAGGGCGACGTCGCCGAGTCGGATCGCTCAGACGCTTCGGCGTTCTCGCCGAGGGCCCTCTTCGGCCTCTCCGTTCACCGGTCCGGCCCGTGGTTGGGGGTGCTACCCGGCGGGTGCTGTGCCTGGTGGCGCTCCGCGTCCCGGTGGGCCGATCCTGGGCCTGGCCGCGACACTGTCGTGGTGTAGAGCGCGCGGGCCGCTCTGAGCGTCTCGTCGGCCCGCTGGCGCAGCGCAGGATCCTCGAGGTCACCGAAGGCGTCCCGGTCTGCGGGGTCGCGTCGTGCGGCGTCGACGATCGCTGTGATCTCGCGGTAGCAGTCGCGCGCGCGGGCATCCGGCCAGCTCGGACCCGCGAACATCAACCGCCTCCAGGGCGGCGAAGTCGCCAGCGCGACACAAAACACGGCCGAGCGCGACGGCGACTAACGTAAACCGTTGCCCCACGCCCGAGCGGAGCCCAGCCGACGAGTAACAAAACTCCCTGCAAATAACCGGAATCCTGCGGACCGCTTTGCACAGAGACCGATGGTTCATGAGCCGCTCAACGCGGACGGCGACAAATACAAACCGTTGGATTCGGCGCGTTTACTCTCGGAGGTCCGAGTCGTTCGGGGTCACGGCGGTAGCCCCGAGGCGGCGGCCCTAATGTACGGCTAGACGCTCCTACTCTGCGCCTGGGGACATGCGCCCAAGGAGCGGGCCGAGTCGGCGTGGTTAGCGACCGCTGAGGTTTACGGCAACATTGCCGCTTGCCGGCTTCGAGCTCAGTTGTCGGGTTGCTGGTGGGTCCCGCGGAGCCAGGCGAACCACTGCACATTGGTGCCCGCCGGGTTGGCGTTTCGCCACGCGTTGATGCTGTTGGCGCCGTCCCCCGGGATGCTCGGCAGCGTCTTGGGGAAGAACTGGTTGACGTACACCCTCGCTGTCGCCGCTCCCCAGTTGCCGGCTCCTGTGCGTTCAAGGCCGATCGTGAACGTCATGCCACCGACCGATATGGTCGTCGTGGCCCAGTTCATGCCGTCAGTGATCGCGTGAGCGAGCGTCCGCTCAACCTCCGGTGTCTGGAGCGCAAGCTTGATGTTCGCGTCTACGGTCGCCTGCGTCCAGTTCAGCGGGAAGAAGCCGTTGGTCTCCTTGACCGCACTGCGCGGCCCGTGCGGGCCAGCTTCGGTGAACCCGCTGCCAAACATGCGTCCGGCGAGGTGACGCACCAGGATGTGAGCCCAATTAATGTAAGGATCGTTGTCCGCGAGGCCGGCGTGCCCGCGGCACGATGTCAGCAGCGCGTTCGCCTGGGCGGTCGTCGCCGCTGCGGGGTTGGCTGGGATCGCTCCGCCCCATCCGGCAGCGCCGGGGGGCGGCGCCCATCCAACCCTTGCCATCAGAGGTTTTAGGAAAGAGCGCGCGTTCCAGCCTTCGTCAAACTGGAGGGCGGCCGTGAGTCTGGCTTGGATCGCTGCCGTGTGGGCAGCTACGAGCGCGTTGAGCTGCGCGGCGGTGATCGGAGCCTGCGGGGCGACCGCAGCCGGGTGCGCGGGGAGCGCTCCTGCGGCCTGCGCTTGCGCCTCGCTCAGGAGCGCCTGAATCACGCTCAGGAACGTCCACCCGGACCTCCTTGTGTTGGCCGGCATCCGCGTCTGGTTCGCGTGGGCGAGATTGAGCTGCGCCTGTATCTCCGTGTTTAGATCGATCCAGCGCTGGGGGGTCGCCAGCCACGGCTGGCGCTGCACGACGCGGCGGCCGACGCTCGCGAGCGCGGACGCGACGCGCCGGTTGCCTGCCGTTCGCTGCAACCGCAGCACGGTGGCACGAGTCGGGCCGCGACCGGTCGGCACGAATCGCGACACCGTCTGGTCTGCGACCGTGGGCCGGCGAGGTGAAGCCTGAATTTCGGTGAGGCGTTGAACGATGCTCAGGATTCTCTCCGCATTGAGGTATCCGCGTCAACGCCGGTTGGAGTTTCTCACGAGCAGCGGGGGGATTTTAGGATTCGCGCCACTCGCCGAGCTCGTCGTCGAGGATTTCGACGCAGAGATCAATGCATTCGTCGCAGATGTGGACGGCGGCTTCGGCACCAGCCGTGCCATCCGGATGCCCGACCCCTCGGCGACGTCTTCAACGAGGCCGGTGCCCCCGGCTATTGCCGGTTTTGGGCTTATCTTGGCTGGACCCCCTGATCCTCAGTCAGCGCTCGGCCTGCGTCGATCGCGGATGCGGCGATTTCCAGCCCGCGCGTAAGGCCACGGAACCTGTCGAGCTGCTCGCCGGCCATCGCCAGCTGGCGACGAACCGCCTTGCCGAGATCGTGGTCGGGATCGTCGATCAGGGCCTGGATGTCCGCGAGCGGGAACCCCAGCTGCCGCCAGATCAGGATCTCCCGGAGCCGCAGCAGCTCCTCTCGGCCATAGAGCCGGTAGCCCACATCAGACCGTGCGCTGGGCTTCAGCAACCCGAGCTTGTCGTACCAGCGCAGCGTCGCGCTCGACACGCCCGCGAGATCCGCTACCTCTCCGATCGTCTTCACGGCGGGCAAGATAAGCCTTGCAGTCACTGCAAGGTCAAGGCTAGACCTAGCGATTGCATAGGCCCGCTCGGGATCGCGGTGCAGCGGTCATGCTCGTCGCCGACGAGCGGGAAGCCCGAGTCCGAGCGAGCCCGTGGCTTCAGCAGCCCGACCTTGTCGTATGGGCTCGGGGTGTCGATCGACACTCCGGCAAGCACTGCCGCTGCTCCCACCGCCCGCGTCACGGCGCGGCATCCTAGACCTTGTGTCGGCCCATGGTCAAGGCCTAAAGCAACAAAAAGGACATATGCAATGCATATGCACCTTGTGAATGACATGTTCTGCTCGCTCCCTGGCCCAGGGGCCGGAGCTGGTAGCAGCGGCTCGTAGATCTGATGCGTTCCTCCTGCTCCGATCAGACCTGGATGCGGAGACATAGCAGTCCAGATCGCCGCCGGGCCGCGCTCCGCACCATAATCTCTCCTCGAACGTTCTCGAGCGCGGCGGACGACAAGGAGGTCATCCAGTCCGATGAAACCGACCGTCCCGTCATCGAACTCCGAGCCGGCCGCAGGCGCCGGCCGATCCGTTCGTCGCATCTGCGCGATCGGTCTCGCAGCGCTGCTCGCGCTCATCGCTGCGGCCACCTACTGCACGACGGCGCGGGCGGATGGCTTCGTCGACTTCGTCGGTGGCGGCTCGGGCTCGCACGAGGTCGATCTCTCGCAGCTGCCGGCGACGCCAGGACCCGATGTGATGAACCGGACCTACAGCGACGTCTCGGTCGACGGCGGTCCGCCGCAGTCGGTGACCGTCAGCGCCGGCTACTCGGTCGGCGCCCTGGTCACCTCTCAGAAGATCTCTGACGGAAGCTTCACGTTCGCCGAGGTGACCGCTCCCGACGGCCGCTCCGTCCTGCTCACGAACACTCAGGCCACGAGCCCGAGCGCATACCCCGATGGACCCCCGGTGGTGTGGCAGGACGGCGCTGGAGTGCATTTCCTGCTGCCGAGTCTCCCTGGGGGCGGCGCGTACGCAGGCGAGAGCTTCACCGGCGCGGGCGACACGGTCACAATCGATCTTCACACCGGCACGCTGCTCGCGGTCGGGATCGCCAGCACCGCGACGAAGGCGATCGTGGGCAAACCCGTGGTGCTCACGTCCTCGGTCGAACCGCCCGATGCGCTCAGCTACAGCTGGAGCTTGGGGGACGGCAGCGTTGCGTCCACTCCCTCGGTCACGCATGTCTATGACCAGACGGGCACCTACGACGTATATCTGCAGGTCTCAGGCGCGGGGGACTCGCTCGGGATCTCGGCGGTGCTCCCGATCGTGGTGGGCGAACCGCCGCCGGCGCCCGTGCAGCAGGGCGAAGGGACGGCAACCATCAAGGCGGTAGGAATTCCGGGCGGTACCGGCAGCGGCTCGGGCTCGGGCAGCGGCTCGGGCTCGGGCACCGCGGGCTCGGCCACGACGACCACCCGCCGCCGCCCGCGCCCACGACCGCGCCCGGTAGCGAGACCAAAGCCGCCGCCGCGCCCGACCGGGCCGCTCGTCTCCGGGATCGCCATCACTGAGATCGGCGCGGGCAACGGCGGCAGCGCCGGAGCGGGCGGCGGCTCGCTCCGCAGCGCGCATGCCAGCGCCGCCGGCACCACCATCGGGGAGGGGTTCTGGATCTCGCTCGGGGTGCTTGCGATGCTATTCGGGGGCGCGCTCCTCGAGTTGACGCCAAGGCGGCGGTCGTGGCTCGTGGGCATCGGGCTGCGATGACCCCCGCTCGCCGAGCGGGCCGCAGTCGCCATGTGGGAGGATGGCCCCGCGGATGGGCGTTGAGCGGGTGCTGTCACACATCGCGCGGGCATTACGGATACCCGTCTTTGCCCTTGCCATCATCGCCCTGGCGGCGGTGCTGGCGGAGCTCGGGGCGCTCGTGGTCGACCTCGTCCGACGCCGCCGGCGATCGCTCGGGCAGATCGAGCGTGAGCTCGAGCTCGCTCAGTTGGCGCTGCGAGAAGGTGACCTGGCCGAGGCGGTCGATTCGATGCAGGCGATCGCACGAGCCCCTGACATGGCCGACGTCCTCAGCGACATCGTGATCCAGCTCACGCTCCCGAACGCAGACGAGCGGATCGCAAAGAGGCTCGCCGACTACGAGTACCGGCACCTGCGGCGCCTCGAGCGCACGCGGATCCTGGTGCGCTTCGGGCCGGCACTCGGGCTGATGGGAACCCTGATCCCCCTCTCCCCCGCGCTCGCTGGGCTCGCCCACGGGAACGTCACCGCGCTCAGTAACAATCTTCAGGTCGCGTTCAGCGTCACCGTCACCGGGCTGCTGATCGGCGCGCTGGCGTTCGCGATTTCGCTGATCAGGGACCGCCTCTACGGACAGGATTACTCGGACGTGCAGTACGTTGCCGCTACCCTGACCGGCCACAGCACCCCGCAATCCTCGTCGCTGCCGCTGCCGGCGGCCGGAGACATGAACACATGAGCATCACGACCAGTCCAAGAGCCAGGTCCCGCGAGGACCGCGCCGGCGATCCGCTCGATGGCCTCGTCAACCTCTTCGATCTCGGGATCGTGCTCGCCGTCGCGTTCCTGCTCGCCGCGCTCTCGTCGCTCAAGCTCACCAGCGCGCTGATCCACCACCGCCAGGCCAACCAGCCCCAGATCGCAATCAATAAGAACCAGAGCACCCATCCCCTGAAGCTGAAACCGAACCAGCGGGTCATCGGCCACGGCACCCCGGTCGGAACCGTCTACCGGCTCAGCAGCGGGCAGCTGATCTACGTCGCCCCGAGCACAAAGTAGCCCGACGGCTCGGGGGCGCCACTTCCCCGCGAGTTGGCCGCCAGGCCGCGCAGCGCCACTCCCCAGCGAGTTCGCCGCCAGGCCGCGCAGCGCCACTCGCAATTGAGGTCTAGTCGGCAACGATGCCGACGAACCTCCGCTAGACCTCGCCGCCGACTAGACCTCAACAACGACCGGCAGCACCATCGGGCGGCGCTTGAGCCGGTCGTAGACGAATGCGGCGAGATCGTCGTGCAGCTCCTGCTGGAGCATGTCGATCTCGCGGATCCCGCCGCGTGCCGCTCGCAGCAGCGACGCCTCGACCTCCTGGCGGATGTCCTCGACGAGCTCGCCCGCCTGTTCGATGAACGGCACGCCGCGGAAGATCACCTCGGAGGGGACCACCGACTCGCCGGTCTGCTCGGACACGGTGGCCACGACGATGAAGATGCCGTCCCCCGACAGCATCCGGCGGTCGCGCAGCGCGACGTCGGCGGGATCGCCGATGTCGACGCCGTCGACGAAGATCATCCCCGATTGCTCTGGCTCGCCGAAGCGGGCGCCGCGGGAGTCGATCTCGAGTGGTAGCCCGTTCTCGCCCTTGAAGATGTCGTCGTGGTTGATGCCGACCGCCTCGGCCAGCTGCGCGTGCAGGTGGATTCGCTTGTGGTCGCCGTGGGCCGGGAGCACGTACCGGGGCCGCACGAGGTTCAGCATCAGCTTGAGCTCCTCGCGGTACCCGTGACCCGAGGCGTGAATCGGCGCGTCCCGCGGCGTGATCACGTCACACCCGATGTGGTACAGGCGGTCGATCGTCTCGTTCACGGCACGCTCGTTGCCGGGGATCGGGGTCGCCGAGAACACGACCGTATCGCCGTTGTGCAGCTTGATCATCCGGTGGTCGTTGTGTGCCATCCGGCGCAGCGCGGAGAGTGGCTCGCCCTGGGAGCCGGTCGAGATCACGACGACCCGATGATCGGGCCAGTCCTCGACTTCCTGGGGCTGGATCAGGATCCCGCTCGGCAGGTCGATGTGGCCCAGCGACTTGCCGATGTTGACGTTCTTGCGCATCGAGCGCCCAACCAACGCAACCTTGCGGTCGAGCGCGGCCGCCGCGTCGACGACCTGCTGGACGCGATGGATATTCGAGGCGAAGCTCGTCACGATGATCCGGCCCTCGGCGTGCGCGAACACCTCCTCGAGGTGGGGCCCGACCTCGGCCTCGCTTGGCGAGAACCCCGCCCGATCCGCGTTCGTCGAGTCCCCGCACAGCAGCAGAACCCCGTCGCGGCCCAGTTCGGCCAGTCGCGAGACGTCGGCGGGCGACCCGTCGACGGGCGTCTGATCAAACTTGTAGTCGCCGGTGACGAGCACGGTGCCGAGCTCGGTCCCGATCGCAACCGCGCACGAGTCGGGAATCGAATGGGTCATGTGGACGAGCTCGATCGTGAACGGGCCGACCGATAGCTCCTCGCCCGGCTCGAGATCCTCGAGTTTCGCGTCGCGGAGCTTGTGCTCGTCCAGCTTGGAGCGCGCCATCGCGATCGTCAGCCGGCCCCCGTACACGGTCGGGGCGTGCACGCCGCCGAGCTCGCGAAGCACCCAGGGCAGCGCCCCCAGATGATCCTCGTGCCCGTGCGTGATGACGATCGCCTCGATGTCCTCCGCCCGCTCGCGCAGGTAGGTGAAGTCAGGGAGTACAAGGTCGATCCCGAGCATCTCGGCGGTCGGAAAGCGCAGGCCGGTGTCGACCACGACGATCCGGCCGTCGTACTCGACGACTGTCATGTTCTTGCCGATCTCGCCGAGGCCGCCGAGCGGAAGAACGCGGAGGGCGCCGCTCACGCTTGCAGCGATGCTTGGCGGAGGAGGCCGTGGCGCTCGAGCATGGCGCGCAGGGTCGCGAGCTCACGCTCGTCGGCAGGCACGTACGGAAGGCGGGGATCACCGACGCTGAGACCGATCAGGCCGAGCGCAGCTTTGGTGGCCACCGCGAGCGGGAGGATGCTCATGTCACGGTAGACATCCGCGAGTGAAGCGTCTATCTCGTGCCTACGCTCAGGCTCGTCGACCATGCGGCGGAACTGCTCGCCGAAGAGATGACTCGCGACGAGGATGCCGCCCGGCTCGCCGAGGTCGAGCACGTCGACGAGCATGTCGTCGTTGCCGGCGTAGATCATCAGGCCGTCGATCTTCGCGAGGTTGGCTTGATTCGCCTGCTTGACGCCGACGATGCCGTCGATCTGCGCGAGCTCCGCGAGCAGGTCGTTCGGCATGTCGCTCCCGGTCCGCTGCGGGATGTTGTAGAGGAGGATCGGCTTGTCGGTGGCCTTCGCCACCTCCTCGTAGTGCCTGACGATCCCGCGCCTGCTCGGGCGGTTGTAGTACGGGTTGACCGAGAGCAGCGCGTCGGCGCCGAGCTCGGTCGCGCGCTCCGTCAGGTACACCGCGTGACGCGTGTCGTTGGAGCCGACGCCCGCCACGATCGTGCCGCGTCCGTCGATCTCGGAGGCGACGAGCTCGATCACCCGCAGGTGCTCCTCGTCGGTCAGCGTCGATGCCTCACCGGTAGTGCCGCAGATCACCAGACCGTCGGAGCCGTGCGCAAGAAGATGGGTAATCAGCGCGACCGTCGCCTCCTCGTCGACGCGCAGATCAGCGTCGAAGGGTGTGACCATCGCGGTCAGGATTGAGCCAAGTCCGGGCATGCCAGCCGATTATCGCAAGCGGTGGCTGCCAGACGGCCGCCGACCCAGCTCGCCTACCCCTCGCCGCCCGCCGAATCCGCCTCGCCGGGAGCTTCCCGCCCGGGCCAGAACGTCCGCCGCATCGCCTGCTGGATCCCGCGCTCCGCCCGCTTGATCGACTCGAGCACAGGCAGGGCGCGCTCGAACTGCCGCTCGAACGATTCGATCACGGGGAGCGCGCGCTCGACATGCTTGTTGAGCGTCGCGACCTCGTCCGTCAGCCGGTCGATCGCATCGCGGACCTCGCCGGCGCGAGCGACCGCGGCTGGCAGCGAGTCCGCGGCGCTACCCGGCGCGACGAAGGCGCTCCTGAGGATCTCGAGCCCGCGAAGTAGGTCTGAAGGGTTGGAAGAACCATCGGCCATGAAGAGGAGTGTAGAGCGCTCGCTCGCTGGACTCGACCCAAGCCCTCCGAGCATGCCGGCGCCGCCGGTGAGGCAGTCGTGCGACGATGCCGAGCGCATCCATGCAGAGCGTACGCACACGGACCGTCCTTAGCCGGCTTGTCGCGCTCGGTGCGGTGCTGATGCTCCTGGCCCCCGCGAGCTCTCAGGCGTTCAGCAAGGCGATCTGGGGTCAGGTTTACCGCAACGGCGTCAACCAATTTCCGCTTTACCGCGAGCTCGGCGTCTCGATCTTCGAGATCGACCTGCTTTGGAACCAGGTGGCGCCGACGCGCCCGCGCGACCCGACCGATCCGCGCGACCCGGCGTATGTATGGCCGACCGAGGTCCAGCAGGCCGTCACGCAGGCTCGCCGCTTCCACATGCGGGTGCTGCTGCAGATCATCGGCGCGCCGCCGTGGGCCAACCGGGGCGAACCGTCGAACTGGGCCCCCCGTAACCCAGCCGACTTCGCGGCCTTCGCCACCGCCGCCTCGCGCCACTACCCGAGCGTTCACCTGTGGATGGTCTGGGGCGAACCGACACGCGCCCAGAACTTCGAGCCGCTCACCTCCGCACCGCCGACCGGACAGCGGCTCGATGCCGCCCAGCGCGTGGCCCCCCATCTATACGCTCGGATACTCAACGCGGCGTACGGGGCGCTGAAGAAGGTCAGCGAGCAGAACCTCGTGATCGGCGGCTGCACCTACACCACCGGCGCGATCGATACGCAGCAGTGGATCGAGAACCTCCGGCTTCCCGACGGTCGCCCGCCACGGATGGACATCTACGCCCACAACCCGTTCAGCTATCAGTCGCCGACGTTCACATCGACCCCGGGACTGTTCGGTGAGGTTCAATTCTCGAACCTGCCCGAGCTTGCCGGCTGGGTCGACCGTTACCTCCGCCCCGGGCTTCCGATCTTCCTGTCCGAATGGACGATCCCGACCGCCGCCGACCAGCAGTTCAACTTCTACGTCAGCCCGTCGATCGCCGCGAAGTGGATCACGGAGGCGCTTCATGAGGCCCGGGCCTACCACCGGATCTACGCACTCGGCTGGGTCAACGTTTACGACGACCCGCCGCTGACATACGGCGGCCTGCTGACGGAGAACGGCGCTCGCAAGCCGAGCTTCGAGGCGTTCGCCCGCGGGTAGGTGTTGAGCCGGCCGGCGCCGCACGCCGACCTCGATTCCAGCGCGAGCCCGACCCCCGATCTCCCGCGTATCGCCGGACGGCGGATATTCCGGGCCCGACGGAGGCGTGCTCAGTTGACCGGGAAATGGAGGGTGTCGCGTACACGCGCGGCGGTTAGGACGTGACAGCGGAGGAAGCGAGCAGCTCAGGCGATCCACGCATCATTCCTTTCGCATAGCGCAGGTGTTGATGCGTTCATCCCTGCAAACTGGGCGGATCCGGGGTGCGGGCGTCTCCTCCTCGCCCGCACCCCGCTGCCGCGGAGGCGCCTTACTACAGCGTCAGCGTCACGTTCTTTGTGATCCCCTTCTGATAGGTGAATCCCGCCACCAGCTTGGCCTTGATCGTGTTCTTCGGTGCCAGTACCAGCAGGGCCTTGCACTTCGCGCTGATCTTGCCGGTGCTGACAGTCTTCTTCTTACCGGCGGCGACCGAGAATGTTGCGCTGCCACAGGTGATCTTCTTGCCCGCGTGCTTGGTCGTGATCGCGAGCACGCCGCCGGTGCACGCCAAGGCGTTCGCGCACTTGATCGAGACGGCGACGCGCCCATGCACTATCTTGAGCTTCGTCTTGGGCAGAGATGCCGCGCCGGGTCCCTTGGTCGTGAACGAGAGCACCCCGCCGTAGATCGGTGTCAGCAGGTAATAGGTGCTTCCAAAGGTTCCGTTGTCGGCGACCAGCTGGAACGTGTACTTCGTGCTTGGCATCAGACCAGAGGCTGTGGCGAGCACCGCGGTGCTGCCACTGGTGCCTGCGGGGATCGTTCCACCCGCGGTTTCAGAGCCGACGAATGGGTTATCGGCGAGGCTGTAGCTGAACTCCCACAGCGTGTCCGTGCCACCCGATGCGATGGCACCGTTCAGGATCGCTGTGGTTGCGGTCACCGATGTCGCGGCCTCGGTGGTCGGCGTAATCGCAGCTTGCGCCGACCCTGCTGCTAACGCCGCCACCGCCGCCAGACAGGAGAGAGCTAACGCCGACCGGGAAATACCTCTATACATGGTTCCTCCATTGGTGAGTTGCTAGGGAAGTTCATCCTCGACCGGCTAGCACGGCCTTGACTGTCAGCCAGACGATCAGCGCGTCGAGCCGCAGGCTGTGATGCTTCATGTAGTAGAGGTCGCGTTGCAGCTTCGCGACCGTCCCTTCGACCGAGCCCCCGTATCCGAGGTTCACCTGCGCCCAGCCGGTTACGCCCGGCCGGATGCAATGACGTGAGCTGTAGTGGGGCAGCTCTCGCGCAAGCTGCTGCACGATCGGCACCTGCTCGGGTCGTGGCCCGATCAGCGCCAGTTCGCCGCGGATCACGTTCCACAGCTGCGGCAGCTCATCGAGCCGGAAGCGCCGCAAGAACTTGCCAACGGGTGTGACGCGGTACGCCTGCGATGACCCCCATGCCGCCGTCGGCTCGGTGCTCTGCATCATCGTGCGGAGCTTCAGCAAGGTGAACTCCTCGCCCTCCTTGCCCACGCGCCGCTGCCGATACAGCGCCGGACCGGCGCTCGTCGCCCTGATCACGATCGCAGCGAGCAGCAGCAGCGGTAGCGAGCAGATCAACATCGCGGCCGCCAGCAGAACGTCGGTCGCGCGGCGCAGCGAGCGGTATGGGCGCCAATGGTGGATCGGGGCGATGTCGAACAGAAACCACGTCGGTGACAGCTCGGCGAGCGGGATCTTCTTGAACTCCCGCTCGTAATAGGAAACGAGCTCGCGAATGCGTAGCCCGCGCAGGTTGAGCAGCGAGGCGGTCTCGACGAGCTCGGGGACTCGCATCGCCAGGCCGTCGAGGACGACAACCGTGGCCCGGGTCGACATCACCGCGTCCGCGAGGGCCGCGCTGTCGACCGGGTCGGGGCCGGCATCGATGACGTTGGAGCCGACGAGGGTCGCGTCGTGGTGGCGTCCGAGCTCACCCGCGAGGTCGCGCTGCGACTCCTGCGAGCCGATGAAATAGACGCGCCGCATAGCCAGCCGTACCCGGATCTCGAACCCGCGAGCAGCGCCCGCGGCGGCAAGCGTGAGCGTGGCGAGCGCCATCGTGGCGGCGGCGATCGCCGGTGAGGTGCCGACGCCGACGATCGCCGCGGACGCAGCCATCAATCCGGCCGCCGGCAGCGCGGACGGCACTGCGGCAGCGAGCCGTCCGAGCGGTCCCCGGTGCGCGACCGCGAACCCGATCACCTCGAAAATCGCCCGCGACCCGAGCGTCGCCATGACCGTCGGCACCAGCAGGACGAGCCATTCGACCCGGTCCGCTCGGCCGATCGCTTCTGGGCCGACGATGCTGATGGCCAGCAGGAGCGTGAGCGACCAGCTCACAAGCCGGGTGACCGGCCAGCAGGGCGTGTCGTCGAACGCCCTTTCTGTCACCCCATGCTCGAGCTGCGGCGCACGCGCGAGCCCGGGCGTGAGCTCTGCCGCCTGGCTGAGCTCGGGTTCGACCGGCGCGAGCTGTCCCGCGGCGCTCATGGCCCCGCCGCGACCGCCGCGCGGAGGTCAGGGTCATCCGGGTTGAGCGCCAGCGCCCGCCGGTACTCGACCGCAGCCAGGGTACTGTCGCCCCTCCGAACGGCGAGATCCCCCAGCAGCGCCGGGGGCACGTAGTTCTCGGGCTGGCGCGCCGCTGCCGCCAGCAATGTGTCGCGTGCACGCTGATAGTTGTCTTCGCGCGCGTATGCGGCCGCGAGCGAGTAAAGGGTGTCGACCGAATAAGGGTCGAGCTTCTGCGCCTCCTCGAGGGTCCCGATCGCGGCCTGTGGCGAGCCCTGGACCTCAGCCGCCCCTGCCTGCTGGTAACGCGCCGCTGCGTACTGCCGGCCCACGCTGGCGGCCAGCAACGCCAGCACGCCGAGCGCGACGGCGGTCATGGCCTGCGTACGACGGGAGCGCCTCGTCGCGCTCGAGCTCGCCGTGGCTCGGGCTGGCACGACCAGCAGCCCGGCGCAGACGATGCCTGCGCCCGCCAATCCCGGGATGTCGTAGGTCCAATCGACGCTCGTATCGATCAGCCACGCCGCGAACATGCCGGCCGCTGCCACCTTGATCATCCGGTCCCCTGAGGCGAGCGTTCCGCGGCGGGCCCAGCAGGCACGCAGGATCGCGCCGCAGAACAGGAGCAGCGCAATGATGCCCCCGATGCCGAGCTCGGCCGCCATCTGGAGCTCGATGCTGTGGGGAACGAGCGTGTACTCGGGATTACGGCGAAGCCGGTAGTACTCGGCGTCGTAGTTCCCCGCGCCGAGTCCGCCAAGCGGATGCTGCTCGAACTCATGCAGCGCGACGCGCCACATGTCGTAGCGGTACCCGCTCGCGTCCGTGAACCTGACCGCAGCATTCTCGTTCACGTGCAGCGCGGTGAAGGCGCGGTATTCGCGGGCGAGGAACGGCGCCCCGAGTACCGAGCCGACGGTGAGAACGATGGCTGTCACGATCGCCAGCGTGCGTCCGAGACGGCGCACAAGCAGCCGCTTGCGCTCTGGCTCCAGCCGTTCCGCCAACCCGGAAAGGGCGAGTCGCAGGAACCCTGCGCCCAGCGCAGACAGCAGGATCGCCACCGCTGCGGCTCGGAGCAGGCCGTGGCCCGGCGGCAGGAGACGACCGGCCGCGCCTCCGGTGGAGTACACGGCCAGCGTCCACGGCAAGGCGACGGCAACCGCCAGGGCGACGAGGATGAGGTTTACCGCGCGGCGCGTGCGCTCGCCTGTGCACGCGAGCACCAGCACCGCGCTGATGATCGTCGCCGGGATCACCGCGCGTGACTGCGTCAGCACGAACGTGCCGGCGATCAGCGCCGCCCCGGCGAGTGCGCCCGCGCGGAGCAGCCGGCGCGATCCCGCCTCCGCGTAGGCGACCCAGGGCCATATGCCCATCACCAACAGGCAGGCGGTTCCGTTGATGTAGCCGATCGGCGCGTTCAGCCGCCGGGTCAGGAATGCACCCTGCGCGCCACCGAGCAGCAGTGAGACGCACAGCCACAGGCTCGTCAGCAGCGCCGCGGACCCGAGGATCAGAACGACTGCGCGACCGGTGCGCTCGTCGCGCACCGCCAGCAGCACGATCGCGAACAGCGCTCCATAGAGCGCGAGCCGATTCACCTCCGTCCACGCCGAGTCCTTGGACTCGGCCCACAGGATCGATGCGGCGCTCAGCGCCAGCAGCATCGCCAGCCCGGCACACGCGGCAACTCCATACCGGGTGAAGGCAGGCCGGGCGACGCCCGCCAGCACCACCAGCAGCACCATCGCTCCCAGCGCAATCACGCCCCATCGATTGAAGTCGAAGTACCCATCCGCCAGCGGGGAGGCGGCGAGCACGACCGCGATCGCCACGGCCGCCCATGCGACCGCGGGGGGGCGCGGCACGCGTGCCGGGCGGACCTCGAGCGGCACGACGGTCGCCGGCGTCCCGAGCGGCGAGGGGCTTCGCAACCCTGCCGGCGGTGATGCCGTGCTCGACAGAGCGGCGGCGGCTCGCGATCTCACGCCGCTCGCATCAGCTCGTTCGGGTGCTCGCGCTGCGGCTGTGCCGTGCGAGCGCGGCGCCGCCCAGGCCACCGAGCGCAAGCACGAGCGCTGCGACGCCGAACATCCACGCCAGTCCCGCTCCGCCACCAGCCGCCCGGGTCGGTCCCGCGAGCTCGGCCGCAGGCGCCGCGGGCGCGCGGTTGGGGTGAGCCCGAGCTCGCTCCGGCTGCGGCCTCGCCAGGCGACGGTGGCCGGTGGCGTGGTGCACGTGCCGGTCGGGGCGCTCGCTCGGCGCCACGACGGCCGGTTCGGCGGTCGCAGGCACGGGCGGGGGGGCTGCGGCACCGGCGCTGCTCCGCGCAGGCGTGATCCCACTGCCGAACAGCTGGCCGCCGCCGGAGCCGCCGCTACCGCTGCCTCGCGCCTGCTGGAGTGGGATCGCATACTCCTTCGCGACGGGGCTCCCCGGATCGATGTGAACGCCCGGAGAGACTGGCGCCGCCGCGGCTGCTACCTGTGCGAATGCCGCCGGCACAAGGGCAGTGGCGAGTGTGATCAGCGAGAGGGGCAGACGCGCACGCCGCGCGATCGCGTTGCTACCCCCGAACAGCCTTGTCCGTGACTGGCGCAGTCTGAGTGACTCCTTATTGAACGATCCAACCCGGCCGGTCTTTGGATCGGTGGTGTTCGACAACCCGGACTTATCGCTTCCAGCAGGGCCCGATAGGTGTTTTTCTTGTGAACCGGCTTTGATCCGGTGGCGGCGTGCACGGCCTCCGGCGACGTGAGCGTCAGCTATTCTCGGCCGCGTCCGAGGCGCCTACCGGGACCTTCACACCTTCGATCCTTGACTTTCTTCGCGAGCTCCACCCCGCGCCCTCGCGGTAGCCCACCGCCTCGGAGCTCTTCGTCACCATCGCTGAACACGATCCTGGCGGTGATCGTCCCCGTATGCGGGGCGTGCGCTGCCGGGCTGGCGTCCGCGGGTCGGCAACACGCCGTGACCTACATGCTCGCGGTGCTGCAAACCGCCCTCGTCGCCTGGCTCGCCACACTCGGCTGGACCTCGGAGCGAACCTGGGCACGGGCGGGCGTGATCGTCGCCGCCGCCTGGATCCCGACGTTCCTGATCTCGTCATGGATCTATGCGGTCAATCCGTCACTGCTCGACATCGGTCCCCCCAACCGTGCGCTCGCAACAGTCGACCTGAGCCTCGTCTGCTTCATCGCCGGTTACGCGGGCCTGCTCAGGGGGGCCGGCGGCGGTCGTGACGAACCGGCCCGCGGTGCGACCGCGCCATACGTGCAGATGCGGGAGGTACGACTCAGCCGGCGCTGGGTTATCACCTGGGTCGCGGTCGGCTGCCTTGGCTTCTGCCTGATCTTCGCCGTGACCGGCGGCCCGGTGCACTTCATCCGCAACGTCAGCAAGGAAGGGTCCCTGACCCGCGGGCGCACCTATTTCATCGCCGCCGCACTCGCTCTCGTGTTCATCGCACAGGTCGCCGCCTGCGCGCGATGGGCTCGCGGCGCCGCGCTTTCGCGCTGGCTGATCGCCGGTCTCGCCGGCGCGCTCTTGCTCGTCGCCACGCTTGGCGCGCGTGAGCTGCTGGCGGTGCCGCTAGTCGAGCTCGCCCTCTACTACGGGCTTGTCCGCCGCCGCCTCAGCGTTCGGGTCGGCCTGCCGCTGCTGCTGGCCGGCGCTCTGGTGATCGTCGTCGGCCTGGGCATGGTGAAGCGCTACGGGAACTACGTGCAGACACACCCGGGGACGCATGTCGGCCGCCTCGAGTTCCTCTACACGAAAGGCCCGAGCGACTTCATCTCGAGCTATGCGAGCAACTCCGCCGACGGAGTCCGGCTGATCGCGCTGGGAGAGCGGACGGTTCCTCGCTATGCGCCGCCGGAATACGGGAAGGAGGCGCTGCGGCTCCTGCTGCAGCCGTTGCCCAGCGGGATCCGACCGCTGGTGCCGACGGCGCCCGCGATCGAGGCAGCGATCTACCCGTCGCCGCTCTACGCCTACGCGCAGCCGCTGCAGCTCGTGAGCTACCTGCAGTTCCTCTACCCTGGCGTCGTGGTCGCCTTCCTGATCCTGGGAGCGGCGACGGCGAAGCTCGAGCAGTCGCTCGCCGCACCGGGCGCTGTTCGCCGGCCGAGCACCCTTCTGCTGCTCGTGGCGCTCACGGTGCAGGTCCCGGCCGTATTGCGGTCCGCCTCGGCCGCCGCGATCGCAGTGACGGTGATCCAGGTGCTCGGCGTGTGGGCGGTTGCCCGCACAAGCGAGCGACTGGTCGAGGACCCGGCGCTGCTGCCCGAGTCTGCCGCCTACCCCTCCGCTGCGGCCGCGTAGAGCGCAAGGTACGCTCGCGCGCACTCACGCCACGAGTAGGACTCGACGCGCCGGCGCCCCGCCGCGATCAGGCCGGCGGCGATACCGGCGTCAGCTGCGAGCGACCGCAGCCCGGCGGCGATCGATGCCGCCGGAGCGTGCGCGTCGACCGGCAGGATCGCCTCTCCGCCGACCTCGCGCGTCGCCGCGGTGAGCCCACTGATGACCGGAACGCCCGCAGCCATCGCCTCGATCACCGGCAGGCCGAAACCCTCCGCTCGGCTCGGGTAGATCAGCACCGACGCTCCGATCAGGATCTCATGCAGTTGCGCCCGCGGCTGGTAGGGCAAGACGACGATCTGACCGCGCGCGACCTCCTCGGCGATGTCCTCCTCGAGCCCCGGCGGCAGTCCGGCTCCCGCCAGCAGCCAGAGCTGCGCGGGCATCCGGTCGGCTGCGCGCCAGCCTGCGACGGCGAGCTCGACGCCCTTACGCGGGTCCCGACCGGAGAACGCGAGCGCGTATTCGGCGCGACTCGCGACCGGGCGAGGCGCCGGGCATCCGACTGCCACCGTGGCGGCCTGCGCTTGAGGCACGAGATCGACCCCATACGGAATCACCACCGGGGGCTCTCTCAACCGCACTCGGCGATTGATCTCCGTCGCCGAGGCGACACTCGGCGTCGCTACCGCGCTCGCGGCCACCAGCGCGTGGATCACGTTTCGACGGGCGTAGCGATGACCGACCACCTGCCTCAGCGACCGGCCCCCGATCGGTGTCTCCATGAACAGCAGATCCTGCACGGTGAGGACGAACGGCGGCGAGCCTTCGGTCGTCCATCCAGTGTTCGCGGTGAAGTGCATGACATCTACACGAGCACGGCGCACGATTCGGCGAGCGGCCGCGAAGTCAAGCGCCGGGTGTGGAAGCCGATCGGCCCGGACCGCGCTGACGCCGGCAGGCGCGAGCGCTGGGTCGCCGAACCAGACGACCTCCGCCGCATCGGTCAGATGGCTGACGAGCCCGGTGACGAACTGGGCGATGCCGAGCCCACGCGAGACCAGTCGGGCGTCGATGCCGATCCGCACGGCGACAACGTAGAGCCTTTATCGCTTTAACGAGCCCCGGCCGACCATGATCGTCGCGTGGCTGATCACGATCGGGACCAGGGGCGTCCCGTCCGGCGGGCGCGCCACGGCCACGTTTGCGATCCGTTCGACGGTGTTGCGGCTCCCCACCAGCTGGCCAAGCACCGTGAATCGAGGCGGCACCGCCAGCCGTGCGGTTACCACGATGAAGAACTCACTGCCCGCTGTCCCTGCCGCTTGGCGGTCGATGTTGTACATCGCTGCCGTCCCGAACGGATAGCGAGTTCGGCGCGGCGGACGCTCGACGATCGTGTAGCCCGGGCTGATGGGACGGTATTGGCCGTTCGGTTCGCCAACCTGGACGACGTAATCGCGGTCGACGCGGTCGAACGGGAAGTCGTCGTAGTAGCCGTGATCGACGAGGTACACGACCGACGCCGTGGCCCGCGGAGAGCTCCGGACGTCAAGCTTGATCTCGAGCCGGCCGCAGTTCGTGGTCAGCTTCAGCAGATAGGTCCGCGACGGGTCGAGCGCGGCCCCCGGACCCGGCAGCGGCCCAGGACGACGGCGCGGAGCGGCGACGCGGTGACATCCCGTCGGTACGACAACCGTCGCCGAACGCGCCAGCACCACGCCGAGCGATGTGGCGCAGATGCCGAGTGAGATCACGATCGCAAGCGGTGGCCTGATCAGACTCAGTTTGGAAGCCCGCGCCCGCCACGAACTCCCCCCGGCTGGAGCCATCGGACGCCGCGTGGAGACATCGCTCGCCGCTTCGGTGGCCTGACCGCCACGGGCAGCGCCCACGACGATCTCCTCCAGCACAGGCCCGAGCCGCTCGGGGGTGAGCTCCGTCAATGCGCGCTGCATCTCCTTGACCTGGCCACGGCGGGCGTCTTCGTCGTCGAGCAACGCCAGGATGCCTGCAACGAAGCTCTTCGTGTCGGCGGCCGCGAGGCCTGGCAGCCGGTAGCACTCGAGCCCCCAGGGAGTCGAGACGACGGCCGCCCCGCTCGCCGCCGCCTCGAGCGTCTTCGACGGCGATCCGGCGCCGAACACCGGCGCAACCGCCACGTGCGCCCTGCGCAGGAAGGACAGCACGTCGGGGACGTCCGAGGCGACCTCGACGTCTGTCCCGGCGACGCGCGTCGCCGACCGTCCGACGATCCAGCCCGTCGTACCTGGGCGCACTGCCCGTACCCGTGGAAGGATCTCGCGCTGGAGCCACGCGGCCCCAGCTCGATTCGGCGGATAGTCCATGTTGCCGGTGAAGATCACGTCGATGTCACGCCGGTGCCCGGCCGGCTGCGTAAACAGCTCACCGGCCCACCCGTTCGGAATCACGTGAACCGGGGGACTGCTCGGCAACAGGCTCGCGACGTCATTCGACGAGCCGATCTGAGCGGCGACGATGCCGGCGAGGTGGCGCTCCCAGGCGGCCATCCGCCGCGACTCCAGCGTCGCGAACAGGCGTACGGGGAGCGGCTCGGGTCCGCGTCCCCGCTCGGCCATGTTGTGGCTGAGGGCGTCGATGTGGTCGAGCACGATCGGCGCGGCCAATGCCCCGCGCAGCGACCGAGAAGTGTTCACCAGCACCACATCGGCGTCGCGAGCCAGGCGCTTTGCCGCCCGCCACGCCGGCCCCGGCATCATCCATCCGCACTGCGCGGGGCGGCCAGCCGCGAGTGCGGACAGGGCGCTCAGCGCTCTTCGCGGGCGCGACGCGGCGACCACCTCGACGTGCGCCAGCTCGCGCAGCGATCGACCCGCGGCCGGCGTGGACGCTGGTTCGCACGCAAGCACCGTTACTGCGTGGCGGCCCCCCAGGTAGGTCACGTCGAGCATCGCCCGCACCTGATCCCCGCGGCCGCCGGCCTCGGGAAAACGTGAGCTGAGAACCAGGATCCGCATCCGGCCGTCCGGCCGCCCGGCCGCCGACGCCTCGCGACGTAGGCGCGCCGCCATCACGAGGAGGCGGGCGAGCAGCAGCAGCGCCGCCGCGCCCAGGCCGATCGAGCACGCCAGCGTCGTGGCGCCGAGACCCCGGCCTGGTGCCAGCAGCAGAACGAGGACGACGTTGACGACAGCTCCGATTGCGTTGGCAGGCAGAATCCACCACCGATCGGCCGGCGAGGTCGCGAGCACGACAAGCGAAAAGAAGCCGAGGAACGACAGTGGCGTCACGATCGCGAGCGGCGCGAGAGCTCGCGCGGCCGCGGGTCCGACGCCACCGAACAGGACTCGGCAGAGCGGCCCGCCGAAGACGAGCAGGCCCGTCCCGAGCGTAATTCCTGCGCTCAGCACGACCAGCCCGATGCGCCGGATCAGCGCCAGCTGATCGCCGTATCGCCCAGATCCGTACGCATCGGCGATGAACGGGGCCACCGCGGTGGCGAGCCCGCCCACGACGTACTGCGCAAGCTGAAAGATCCGCCATGTCGCCTCGAAGCCGGCGCCCGCGACGGTGCCCGCGATCGCGCTGAGCAGGACTGTGTCCAGGCGACCGCTCGCAATCGTGCACAGCTCAGCGAACCCGAGCGGTACGGACGCGTGTCGCAGATCATGCGAGTGGCCACTGTCACTGGCGTGATAGGAGCGGTAGAGGACCATCACCGCCGGCAGCGACGCGACGACCGTCCCGGCCGCGATCCCGGCGCAGGTTGCAGCCGCCGATCGGTCGACGATCGCGACGCCCACCCCGGCGAAGGCACCGAGCCGGCTGACGGTCACGAGCAGCGGCGGGCGCCTGAACTCTCCCTGAGCGCGCAGGAGGCCGTCGGCGCCGGAGACGAGTACGGTCACTGCACCCGCGGGAGCGATCAGCAAGATTGGGACACGAGCCGAGGCGGGCACCACGAGCGCTGCCCCCAGCGTCACTACGAACGCCGCCAGAGCGGCGAACGCATACGACGACGCGGCCCCCCTCAGGAGCTCACCAGCTTGCGATGGCTCGGTCGCGATTCGCGCCGGTAACACGGTCACGGCCGCCTGCGAGAGACCGAAATCGCCCACTGCCTGCGCGATCACCAGGGCGCCCTGGGCGACGGCGGTGGCCGCGAACGCCGGTGTCGGCAGAACGTGGGCGAGAACCGAGAACAGCGCCAGGCTGAGGCCCCCCTGTGCGATCAGGTACAGGAAGCGCCAGGCGGTCGCCGCGGGCAGACGCGCAGCGTGGAAGCGATTCACCGGCGAGAGGGTGGCAGACTGCTCACGCGAGCGTGATGCGGGGTCGGCTACGATCAGCCGCCGCGGATGCCGGCTCCTGCCATCACTCGGCGCTACTCGCGCGCGGGAAGCGTCCGCGCAGCGATCAAGCGGCTCTTGCCGAGCGATCTGCTCGACGCGGCGCTGCTAATGGCTCCCTGGCTGTACCGGACCCGGCTCGTGAACTACGAGACCAACCTCGATCAGCCCCGAGTCGACGTTCTCGTGAACCGCTTGCGGGAGGCATCTTCCGTCGAGGGCGACGTGATCGAGTGCGGCACGTCCCGCGGTGGCTCGGCCGTGATCATGGCGCGCGTGCTACGCGAGGCGGGGAGCCGGAAGATCGTGCTTGCGTGCGATTCGTTCGCCGGGTTCGATCGCTCGGAGCTGGCCGCCGAGCGCGACGCCGGCCTCACCGGGGTCGCCGACGACGCATTCACATCGACCTCGCTGCGTTATCTCGAGCGAAAGCTGGCGGTGCTCGGGCTGACCGACGTGGTGAAACCTGTCGCCGGTTACTTCCAGGACACGCTGCCGGAGATCGAGAATCGATTCTGCCTTGCGTTCATCGATTGCGACCTGCGCGACAGCGTCGTCTACTGCGCGCGGCAGCTCTGGCCGCGGCTGACTCCTGGTGGGCAGATGCTGTTCGACGACTATGACGCGGACGGCTGGCAGGGCGCCGCTCGCGGCATCCACGAGTTCATCGACGAGCAGGGTGCCGCGATCGCGGCGCAGGGCCAGCAGAGCGGCATGTACTGGCTCGTCAAGCCTGGCTGACCATTTGCCCGAGCCTCAGAACAGCAGCCGTTCGAGCCCCACGACCGGCGACTCGGTGAGCTCTCCCACGCGCCGGATCGCGAGCAGCACCCCGGGCATGAACGACTCGCGGTCGGTCGAGTCGTGGCGGATCGTCAGCGTCTGACCGAGATCACCGAAGATCACCTCCTGGTGAGCGACGAGCCCGGGGAGCCTGACCGAGTGGATCGGAATCTCGGCTCGACCGGGAGCCGCCTTTGCCATCAGCTGGGCTGTCAGCGCGGCGGTCCCGCTCGGCCGGTCGACCTTGCGGTCATGGTGCAGCTCGATGATCTCGGCCGCGGCCATGTGCTGCGCGGCCTCGGCGGCGAAGCGCATCATCAGCACGGCGCCGATCGCGAAGTTGGGCGCGATGAAGGTCTTCCCCGGGCCGGCGGGGATGTCGGCGACCGAGAAGCCCGTCGTCCCGATCACCACGTCCACGCCCGCGGCGACGGCCGCTCGCGCGTTCTCGACGACCGTCGAGGGGGTCGTGAAATCCACCAGCACGTCCGTTTCCGCCAGCACGTCCGCGACCGCTACCCCGAGCGCCGGGTCCGCGCGTGCGGCGAGGATCATGTCGGGCGCGGCGTCGACCGCGCGGCAGACCGTCTCCCCCATCCGCCCCGCCGCCCCGGCGACAGTGACACGGAGTCCGCTCACGGCTGGCTAGCCCTGTGCCAGCGCCGGTTCGATCGCGCTCAGCGCACCGCGGAAGTTCGCCTCCGCAGGGCCGATTCCCGCCGCTGAGAGGCACTCCGGGGCCCACATCTCGCGGGCGAGTGCGCGCAGGTCCTCGAGCGTCACCGCGTCGATCCGCTCGACGACCTCGTCGAGTGAGAGCAGCGGCGAGCCTGCGAGCACGTCGGAGCCGAGCCGGTTCATCCGGGCACCTGTCGACTCGAGCGCGAGCAGCACCCGGCCCTTGAGGTTCTCCTTCGCCCGCGTCAGCTCGTCCGGCGACGCCGGCTCCTCTTGCAGACGCGCAAGCTCGGTGCCGACGACGGCAGCCGCCTCGGCGAGGTTCTCGCCGCGCGTGCCGACGTAAAGGCCGACCTGCCCGCTGTCCTGGTAGTAGCTGGTGAACGAGTAGACGGCATACGCGAGCCCGCGGCGCTCGCGTACCTCCTGGAACAGGCGCGAGGACGAGGTGCCCCCGAAAATGGTGTCGAGCACCCGCAGCGCGAAGCGGCGATCGTCGTGGCGCGAGATGCCGAGGCCGCCGATACAGAAGTGGTATTGCTCGGTGTCCTTCTCCTCGAACCGAATCCGTGCCTGCGAGTCGGCGGGCGCCGCGAGCCACCCGGACTCTCCCTCTCGGCGAGCCACCGGCACGCGACTCTGTGCGAGCTCGAGGAGGCGCTCATGGCTGACGGCGCCTGCAGCGGCGATGACGATGTTCTCGGGCGCGTAACGCTCCGCATGGAAGCGGGAGATCTCCGCCAGCGGGGCGTTCGCCACCACCGAGGCACTGCCGATGATCGCCCGCCCGAGCGGGTGCGAGCCGAAGACAGCATCGCCGAGGACATCGAAGACCTTCTCCTGCGGGTCGTCCTCATACATCGCGATCTCCTCGAGGATCACCGCCCGCTCCGAGTCGACGTCGTTCAGCAGCGGCCTGAAGACGATGTCGGCCATCACATCGAACGCGCGCTCGAGATGGGAGTCGATCACCCGGGCGTAGACCGACGTCGTCTCCTTGCCCGTGCCCGCGTTCAGCTCGGCGCCCATGCCATCGAAGATCTGGTCGATCTCGAGCGAGCCGTATTTCTTCGAGCCCTTGAACAGCAGGTGCTCGAGCAGATGCGACAGACCCGCCTGCTCGTCGCTCTCACCACGCGAGCCGGTGCCGATCCAGAATCCGAGCGAGACGGATCGGACGGAGGGCATTTCCTCCGTCACGATCCGAACGCCCGACTGAAGCGTTGTGAGCCGGTGCTCCTCGATCACGATCAGCGGCCCGACGTGGCGGCTAGCCGCGCCGTTCCGGGTCGCGGTCGCGGAACCGTCCGCCGCGGTCACCGCCGCCGTTGCCGCCGCCATCGCGTCCGCCGCGGCCGCCGCGGCCGCCGCGGTCACCACGGTCGCCGCCGCGATCGCGTCGTGGCGGTCCGCCGTCGCCGCTGCCAACGCTGGCGAGCTCGGCGGCCGTCTTGCCGGCGACGTCGGGATCGTCGGCGAGGCGCAGGCCGATCCGGCCACGCTCGCGGTCGACCTCGACCACACGGACGCTCAGCTCATCGCCCTTGTTGAGGACCTCCTCGACGGTCGCGATCCGCTGACCGGGAGCCACGTTGGAGATGTGGAGCAGGCCGTCGGTGCCCTTCGAGAGCTCGACGAACGCCCCGAACGTGGTCGTCTTGACGACCTTGCCCGCGAACGTGTCGCCGACCTCGACCTCCTTCGTCATCGACCGGATCCGGTCGACCAGTGCGTCGCCTTTTTCGCCGTTGGCGGCGTACACCAGCACCTGACCCTCGTCGTTGACGTCGATCTGGGACTCGAACTCCTCCTGCAGAGAGCGGATCGTCTCGCCGCCCTTGCCGATCAGCAGGCCGATCTTCTCCGGATCGATCTTGATCGAGGAGATCCGCGGTGCGAACTTGGACAGCTCCGACCGCGGCGTGTCGATCACCTTCGCCATCTCGCCGAGGATGAACTCGCGAGCGACCTTCGCCTGCGAGAGCGCGTCGCGCATGATCTCGAACGTGACGCCCGTGATCTTGATGTCCATCTGCAGGGCGGTGATTCCGTTCTCGGTGCCCGCGACCTTGAAGTCCATGTCGCCGAGGTGATCCTCGACGCCCGCGATGTCGGTGAGGATGATGTAGTCGTCACCCTCCTTGATCAGGCCCATCGCGATCCCGGCGACCGGATGTTTGATCGGCACGCCGGCGTCCATCAGCGACAGTGTCGAGCCGCAGACGCTCGCCATCGAGCTCGAACCGTTCGACTCGAAGATGTCCGAGACGACGCGGATCGTGTACGGGAACTCCTCCTGCGATGGGATCATCGGCACCAGCGCCCGCTCGGCGAGCGCGCCGTGTCCGATGTCGCGGCGCTTGGGACCGCGCATGAATCCGGCCTCCCCGACCGAGAACGGCGGGAAGTTGTAATGGTGGAAGTAGCGCTTGGTCGTCTCGAGGCCGAGCGTGTCGAGGCGCATCTCCTCGCGCGTCGTCCCGAGCGCGGCAACGCTGAACGCCTGCGTCTGACCGCGCGTGAACAGCGCGGAGCCGTGCGTGCGCGGCGCGAGCGAGACCTCGATCGAGATCGGCCTGATCTCCTCCGAGGTACGTCCGTCGGGTCGCTTCTTCTGCACCGCGATCCGCTCGCGTACGAGCGTCTTCTCGAGCTTGTCGAAGGCCCGCTGGGCGTTCGACTTGTACTCGGCGTATGTCGCCGACTCAGGGTCGCCCGCGTACTGCTCGAGGATCTGCTCCTCGACCGCCTTGGTCGCGTCCTGCCGCTCGAGCTTATCTTCGAGCTGGGTCGCGGCCGACAGCGACTCGCCGTGCGAGCCCTTGATCTGCTCGTAGAGCTCCGGGTCGAGCTGCGGCACGTCGACGGCGATCTTCGCCTTGCCGGCCTTCTCGGCCAGCTCGCGCTGGAGCGCGCATAGCTTCTTGATCGCGTCATGGGCGATGTCAAGTGCATCGAGGATCTCCGCTTCGGGGATCTCGTTCGCGCCCGCTTCGACCATCAGGATCGCCTCGTCGGTGCCGGCGACGATCAGGTCGAGGTCGGTGTCCTCGAGCAGGGCCTCCTCGTCGGGGTTGACGACGAAGTTACCGTCGATCTTGCCGATTCGGACGGCGCCGACCGGTGTCGGGAACGGGATGTGGGAGACCATCAGCGCCGCGGAGGCGCCGTTCAGCGCCAGGATGTCATACGGGTTGACATGGTCAACCGACATCGGGATCGCGACGAGCTGAGTCTCATAGCGCCAGCCCTTGGGGAAGAGCGGACGGATCGGACGATCAATCAGGCGCGCGGTCAGCGTGCCCTTCTCTCCCGAGCGACCCTCGCGCTTGAAGAATGAGCCGGGAATCTTCCCGGCTGCGTACATGCGCTCCTCGACATCAACGGTGAGGGGCAGGAAGTCCACGTCGCGGAGGTTCCCCGCGGTGGCTGTACAAAGGACCATCGTGTCGCCCGCACGGACGACGACGGCGCCGGAGGCCTGCTTGGCCAACTTGCCGGTCTCGAAGGAGATCTCCTTACCGGCGATCTCGACGGAGACCCGCGTCTCGGCGTCAGACATATTCAGTTTCCCTTCTGTCTCCGCCCTTCGGTCGGCGAAGTGCTACTCGTTTCTCTTTTAGTCCGAACGGAGGGGATGGTAGCGGGTGTCGCGCCCCGCACCTCGTCCCAGCCGATCGAGCACGCCCTCGTCGATCTTGCCGGGGTGGAGGACGCCCGCGGCCCAGACTGTCGGTGTCGTCACGACGCCCGCGCGAATCCCCGACTCGAAGTCGCGTCGCACTCGCGCGATCACCTCATCGCTGCGGCGGTCCTCGTCAAACCGCTCGAGGTCGAGTTCGAGCTCACGCGCGCGCTGCCACAGGTGGGGGTCCTCGAGCCTCCCTTGGTCCGCGAACAGCAGGTCATGCATCTCCCAGAACCGACCCTGTAGCCCGGCAGCCTCGGCGGCGCATGCGGCCGGCCAGGCGCGGGGGTGACTCGACCTCACCGGGAAGTGCCTGAACGCCCTCCGCAGCGACGTGGCCGCGAGCCGCGCGCTCAGCACCGCGCAGTACGGACACTCGAAGTCGGCGTACTCGATCACTACCGCGGCGCTGGCCGGCCCACTGACATGATCCTCCGGCCCGAGCGGCGAAACCGGGGCCGAGCCGAGCTCGGTCATCGACGCGGCCCGTCCCCGCGGATCAGGTCGCGAGGCCGTCGAAGATCAGGTTCGCCCCGGGCAGGTCCCCGGGCGAAGCGGCCTGGTAGCTCCACTTGACGACACCATCCGGGTCGACGATCACGAGCGCGCGCTGGGGGAACCCCCCCGGGTGGTAGACGCCGAACGCGCGACAGGTCTCACCCTTGGGCTCGAAGTCCGAGAGCTGCTCGATCGCAACGCCGAGCTGTTCACGGAACGCGGTCTGCGACCAGGTCGCGTCGCAGGAGACGCCGTAAAGCGTGGCGCCGCGGGCCGCGACCTCGTCGCGCACCTCGTGATAGAGGTTGAGCTGGTCGGTGCAGACGGGGCTGAACGCAAACGGATAGAAGACCAGGACCGTCGTCGTCCCCTCGAGGTCGGCGCGGGTGAACTTCTCGCCGTCACCCCGTGCGAGCGTGAACTCTGGCGCTGGCGACCCGGGCTCGATCACGAGACCGGTATTCGCGCGGCGTTCCGGATCAAGCCCGCCGCAGCCATGGATGAGCGCCTACTTGCGAAGGCCGAGCTCGCGGACGAGCTCACGGTAGCGTTCGAGGTTCGAGCGCTGCAGGTAGTTCAGAAAGCGCCGCCGCCGGCCAACGAGCATCAGCAGCCCGCGCCGCGAATGGTGGTCCTTCTTATGCGCACGCAGGTGGTCGGTGAGCTCGTTGATCCGATCGGTGAGCATCGCGATCTGGACCTCGGTCGCGCCCGTGTCGTTCGGCCCGTGGCCGAACTTCTCGACCAGCTCGCGCTTACGTTCTGAGGTGAGGGGCATGCGGCGGTTGAGGCTAGCAGGTCGTGGGTGGGGGTCCGGCCCTCGGCCAGTCGCTTCCCGGCTCGCGCCCGCAGGCTCGCGCCTCGAGCTGGGTTCGGAAGCAGCTGGCCGATGGCGAACCCCCACCCCCTCCGAGCCTCGCCCGAAACCGCCGGGCAAACCGCCCGGCACAGCGGCCACCCGCCCCCCTATCTGCAAACCTCTCGCGTCAGCTCGACGTCGTGGTGCATCTGCTTGATCAGGGCCTCGACGGAATCGAAGCGGCGTTCGCCTCGGAGGCGTTTCAGGAATTCGACTTTTAGCGTTTGGCCGTAGAGGTCGGTGTTGGTGTCGAGCAGGTAGGCCTCGATCAGCACTGCTCGTCCGGTGCCGAATGTTGGCCGGACCCCGACGCTGACGGCGGCGCAGATGCCGTCTGCTCGTGCGGCGTAGACGCCGTGGCCTGGGCACATGAGTGCCTGGTCGGGGACGATGTTCGCGGTTGGGAAGCCGAGCTCGCGACCGCGGCGATCTCCGGACACCACCTCGCCGCGGAGCTGGAACGGGGCGCCGAGGAACCTCGTCGCTACATCGACCTCGCCGGCCGCGACGAGCCCGCGAATGTGGCTAGAGGACACGATCTCATTCCCGACCTCGACGAGCGGAACGATCCGCGTCTCGAACCGCGGATCGGCTGCCAGCAGCGACGCGTCACCGGCGGCATGATGCCCGAAGCGGAAGTTCTCGCCCACCGCCACGCGCGTCGCGCCGAGACGCTCGACAAGGACGCGGTCGATGAACTGGGCCGGTGTCTGCTCCGCGAACCCCCGGTCGAACGGGATCACCACCACCTCGTCGACGCCGAGCTCGGAGATCAGCTCGGTCTTGATGTCAAGGCTCGTGAGCAGCTTCGGCGCGGCTTCTGGCCGGATCACCTGGAGCGGGTGCGGTTCGAAGGTCAGAACCGTGTCGCTGCCACGGATCACCTCGCGGTGGCCTAGATGGACGCCGTCGAACTCGCCCACCGCGACGCGCCGTGGGCGCGGCTCGGTGTCTTGCAGCATCGTCGTCCGCATCGGCGCGCACACAGTATTCAGGACGAGGGCCGCAGACCGACGATCGGCTTCAGGGCTTCGCGATCGGCGGTGGGCTCGGCGAGCGCGATCAATCCTTCGGCATCGGTCAGCCGAACGATGCCGGCGGCCGTCCCGGCCACGGCGACGCCGTGGCTCGCGCGAACTGCATCCTCGGCCCCGAGCCGCCGCTCCGGCAGGAACGCCAGCGCGTCATTCAGTCCGATCAGCCGTTCTGGGTCGGCGTTGCAGACGTCGAACTCGCCGATCCGCGTGCGCCTGAGCTCCTCGCAGTATGCATCGCCGAGGTCCGCGATCAGGCTGCGCACGTAGGTCCCTGACGAGCACTCGATCACGAAGCGCCGGCGGTCGCCGGACCGCCACGTCTGCTCGAAGCGGTGAACCTCGATCTCGCGCTCTGGTAGATCGACCTCGACTCCCGCCCGCGCGAGCGCGTATGCCCGCCGGCCCCCGACCTTGACGGCGGAGTATGCCGGTGGCCGCTGGCGCAGACGGCCCGTGGGTAGCGCCAGATCGCCGTCCGGCGCCACCCCGGTCTGGACGATCTCCCCCTCCGGGTCACCGGTGCTCGAGACGGCGCCGAACCGCGCCACCGCCTCGTAACGCTTGGGCAGCGCCATCACGAACCGCTGGACCCGCGTGCCGCGCCCGACAAGCACGATCAGCAGGCCGGTGGCGAACGGGTCGAGCGTCCCGGCGTGGCCCACCTTCACGCCGCGGCCGAGGCGCCGCCTGATGCCCGCGACCACGTCGTGCGAGGTGATCCCGGCAGGCTTGTCGCAAAGGAGGATCCCGTCCACTAAAGCTGCGCCGCGATCTCCCCACGCAGGAAGGCGACCAGTTCCTCCCATGACAGCGCGGTCGAGAACCCCGCCGCACCACGATGACCGCCTCCGCCCTGGGCGCGCGCGATCCGCGAAACGTCGACACGCTCATCGCTCGAGCGCAGCGAGACCTTGCGCGGCCGCTCGTCCCCGGAGGGACTGATCCGGTCGCGCACGAGTGCGGCCACGGCAGTGCCCTCGACCGCTCTCAGGTGGTCGATCACCCCTTCGGAATAGCTCTCCTCGGCGCCGGATTCGGTGAAATCCGTCGCGGTCAGGCGGGTCAGCGTAAGCCGGCCCTCGTCGTAGCGCTCGACGCTCGCGAGTCCCCGGGCCAGCAGCGCCAGCTTTCCGTACGGGACCCCCTCGTAGACGCGGCGGTAGATCTCGTGGACGTCGACGCCGGCTTCGATCAGCTCCGCCGCCATCAGATGCGCCTGCGTCCCGGTGTTCTCATACATGAAGCGTCCGGTGTCGGTGACGAGGCCGACGTAGAGCGCCTCGGCGATCGTGATCGTCGGCTTCACCCCGAGCGAGTGCATCAGGTCCCAGACGATCTCCGCGGTGCACGAAGCCTCGGGCGCCACAAGGTTGATCGTGCCGAAGCGGGTGTTGTCGTGATGGTGGTCGATGTTCATGATCTTCGCCCCGGGGGCGATCAGCGCCTCGCCGGGCCCCCGGTCCAGGTTTCCGCAATCCAGGAACATGCTCGTGCGGGCTGCGAGGTCGGCGGGTGGCGCCGTCACCAGTCCGGGGAGCGGAAAGAAGCGATATTCATGGGGAAGCGGGAAGTCGGTCGCGTCGATGAACATGACGCTGTCCTTGCCGAGCCTGGCGAGGATCTCCTGCATCGCGATCAGCGAGCCGAGGGCATCGCCATCGGGGTTCTCGTGCGTGATCACGACGAACCGGTCCGTTCGGCGGATCTCGCCGAGTACCTCATCGAAGCTCGAGCGGTTGCCGTTCTCAGGCATCGGGGCTTTCGTCGGTCAGCAGCTCGGTGATTCGCATCCCGGTATCTATCGACTCGTCGTAGGCGAACGTGAGCGTCGGGGTGTGCTTGAGCGTGAGCTCCCGCGCGATCAGCCGCTGCAGGAACCCCTGCGCCGAGCGCAGGCCGTCGAGGCTCGCCTCGCGCGCTGCGGGATCGCCGAGCACACTGACGTACACGTTCGCTTGGCGGAGATCGGGGCTGGTCTTGACGGCGGTCACGGTTACGAACCCGACGCGCGGGTCCTTGAGCTGTGTCGCGATCGCTTCGCTGAGGACCGCGCGGACGGTCCCATCGACGCGCCGCATCCGGGCGCCGCTCATCCTATCCGTCGCAATCGATGCTTGACAGAACGAGGTGGTTCAGTCACGAAGGTCCTCCAGCGACACGACGATCCGCTCGACTGAAACGCCGTCGGGAAAGCGTGCCTGAAGCCACCGTTCGACGTTGTCCACGGCCGCCGTGAGAGGCCCGAGCGAGCCGCCGGTGAGGGCCGCCGTCAGGGTGCCGCGTTGCCATAGGTCCTGGTGATCGGTTTCCGACACCGCTGCGCCGAAGCGGGTGTTCAGCTGCGCCTTGACCGACGATAGGTCCTTGCGCTTGCTCTTCAGGCTCCCCGCCTCGGGAAAGTGCAGGTCAACCACGAGGACGGCCACGAAGCCGCTCGCTGCCACGACGTTACCCCAGCTCGCGCTCCACCTGGCGCGTCGCGTAGGCCTCGATCACATCCCCGTCCTTGACGTCGGCGTAGTCCTTGAGCACGATGCCGCATTCGAAACCTGCGGCAACCTCGCGGACGTCCTCGTTGAACCGCCGCAGGCTCAGGATCTCGCCGGTGTAGACGACGGTGCCGTCACGCACGAGTCGGACCTTCGCGCCCCGGTTGATCTTGCCTTCGAGCACGTGTGCGCCCGCGATCGTCCCGACCCGCGAGGCCTTGAACGTCTGACGGACCTCGGCGCTGCCGACCGAATCCTCGACCTGCTCGGGCTCGAGCATGCCCTGCATCGCGAAGCGCAACTCGTCGATCGCCCGGTAGATCACCGCGTAGTGGCGGATCTCGACGCCCTCGCGGTCGGCAACCGCGCGTGCGTCTCCCACCGGCCGCACGTTGAAGGCGAGAATCACCGCATCCGACGCGGCCGCCAGCATCACGTCGGACTCGGTCACGGCGCCGACGGCTCGGCGGATCACGTTGACCGAGACTTCGTCCTGCGGGAGCTTCGCGATCTCGTCCTCGATCGCTTCGAGCGATCCGGCGACATCCGCCTTGATCAGCAGGTTGAGCTCTTGGAGCCCCCGCTTGAAGATGTCCTCGAGCGAGATCTTCTTGCCGGCCCGGCGCGCGAGCGCCTCGGTCTTCAGGCGGGTCGCCTTCTCGCCGGCCAGCGACCTCGCACGGCGTTCGTTATCGACCACGCGCACGGTCTCGCCCGCCTCGGGTACCCCGTTGAAGCCGAGCACCTCGACCGGCTCACCTGGCGACGCGGCGTCGACGCGATTGCCCAGGTAGTCGTGCATCGCGCGAACCCGGCCCCAGTCCGCGCCCGCGACAAACGCGTCGTAGACGTGGAGCGTGCCCCGCTGGATCAGGATCGTCACCACCGGTCCGCGGCCCGGATCGAGTCGAGACTCGATCACCGTCCCGGACGCCTCGACGCCTGCGTTGGCACGGAGCTCCTCGACCTCGGCCATCACGAGGATGGTCTCGAGCAGGTTGTCGAGGCCTTCACGCGTCTTCGCGGACACGTCGACGAATTCGGTGTCCCCACCCCATTCGACGGGCTGCAGCCCCAGCGCCGTCATCTCGGTGCGGACCCGATCGGGCTGGGCGCCCTCTTTGTCGATCTTGTTGACCGCCACCAAGATCGGCACGGCGGCCTCCTTCGCGTGATCGACCGCCTCCTGGGTCTGCGGCTTGACGCCGTCGTCGGCGGCGACCACGATCACGGCAATGTCGGTCACCTTCGCGCCACGGGCGCGCATCGCGGTGAACGCCTCATGGCCGGGCGTGTCGAGGAAGGTGACCACCCTGTCGTCGTGATGCACCTGGTAGGCGCCGATGTGCTGGGTGATACCGCCGGCTTCTCCCTTCGCGACCTCGGTCTCCCGGATTGCATCCAGCAGCGAGGTCTTGCCGTGATCGACATGACCCATGATCGTCACCACCGGCGGGCGCTCGACGAGGTCGTCCGCGTCGTCCTCGAACACGGGCTCGACCACTGCTTCATCCTTGGCGTGGACGATCTCGACCTCCTTGCCGAGCTCGGAGGCCAGCTTCGTGATCGAGTCGTCGGAGAGAGTCTGCGTGAGCGTCTTCATCTCCCCGAGCGCCATCAGCTTCTTCATCACCTCAGGAACGGGCACGCCGAGATACTCGGCGACATCCTTGACCGTCGACCCGGAGTTGATCTGGACCGTGTCGGGCTCGCCCAGCATGGCGTTCTGCGATGGGCGCGATTCGGCCTCGTCGTCGTAGACACCGCGGCGGCGGCGGCCGCGACGCTGGCGTCGCGGCGGCTGGGACTGCTGACCGGGGCCGCCGCCGGGGGCGCGCCGCGAAGCCTGCGAGTCGATCACGACGCGTCGGCGACCGCCGGCGGTGCCGGGAGCCCGCTCGCCTTGCAAGGAGTCCCGCGTGGGGCGCTTATATCCGTCTCCCTCGGCCTTGGCGGCAGGATCACCTGCGCTCGCGGCGGCCGGGTCGGCCTGTCCGCCGGCGGCCGGGTCCGGCTGCCCGCCGGCGGGTCTCGCGGACGGCGCCGGAGCGGCGGCACCGGCCGTCGCGTCAGCCGTGCTCGCTGCTGCGGGCGCGGCGGTCGTCCGCTTCGAGCCGTCGCGAGGGGTCTGCGCCGGTGGTGCGGCCGGTGCGGCCTCCGTCGCCTGCGCGCCACCGTTGCCGCTGAGCGCCCGCAGAGCCGCGTCCACGTCCACGCTCGATGACGCCGCGCCGACCTTCATCCCAGCGGCCTGCATGCGGGCGAGCGCGACTTTGGGCGACATGCCCTGTTCTTTGGCGATTTCGTGAACTCGTTTCTTGCTCATGTGCTCTGTTCCAAGTCTAGGTGACTCGCGCCAAACCGGATCCGAGTGCCTGCGGGCGCGCGCCGAGGATGCTGCCACCGCCGGCGGCGGCGGTCCTACGCGGCGCCGTTATGGCGTCGCGCTCTCGGAGGACCCGGAATCCTCCGGCGGTGCCGTGCCCTCTACCTGATCGGTGTCCTTGCCGGCGAGCGCCTGGTGGGCATCGATCCCGCAGTAGCGCGATCCCGGCAGGGCAGCGTTCGGGCAACGGCGACCGTTCGAGAGGATCGCGGCGCAACGGCCCTGCGCCTCCTCCTGCTCATAGCCATGCTCGGCCTCTTCGGCGGCGAACTCGGTCTCGGAGCGGATATCGATCCGCCAGCCGGTCAGTCGCGCCGCGAGGCGGGCGTTCTGCCCCTCCCGCCCGATCGCCAGTGACAGCTGGTCGTCGGGAACGATCACGGTGGCCTGCTTGCCGCGGTCGTCGACGAGCACCTCGCGCACGCGAGCCGGCGACAACGCCTTGGCGACGAACCGTGCGGGCTCCTCGTTGTAGGGGATGATGTCGATCTTCTCGCCCCGCAGTTCGGACACCACCATCCTCACCCGCGACCCGCGGGGTCCGACGCATGCGCCGACGGGGTCGACGCCGTCCACATGCGAGACGACCGCGATCTTCGAGCGGTAGCCAGGCTCTCGGGCGACACCGGTGATCTCGACCAGGCCATCGGCGACCTCGGGTACTTCGAGCTCGAACAGCGACTTGATCAGCTCCGGATCACGCCGGGAGACGATGATGCTCGGGCCCTTGGTAGACGCTGAGACATCCTTGATCACGGCCTTGATCCGCTGCGAATGGTCGTAGCGCTCGCCGTCCACCTGCTCGGATTTCGGCAGCAGTGCCTCGACCCGCTCACGTAGCTGCACGAGCGTGTAGCGCGAGTCCGACTGCTGGACGATGCCCGTGATCAGCTCGCCGACGCGATCGCGGTACTCCTCGAACATCATGTCGCGCTCGGCCTCGCGGATCCGCTGCAGGATGACCTGCTTCGCTGTCTGCGCCGCGATCCGGCCGAAATCGTGCGGCGTGACGTCCTCGGTCTCGATCTGGTCCTCGTACTCCTTCAGCTTCTCGAGATCGATCTCCGGCTCCGGCGGGTCGCGCATCTCTCCCGTTTCTGGATCGACGGTCGGCTCGCCGTCGGTGGCCGATTCGACGAGCAGCTGCTCCTCGAGCTCCGGCGGGATCTTCAGCTCCCAGACGATGAAGTCGCCCGTGTCGCGATTCATCTCGACCTTGGCGTACGGCGCAGAACCGGGCGTCTTCTTGTACGCGGACAGAAGGGCGTCCTCGAGCGCAGCCATCAGCTTTTCACTCGAGATGTTCTTCTCTGCGGCGAGTCCCCGTACCGCATCCAGGATCTCCTTCGACATGGCTTACTCTCCCGGGACGAGGTTGGAGCGATAGATCTGCTCGTACGGCACCGTCACAACTCCACCTTCGGCAGCGATCGCAACGTCCCGGTCCGATGCGCCGACGAGCTCGCCCGTAACGCTTCTGTGGCCTTCGATTGCGTCGCGCAGGCGCACTCGCGCCCGACGACCGAGGAACTGCCGGAAATGAGCGGGGCGGGTAAGCGGGCGATCCTCACCGGGCGAGGAGACCTCGAGTGAGTAACGATCGCGGTAGTCGGTCAGGCATAGCGTTACGCGCTCGCACAATGCGAGCGTGACGCCTTCTGGATGGTCGATGAACAGGCGCAGCGTCGCGCCGCCCACCACCTCTGCGAGCAGCACCTCGACCTCCGGCTCCGCCTGCTCGAGCCGTGCTTCGATCTCGGTCTGAATCGCCCTGACTGACAAACTCACCTCCGTCATCCGTCATAAAAAAAAGCGGGCGAAACGCCCACTTTCGGTACGTCCGCCGGAATGGTCGCCGGCGCGAAAGCTGTTATCCAAATGTAGCACCGCCCAGGCGCGCCTGCACCGGTCAGCTGGGCTAGGACCGCGCCGCCGCCGCGCGGGCCTGATCGAGGTACAGACTGTAGTCGCGACGGTCGGGCTGCAGGCAGGCAGCGAGGGCTAGCGGCTTGCGGGCCTCGGCGTGGCGGCCGAGCAGCTGCAGCGACCGCCCGAGGCAGAAGAGGGCGAAGTCGTTCGTCGGCGCACGCTCGGTCACGGCCGTGAATTCCGCGGCCGCCTCCTCGTAGCGCTGGGCGTGGAACAGTGCGCGCCCGAGCGCTTCGCGGATCGATGTCTTGTCCGGCTCGAGATCGCGCGCGCGTGCGAGCGGCACCGTGGCCTGGTGGTGATGGCCTTCCTCGAGCAGCAAGGTACCCCGCCGGTACAGCTCGTAGACGTCGTCGATCACGCCACCACTTTAGGACTCTAAAGGCGCGGCGGCAACGCCCAGATCGCCCGCAGGCGCCGGAACCTTCTGCGCTCCTGCGCCAGCTGCGCGCGCAGCGCCCGCCGCTGTTCGCGCGTCGGCGGTTCGCCGGCGCCGGCGTACCGCGCGCGGCT
>Ga0302325_10003261_pt1 | contig 38420 bp, 50 predicted proteins | sample Palsa_T0_2_FD_201948 | JGI IMG/M metagenome (GOLD analysis project Ga0302325, IMG submission 201948) | Peat permafrost microbial communities from Stordalen Mire near Abisko, Sweden - Palsa_T0_2 | ecosystem: Environmental > Terrestrial > Soil > Palsa > Peat permafrost | place: Sweden: Abisko...
CTTTTTCATTACGAATGCGATTAGTAAAATTGTTGACAGTTTCCCCTGTAACAGCGACAAAAATCCGGTGAAAATGAAAAGGCGAGAAAAAAGCTACAGCAGCCAGTTCTTCCAGCGAGATGGATTTGTTTAAATTGTTATTGACATAATCAATCACCTTATTGATGCGGCTTCTGTATATTTCGTTTGATTTGTTCATCTCCAATCATCGATCAAAAAAACTCCGGGCCGGTTGTATCCTGGCTCGTTGGGCCGTTGCATCGCTACACCGACCATCTTCCCCCGCCACCCGCTGTCCAGCATCGCTGCCCAGGCTTCCTGCCGCGCCGTATTAACGCCTCCCGACACCTTCCCCAACCCACGCTGCGCCGCCAGCTGTTCACATGCCGTCAGCAGTCGCCCGAACTCCGGGTCCCCGGTCAGTACCGGATGTACCGCCCCGAACTTGATATAGCAAACCCCGCTGCCTGCCTCGGTGCCCGCGCCGCAATGACAAACGGCTAGCCCGGTGAGCTCGTCCCCCGTCCATAATAAAATTGTCTCCCCCAATCGCTGTCCGGCCACCGACCGGATCTCTACCCCTACATCCAATCCCTCGAACACTTTTCCCGTCAAGGCCCGACACCGGTTTAGCATTTCTTCCCGTTTTTCTGCCGGTACATCGGAAAACTTCGTCCAGGACGCCTCCGGCGCCCCACTCGCTGCCACCGCTGTGCCCCCCACCTTCACCTCCTTCTCCATCAATATCGTCAAAAACCTCGGCCAGAACCCGAACTTCCGATACAATCCCACGTGCTTCAGGCTCGTGGAAAACGTATACAACCCCATATGCCGCGTACCCCAACGTTCAAAACACTCCATCACTTGCCCCAGCAGCAATTGCGCGACCCCGGAATCCCAATAATCCGGGTGCACCGTCAATGGCCCGAAAAAGGCCACGCTTCCCCAATTCCCCACGAACACCGATCCTACTAACACTCCCCCCACCTCTGCGCAAAAGGCCGCCGAGGGATCAGCCCTCCAACGCGTATGCACAAAATCGGCATCACCCATGAACTGCAGCGGATCGGGCAAGTTCAAAAAGGTACCGAAAGCCAGTCGCATCACGTGGTCTGCCGCCCCGAGATCAGCCTCCAGCAAAGGCCGGATAGCCACTGTCCCAATAGCCTTTGAAGCCGAAGCAGAAGATAATTCCATGGCCATAAATTACAAAATAAAACCCACATACTTCTCCCCCGTATCAGTCAAATTTTAATACATTTATAAATGTAAAGAAATGGCAATGAAAGGATCATCAACATCACCGCCTCCCTTTGGTTGGGATAACTGGTATGCTTCGGTAGGCGGCAGGTCCATTCATATCGCTGAAGTCGATGCTATCCTTCATGATATTAGAGAATATCAATACCCGAAATTCAAAGGAGAGGTTAACCCCATAAAAACCTTCTTTGAAAGCGACCGTTCAGCCGCTGATCTTGTCAAAAAGAAAGCCTTTGAATTGGGCGCTGATGAAGCCGGCATTGCGGAAATTGAGGCCACCGATATTTATAAAGACAGGGTTGTCAACGAAAAGTATGCTATAGTGGTCGGACAAAAGATGTTGTGGCGGAGTTTTCAGGAAGTGCCGTCAAATGATTCTGCTATTGAATGTTTGCGTATTTATTTTTCACTCGGCGAAATTGTGATTCGGCTGGCCGAGTATATCCGAAGCCTAGGTTATGCATGTACAGTAGAACATCCAATAGGAGATAGTGATGTGCTCCATGTTCCTCTGGCGCTCAAAGCCGGATTCGGGGAACTAGGACGGCATGGTTCTATCATTCACCCTAAAATGGGGCCGCTCTTTCGTTTAGGCAGCGTGATCACAGACATGCCGCTCCGGGTAGATAGCCCGATCGACGCCGGGATTGCTGCGTTTTGCGACACCTGCAAGGCTTGCCGGAGATATTGCCCGGCAAATGCTATTCCCGACGAGCGGTCGCCGGAGGCAGGCAAAGACCATTTAGGAAACGATCGGTATAAAGTGGATACCGGTAAATGTTTTCCCTATTTTGCGGCGCACAACTACTGTTCTATTTGCCTGCCTGTATGCGTTTATCATCACAAAGATTGGGCAAAAGATTTCGAGGGGTTCACAACCAAATTGTTTCCGGCAGTAGAGTTGAAGGCTCCGCCAAACCCTACCGATCCCGAAATACCCAAACACTGGTATCCCCGCCTAAACAGGGATAATCATGCGTGATGGCACTGTGTCATCCAGGTAACTTTCTGGCAATCCCATAGATCGCATTCGTTTCGATACTTCTCACCGGTCCATCCGGCCGCTCCGTCAGTCGCTGCAGCAATATTTTTTTTAAAACCATCGACTTCGATTCTCCCACTTGCTCTATCACCCATCGCAAACCGCTGCCCAACGCTATCCGCCAAAAATCCTCCGGTGAGCTTAGCGTGTGCCCGCACTCCTCGGCGACTACCTTGACTTCCCTTCCCATCCCTTTGTCGTCCCCTGACAATCCTTCTTCAATTAGCCGTTGCACCGCCTCTACCGTGGTAATCCTGTCCCAGGGGTTAAAATCTGTCACCCATTCCGGCGCCAGTGTGATGAGCGCCGCCTTCCACTCCGTATAGGCCGGCTCGAAGAACCGCGGTCCCCAGGTGGCGATGCCTAGCTTACCGCCAGGTCTTACCAGGCTCCAAAGCTTCCGTACCTGTCCTACCATATCGGGTACAAAAAAAATCCCGAACACAATGATCACTGCATCAAAACTCTCATGCCCGAACGGCAGCTCCGTCATATCCGCTTTCAGAAATTCAATATTCCCTGATTGCACCGCTTTTGCCTTTTGTCGTGCCAACTCCAGCAGGTTCTCCGCGAGATCGACTCCGATCACCCTTCCCCCATTACCCACCGCCTTTGCTGCCGGCAACGCAGACGCTCCCGTCCCGCAACACACGTCCAACACCCGCATACCCGGCTCAAGGTCTAGCAGACCAACCATTTGCCGGCCACACCGGTCCCAAAATCCCAGAGCAGGATCATCAAAAAAATCCGCGGTAAAATTGTAGGTCCTTTCTGCCTTTTCCTGTGGAGTAAGTGCCATCTTAGTGGCGATTTTTTTCTAAATTACGAAATTCATTGATATCAATTCCGCTCCTTTTAATCATCGCTTAGGACTCCATCCGGCTAATCACTCGTTAATACTCGACAATTCCTTCGAAAATTATTTCCTGCACGGTATATTGTAAGCTCAAAGAACCTGTGATGAATACAAAGACTACCTTATTGAAAGTAGGTGCCCTACTTTTGGTGCTGCTCTTCTTTAGCGTCGCAGAGGCCCAGGAAATTAAGTGGCCAGTCAGCTCTAACACCTACGGTCGGTATGGCCAGTACGCTCTTATCCGACAGGGATACATCGTATTGGTTAACAGGGATACCGTAAAGGGCTTCATTCGTTTTTCGCGGGCACTGTACTACTATCCGGTCCTGGATACAACAACTCATATCGTCCGGAACATTAGTTTCAGCGAAACCGAGGTCATGCGGCTCTATGATGGACCACTCGACGGCTCATACACGGATTGGTTTCATCTACCCCATAGTGGTACGCTTTGGAAAGTATTGGCAAAAAAGAATGATGTAGCCCTATATGAAAATGTTGGGTTTGGACCGCCGCTAATCCTGGTCACGCCCAATGAAAAGATAAAGTTGATCCATAAAGCAGCTACAATCATCCACAACGATAGCGGCTATGATGCCCCGCTAATCCGGTTTATCCGAAAACGATATAAGAGCAACTATACGGATTTCGGTACTACAGGAGACATCTACACCTATATTGTCGAAAAAGAAAATGAAAAGATTGCGACTACAAATGGTACTTCTGGCGCTGGTCGCCATTGAGACCTTACACGCCCAGGAAGTGCAAACGTCCATGCAGCGAATTCCTTACGGATGGCTGGGCCATGTCACTGCCGTTCACCAGGGATATATCGTGACCAATCAAAACGATACCCTCACGGGATCCATCAGGATCTCACCGAGCTTGAACGACTATCCTGTTTTGGATTCGGCAACCCATGTTGTCCGGTCCGTGGACCTTAAGAATATTATAGTCATGCGCGTTTATGACGATTCTTCAAAGCAAACCTTTAAGGACTGGGTTAATATCAACTATAAATCCCGGCCCTGGATATTATTGGCAAAGAAAAATGGAGTGGCGTTATATGAAAATACGCGGCTGTACGGGCCTCCGCTGGTCCTGGTCACACCGTATAAGCGGATTATACCCTTCCGTACATGGGGCGTTGCCTTGCACCGCGGCGGCTATGACGGCGCGCTCAGACGATTCATCTACCGGCGGTATAAAATCTACGTGGCAAATTTTGACTCAATAGGGAACGTCTTCACCTATATTGTCGATAAGGAAAATCTAAACATATGAATAAGATTCATACCCCACCGGCATATGCCACCTCGCCAATGAGTATATGGCCGCAAACTTTCATTCCTGCTCTTAACAATGTCGCCTTTGAAGCGTTATTTTTTACATTGCATCTTGCCGCCGGAACTCTTTTTAAACGATAAGCCTCCCTCTTTAACTCTTGGGTAATCAAGCTGCCAAACCCCTTCTTTCTATGATCTTCTTTAACTTCATAATACATATCAATGTAGGGGAAATTATAGTTCCTCACATAACCTCCGCTGGCGACGATCTGTCCTCTATGCTCCAAACCATACTCCGGACCTTCATTGTCGCTTGAATTCTTTTTAAATAATGTATCGGGTATACTTAGTTCAGTCTGAAAGCTATCTTCGAAAAGTATTGCTTCCGCATAGATGTTTCGCGCGTGTTCAAACATGATTTCCGATTGCAAATTGTTATTGGTCTGACATTCTATGAAATCGGCCCCGGAGATTATTCTGAATTTAGGGAATATGATATTGGCAAATTTCCGATATGGCCCAAGAAGGTAAATTTCAAAAATTGTGTCTCTGGCCTTACGGTCATCCTTCCCCCATACCGAGCCATAACCTACGGTTTCCTTTCCCATTGAAAAAACGTAGGTATCCGCCCAGCCGGCGCCATGGCATTTGTCATGAACAAATTGAAAATTATTTTCCTGAAGAGACAAATTGCGTAAATCTTGAATCTCATGCAACGGCACCTTATGTACTTCAACTTCCATATTATTCACTTTTGGTATAGCCATATGTAAAAAAATCGTCTATCTAATCCATTAGGGTGCCAATCTCCCCTCATCGATCCTCATCGATTGATACTCTTCCTTCCAGGCATGCTTCCATCTCCGGTGGCTCCACAGCCACATATCCGGCTGGCGACGGATCACCGATTCCAGGTATCGCACATACTCACGGGTCAGCTCGCCTTCCGGCAGCTCGGCCGCATCCGCACAGGCAAGTTTTATGGTAGCATGATAATGACCGCGCCGTGGCTTTTCGATTGCGGCAAAGACCACCGGCAGGTGCCCGCTGCGCGCTCCTTTTTCTGGTCCGCTGGCAAATGGGGTAGGACGCCCCAGGAAGTCGATCCAATAAGAGGTTTGCATATTTCCAGGACATTGGTCGGCCACCAGCCCCAGCAAGTATTGGGAGGGAAGATATGGAACAATGGCTTCACGCATACTGGGTGCCGGCAAAAAAACATTGCCGCTACGGGTGCGAAGCCGGTAGAACAGCTTTTCAAACACCTTATTGCCGATGGGCATATACACGACCAATATCTTGTATTTCGTCAGCGCAGTCAGCACGATCTGACCCCATTCCCAATTGAAAGTATGCCCCAGATGCATCTGGCAGCTCTTGCCCGTCGCGTATACTTCTTCCAGCTCCCGTACGTCTACCGTGAATCGCTTGTGCAACCAGGACTCATTGGCGGATATCAGCTTGATGACCTCCACAAAAGAATCAATGAAGTTATGGTAAAATTTTTTCGCAATGCGCAGTCGTTCAGCCTCACTTCTTTCAGGGAAAGCCTGTCGCAAATTATCCATTACTACTTTCCTGCGATAGCCAATGCCGTAATAGACTATCCCGTAAATGCCGTCTGACAGCAGATAAAGGATCCGCATGGGAAGAAGCGATACAAGGTAAAGAAATCCGTAAAAAAGATAATATATCATTGATTTTATGAATTTTAACGCTATTTGACTTTCCCATCCGGGGTCAGTTTCACCACGTAGAGCGATTGGGTGCTGCTGCTATTTTGGCCATCCGCCAATACCATGATCTCATTACCGGTCGTATAGATCGCCTCTCTGCAAGCCCGGCCGGCACCGCTCAAAGTGGAGCTACAAGATAGATTGATGGTTGGATCGACGGTATAGTTCCAACCCATTGTGCCGTTCGGCAGTAGCTGGTTGAGCTCCGAATATTGGTTGCTGTAGGAATACACAACAAAGTTGCCTCCATCATTAAGGCCGCCTTTGATTACCCCGCTATTAAAGTAGGGGCTGCCGGTGGCGGAAAAAGTATTGTCGAATAAATAGGTATAGATGTCAATCCCCGGGTCGGTCGCATATACGAGATACGTATTGCTGTTATACAACATACCAGCATACCCGTATGACACCGGGTAATTGGGGGCTAGATTCTTTTGGTTGGTTATCTGGCCGTTGACATCCAGTTGGGTAAGAACAAGATTGAATCCAGTACCATAACTACCGCTTTCTGCCGCAAACGCAAAACCACCGCTGGCCAGCTCGATGATGTTGTTAATCCCAACGAGAGACTGCGTGCTGTCAAAGACCCTTCGCCATAGTTCATTCCCACCCGCGTCGCATTTGACGATCGCGGCGTAGTAGGCGTTGGATATGAGTACCGTGCCGGTTGTCAAAAAGCCACCATCAGAAACCGGCAGGGTATAATAGTTGGTGCCGGCAAGATTGCTGTATCCATTCATCCAGATCAGGTTGCCCGAGCTGTCGATCTCCGATAGATAAAAACCACTGGTGTTCCCGCTGGTATAGTTCCCGGATAAGATGTAGGCATTGTCATTTATCCTCTTGATACTGCTCAACCGTATTGTGTTGTTGTCTGCAAGGGTTTTGGTCCATCTTACACGCAATAAACTGTCTACGCGCAGCAAGCCGAATGTCCTGGTAGTCAAACCGCTGGAGTTTGACGCATAAAGTATCAGTGCACCTTTTTGAGCAGCCTCATCCATGTCAATGGCGTAGTTGTAATTGTCTATTTTGAATTCACGCAGCCCCATGACGATCTGCACTGCCTGGGAAAGCGTGTCTGAAGATTGATTGTCAACATAGGTGATCAGTGTTACCGTATAGGTTCCGGGCAGGCTGTAGCTATGCGTCGGACTCGTCTCATTACTAGTCGAGTGATCGCCAAAATCCCAGTTATAGGAAATCACCGGCAATTGTGCAGGGTTCGCCGTGTCTTGTAGATAGGATTGATTGTTGAATTGCAGACTGGAATCGACTACGAGGCCCGCCTGCGTCCAGCATACGCTACCGACGCTGAACAATGCACTCTCCTTATTTTTCTTGGCTGATCCTGGCGGCGTTGAACTTTTGTGACATGCGGCCAACAAAAAAATCAAAAGGATTGGGTAAGAGGTTTTCATGCGTTAATATAATACTTTACCCTGTACTTTGCAAATCCTGGCGGGCGGTAAAGTACGGAGAACCGAGAACCGTAAAACAAAATCCGGGATTTTCTTAAAAACCGCTTCCGGAAAAAGTTGAACCTTTCGTTGTCCGGTCACCTGGCCGAATAATATACAATATATATTTAAAGCGGATTACTCGCATTTATGATTTCATGAATTTTTTCTTTGTCGAGCCTCGTACCGCTAAGATCACCTACTACCAGATGCTTATGTTTGTCTCCAAACGCATGTTTCCATCGTTTGTGGCTCCACAAATAATTAGCATTGTGGCCGCGTAAACATTCTTCCACATAAGAGACCATGTTCCGGGTAATGGCCCCATCCGGCATGCTCCGGGGTTCGGTAGTAAGTAACTTTATGTCGCTCTTGTAATAACCACGCTTGACAGCATAAAAATTACACATGACTACGGCAGCATTGTATAATTTTGCCCCTTTTTCCGGCCCTTTTACAAACGGAGTCATCCTGCCAAAAAATGTTGTCCAGTAGGCATTTTCGGGATCGGCGGGATTTTGATCACCGACTAATACGAGGCAGAAGCGGCCTTTGGATAGGTGGGAAAAATCCTTTCTGAAGGTATCAGCCGCCACCAGGTGCGTACCAAAACGTTGACGCATGTGAGAAAATAATCTTCCGAATATTTTATTTTCTATTGGCTTGTATACCACAACAAAAGGGTATTGAACATTATTGGCATAAGCCTGATTGGCGAATTCCCAGTTAAAAAAATGGCCCAGCAATAGCTGCACGTTTTTGCCCGAACTATATAGATCATTAATAACTGAATAATCACACACAAAACGTCTGTTCAACTCTTTCTTAGAAATAGAAAGCAATTTTATCACTTCGATAAAATTATCGGTGAACTGACGGTAAAATTGTTTTGCTATTTTCGCCCTTTCCCTTTCCGGCTTTTCAGGAAAGGCGATCTGCAGATTGGCTATGACCACTTTTTTCCGGTAGCCGATCACATGATTTAAAATGAAAGCGATAAAATCGCTTATAATATACATTACCGCCCAGGGTAATAATGAGATAAGGTAAAAAATTCCATAAACGATAGTGTACATCTCCTGCAGAATTAGTTTGTTGTTAAAAGCCTGTCAATGTGATCTTTATTCCAGCTAAGCCTATCTTTCAATCTGATTTCCATTATCCTAACGCTTGTATCGCAGATTTGTTCGACCAGTACGCCTGTCCCGGTTTGATTATCATTTACGTTTTAAGGTGATGACTGCTACTTCCGCCCACATACCGATCCGGCCCTTCAGTCCCAGGAAGCCGAACCCACGGTTGACGTATAGAAAGCGCTCTTTGTGGCGGTAGAGTCCGGCCCATTGCTTGTATACGTATTGGACGGGACTCCACTTAAGACCAAACAATTCAATGCCGAACTGCATGCCATGTGTATGCCCCGACAATGTGAGGTGGATCTGCTGATGGTGATCGAGCGTGACTGCCTCCCAATGGGAAGGATCATGCGACATCAGGATCTTGAAAGCATCATCCGGGACACTGGCAGTGGCTTTCTTTAAGTCGCCGTATTTTTGAAAGCCACCTTTTCCCCAATTTTCTACGCCCAACAGGGTAATGGACTGGCCATCTTTTTTCAGCGTTATCGCTTCGTTCCGAAGCAAATGGAAGCCAATCCCGGTGTGCACCTGTTTCAACCTTGCCAGGTTGGCGTATTTGGCCTCGGGTGTTTCCCACTGAATGTAATCGCCGTAATCGTGATTGCCCAGCACTGAGAATTTGCCCATCGGCGCTGCCAACCCGGCAAAAGCGGGTATCCATCTATCCATTTCAGAAGCTTTGTTATTTACCAGGTCGCCGGTGAACAGAATTACGTCGCTGTGCTGAACGTTGACCAGGTCCAGCCCTTTTTGTACGCCTGCAGCGTTGGTAAAGCTGCCGGAGTGGACGTCCGTTATCTGTGTTATTGTAAAACCATCAAAAGCTTATTAAAACTGTCCTCGGCGGAAAACCGCGGAACGGGCGGGTAACATCTTCAATTAATAGAACCGGCAACGAAAATAAACGGGGAATAAACGCCAAAAGCATTAATCCCATCATCCAGGTTATCAGGTTTTGCTGCAGCCGGGAGCCACGCCGCACAAAAATTGCAGCAATTATCCCACTCATTATTAATGGGTCAATGAGCCAATAAGTCCACGAAAGTTCGCTAGAATTTACAAGGGTTTGTACAGCCTGGTAAAAATAAAGGTCAGTACCCAGCCAAATCAGGATAATTAACGGAAGTCTTTTTGCCATTGGTATAAATGATGCCCAAACAGGTATCTAATATTGTAGACGATCGAATGGCGAAAATATTTTAAAAAATCCCTGAAAGCATGTGATTTTATTGCTCATTTTGTCTTCACATTATCGCGAACCTTTGGCAGAAGATCCTTTGCAGGAACCTTTCTACTCCCATTTCCAGGATCATGCAACGATCTGTTCATTTTATTTGTCTGGTTGATAACCCAAAAGCCAATAATTCTCTTGATACTATCAACCTCCTTTCCCCCCAAAAATGCTTCTTTTTGCAAGGTTTATATAACGGCCTTCGTATTTCTTTTGTTTACCCTACCGGTAGCTGGTCAAGAGATTCGCGAAAAGCTAAAATTTGTCATCCATGATTATTTACACCAACCAGCCATTGCCCCTCAAAGAAAGTGGTCACTCACCTTGAATCCGTTTGGATTATTAGAACCTTCTATGGCGATCGGGATCGGCATCGGTTATCACCCGAAGGCCAACCTGGAGATTTGGTCCGAATCTTCTCTCTTGCGCAATGTCCTCTTTCCCAGTGCGGGTAGTACATCAGGGATGCGGCAAATCCTTCAGTTTAAAAGATTTATTAACAAGAACCAAAGGTTATTTGCAGCAGCAGAAATAAGATATATCTTTTTCACCTTTCACTCCACTGAACTTTTTGGAAATACGTCTCTACCTGATACAATTCTGTCGAATACTTCCCACCATTATGTATTTGGGGCCGGCCTACAGTTAGGATATCGATTGTCATTAACCAAAGACAACAGATTAATGCTGGAATTGACAGGTGGTCTTGGCGTAAAGGATAAAATTATCAGATGGAAAGGCGTCCCGGCAGGATATAAATACATGAACAGTTCCACAGATGTCAACGTTTGGAGTCTTATAGAAACGTCAGGGCCTTCAGTCTATGTACCAGGTTCATTACGTTTAGTCTACACTTTTGGAAAGAAGCTAAAGTAAATTCCTGTACCGCTCAAAAATCTCTGTAGTGCCCGGATTAGTAACAAAAAAATGGCTACTATCGGCCACTATCAGCAACTAAAGGCAAAAGAAAACCCCTGATAATCAGGGCTAATCATCATCCCCAATAAATTCTTACAAAGCAGTTCGCTCGGCTTTCCTTAATCGGTTCCAGCGTGATTCGCTCATTTGCCTAGGGATACAAGTCGCCTGATTTGATCATTGTCAGGTTGTTCGTTCCCATGAAAACAATATACTTGCCATCGGTAGTTGAGGAGATCTGGGATAGCGTCGGAGTCACGTCTGTGTATTTCAATATGCTTCCACTGCTGTAGTCCACCACTCCCACGATATTACCGTCGAAATAATATATATAGGAGGATTCTCCTGCTCTGTAGCTGAAATCAGCGGAGGAAGCGCTGTAGGCATCGAATCCAGTAAAAGCACCTACCATCGAATAATTTCGAACCAGAAATTGGTTCTCGCCTGATGGCTGGAGGCTGACAACAAAGTCCTCATTCGTCGTTTTACTGGCGACCATATAGGAACTGTAAACAGAGGGAGAAAAGGGAAAAGCAACCTCTGTCAGGCTATGCGTATTGCAGTCCAGGACAGCAAGCCTGCAACTGCCTCCCGCCTCCAGTCCAACGATCTGTGAACCGTCGAAATTCGCCGATGCCGAGCTTAAATTCCGCATTCGGGAAATAAACACAGAGTCGAAGAAAGGATGCAGGTAGATCGTATCGTTGAGCTTGCTGTCAATAACAAGCCATGTCTCTGTGTTCACCCCATCAGTTATCCCAAGCATACCATACCCATTGGAGCCAAATTGAGCGCCGTAAGAATAGTCATCTAATGTGCCGATGTTTTCTTGGGGAATAGGAATGCGTTTGATGATCTGCCCCGCGGATGGATCCATGACATAGATCGTGTCCCTTTGTGGATAATTGACGGCAGTAACATAAAGCAAATTATTATAATAATTATAGCTAGCACTGTAAGGAGTGAAATTGACATCAAACGATTGTTGGTATCCCGTGTCAGCCATGCTCACGCGGATAATTTGATTGGGTGAATTGGTCACGATCCAGCAATCCTGGCCGTCTCGCGAAATAAAATAATTTTGAATGAACCCTACGGTCGTCGTCCTATGATAATAACAATGATAGATGAGGCTGTCCGTCAGGTTGTTTCCTGCGGAATCGGAAACAGAATATTCGAACGGGTAATCGCCCCCAAGGCCGCCGCATTTGAAGTTGTAGAAGTTGACCACGCTGTCCCCGTTGGTCAAGGTGTGCTGCAGATCGGGATCGCAGTAGCTGCCAAGAAACAGCAGCGACTTTAGGATTACCGGCTTACTAAAATGAAGGGAGAAGGTATCCAGTTGACCCGCATGTAAATTGGCAGGAATATAGGAATAACTGACAAGCCTGAGTTTAACCGTATCCACCTGGACAGGCGGATGTGACGGAGAACTGTTCTCATTTTTCTTGCAGGAAATGAGCAGGATAAATAACGCGAAAGAGATGAATAATGAAAGTTTCACAGCAGCCAATATAAGGATAAAATCGTGTTTACTTTACCTGTGCCTCGAATTCATTAACTAGCAGCTGTCGATGCCGCAGGTCGCATCGGTAAAGGGATTGAAAAGGTAGTCCCGCGTAGCTGCTTTTTGCAGTGAGGCCTGTGCTTGATAGACCATTAGATGTAGCACAGTATTATGAAGGGTAAAGGCCATGCGGCCATATTTACGCTGGTCAGTAGTTCATGGCGTTGGATGTAGTCGGCCCGGAACGGTTTAGATCAAGTCCTTGCGATGGAATCAAAATAGTCTTTTACCCATTGAGCTTCATCCATACTGCTGAAAGTAATAGCACATATAAGCACTTTACCTTCTCCCATCTTAGCACCTTTTAAATGCAACAACTCTCCTTCTGCAACTATTTTTGGTTCTGCAAAAATAGGCTCATCTGCATGAAGCGTTCTTCCCTGAACCTCGAGAACGGAAAGATAAATGACTATACTGCCACTATCATTAACATATTGAATGGAATCGCCATTGTCGACCAATTCGAAATCCCCACCCGGATTAACTTTCCAGCCGGCGAAAACGACCTTTTTCTGATACCGTTTTTTAAAGATATTAAACATACAACAAGTCTATAATAATATTTGAGACGCTCAACCCCTTCGCATGATGGGCAAATACCCTGCTCGTCGCATAAGCTAGCGCACCGTTGATAGCTGCGGATTATCCGGGCGATGGCCGTTGATCCTGGAAATAGAGCAGAATTGATAAGTACTGTAAAATTGGGTATCCGATATTCTAATTTTGTAGTCTGCTTATCAAATTCTTAATTTGAGTAAGCCATTCTTCTTCATCTTCCCATAGATCCTTCAGTTCTGAATCCGACAAAATCATGTCAAGGCATTTGATTGCAAGATTTTTTAAATCATTAGGCATCTTCTGCTGTTTTAATATGGCAATGGCGGGCTCCAAATTATGTGAGACCTCTTCGTAATCACCAGGTATTTTACCGTCCAAAATACAAAGCACCTCTGCAGCCGCCACTGCTGGCTCATTTACGGAAGCATCATCTGGAATATTTATCGATGCTTGTATCGTCTCTCGAATAAATTCATATGTCGGCGTTTCTCTCAATTCGATAACCCAATCACCGGCCGCGTCATTTCCGAAACTACCTTCTGCCCATGTGCCCATAATTATATTTAAGTTTTGTCCCAAAATATGAAAATATCCGCAGCTCTCGCCACTGGGCGCAGATTTTAGCGAAAATAGTCCCAGATTAGTACACCTAAAATGGGCAGGCCTGTTTTCAAAGCCTGATAGCTGCCGATCTTAAGGCATTTATTCCATTCTACGCAATGCATACATTAGTTGGCCTAAGGTGTCGGAAACGCAATCTTTGCCAGCGTGCTAACTGCCTTTCGAAATTCCCCCTTTTGGCAAAAACTGCGACGCAGGACACTAACACCCACGAGAACGAATTTTTACTTATATTCCGGAATAGGAACTATCGCCTATGCTAAAGATATATCTATTTCTGCCCCTGATCGCCCTACTGGCCTCTTGTCATGGCGGCGTCCATCCCGCTACTGCAATCGCCAAGGGGCATCGTTTCCGCTTCAACCCGCCGGATAGCTCGCAATACCGCTACAACACGACCAGCGAAACCCTTGTATCCGTCACCGACGATGCGAAGAGCTATAGTATAGACAGGACGTCGCGATTCACAGTCCATTATTTGATTACCAGGGACAGCGATGAATTTCTCCTGGAGATGACCTTCGATACCATCGAATACCATGAAAATGACCCTGGCACCAGCGGAGTCGATGTTGCCACCACCGAGCCTGTCCTCGATCTGATCAACCAAATGAAAACAACCACCATTTTTGGCCACGTGCGTCCATCCAAACAGCTGATCACAACAGGTGGAGGCCAGGAGATGGTCAACAACGTAGTCAATTCCTACTACGCTGCCGACAACAAGGCCAAAGCCGGCCAATATTGGGGGCATTGGGTCGAACAGGAATTGGTATGGAAGAATCTCGATCCGTTCGTGTGGGTGACGCTCGATTCGGGGGGACGTCCTGGTGAGCGTTGGGCGGACACCTCGACCAACGAAGAAGATATTTATTTTAAGGTCAATAAACATTTCTGGTTTGACAAGCTCGATGCCGCCACGGTGACGGTTTCGTCGCGGGGCCAAATCAGCAATGGCCCCGGTGGTAATTCGCTATGGGGTAAACCGGCCACAGGGCCGATTACAGGGACAGAACGCGGCCAATGTCTTGTTGATACAGCAACGGGGATGCCGATAGCGTTGGCGGACACCATTAATGCTGAAGGGAATCTGCAAGTGGAGGGACGTAACACCCGGATAAAGATGATCAAGACGATAAAAATGACGGGAGAGAAGGTACAGTAATTATTGGTCATTGGGATTTTCCAGCAGAAAATCGTCATACGACCGGTCCCGCTCGGTCCATTGCATCAGCTTTCGAATAATGAAAGGTAAAAACAACAGCAGAATGACCAATATATTTAATTCTGTTGATCCTTTAAATCCTCCTAATAAGCTGATGCAAAATAAGACGCCCATTACCAATTGCAAAACAAAGCCGAGAGCTACTATATTGTTGTAGCCGTATTTTCGGGTTAAATAGCTGTTGGCATTGTATCTTGTCAGCAAATAAAACCCGCCATAGCCGGCAGCGTACAAAATAGCTGCGATCATCATGTATAACAATCCAAAATTGGTCTCTGGATGATCTGAGGAATGGGCAGTTCTGAGTTGATATGTCAAAAAAATATCAGGACAAATAATGATCAAAAGGCAGGCACTTAATATGATGACAGAAAATAAAACCAATAAAGCATAGGCAAGAAACTTATTCATAAGATTTTATTATGAAAATACGGTTTTATTCGACAATTCCTGATCTGAAGTACAGCAAAACCTTGGACGGTTCTTTTCTTTTTTTAACGCTGTCTCTTGTAGTTTGAGCTTGGAGGTATAAAGGTGCATGGCAAAGCAATAGCACCCATGGGTGTCCTTTGTGCATAGGCGGCTTTTGTAGACAAATTCCGCATTTGCATATCGTCGAAGTGTTTCGGATTTGTTAAGGCGAGCCCCATACTTGTAAAGTCCGGCTTTTATGTTATCTTACTATCAATATTTAACCCCGTAAACAAATCCAGATGGATATTTTTGCCCGCCTTTCCAATGGCTGGACCATTGCCCAAAACAGCTTTGCTGTATTGAAAGAAAACCGCCAGCTAATACTTTTCCCAATCTTATCAGCAATTTCGATGATCCTTGTAATCGGTTCCTTTGTAATCGTCATCATGGGCGCAGCCGGCTGGGACACCCATGTCATTGAAGAGCAAAGCCGCGTGGTCGATTATTTGATCCTGTTTGGTTATTACCTGGTCAACTATACCGTTATCGTCTTTTTCAATACTGCCCTGATTCATTGTACGCACCTGTACTTCAACGGCGAAGAACCGACAATCCGCAAAGGTCTTCAATTTGCGATGAGCCGCATATGGGCTATCCTGTCCTGGTCAATATTTGCAGCTACTGTCGGCATCCTGCTGCGTGTGCTGCAGGATGGTTTTGGCCGCATTGGCAAGATCATCACCAGCCTGATCGGCATTGTATGGAGTATCGCGACTTTCTTCGTCGTACCTGTTATCGCCTATGAGAACATCGGCCCACTGGCTGCCTTCAAACGGTCGTCCGATCTCGTAAGGGAAAAATGGGGAGAAGGGCTGGGTGCAACGTTCAGCTTTGGTCTTATTCAAATAGTGGCATTTTTGCTGTTGGCCATCCCCTGCTTCCTATTGGGATACTTCGTACATCCGCTCGCCGGAATCATTTTATTCATTCCCGGCGCTTTTTTGATCATCGTTGTTCTGAACGCAGCAAAGATCGTCTTTGTCAGTGCCATCTACCATAACATCAATGGAGATCCCGTAAAACACTACAATCAGCAACTGGCGGACAGCTTGTTCAAGGAGAAGTAAGCAAGAGCGTTTTCATAGGGATAGCGCCCCCCTACTTCCTAATACAAAATATACTTTTCCGCACTAGATGCGGGTTTCATCGGAATTAGTCCCAGATTAGTGACAAGTCCGCTCATCCTCGTTTAATTTAGCTAAAAGATCCTTTGCAGGGACTCGTTTCACCTCTCCATTTTCAGAAATGACAAGGGACCTGCCCAGGGCGGCACTTTCCTCCACCAACTTTCGGCTGGCTTTTCTCATCCCCAATAATATCTTTGCGGAGAGTTCTGTAAGCTCCGACTCATCGAATTTATCATTCTTATTTTCCATCGGCCTGTTTTCCTTTTAATGCTTGGTACGACTTCCTAACGGCATCGATATCGCTCATTGATTTATATGAAACGCTTGGGTCAGAATTCGGGTGCAGATGGTTGCCCAAAAATCGGGCAACCCAATCAGGCAATATCTTGGCAACCATAACAATCTGCCCCTTCCTACATTCAGCAACTAATTCCATAGTTTTTGAGTTATCAAATATCTCCAATACATTAGGGTACTCAAAATAATGATCCAGCAACTTCAAGCCAGCTATGTATCTTTGCTCAACAATGTCAGGGCGAACAAAATGATCTCCCAATAAAACTCGCTCGGCAATCCTGCTATTAAGCAAATCAAGCCTGTCCGTGGAGATATATTTAACGTTCAAGTCATAGCCAAGTTGCTGAACTTTGATTAGGAACTTCCAGGTTTCTACATCCGCCAAATTCGTTTCTATTATAAATGAGCTTCGCCTATTTAGATGCTCATCTACAAGCCTGGCAGCCTCTTGATTGCTATATTCCTGGCTATTTACCGAAAGTATCCCGGCCTCTCGGGCATCTTTTGCGATTTCGTCGGAGTTAATTAGTGGAACGTTCTTGGGAAGAAGATCAAAAGAGGAAGTGGTTTTCCCGATTCCATATAGGTCCGGCAACGACATAAATAGTAGGCATCTTCTACTAAATTTTAATTGCGTTCAACAATTCTACCATCCGGCCATTCTTCGTATACCTTGCCGCCTTCGCTAAATATTATCGGCCGACCCTTAAAAAAAGCCTTTTCCTTAGCCCTGCGCAGTATGGAAGACGATGCTTTTCCAAGCTCTTCCATGCTCATTTCAGAGCTATCCTTTTCAGCCCCTCCGTACCGGAGAAATATAGGTGTGTTTTGAGTCCGCATTGAGATATAAAGATATAAAATTAAACTAAAAAAAGGTGTTTTAACGGTAACGGACATAATAAATATGCAAGTAAACTCAACACCAGACCTTGTAGGAATTCCTATAGATGTTGTTATCATAAAGAAATATAAATATTATTGGACTCTTGACGAACTGACCGAAAATTCACTACGATTAATACATAGATTTTAAAGATTTGCCTATTAATTAAATATTTTACGTAACCGCTCACAAAAACCGTATCATACCGCATATTACCGCCTCATACCGCATATTACCGCCTCATACCGCATAATCGTCTCCCTCGGTGAAGAACGCCGTGATGCCCGTGGCTGCATTGTCTTCCTGGGGTTGCTGCGGAACGCCGTAGCCGGTGACGATTTTATGCAGCATGATTGGGAGAATCCGCTTTAAGGTTGGCCATTGATCACGAATATACCCAATAAGAAATCTTACTTACCTCTCCGGCAGCATAAAAGCGACAGGATGCCGTCTGAGTTTATTTTAAGACAGCCTCCTGCCACTCTCATGAGTACTGCATAGCTATTTTGTATTTAATAGATTCACATCAGAATAATGCTCCATTGCTTTGCATATAAAAGTGGCAAATTGAGGGTCTGGTTTCCCTTGGATTGCAGTGTACCTTTCATCTTTTGCAAACAATTTTCCTAGCCCCTTATAGGCATCAGCTTGAGAATCGCTGTCGCCATGTGTGCCCCAGAATTTTCTGATATTGGCATAGTGCGCCGCAATAGCTTTCTGCACTTTGCGCCCCGTTGGGTCTTCGTTGACCAATTGTCGCAATTCTAAAATGATCTGGTTCTGCTCAGCTTGCAAAATTTTAAAGTCGCTCTTGCTCATTTTACGCAATTGCTCTTCTGACTTTTCTACTTTGTCTCCCCATTTTATCGTGGCTTCCTTTCGCCAGGCTTCTGCCTGTTCTTTTGGGATGCCTTCATACAATTCGTCATCTGTTAACATAGTTTTATTTTTTAAGTGAGAAATTGTTTTGTCAATAGTATCCAGCAAAATATGGATCCTTTTTTCTCTTGATCTCAGCTCATGCCGGTGCACTTCCAACGATTTGATCAGGTCAAAAAGCGGGTCATCCAAAATCCTTGCAATTTCCCTTAAAGGCATGTCAAGCTCCTTGTAAAATAGGACCTGTTGCAATTTCAGCAGTTCTTTCTGCCCGTAAATTCGGTACCCTTTAGGCGACCGCTTAGATGGTTTTAGCAAGCCCATCTTATCATACAGGTGAAGTGTGCGCACACTCACGCCGGCGAGTTTAGCGAGCTCATTAACAGAATAATAGCGAAGCATAAATGGCTAGTTTACATTGACAAAACAAATCTAAAGCATGACGTAAGGTAAGAGTCAAATAATTTCTAAAATAATTTTTTGCGCAAGCTTCTCGTGCTCACCTCATCTCCAAATAGCTGAGTTGCTACCTCATAGCACTAAAAGCCGTTATCGGCAAACCACCCTAGGTGGGTAGCATTCGATGGCCAGGGACGCTTTGTTATAACCTCTTCGTATCTTTTAATGTCACTCATTTTATTCAAAAGCGTTTCTATCATATTCCAGGTTGCACGCATATTCATCTAAAATATAATCGTCATTCATATTTTTAAGTAACCCATATTTTTCAATTAGGGGTTTAAATTTTCTGCTACCAAATTGGGATAGGCCATTGTAATAGAGCAAACACAACTCATAACTAGATAATTGAGCTCTAATAGGGACCGGATGACTTTCATCTCAAACATATACTTCTTCCCTACTTTTTTAGAGTTCACTTTTCCCGCCAACGTCCACCGTCTAAGGGTGAGGGCGGATATGTTCAGCAGCAAAGCCGCCTCAACCAGTGTTAACGACTCCTTCGCCTGAATCACTTTAACCTGTTCCTCTGTAATAAACGCCTCCGGCTTCGTTTTAACCATCGTTTCCATCTTCGCCCGACTAATTGCTTTCTCCCTCTGCTTAACCTTATAAAACCGCTTTGCGCAAGGGTCAGAACACGTCTCCGTAGTTGTCTTCCTGGCAATGAATTCATGCTTGCAGAACGCGCAAATCTTGACAATTCTCAAATTGCTACTCATAATCAATGATTTAACTTTACATTTCAAATGTTCTCAACCGAAAATTCCCCTGATTCTTACTAATTCTCCCAAAAAAAGTAATAAATTTATTACCTTTGAACAATGAAATCCAGCGAGCTTGTCAGACTGCTTAAACGAGATGGTTGGTTTGTGGTGAGGCAATCCGGTAGCCACATGATTATGGAACATCTTACAAAAAAAGGGCAGGTCGTTTGTCCCTCTCATGGCAGTCAGGAGGTCGGTAAAGGCTTGGAAAAGAAGATCAAAAAAGACGCAGGAATAAAATAAACAATTCAATTATGAAAATTACAATAATCGTTGAAAAAACTAAGACCGGCTATTCGGCTTATGCTGAAAAGTATCCGGTTTACACCGTAGGCAAATCTCTGGACGAACTCAAGTCCAATATCCTGGAAGCAGTCAACCTTCTCCTTGAAAAATCAGGTAAATCCATCACTGAAGATGATCTGAAAATAGTATTGGACCTTCCGCAATTCTTTGAATTCTATAAAGTCATTAATGCTAAGGCCTTATCCGAAAGAATCGGCATGAATCAAAGTTTGCTGGCACAATATATCAAAGGTGTCAAAAAGCCTTCTTCAACGCAAACGAATAGGATATTGAAAGGGGTTCAGCAAGTCGGTAGAGAATTGGCTGGCGTGCAATTTCTGTAATAACTGAAATTCGTAAGTTCTCCCCCAGACAACAGTATCATACCGTATATTATCGTATCATACCGTATCATAGGGTATCAATTTCCAGCGCTCATAACCGGAAGGTCCCCTGAAAATTTCTGTAGTGCCCGGATTCGTAACAAAAAATCGGCTACTAAAGGCAAAAGAAAGCTGTAAAAAGCCAAAGAAACTGACTGAGAATCAGCGCACTCCAAATCTACCCCGCGTCAACCGTGCGCCGCACGCCATGCGGTCACTTCCCAATACAAAATATACTTTTCCGCATTGAACGCGGGTTTCAGAGGAATTAGTCCCAGATTAGTGACAAGTATTCTCATTCGCATTTAATTTGGCCAAAAGATCCTTCGCAGGAACCCGTTTCACTTCCCCGTCTTCAGAAATTACAAGGGATCTGCCCAAGGCGGCGCTTTCTTCAACCAACTTCCGGCTGGCTTTTCTCATCCCCGATAATATCTTTCTGGAGAGTTCTGTAAGCTCCGACTCATCGAATTTATCGTTCTCATTTTCCATCGGCCTGTTTTCCTTTTAACGCTTGGTAAGACTTCCTGACGGCATCGATATCACTCATTGATTTATACGAAACGCTCCGATCAGTATTCGGACGCAAACGATTACTTAGAAAACGGGTAACCCAATCAGGTAACATCTCGGCAACCATAACAATCTGCCCCTTCCTACATTCAGCAACTAATTCCATAGTTTTTGAATTATCAAATATCTCCAATACATCCGGATGCTCAAAATAATGATCCAGCAATTTCAAGCCAGCAATGTAACGTTCCTCAACAATGTCAGGGCGGACAAAATGCTCTCCCAATAAACCATTTGATTCATATGCGACAATACTGATCTGCTACTTGTTTCGATACTGTATATCCTTCCGCTTGGGATAACTCCTTTTGTATGAAAGTCTCTGGAAACTCATATCTTACTAGAAGCTGATGCAGTCTTTTAAGGAAGGTTTCCCAGGTACCTTGAATAGTTTTCCCTTTACAAATAACAGTCATTAATGATGGCTCATGAACATACATAATCATCATTTTACCCGGAAAACCGCTGGACAGCAGCCGGGCATACCAACTATGCAAATGTTGTCCTTGATTAGGCTGAGAAATGTATAAGGATGCTTCTAACCTGGAAGTATTTAGTAGTTTCTGGACGGAATGAATAATAAGCACAACCTTGTGTTTTATTTTCCCCCGGTATATTTCTTCTTGGGGTTTCTGCTCGTGTGGAAAATGGAGCTTATTGCTACGATCTTTTTCCGTTTTTGTATCCGGTATATAATAAGATAGGGGAAAATATTAATTTTTGTCTCACGAAAACCCTTTCGGCGTTCAGCGTACCTTTCTGGTGTTTTCTCGATCTGCTGCACTTTCTTTTCAACCTCCCGCATGAATCTATCGCCTAAACCGATCCATCTGTCATCGTACCAATCCCAGGCGTCCATAAGTTCTTTCCGAGCGCGCGGCAGGAACTCACTCTTGTAAGTCATCTACCATGCTTTTTTGCCTTGCGGCTGACTATTTCAGCTTTAATGTCTGCCAACGAATAACCTTTATCTTTTCCCGAATCCCATGCTTCATACTCTTTTTCCAATTCGGAAACTAGAGCAGGATTATTCCACCACTCAGTTTCCACCGCAATATCATCCTCCAGCATCATATAAATGGCCTTGATCTTCTTATCATCAGCCACCCTGATGTAATCGTATAATCTATCTCTTATAGCTGCAGCATTCATAAGTACAAACTTACGATTTTTCGTTGTGACGTTTTTGAAAAAATATTAGGCACAAACATATGATTATCAAACAATAACCTCAATTACCCAATATCTCCCGAGTCCGTTCGTCCTCCTCTAATTTCGCCAACAGATCTTTAGCGGGTACATGTTTTACCTCGCCGTCTTCGGAAATAACAAGTGACTCACCCGAGGCAGCACGCTCTTCCACCAGTTTACGGATGGCCTTTCGCATTCCCAGCAAAACCTTCTGGGCGAATTCTGAAAGTTCCGACTCATCGAACTTATTTTTCTTATTTTCCATTTGCCTACTCTCGTTTCAGCAAAATTAGCAGTTCCGCAGAAGCATATCTATTTATTTCTTCCCTTTGGGATAAGGAGCTTATCACTCTACAGGAGCAAATGATGGCCGTTTTTATGAACCGAACCGGTCAAGTAATAGGCTACAGGCTTCTGAATACAGGAAATATATCACATTGCGATGTCGATACACGGCTCCTAGTTAGTCTAGCCCTGCACTGTATGGCCTCATCAGTAATAATCGCCCACAATCACCCATCCGGTAATCTCACACCCAGCGATGCAGATAAGACCCTCACAAAAAATGTCAGCCATGCACCATCCGGCCGCTCACGCCCAATGACGATGATATAAAACTCACTAAACAGGTAAAGAAGGCATTGCAAACTATCCACGTAACGCTACATGATCATCTTATTATTTCGGCGGGCGGCTGGTGTATTGGTAAAACAGTCCACACCAAACGATACAAATAACCAAAGCCATTACTTCATTCAACTTGGAAACAGAGTAGAATCTTTTACCCGAATAATAAAGAGTTTTATAAATCGGTCCTGAAACATACTCTTCTAAATGATCGATATGGGCTTCCCAATTGCGTTGCCACTCTTTGCTACCCCGAATTACTAAATACCAAGATAAACAAAACAAGGAGCCCAATAAGATCAAATACAAATCAAGACGCATTTCCAAGGCTTTTTGATTGTGGTCGCTCGTCAAAAGCGAAATATACCCCCCAAAAATCAATACTATAAATCCCCAAAAATATGCAGCCCTGGTCCAAAATTTATCTATTTCATAATTTCTGTTTTCCCAAGCCTTGGTGTAAGCCTTTTCCAATTTTTGCTTATTTACTACCTTAAACGCGCCATTTATTTTTTCGATGCCAAACCGCTTAAAATAATCATCTTGACTTATGGATGGATAAACGGTTCTTTTTCTATACACAAGTTTCCAAAGAGCTAATGCCTTTTTCTCTAAATACTTCAAGCTTTTTTTTATAATTCTGTGCATACGCGCTGAAAAAAGCAAAGTAATCTAACTTTCGGTTAACCCCAACAGTATTTTCGCCGTATTTTATTCAATTCCCACCTTCGAAACGCATGCTTTTTACCTACCTTCCTCGATTCGATTTTTCCTGCCAAGGTCCAGCGTCTGAGCGTCAGCGGAGACACATTCAACAGGAGCGCCGCCTCCTTCAACGTCAACCACTCCTTAGCCTGGACCGCCTTAATCTCCCCTTCACTAATAAACGCCTTCGGCTCTCGCTTAACCATCGTTTCGTCCTCAACATGCTGAATAGCCTTCTCCCTCTGTTTAACCTTATAAAATCGCTTTGCGCAAGCGTCAGAACACGTCTCCGTAGTTGTCTTCCTGGCAATAAATTCTTGCTTACAGAATGCACAAATCTTGACAATTCTCAAATTACTGCTCGTGAATGGAGATTTTTTGTTGTTTTGATTGGTTCGTGTGCAGATAACTCGAAGTTCCTTCAGAAAAACCACGTTAGCGCCAAATTAATAAGTCTGATTGTCAATTACTTGTAAAAAGCATTATATCAAATATGATATAATTGCAAAGAAAAAATGGCTAAATTTGTCTTCAAATCTTTTGTATGACCAATCCCTTACAGCGCATTTCTATAAACCCGGAAGTACGATTTGGCAAACCCTGCATCACAGGTACACGTATTGCCGTTGGGGATATATTATCCTGGCTGGCATCCGGTATGACCTATAAAGAAATCGAGGAAGATTACCCGGACATAAAAGAAGAAGATATAATGGCTGCGCTTGCATTTGCCGCTAACAGGGAAGCAATGGTTAAAATCCTTGTAGGATGAAACTCTTGCTGGACGCCAATCTCTCCTGGCGAATGCTCCCGGTTCTCAAGCAACACTTCGATGATTGTTTTCATGTAGATTCCATCGGTCTGACTGTTCCGGCAAAAGACTCAGAAATTTGGGATTATGCCTCGAAAAATGATGTGATCATTGTAACCAATGATGAAGATTTCATTGACTTTCTCAATGTGAAAGGATTCCCGCCCAAAGTAGTTTTGCTGAAGACCGGAAACCAGAGCAGATTATATATCACGAATCTTCTCATCCAGAGAAAAAATGAAATACTTTCCCTGTCAAAATCATCCGATGTCGGGTTATTGGAAATAGTCTCTAAATAACTCAAGTTCTGAAATCAATTTTGCTGTATCATATTGTATCAAATCGTATCATATTATATCATGCAATACAAAATATACTTTTCCGCATTGGATACGGGTTTCAGAGAAATTAGCAGCAAATTCGTGACCGAATTTATTGATAAAATTTGCGTAAATAATCCCCTTCCACCTTTGTGATATCTATTAAGGAATAATGCTTTATATCTGCAGTCGTCATCACGTCCAACATATCTACGGTGTTTTTATAAGTAGTATTTTCTGCTGCCTTGATTACCACAGAGAAATTCTTGTCGGACCTTCTTTCTTTCAAAAGGTCTGTTATCTCTGGATAGGTGTATTTTTTGCCTTTTCCCATATCGCCACCAGTATAGGCATATATGTCTTCGCTCCCGGAAAGGAGAATTACTAGTCGTGACGATTTAGGGAAGCCGGACAATGAATCAGGCTTGTCAGGCTCATTTCGGGGCAGGTTTAGCTTGAGTGGTGGCTGCTGTTCTCCTCGCAGAGCCGACTTTACACTTGGAGGAGTGATGAAACCGAATGCTTTTTCTTCATTGATATCTCCAGAGTCTACCGAACGCCTGTATACATCATGATTATTTGCCAAATCGACCATTTTTTGAAAGTTGCCTAACATGTCGGCACCACCGCCAGGTTTTAGAACCATCGATAAATCACCGCTTTTTATTCTCTCAAACAACGTACTGACAAAAGCAGTATCAGTAATTTTTCCATTATGGACATCCTGCATCTGCCTGCTAATACCTGTATAATAAATAATCGAATCATAACCCAACACAAGACATGTTAACCTTTTATTATCCACGTTTGCGCTATCTCCGGTGTGAACTTGACCGCAACTCATCAAGCAGGTTGTTATACTGATTAAGTATAGCGCGACATTTTTCATTTTTTCTAAGCCGATTTATTTCTCCAATAAATTCCCTCATTGACTATCAACTCGTAGGATCAAAAAGTTTAATATTCCAAGGTGACAATACAAAATATACTTTTCCGCACTGGACGTGGGTTTGCGAGGAATTAGTCCCAGACTAGTAATAGGAACATCTTATCCTGCCCAAGTCATTGCTTCTCATATTTATATCGCCTATCATTGCGCCATTCAGTAACTATTGGGTTCAACTCCTGTTTAAAGAAAGGACCGTACAAATAAGCATGTATAAAAACAGGCATGTCATAATATTTACCTGCCGCGATACAGTATTCCTTTGTCTTATCTCGGGCCAATCCAATTTCTTCGACATGCTTTTCCCAATGCTTACTCGTCTGTTGCCCCATGCTCTCGGAATATTCATATTTCTTCAGCGCACTATTGAGTTTATCCCAATATTTTATCGAAAACTTATAATCCATAGAAAGCCGAGCAGCAGAACGAATGTGATTAAAAAAATAAACATAATATAATTCGGTAGCCCGTTGACTGGCTAGGTACAATTTTTCCAAATCTCGATTGATATCCACAAAATACCCAGCTTCGTATGTTGGCACCGAATGTGCTTTTAATTCAATTAAGCATTGTGGGGCATTTTGCCGGTCAGTAATAGCAATATCAAACCTCTTATCATTGGGGGTATCCTTCCATTCCCGATGCACAAGCAACTCAGTATCCGCCCATGTGTGCAAAGAGTGCGCAATTCTATCCCGTAGTGGGTTTTCAATTTTGCTCGTGACGGCCAAATAAGCCAATTCATCATCACGAAAGCCATCGTTTATATGATCGAAAGCCTTTTCGATTGATTCTTTAAAATTCATACAATAAAATGCTGTGATAAAATAAAAGTAGTAAAAGCCGAAAACAACTATCGACCTGTCGACTACAATAGCATCTTTTTCTTTTGAGCTTCGAATTCTTCTTGTGTTAGAATACCTTTTTGAACAAGTCCATGTAGCTTTTCAAGTTCTGAAGCAACGTCAATTTGCGACCTACTTTCAGGGTACGTTTGTTCCGCTGTCTTAATTTGTTCAGGCTTTTTAGTTTGTATACTCATTAACTTTTTGAATTCAGAGTATATTACCGGAATATTTTTGCTTGGCGTAATAACAACGTCACAGTCGGCTCCCATATAACTTACAGTCAAATGAAGGTGATTTTCTTTTCTCCTTCTCCCGCCCATTGCTGCACCAGCCAAAAGTCCAATACCGCCTGTCAAGAGGCCACCAACAATCGCACCTGCTGCTGCTTTACCCGCTGAACGAAAATTTTCTTGATTTAGTCCGACTTCAATTATGTCGTCTGGCTTGAGAATTACTTTTTTTCTTGTAAAACCAATGAGAATTTTGAATTCAACTTCCTCAGGTCGGAATTGAATTGTTACTGGATTTGGCCCTTTAATGTCTGGAAAGCCAAGTTCATACTTTTCAGCAAAGATTGGAAATTTTAATGTGCCAAAGAATCCCATAGGATTTCGTTTTATAGGTTAAGAGGTTAATGACTAATTCAACTAAGAAACCTCAAGATTATTGTTCAATTCGCTATTTTAATGGATTTATCGGCATGAGACACTGTATTTTAAGTGTTTCTACTTAACCTAAGTTCTATACAGTTATCCCCACTCATTGATTGTTATTTCACCGGCTCAAGCCTGAACAGCACGTACTTTCACGCAAATAAATTTGGAAGCTTATCTGTTATACTTTTTCATATTTTCCAGGAAATCCGGCGGCAATTGAACCGTGACCAGCTTTTGGAGCACCTCGGGATCTGGCCGAAAGGTCAAGGCGGACTTTTGCGGCGTTACCAAGTCCCAACTCTCCAGATCATGTCGGCTTCGTAATATGTGGAAAGGCTGGTCATCTTCAGCCTGTTTAGCCAGGTAATGTGCTGCCAAAAAGGTAAAGCTCCCTGTTCCGGACGAGATACCACCGTCTTCCAGCGGGAGGGCCAGCTGAAACATGAAGTTGCGGACATAGAGACAGAACATATGCAATGGATATTGATGGTCGGCAACCTTTCTTCGATATAATAGGGCAGTTGGATGAACGATGCCGCGATCGCTCTCGACCACGTCGATCGTTCGGAATCCGCTGGACTTCCGGGCAGCTTCTTCGATCCGCAGTGTGGTAAGAGCCCTGCCATATCCCGAAACGTCATTGTTGGGCAATGCGGAAAGGGCATTCTTTAGAAAGGCCTGATAAACAAGAGCCGGGGTGTATGGCAATGGAGTGGTATCAACAGTGATTTGACCATCGCTTAGCTTTCCGCCAAATCCACCATCCTTAATCTGTTCGAATAGGATCAATTGTCCTAATCGCCGGCTTTGTATACTACCGTCACTCGAACTGAAAATGAATCGCTTATTGCCCGGGCGAATATCTGAAAAGATGCGATGAAGTCCCAACCAAGCACCCATGTTTCGCTCATACTCTCCGAATTGGCTATTGCATGCGTCACACTCTTCCGCCCAAATCCAATAGGGATTGCACAGCAGCTTAGAGAACCGGTGGGGATCGTGGTCAAAAGTCGTCGTTTCAGCGTCCTGGCCACAGAAGCGACATTTCCACGTGCGCCTCAGAGGTAGATTGGGGCTCGTCGTCCAATCCATTGGATATTGGAGATAGGGTTCGTAGACTTCGGTAAACTGGTCGTAGATCTCGATCTCTTGCTGAGGCAATTTATACATCATACCCGAAATTATTAACAAAAATTAACCGTATCATACCGCATCAAATCGTATCATACTGTATCATTGCGTACCTTTATGCGCCCCTGCAATTACTTCTTCATCAAGCCTTCCAGCAACTATACCTTTTTCAAGGTCATTGACAGTCAATGTTTTTAATCCGGCCGATTGCTTACCCGAAAAAAGCCGAATTAGACCTCCTATCATATCTATACCCTCTCCCTTAAAGTAATCAGCTGCCATAAATTTTGAAACGTCGACATTAAACCTTTTTCCATACTCAATAAGCAAATCACTAGCATCATCACCATACACCCCAAGATCATCGTACAGTCGTGTGCAAGGAGTTACTTCATTTTCATGTACCCCGACTAGTTCAACTGTATTATTACGCAGCAATAAGGCAGTCGCAACCGGTTCCTATTTTGCAAGGTTGGCGGGCATATTTGCCTACAAATTCCAACTGTATTCGCTTCGGATAGGGGTAAATAAGATCGTCAAATTTTTCTTATTCCATGGTTTTGGAAGGGAATTGATACGATTTTACCCTGAATAGGACTGCCTCATTTACCGAGAACGGGGCAGTGTTACCAGTGAACGTGATGTGCTCATGGGTGTACTGCGGTTTTATCGGTCTGATTGAACAGAAAGAACAGGAACTCCCCATCTGTTGAAGCGTCTTTATGAAACGTACCGGCCAAGTTATAGGCTACAGGCTGCTGAATACAGGAAACATATCACATTGCGAAATCGATACCCGGCTCCTTGTTAGCCTAGCCCTTCATTGCATGGCCTCATCTGTAATAATCGCCCATAATCACCCGTCCGGCAATCTCACACCCAGTGATGCAGACATGGCACTTACAAAAAATGTCAGCCACGCCTTAGCTCTTATCGATATAACGTTACTGGATCACCTAATTATTACAGTCGATGACTGGTTTTCGATGGCGAATGAAAAGTTGCTATAACTCTAGTTTGAACGTCTGGACCACCTGTTCCAAGTGATGCCGATATACAACTCACTATGCAAAAAAAGAAGGCCTTGCAAACTATTGTTTCCTCCGGCGGGTGGCACTCAATGGCCATAGGGGGGTGGCTTTGATCTAAATACTCGCCTTATTAGCTTTTACAACTAAATAGTTGACAAAAGCACTAGAAGCAACCAGCATAAACAAAGCATCTTCTTGGTCAAGATTCGGTTCGTCGGTCAAAGCATGCCTAATTCCATCACCATCACTCGTGTATCCATAAATTTTCAAAAAACCTTGCTCCAATGCTGGATGGATTGGAATAGCTTTCTTCAAGTCTTTCAAAGCCATTGCCAAGTCAGCCTTTTTATTATTTGAAATTTCCTTACAAATGGACTCAATTGCAGATATAGATTCCTTGATGGAGTTTCTATAATCTGGATTTTCTCTATCAGCCAATTTATTTAAAGCAGTATTGAGGTGAATACTTGCCCCTTTGTACTTCTTTTTATCGGCTGTATTATCGATCGCCTTTTCTATTTCACGTATTTCCGTTTCGCTGGTTATGGGTGCAAGTATTTCCTTAATTATTCTATAGCCGGATAGTTCACGCTTTAAAACGAAATTAAGGTCGTTTATGAAGTTTTCCCGATGCATTGGTAATTCTCGGCCTTGAATTACAAAATCGATAAAATCATATTTGTCCAAATAATTCCACGAAAACCAATGCTTACGCATTTGATTAACAAGCGAAAATTTATCATGAGGCATTTGATCGGTCGGAAATTTCAAAAAGGAGAACCAGATTGCATGAAACAAATCGTAATATCGAGAATAAGCCATTGAATTAGTTTCCTCTTTAATCATGGGCTGGTAAATATAGTGATCTAGCACGTTCCAAATGCTATTAGCCAACTCCGCATCCATTGAATCAACTTGAATCGTAGTTCTCAGTTCCCTTTTTCCAATTCTTTCAGAAAATCGGCTACTCATATCAAATTTAATTAAGTGTTATCGATCTGTATATTCACGTAATCAACCCTTTTCAAATTTAGCAATTATATAGCGGAAACAGGGAAAAGTTGCACATTCTTTCCACATGCCAAGTCAAATATCACACGCTACCAGCGTCAACTTGTCCTTCGTTCAAGCTGCACCCTACTGGTCTTTAAAAGTTACCGCATCCGGCTTCCTTTAACCATCCTCTCCAGCTTCGCCCGGCCTAATGGCTTTTTCCCGGACCTGAAACTTGTATAATCGCATTGCGAATTTGTCAGAACAACATTAGGATTATTTGCCAGCGCAGGGTTTTACTATTTATCAATGCTCAGTATAATCTAAACGAAATTATGTAGATTAGATACAAAAACATTCTGAACATGGAGCAGTCAAGAATTATTTATAAATATAGGAATTGGAGTATTGACTATCACAAGAACTGTCTATTAAAGAATCAGTTGTATTTTTCAAGCCCTAGGGAATTAAATGATCCATATGATTTTAAAATTCATTCAGACTTCTCCCTGTTAGACACAGACTATAAAAAACTACAATATATTGATCTAGGAATAAATAACGCTTCAAAAGAACAGCTTCAGAAAATTGGAAACATCAATGCTTACAAGAAAAGGATGTTATCTTTTATGAAATTGAACCCTGAACAATTCCAATCGGAACACGACGTTATGGAAACTGCAAGATCAAGTATCCGATTCGGTATTTTATGTTTTAGCCTGAAATGGAATAGCATTTTGATGTGGACGCATTACGCAAATAGTTCCAAGGGATTCTGCTTCGGACTAAATAGGGAAAAGATAGAAGCCGATAAAATCGGCATGTCTGGATTAGTAAAATACCAAAATGAATTTCCTTCTATAGATCCTTTAGATACTAACCACATGGAAAAAATAATCAAACAAATGCATTTCAAGGCTGAAGTCTGGAGTTATGAAGAAGAATATAGAATTTCTATAATTAAAGAGCAGGCGCTATGGCCCGCCGATAGATTGTATGCGTTCCCGGATGAATACTTGGAAGAAATCATCTTGGGGTTAAATATTTCAGAGAAAGATGAAAACGAAATTTTAAGAATTGCAAAGGTTAAGAACGTTCCTGCTTTTAAGATGGTCAAAAAGCATAACTCCTTTGATATTTACCGAAAACCTTGTAAATATGAGTACATAGTATGAGGTTATTTTCAAAATCGAAGTGAATTATATTAGGCTCGATACCTATAATTGGCTTTATGTAGGAAACGTAGGATTTAGAGGAAAGCGCCAACAATGGCAAACTAGCATATCCCTGGATAAGAATTTGAGATAATAGATTTTTTCTAGCCATTGTAAGAATACTGTAAAGGGGTTAACTCTGTGAATTTAGCAAAAACTCCCGGCTAATCAAATGCTTCTTTCCAACCCGGTTCGTCTTGACAGCCCCCTCCTTTATCCATCGCCGTAACGTCTCCACCCTAATATTAAGCATTAGGCTTGCCTCAGAAACCGTCAAAAAAGGTTTCCGGGTCAGTTCATCCCAATTCACCGGATCATGGCTTAATTTCAAAGGCTCAACCCTCATAAGCGCCTTTGCTGCGCCCAGTTTCTTATCCCGTTCATCTTTCTTATAGCCTACCGTTACAGGCGTGAGAACAATAGCGCATCCGGACGATCGTGGCTACTAACTCCTAGTGAGCTTTTTAATTAACAATATCAGGATCTTTCAGCTTTTTAAGAATAAAGTCCTTCAACTCCGCATACTTCGATTCTCCCATTGCTTTAGCTGGAAACAAGTAGATCGTTCCGGTCTCGCTATTCAAAGTTATGTGAGTGGGTGATATAGATGCCTTTCGAATGTTCTTCCATTTTTCAATAACTGTTTCGTCCTCATTGACCACTTCAAAACACTGAGAATTTAGATTCAGATATTGCTTTTCATACTTAGATAGTTGCCTCAAATATTCGTTCACGCTATTTTTCCATTTAAAATATTTTCTTGCTCGCATTGAAAAAATAATCAAGCATACAACAACGACCATATTTGTCAAGGAGAATAAAACTACCCATTCAATCTTGTTAGAAAATGACAGCAGGTAAAATAATCCTGAAAATAAGATAAAAATGAAGGAGGTGAGTAGAACTGCCTTAGTATGCTTATATGAAAAGACGCTGCCTCTTCCCCTAGTGAAATAGAGCTCTTTTATCGATTGCATTCCATTGGTTAGCTCAATGGAAAAAACGGTGTCCGGGCTCGAATATTCAGCAGAAGGCTCCATTTAACAGCTATTTACCCACTAAACTAATGAAACCGGTTAACTTATGCAAAGTAACCTGGTTAAACATATGCTTCCTCCCCACCTTCTCCGATTTCACCCTCCCAGCCAATGTCCAGCGCCTCAACGTCAGTGACGATACTTTCAGCAGCAAAGCCGCCTCCTTCAGTGTCAACCACTCCTTTGCCTGAACGAACCGAACTTGTTCTCCAGTAATAAACGCCTTAGGCTTCCGTTTAACCATCGTTTCAACCTCCACTCGCTGGATTGCCTTCTCCCGTTGTTTAATCTTGTATAATCGCTTAGTACAACAGTCAGAACACGTCTGGCTAGTCGTTTTCTTTGCAATGAATTCCTGCTTGCAATAGGCGCAAATCTTGACAATTCTCAAATTCTTAATTAAGCGTTTTCATAGACCGCGCTTTCATCTTCATTGAATGTTCTCTTTTCAGGAAAGCGAAAGATAAATATCGCCAGCAACAACGGTATTGAATAAGATACAAAAACAGAAAGCCCCATTTCTTTTATGGCCGGCGGAGTATGCATGTAGTGGAAGTAAATTAAGCAGGAAACGATTTCACATAATAACGCAATACCGGCAGCTATGAATTTCTTGGCTATTAATTCCCATGCCTGCTGGTTCATATAGGCCACTGTCGCAAAAAGCAATAGGAAACTCGGAAAAGTATATACCAATCCGGCCAATAGGCCGATCCAGTAAAACTCATTGAACGTCAGCCCTATTCCGTAACTGTTCGTCCAGTACCATACTAAAGGTCCGGTCACTGCACAGGTAATCCATACTTGCAGAGCATATAGAAATGGATGTTTAGTGTTATGGGATTGAGTCATATTTATGGCTGTGAATTTAACAAAATCTCCCGGCTAATCAAATGCTTCTTTCCAACCCTACTGGTCTTAACGGTCCCCTCCTTTATCCATCTCCGCAAAGTCTCCACCCTTATATTCAACAAAAGGCAGGCTTCAGAAACGGTCAAATACGGCTTCCGGGTCAATTCCTCCCAGTCGACGAGATCGTGCCTTATATTCAAAGGCTCAACCCTTATAACCGCCTTCGCAGCACTCAGTTTCTTATCCCGCTCATCTTTTTTATATCCTTTACGATTACAGGCATGAGAACAATATCGCGTCCGGACAGTTTTTGCTGTAAACTCCAGCCCACAATATTGACAAATCTTGGGAAGTCTAATATTACTACTCATGGTGGGGTTTTGGTGTTTGCTTCTGTTGAAAAGGGAGCTTTTAAGAGCGATTAGCTGACTTTGAGAGCGTTTCGCTGCTATAATTTCCCCTTATGCAACCGGAAGGTCCCCTAAAAACAAGTGTAGTGTCCAGATTAGTAACAAAAAATCGGCTACTAAAGGCAAAAGAAAGTAAAGAAAGGCAGAAGAAACTCTGTGAGAATGAATGGATAAGGAATACAAACCGTATAAACTGTGCATTTCCGCTAGTGCGCTCACTTCCCAATACAAAACTTCGAAAAAATATAATCCAACCGATCCTCACTCGTTATCTCCCCCGTGATTTCCCCCAGATAATGCAAGCAATGCCGTATATCCAGCGACAGCAAATCCCCCGGCAGCAACTCATCCAACCCTTTCCGTATCGTCCTTAACGACTCATCCACCTTGCGCAACGCCTCAAAATGCCGTGCATTCGTGACCATCGTCCCATCCGTTGCTTCCCCTTTCAGCACCAGGTCCACCAATCGCTGTTTCAGCACATCGATCCCTCTATCTTCCTTCGCGGAAATCAACACCTCCTCGGGAAACCGCACCTGCACCGCAGTAGCAGTAGCCACACCCACGATGCCCGCAACCCCGATAATCGCCTTTCCTTCCGTCGGCAAAAAAGTTCGCATTTTGCGAACTTTCCCAGACCCCTTGCCCGCTTCGCCCCCGGCAATCCCATCGCGTCCATCGCCCGCACCATTCGCACCCCTGCTTCCCTCAGCCTTCGCACCGTCCGGATCTCCGGCATCGCCCGCACCCTCAACCTTCGCATCCCCTGCCGCCGGCAATTCAGTATTCATTTTGAATACTTTCTCAGACCCCTCACCCGCGCCACCCGCAACCCCAGCAACGCTGCTACCCCCGTGTCCCGCCTCCCCCTCAACCCCGCCAGCAGCCGCACCCGCACCTCCCATCACCCCCGAAACGCCACCATCGCCATGGGCCGCCCCCACATCCACCTTATTCCCCACCAGCAAAAACACCTTCCCCTTCGCCAACAACTCAGTTCGCATTTTGCGAACTTCCTCCCCCCCATCCTCATGAACATCAAAAAGATAAATAACCACATCCGCCTGCTCCATCTTCTCCAAACTCCTCCCCACCCCAATCTGCTCAATCACATCCGTCGTATGCATCCTGATCCCCGCCGTATCGATCAACCGAAAAATAATCCCTTCAATATTAAGCGTCTCCTCGATAGTGTCACGTGTCGTCCCCGCAATAGGCGAAACAATCGCCCGCTCTTCCTGCAGCAGTGTATTCAGTAAAGTCGACTTGCCCGCATTCGGCTTCCCCACAATCGCCACGGACACCCCGTTGCGGATCACATTGCCCAGCCGAAAGGATTGCAGCAGTACGGAAGTCGTCGCAGCAGCCTCATCAATGAAATGATATAGTTGTTTGCGGTCTGCAAATTCAACATCTTCCTGCGAGAAGTCCAGTTCCAGTTCGATCAGTGCGGATAGGCTGATCAGTCGCTCCCGCAGGTCGCGCAACGCTCTCGAAAACCCACCGCGTACAGTATGAAGCGCTGTGCGCGCCGCGGCAGCCGTCTGGGCGGAAATGAGATCAGCAACAGCTTCAGCCTGGGCCAGGTCCAGTTTGCCATTTAAGAACGCACGTTGTGTAAACTCTCCTGCCTTCGCCAACCGGGCCCCCTGGTGCAACAAAGCAGAAATCACCCGCTCCAGCACAAAGGCGCTCCCATGACAGGAGATCTCGACGACATTTTCTCCGGTATATGAGCGTGGAGCGTAGTACAGCGACACCACCACTTCATCCAACGCTTCTTCCCCCTCCTTCAGCACCCCCACATGCAGGGTATGGCTGGCCTGCTGCAGCAGGTCCTTCGCCGGCCATAGCGCCGCCACCATCCGGATCGCCTCCGGGCCACTCACCCTGATCACGCCGATAGCGCCCACCCCCGGCGGCGTCGCCAGCGCAACGATAGTATCCTCCCATCCGGTCAATTTACCTAACATGGTACAAAGATAAGCGTAAGCCGCCTAAGCCCCCTCAGCCGCAGAAATCAACGGATCAATATCACCGTCCCCTTCCGTAACACTGTCCGACCCGAAAAATCCAGCCCCATCGCCGCCCAAACATACACCCCCGCAGGCTGAACCTGTCCTCCCCTCGTCCCATCCCACCCCATGCCCTGGTTGCTCGTCGTAAAGACCTCCTGCCCCCATCGGTTGAAGATCGAGAAATACTTAAAGTCGCGGATTCCGATCGCATCGACCTTCAATACGTCGTTATGCCCATCGCCATTTGGCGTAAAGGCATTGGGTACCACAATATTCGAGCTCCCCACAACCGCAATGATAATACTCCCCGTACCCGAACAACCATCATTCGTCGTCGCCGTCACCGTATAGGTAATGTTTCCCGTGATCTGGGCAACGGGGTCTTGCACAGCAGCATTATTCAATCCCGAAGCCGGCGACCACACATATTGCGTAAACCCGCTGTTATTCACGTCGATAGCATCCAGTGGCACCGGTTGGCCCGCCAGTACTGCGGTATCATCTCCGGCAAAGACGACCGGAGGCGGCGTCACGTACACGAGTTGACTGGCAGGCTGGACAGATGCGCAACCATCGGACCCGAAGACAGTCAGGGAATAGGTGATGCTCCTGGCCGGCTGCTCTACGATAGGATCCGCAGTCGTCGGGTCGCTGAGATAGGTGGCCGGCGACCACTGGTAAGTTACGCCCCCGCTGCCCTGTAGCTCAGTAGATTTCCCGGGGCAGATCGTGTCGGCGGCGCCAGCACTGGCCGTCGGGGCCGGCAGCACCGTGACAGTCACCGATCCCGTTTGGGTACAAACGCCCAGTACCGCCGTCAGATCGTACGTCGTCGTCACCGCTGGATCAGCGACGGGATCGGCAATCGTGGCATTACTCAATCCATCGACCGGTGTCCAGACAAAGGTGGCGGCATTCGAGGTGACCGGCAGCGTCGTTTGGGTACCCTGGCAAATGATAACCCCGGCCCCCACGGAGAAAGTAAGGTTGTTATTCATGGGAACGGTTACCACCGCCGACGTCAGGCAGCCATTATGATCTTGGACGGAGATAGTCTGGTTCCCTGATGCTACATCGGAAAATACAGCATTACTCCCGTATGACCCGCCATTGATCGAATACGAAAGAGGAGGTGTGCCTCCGCTGGTATTGACCGTCACCGTTCCGTCGTCGTTCAGACAGGAGGCTGGCACCACGGGTGTGGCAGTAATGGTCGCACCCACCAGATCGTCGATGCTGACCACTGCCGTCGCAATGGTGCTGAGGCCTAGATCCTGTACGATGACAGTATACGTCCCCGCACCAACATTAAGAAAGACATTTGAAGTGTAGTAATTGATCCCGTCGATCGAATACGTATAGGAGCCCGATCCGCCGCTGGTCACCGTTACTGTCAGCGTCCCATTGGTATTGCCGCAGGTAGCATCCTGCACAGCGGTCGATATATTAAGGCAGCCGTTGCTGACGAAAACCATATAATTGGTAACCGAATTGCCCAGAAAGTCAGTAACGGTCACATAATATTGATCAGCGATCAGACCTGGATAAGAACCCGTTGAATTAGCCGAACCCCCATCAAGAGTGTAAGTATAAGGAGGTTGCCCCCCCGATGCGATCGCCGTAATACTCCCGTTAGATGCACCGCAACTCGTCGCTGTCGCCCCCACCGTCATCGTCAGCTGCCCTATCGCATCCGCCGACACCAGCAACAGCCCGCCCGCAAGGGCAGCCAGACGAATGCTCCATAAAAGAAAAGAAAAACAGCGTTGCGGCATGTGGCGGGTCTTCTCCACTAAAAATAATCTTTATTAACGAAACACCCATTCACACTCAATCCACAATAGCCCGAAACCCGCCAACCCTCACACAAAGCCCCGCTTCTAAGTTCGGCCGCACCCTCGCGCGTCCTCTTCCAATCGCCCCAGCCGCCGCAACGCTCCCCCTCACTCCGTCGGAATCTGAAAGGTCACCGGCTGCCGCTTATAACTCTTCACATACCGCCCATTCTGCACCGCCGGCGTCCACTGCCCGCTCTTTTTAATCACCCGCACCGCTTCCTCTTTCAGCCCTCCTTTCTCGGGACCACTGATCGCCTCCACATCGCTGATATGCCCATCCTTGTCAACAATGAATTGCACCATGACCGTTCCCTGTATCTCAGTGCTCATCGCCTCATCCGGATAATGCAGGTTCTTATTGAGAAACCGCAACCATGCACCGGCGCCCCCTGGAAAGCTCGACTCAATCTCCACCGATCTAAAGATGCCGTCTTCATCCTCCTGCTTCTTCGGTGCCTCCACAACACCCTTCTGCCCATCACCCACCGTCGGCGGGGCATCAATTCCAACATCAGTCGCTCCCTTCACATTGTCAAGCCCGATCTTCATATCGTTCGCCTGATCATTCTCCGGCGGCTTCTCATCCGGCTTCACCTGGTTATCGGGGACGATCCTTGTCGTCGGCATCCTGATCGTCGCCACTGGCGGCGCCACCCTCGGCGGCGGTATCACCGGCGGCACAACCTTATCCGGCTCGACCGCAACCAGCACAACCTCAGTCGGATCCTTCAGGGGCCCCACCTTCCCCTTAGTCCCACCCGCCACA
>Ga0302325_10003262_pt1 | contig 38418 bp, 37 predicted proteins | sample Palsa_T0_2_FD_201948 | JGI IMG/M metagenome (GOLD analysis project Ga0302325, IMG submission 201948) | Peat permafrost microbial communities from Stordalen Mire near Abisko, Sweden - Palsa_T0_2 | ecosystem: Environmental > Terrestrial > Soil > Palsa > Peat permafrost | place: Sweden: Abisko...
CGGTCAGGCCGGCGCTGGAGGAGCTAGGAGCCGAGATCGTGGTGGCAGGCTTTCCGTTCGGCGAGTATGACCTGCTCGTCGTCTATGAGGCACCTGATGACATGACCGCGGCCAGCGTCGCGATGGCTATTGCCGCCGAGGGTGAGGTCAAGTCGGCCAAGACCACGCGACTGCTCAGCGGACAGGAATGGCTCGAGTCCTTGCGTAAGCGCAGGGTTGTCAGCGAGTGGAAAGCACGCCAGCCGCATAATGCTCAGCACCAGACGCCGGAATCTTAGAGGACGACGGTAGATCCGCGCATGCAATCAGATCAAGCCTTCTCTCAATCGTCCCAGCACTGAGCCCGCCTGCTTCAGCGTTTCTGCCGAGACGTCTCACGCAATTGCGCCGGACGTCTCCGCGGAGACGTCCGGTCATGTTGACGGTGACGGATGCTCTCAGCTGTCAGCGCTACTCGATCGGACAACTGAACCGCGGGGCGCCTGGGCTGGCGTCAGGTCGTGCGGCAGCAGAGCCACCCGTTCTCCACCATGCACGCGCGCGTATTCGACGTCGATACGCGTGACCGGAACCGTTATCCCCGTGTCGACATCTCCTGCCGTGCCGTCGCTGAACAGCAGGCGCAGCACGTGGTCACCGACCACGGCTATACCCACGACGACTGGCAGGTAGGTCTCGCTCATAAAACCCAACGCCACGCCAGCGGCTCGATACCGAGCAGCTGCTCATTCCGCCAGGCCCGTTCCCAGTTGGCCGTGATCTCGTCCCGCCGAAGGCCTGCCTATTCCCAAGGGCACGGACGGCTTCGGTGGCGATGCCCTGCCCTCGCCGCGGAGTCCCGGCCACCCAGGCGATCTCGGCGGCCGGCTCTTCGCCGGCGCCTCCGCGACTGAACGGAGCGACGTCGCGGCACGTGGGCCGCTCACGAGTGTTTCGCTCGTGTGTCTCGTCGCCAGCGAGCCGGTGGCGTGCCGTAGCGGTTCTTGAACGCGCGGCTGAATGCCGCCTCCGACGTGTAGCCGACGTTCTTCGCGATGAGTGTGACCGGAAGGGAGGTGGCGCGGAGCAGGTCGGTGGCGGCGTCCAGGCGTACGTGCACGAGATAGGTGGCTGGCGGCTTCCCGACGCGAGCGACGAACCGCGCAGCGAACGCCGACCGGGAAAGGTTGCACGCTCGGGCCAGCTCCTCGACTGTCCAGTCGTGGCCGGGGTCTCGGTGGATGGCGCTCAAGGCCAGACCGATCTGCGGGTCGAGCGCACCGGCCAGCCAGTTCGGTTCGGCGTCCGTGCCAGCGGCCCAGGCGCGCAGAATCTGGATGAAGATCAGATCGAGGATGCGGGCGACCATCACCGCCGATCCTTGAGAGGGCGATTGCATCTCGAATACGAGCATCCTGCGGGCCACTTCGAGGCCTTCGAGCGCTGGGCCGCCGGCGCCGCGCAGGATGATCGCGGCCGGGAGGCTCGCGAGCAGGTAGCTCGCCTGCGGGTCGCCGATCGTGAATGTTCCGCAGAGCCAGCGCGCCGGCTCGGGTGCGTCGTTCTCGGCTGCGCCGGCCCGCACGATCGCGTGCGCGCGGTTGCCTGCGTCGCTGATGTGGTGCGGGTCGCCGCGCGGGAGCAGGACGACATCGCCGCGGCTTACGTGCTCGACGTGCGGGTCTCCGTCGATCCGGAGCGCGAGTTCGCCCTCTTCGATGATGTGCAGGCTGCCGACATCGGCGAAGCCGATCGAGAAAGTCCGCAGCGGAGCGTACGCAACGATCCGTTCTCCGCTCAGACGGACGCTGCGGAGCAGCTCCGAGAGCAAGTCGTGCGGCTGACTATCTGCGTCGAGGCCGAGCGCGGCTTCCTCAAGCGCTGGCGGATCGGCAAACTCTTGCGGCGATCGGAGCAAATCGGCTGGCGTCGCTGGACGATCGGCAAGATGTTCCGGCGAATTGGTCATAGTCCCTGCCCATTCCTCTGACTACAGTCGGCAGACAGTGAGTGGAGCCAACAATCGGACGGAATCAGGACCGCGCTGGGCGCTCTGTCATGTGCCAGCTTCTTTCATCGGCGAAGCAACCGCGCTACCGGAGGTTCGCCCGACATCATCGTCCACGTCTGGGTCCGCTCGCTGATATCAACCGAGACTAACAACCAGGAGTTCATCCATGACTGAGCACGGCAAGCCGACCAAGATCAGCTTCGTCTATTCCACCCCCACCAACCCGGACGCCTTCGAGACGGCTTACTCGGACCAGATCGCGCTAGCGCGCAAGCTCCCCGGCCTGACCCGGCTGCAGACGGCGAAGGTCTGGCCCAAGGAAGACGGCAGCCCGACCCCGGCGTACCGCCTGTTGGACCTGTACTTCGCCGATTACGCGGCGGCCAGCGCCGCCGCCGCAGAGGCGGGCCCCCTTGTCGCCGCTACCGTCGAGCACGCCACCGGAGGCGTCGTGATCGCATTCGCGGAAGTCATCGAGGACGCCTAGGCCGAACGAGACGGATCCCAGTTCCGTCCTCACCGCAGCAGCCAACTGCCCCGGAGGGAAACAGGTCCCCCTCCGGGCCAGGCGTCTGTGCGCCCTGGTTGACGCCCGGCGGCTGATGTGATAGAAATTCACATTGTGAATGATTATCACATGGGACGGCTGGCACCCGCGTCTAAGGCCGTGCTGGTGACGGGGTGCTCTTCGGGTATCGGCCGCGCGAGCGCGCTTGCCCTGGTCCGGGCGGGGTTTCCCGTCTGGGCGTCGGCGCGGAAGGCCGGCAGTCTCGGGGAGCTGGAACAGGCGGGCTGCCGGGTGCTTGAACTGGACGTGACCGACGGGCAATCCCGGGTCGCCGCAGTGCGGCAGGTCGAGGCCGAACACGGGGCGGTCGGGGTGCTGATCAACAACGCCGGGCACGGCGGCGGCGGGCCGGTGGAGGAGGTGCCGCTGAGCCTGGTCCGGGAAGTCTTCGACACGAATGTGTTCGGACTGGTCGGCATGTGCCAGCTCGTGCTGCCCGGCATGCGCGCCCGGCGCAGCGGCATGATCGTCAACCTCGGCTCGGCCGCCGGCCTGGTGACTCCCCCGACAGGCTGCCCGTACGCCATGACAAAGTACGCGGTGGAGTCGCTGTGCGACGCGCTCCGCCCAGAGGTGGCCCCGTTCGGGATCCGGGTCGTACTGATCGAGCCCGGCGCAGTCCGGACCCGGTTCCTGGCCAACAGCGAGCTGCACAAACCCGGCGATGACAGCAACGGACCATATGCGGTGTACAAGGCGAACGTAGACAAGATGACCGCCCGCGCCCACCACGACGGCGCCCGCGCCGTGCTCGACCCGGATGATGTGGCCAAGATGATCGTCAGGGCGGTCACCGCCCGGCACCCGAAAGCCCGCTACAAGGTCGGCTCCCAGGCCCGCCTGGCCCCGGTGGCGCGGCGCGTTCTGGGCGATCGCGGGTGGGACGCGTTCATGCGCCGCATGGTGCCCTTCCCCGCCCCGCGATGACCAGGCACGGCCAGACTGCGGCTGGGCCGGCCAGGCGCGGCCGCTATCACCACGGTGACCTGCGCGAGGCGCTGATTGAGACTGCCATCGAGCTGCTCGGCGAGCGCGGCGCCGAGGCGTTCTCGATGGCGGAGGCCAGCCGCCGCCTCGGTGTCGCGGCATCCGCGCCGTACCGGCATTTCGCCGACCGGGACGCGCTGCTGGCCGCGGTCGCGCTGCGGGCCGCAGGCCTGCTCGCCGGGGAGCTTGACCGCAGCGCCGCATCCGGGACGCCGGCCCAGCGGCTCGCCGCCGCGGCCCGCGCCTACGTGCACTTCGCCGACGATCAACGGCCCCTGTTCCAGGCCCTGGCCGGCTCCGGGCTCAGCAAGGACAGTCACCCCGAGATCGCAGCCGCCGCGCAGGCCATCGGTGCGGCCTTCCTGTCGCCGTCGGCCGAACTGGCCAGCGGCAGCGAAACAGCGGCAGCGCGGCTCACGTCCGCCATCGTCGCAACGGCACACGGCCACGCCATGCTGATGCTCGACGGCATGTTCGGCTCCGGCCGCCACGCGGCCGAGGCCGCCGCCGAGCAAGCAGCCGCCGCGACACTGGCCCTGATCAGCGGCCGGGACTGCCTGACACCCGGCAGATGACCACCCGCCACGCAGCAAATAACCGCGCCGCTAATACCCGATATGCCTGCCGGACCTCCAGCCAATCCCGACGTCAGTACCGATACAGATCGGCAGGGTACGTGCGCGGGCTCGCGACAGCGGCCAATAACACACCGTTACGAGCTGGACGGCCGGTCTCGTGGGCTTAACAGCAAGCATGTCACAGTCGACACTGTTTTCCCCTATTCGAACATTAGCGAAGGTAAGGCCCGGCCGTTAGGGGCTACCGCCCATCCGGTCAATGAGCTCGTCCTTGGTAATGCCGTACGCCTGGAGGACTCGCGCGGCGAAGTCCAGGTCAACGGGATCGGGGAGAACTCGCAGGGCCTCTTCGGCGAGTTCGGGGAGGCCTACCCGGCGCAGCGTGTCAACTACATCCTGCCTGGCACATTGCATGGCATTGCCCAACTCTCTTGCGTAACTGACGGTGCGTTTCGAGGTAGAACAGATGTCCGGGCAGACCGGCACTGCCGGCCTGTTGAAGCACGCGTGCACGAACGTCTCGCAGGTGGCCGTGTCTGGCCGGTCGTTCCCGGGCCTAGCTGAGCAGTTCGCGGACGCGCGGGATGACCTGGTGGCCGTACAGCTCGATGTTGGTCATGAGCTGGTCGTGCGTCAGGCCCGGCATGCCGTACTTCAGGTCGAACCGGGTGGCGTCCAGGGCGCGGAGGTTCGTGGCGATCTTCTGCGCGACGGTTTCTGGTGAGCCAACGTACAGTGCTCCGTGCGGCCCGGTTTCCCGGTCGAAGGACTCCTCGGTGGGGAGGGCGAAGCCGCGCTCCGCGGCCATCAGGGTGATGATCTCCCGCCAGCGCGGCCAGAACTCCGTTTTCGCCTGCTCGTCGGTGGCGGCGATGTGGCCCGGCGAGTGCACGAGCACCGGGAGCGGCGGGCGGCCGAACTTCTCCAGGGCTCGCTGGAACAGCTGCGAATACGCGGCGAACCGGTCCGGCGGGCCGCCGATGATGGCCAGCGCGAGGGAGAACCCGAGGCGGGCGGCGCGGATCACCGACTGCGGGTTGCCGCCGACACCGATCCACACCGGGAACGGACCGGACTCGGTGTGCGGTACCACGTCCTGGTTCCGCAGGGGCGGCCGGATCTTGCCCTCCCAGGTGACGGGCCCGCCCTTAAGCAGCTCGGCGAACAGCGTGGCCTTCTCCTCGAAGAGCTCCTCGTAGTCGGCGAGGTCGTAGCCGAACAACGGGAACGATTCGATGCTCGATCCCCGGCCGAGGATGACTTCGGCCCGGCCGCCTGAGATCGCGTTCAGTGTGGAGTATCGCTGGAACACCCGGACCGGGTCGTCGGAGCTCAGCACGGTGACGGCGGATCCGAGGCGGATTCTCATTGTGCGGGCCGCGATCGCGGCGAGCACCACGTCGCCGGCCGGCATCGGGAAGTACTCGGTGTGGTGCTCGCCGATCCCGAAGAAGTCCACGCCGGCCTGTTCGGCGAAGACGCCTTCTTCGACCACGTTGCGGATGGTCTGGGCGTGTGACAGCGGCTTGCCGTCGTCATCGTTGTTGCGGTCGCCGAAGGTGTCCAGCCCGAAGGTGTATGTCATGTGAGGTTCCTGGTGTCCTGACGCACGGTCCGCTCGAACTCAGGTAGACCCAGCACAACCCCGAACACCGGGCCGCCCGGCTGGAGCACCCGGCCCCCGCGCAGGCTTTCCAGCCAGACCGGGTCGTAGCCGATTCGGTCGAGCAGGCCAGCGATCGTGGCGACCGCCGCGGGGTCGTCGCCCGCGACGCCGGCGGCCTTGCGGTCCGGGGCGCCCGGCGGCCGCGCCCGGTCCTCGAGCTCGTGATAGCCGATGTGATTGAGTGCCTTAACCACGGCCGAGCCGGCCAGCCGCCGGGCCACGGTCTCACTGCTCCCGCCGTCTTCGAAGGGCTCCAGGACGCCGTCGCTGGCCGGCCAGTAGTTCATCGCGTCGACCACGAGCTTGCCGTCGAGCAGCGCGGGATCGATGTCGGCGAAGCGGTGCAGTGGTATCGCGAGCACCACGATGTCCGCGTCCGCCACCGCGTCGCTGGCCCACCGCGGCTGCGCGCCGGGAATGACCAGCTCGGTGATCAGCGCGATGTCTTCCGGGTCGCCCGATGTGGCGATGGCCACCGGGTATCCGGCCTTGATGGCCAGCCGGGCGATGACCGGCCCGACATGGCCCGCGCCGACCACCGCGAGCCTGCTTAGCTCCCTCATCAGAACCCGACCACCTGGCGGACGAACACGATGTGGATACGGCCGGGCAACTCCTGGTGGATCTCCATGACCTTCCCCACCGAGCTGTGCTGCCCGTAGGCAGCGATCGCGCGTCCGTCTTCCAGTACCAGGCTGTGCTGGTAGATCCGCTCGTGCGCGGCCTCCAGGGTGGGGACGAGCTTCTGCGCGCCGATCACGAAGATGACGTTGGCGGCGCCCCAGGCGTAGGAGGCGAGCTGGCTGCCTGAGGCGGAGGCGATGACGAGCGTTCCGTCGCGGGTAACCGCGTGGACGCTGCCGAGAGCGTAGTCGGGCTGGCCGCCGATCGCCTTCATCTCCTGCGCCTGGGTCGCGCTCTGCTCTCCCAGATTGGCCAGCGCGAACATCCGGTTGCGCGCCGAGTCGTAGCGTTCGCCTTCGTTGATCGCGTCCGCGATGCCGGTTTCCTGCAGGGTCACCGAGGTGTTGGTCATCACCGACGACCCGTGCGGAATGCGGGCGAGCACGGTCTGGCGGGCAGCGTCGAGGTCGTCCACGACTTCCACGCTGAACCCGTGCTCTTCCAGCGCGGTGACGGCTGACGCGAGCGTCTGCTCGTCGGGCAGCGTCGTGAATCGGTCCGGGGTAGCGATCGTGCTCATTGGCTGGTCCTCTCTTGGCGGCGGTGCATCACTGGATGCGTAACCGGACTTTACCCCGCTTATATTCCGGCCGTAGGGTGGGTCCCATGAGCCAGCCCGTGACCTGGGGACCGCCGCACGTCGAGCGCGCCGACGCCGCCCGCAACCGGCGGCTTCTGCTGGCCACGGCGCGCGAGATAATCGACGGGCAGGGAGCGGGCCAGCTGACCATGGACGGGCTGGCCGAACGCGCGGGCCTGGGCAAGGGAACGGTGTTCCGCCGGTTCGGCACCCGGGCGGGAATCTTCCAGGCGCTGCTCGACGACGACGAGCGGGACTTCCAGACGGAGGTTCTCGGAGGATCTCCGCCGCTCGGTCCTGGCGCCCCGCCGCTGGACCGCCTGATCGCCTATGGCCGCGCCAGGATCGACTTCCTGATCGGGTACCGCGAGATCGCACGCGCCGCACTGGACGGCAGGGAGCGGGTACCAGCCGGATCGCAGACGCCCATGTCGCAGGAACACATCCGGTTCCTGCTCGGGCAGATGAGGCTCGGCGCCGCTGACCTGGACGTCCTGGCTATCCAGCTGACCGCGGCCCTGGACGGACCGCTGCTGCTCTACCTGTCGTCCGACATCCTTACCCAGGCCGCTCCGCAAGTCTCCGAACGCCTCGGCCGAGGCTGGGAGGACCTGATCCAGCGCGTCTGCCGGTCACGATGAAACAGCGGTCCATCGCCGAGCCTCACCCGCCATGAATGGGCTCAGGCGGTCTGGCCAGCTCGCCTCGCTGCCACTGGCCTGGAGGCTGTCCGTGATGTCGGCGGAACGCCGGGGCGAAGGCGTTCGGCGAGGCGTAGCCGGTCCGCCTGGCGATCTGGGCGAGGGTCAGCTCGCCGGTCCGCAGGTAGTCGCGGGCGAGGGTCATCCGCCAGTCTGTCAGGTACTGCATGGGCGCCTGGCCGAGTGACCCCTTCCTGCCCGGTATGTCCCTCAATGCTGAGCCCACGTCGGCGTCGGCTCGTTGCGGATGATGATCAGCCGCACTATGCGATCGCCGCGTACGGTGAAGTAGTAGGTGAGGACGAGCGGATCCGGCAGCCCGGTCTTGTCGTACTCGCCGCCCGTCAGGGCGTGGACGATCACCTCGCCGTAGTGCTCGGCGGTGGCGGTGGGGTTGGTTGTCACCTTGTCGCCGATGATCTCGCGGTCGAGCCAGGCCCGGATCGCGGCCTTGCCCCAGAACTCGCGGCGGTCGTTGACGAGGGCGTCGCCGGCGAACCAAGCGATCAGCGCGTCGCCGTCGAAGGCGTTGCTCGCGGCGATGTAGCCCTGGACCGGGGCCGGTAGGGTGCTGCTCATGGCATGTCCTCCTCGGTAGGTAGTGGCCCCACCCTTCAGCCTCCCTCAGGGGGAGAGTCAAGGCGTCGCTGTGGCCGGCGAGAAGCTCCGCACCCGGGTTTGACTCTCCCGGCGGCGGAGGGTCCACAGCGGAGTCATGCGTGCGGTCCTGAGCATCGGTGACTTCTCCCAGATCACCCACCTGAGCGTGAAAACGCTGCGGCGCTACCACGAGGCGGGACTGCTGCAGCCCGCCGAGGTCGATCCGTACACCGGCTACCGCTACTACGCCGCGACGCAGGTGCCCACCGCCCAGGTGATCCGCCGATTCCGCGAGCTCGGCATGCCCGTCCGCGAGATCGGCGAATTGCTCGCTACCACCGATCCGCAGGCCCGTAGCACCCTGATCGCCGCGCACCTTGAGCGCCTGGAAAACCAGCTCGGCCAGACCCGAGCCGCGGTGACCTCGCTGCGCCGCCTGCTCCAGCCCGCCAGCCCGCCAGCCCGCCCATGAAGATTAAGCTGCGGATGGCGGAAGCGATCACGACGGCCGTGATCCGCGCCACCATCGACCACAGCGAACTCGTGGCCTGGTACGGCGCGGCCATCGCCGAACTCGACCAGACGCTCAGGACTGCGCACCTAACGCCGGCCGGGCCCTGCGGCAGCCTGTACGACAACGAACTGTTCACCGAGGAACGCGGCAACGCTGTGGTATACGTCCCGGTCGCCAGCCCGCCGAGCAGCGGACGGGTCCGGCCCTTCACCGTGCCGGCCGCAGAGCTGGCGATCACCGTCCGTCACGGCCCGCACGACGACATCGACGTGTCCTATGGCCAGCTCGGCAGCTACGTCACCGAGCACGCCCTCGCCGTCGCCGGACCGGTACGCGAGACCTACCTCGCCGGGCCGCGGGACACTGACGACAGCGCCGCCTGGCGCACCGAAATCGGCTGGCCAGTCTTCCGCACCTCCGCTACCTGACCAACCCGGCCAGCCGGTCACTGGTCACTCCCCCGGTGTTCAGCCGACGCGCCGGCGGGCGGCACCCGGTTGCCAGGGGCTCTCTGGCATTCGGCAGACGCGGGGACTTCGAACTCGGCTACCCGCACGCGACCGCGGTCAGCCCGGCCGGTGATTTCATGACATTTGCTCTTCCTTCTCGTTTTCTTGTCCGGCTGTTTTCGGCTAATGCGAATGGGCGATCTGGAGAACCATCCGGAACCGCGCCTTGCCTTCGATCATTCGCTGGTATGCCTGCGGAGCCTGCTCCAGCGGCATTACTTCGATCGTCGGCCTGATGCCGCGGATAGCGGCGTAGGTGAGGCTGTCCTCGTTCTCGATGGAGGAGCCCGTGAGCGAACCGCTGATCCGCCGCGTGCCGAATACCAAGTCGCGGGTGGAAACATTTACCAGGTCTGGCCCAACGCCGACGACCAGCAGATGCCCTCTTGGCGCGAGACCCGGGATCAGCGCCGACATGGAAGAGCCGTTGGCCGCGGTGGCGACGATGCCTGCGGCGCCGCCGTGCTTCTGCAAGGCCTGCGCCGGGTCTTCGCTGGCTGCGTCGAGGTAGCTCGACGCACCTAGCTGTCGGGCCAGGCTCTCTTTCTCCCGTCCGCGGCCGATCGCGATCACCTGGTAGCCCAGCCGGTCGGCGTACTGCAGAGCCAGGTGGCCCAGCCCGCCGATGCCTTGCACCGCGACGATCGAGCCGGGCCGGGCGTCGAGCTGGCGCAGCGCGCTGTATACCGTCAGTCCGGCGCACAGCAGTGGTGCCGCGTCGAGGTCGGGGAGTCCGTCGGGGATGCGGGCCAGAGCACTTGCCCGGCAGTAGGCGACCTCGGCGTAGCCTCCGTCGACGGTGCCACCGGTCACCGGCTGATCCGTGCAGTTGACGAAGTCGCCCCGGCGGCATAGCTCGCAGACCCCGCAGTTCCCGGCGAGGTATCCGACGCCGACCCGCTCGCCGGCCTGCCAGGTGGTAACGCCGCCGCCGACCGCGTCGATGATCCCCACCAGTTCGTGCCCAGGGACGATCGGCTTCTGCGGGTCGGCGCGGCGCCCCTCGACCGTGCCCGCGTCGCTGTGGCAGACCCCGCAGGTGAGAACGCGGAGCCGGACGTGCCCAGGCGCCGGCGGACGCACGGTCCTGTCAGTGAGCGCGAACTGTCGTGAGCCGGTGACCTCATACGCACGGAAGGTCGCCACGAGATCTCCTCTCCTGTCCGAAGGGCGTCTGCTGGTCGTTGCTCCGGGCTTCCCTGGGTGCTGGATCAGGTCACCGGCTCGACCTAGTCCTGCGCCGAGAGCCAGAGGTGTAGTGATTGTCGAGGTTGGGGTGGCGGCTCATCATTGGGTCGAGGGAGTCGAGAGCCGCGAGCCACTGGACGCGGCGGTCCGTCGTGGACCCCCGCACCCACATGTGGATGTTGTTGTAAGCCATGTCGCCGGAGATGACGGTCACCACTCGTGCCGTACCAGGCTCGGACGCAGTGGTGATCGCGGCTCGGCGTCGGGTCGGTCATTGTTTCGCGTTCGTGGTGGCCTGGCTCGGTGGGGTATGACTGGGCCGGCCTTGGTGCTGCGGGTAGCGAGATGGTCATGGTCAGGCCGCCGCCTGGGGTTTCCGCTGGTTCCAGCGTGCCGCGCATCGCATCGGTCAGGCTACGGGCGACGGCGAGGCCGAGCCCGACGCCGGTGCTGTGACTGGTGTCGCCGAGCCGCTGGAAGGGCGCGAACATCCGGTTTCTGTCGGCCGCGGGGACCCCGGGCCCGTGGTCGGCGACACGCAGTTCGATCCGGTCGCCGCGGGCGCTGGCCGTCAGCAGCGGCGGTGACCGGTCCGCGGAGTAGCGCAGTGCGTTAGCGGTCACATTCGCGATGACCCGTTCCATGATGGCGGGGTCGGCCATGACGGGCGGCAGGCCAGGTGGGATATCCACCACGACCGCGTGGGCCAGCGACCCGAGGTCGTCCAGTGAGCGGGTGATGATCTGGCCCAGATCGGCCGGGCGGGGAAATACAGGCAGCGCCCCGGCCTGCAGCCGACTGACGTCCAGCAGGCTGGCGGCGAGCCGGGCGAGCAGGTCCAGGGACTGCTCGGCGGTGTCCAGCAGGTCGTCTCGCTCCGCCGCGGTGAGCTGGATGCCGGGCGAGCGCAGGCCGCTGACCGCGGCCTTGGCCGCGGCCAGCGGGGTGCGCAGATCGTGGCTGACGGCGGCGAGCAGCGCCGTCCGCATCCGGTCGGCCTCGGCGGTCGGCTGGGCCGCCTGAGCCGCCGCAGCGAGCCGCTGCTGCGTCAGGGCGGCGGCGGCCAGGGCAGCGAACAGGCCCAGGCTGCGGTGCTCGGCGGCGGGCAGCGGCGGCCCGGCCAGCGCCAGGCACAAGGTGCCGGTGGCCGGGACCATCACGGCGGCATGACCGCCCCGGCCGGGCGGTGGCCGGCCGGAGACCGCGACCGGCTTCCAGGGGGCCGCCCGCTCCCCGTGGCTGGTGCCGCGTTCCAGCAGGGTCACCGACTCCATGCCCGACGCTTGACGGGCCCGGTCCAGCACCGCCGCCAGGGCGGGGTGACCGCCCGCCAGGCTGACCGCCGCGGCGGTCAGCAGTTCGCACTGCGCGGCCACCCGGCCGGCCTGCCCGGCGCGGCGCGCGGTGGCGCCGGCCAAGACGTACCCAGGCAGCCGACGCCCCATCGGCAGGCTGACCTTGGCCGAGGCGAACAGGAACTCCCCGGCGGCGCCGAGCAAGAAGACCATGCCCAGAAGCGCGCCCGCGGTGGTCACCGATACGAGAGTGAACCGCACGACAATCAGCGAGACGATGAGCCACGCGATCCCGGTGATCAGGAAATCCCGCCACAGACCGGCGGTCTCGCCGACCTGTTCCAGGGCAGGCCTGCGCTCCTGCCGCATCGCGTGGCGTGTCATGGGGTTCTCCTGCTGTGGGCTGGCTGGGTTAGGCCGGTCAGAAACCGCCAGGCTGTTCAGCCAGGTGGTCACGATGCCGCTTTTTCGGGCTGCTGTGGCACTCGGCCGGCGGCCGCATCCCCGCCATCGTCATACGGGAGGGCCGCACTCGTATCCGCCAGCGCACAGTGCCAGTCGCTAGTCACGACCAAGCCTGTTGCCCACCACCACTTACGTTCGAGGGCGCGGTCGGTGCCGTTGGTCTTATCGAGCGTGTCGAGTTCGGCCATGTCCTGTTCAGGCATGCCTCGTCCAAGACCGGGCTGCGCCCGGCCTGAGCCGGCTGGGTAGGTCCCGCGCTGCTCCCGGCAGCCGAGCGCGGAGAAGACCCGGTTCTGTCATCAGGGCCTTCAGAGCCGCCTGCGCGCTGCATCATGGCGGTTGGCCACCTCCTCCGGTAGAGAACCACCGTTGATGATGCTCGGGCTGGTCGTTCAGTTCCGGATCAGCCTGTAGACGGGGAAGAACGACAACTGCGGCGTTACGCCCTCTGCTTGCTGGACGGCGGGGATGAGCTGCTCACGGGCGAATACCTCGAACTGCTCCTGTGATGGCACGACGTTGACCAACCGCCAGCCGTTCTCGCTGGGACCGGCCAGGTGCACTAGCCAGCCCTCCGGGAGCTTGCCTTCCGGGAAGAGCTTGGTGGTGAGCTGCTCGTATATCTCCTGATTTCCGCCGGGGATGTCGATGATGACGGCGACTGCCATCATGGGCTCCTTTCGTAGCCGCGGTCTGGTTGCGGCCAGGATCAGCGTGCTGCCGCCGGTCCGGCGGTTGGGTGGCCTTCGTCCCACCAAGCGGTGACGAGCGCGGCGTACTGGTCCGCGGCATCTTCCCAGGTGAAGTGGCCGACGTCGATGATGTCGAGCTTGCTGTGGGGAAGCCGCTGGTGGAGGAACTCGGCGTTGACCGGCGGCACCGCCGGGTCTCGCCGCCCGGCGATGATCTGCACCGGCGTCTGTATCTGCGGCAGCAGGTCGCGCAGTACCGGAAGCTCGGCCGGGTAGGTGCGCACGTAACGCATCGACTCGACCATCCGGTCGCCTTCGTAGGACGACAGGTAATCCTCGCGGACGGCTTCGGGCAGCGCGTACTGCTGGATGCCGGTGAGCGCGCCGGCCACGATCTGCCTCGGGTCAGCGCTACGGAAACTGTCGAGGTCGGGGGCCTCGACCCAGTCCTTCAGCCGAGATCCGAGCTGGAGCGGGACCGCCGCGCCGCCGCTGCCGACGACCAGGCTGCGCAGCCGGCCTGGATGCAGGGCCGCGGCGAACAGGCCGGCCGCGGTGCCGATGTCGGGGCCGATGACATGCGGGTGCTCGAGCCCGAAGGCGTCGGCGGCGCGGATGACGAACTCTCCCATCGCCCGCGGGGACAGCAGCGCGTCCCGTCGCTGGGAATGACCGAACCCCGGCAGGTCGACCGCCACCAAGTGGGTGCGTTCGGCCAGCCGCGCCCACATCGGCTCGAAGGCGAGCAGGCTTTCCGGCCACGGGCTCAGCAACAGGGCGTGATCGTCGCGGTCCGCGCTCTCCGCGAAGCGGACCGACAGCCCGTCGATGACCCGGAACTGCATCTGGATGGGCGTGTTCAGCCAGGTGGTCACGATGCCGCTCCTTCGCGCTGTGTCGTGGTCATTCGGGACTGCATCCCTGCCATCGTCATGCCGACAGGACCACACTCGTATCCGCCAACGCACAGTGCCACTGGCTAGTCGTGGCCTGGCCGCGCTGCTGGGACGCCGACTGGCCGGGGCTAACGCGGCTGGGCGGTGGCCGGGTCGGCGGGCAGGACCCGGTCGAGCTGGCTGCGAGAGGTGATGCCGAGCTTGGCGAATACCTTGCCCAGGTGGTACTGGACCGTGCGCGCGCTGATGAACAGCCGGGCGCCGATCTGCGGGTTCGACAGGCCGTCGCGGGCCAGCCGCGCGACCTGGGCCTCCTGGGCGGTCAGCTGGCTCGCGCTCTCGACGGTGCGCTTGCGGGCAGTCTCGCCGGTGGCCGCCAGCTCGCGGCGGGCCCGTTCGGCGAACGCCTCCATGCCCATCGCATCCAGCATGCCGCAGGCGGTGCGCAGCTCCTCACGCGCGTCCGCGCGGCGACGCTCGCGGCGCAGCCACTCGCCGTAGAGCAGGTGGCCGCGCGCGAGCTCCGCCCGGACGCGGATACCGCCGAGCCGGTCGATCGACTCACGGTACAGACCCTCGGCGGCGTCGCCGTTACTCAGCAGGGCGCGGACCCTGGCTTCGATCCCCAGTGCCCACTCGGTGGGCGTCACCCCCGTGCGCTCAGACAGCCACTCCAGCGCGGCTTTGACCATCGTCACCTCGCCGGTCCTGGACGCTGCCTCAGCCAGCTCCGAGACGACAAAGGGCCCATACCCCAGCTGATCGCTTTCGAATGCCCGCCAGGCGGCAGCGCGGGCAACGTCGTGCCGGCCGAGGCCGTTGTGGAGCACAGACCTGGCGTAGTCCGCGAAGCTGACCAGCCTACCCTGACCGCGTGCGGTCGCCACCTGCACCGTAGCCTCGATCAGCTCTGAGGCCCGGGCTTCCTGGCCGCGCCAGGCTGCCAACTCCATCGCGGTATAGGCAAGCGGCGGGTTCCCGGTCGCCTCCGCGATCAGGCGGCCTTCTTCGATCATCAGCTCCGCCGTGGCCAGCTCGCCGGCGCGGACGTGGGTTCTGGCGAGGAAGTTGAGCGCGAACTGCAGGTGCACGAAAGCGCCCGTGTCGCGGGCGACCTGCACCTGGCGAGCGGCGAGGTCGTGCCAGGATCCGGCGTCCCACAGCTCGAGGGCAACGATGGCGTTAGCTCTTCCGCCGGCGAGCCAGAACCACCGGCCGGCTTCAAGATCGGGGTCGGCGTTCAGAGCGAGGACCAGCTCGAGGGCCCGGGCCAGCGCCGGTGCGGCCCCGGCGTATCCTTCCGTCAACCGGGCCGCCAGCGCGTCGAGCAGGACGTCCACCGCACGCGGCGGTTCAGGGCCGGGAGGCGCGGCCTGCGCCGCCTCGGCCGCCTCCCGCACACCGCTGGGTCTGCCGAGGTCACCGGCCCACATCGCGGCCCCGAGCGCCTCCAGGTGGGTCTCGCGCGCCATGCCGACGTTGAACGGTTCTAGCCGCCGGGCCGCGCTGAGCAGTAGCCGGGCAGCGTCGTTGCTTCGTCGCTGCTCCAGCGCGATCTGTCCGCGCAGGTGCTCGACCTCGGCGCTCCGCAGCGCCTCAGGCGGCCCCGCCTCGACCGCGATCAGCAGTCCCAGCGCCGGTTCCAGCGCTCCCGCGTCGCGGTTAGCTTTGGCCGCCGCCAGCAGGCGCTGCGCCCGGCGAACAGGGGCGGGTGTCAGCATTGCCGAACGTTCGAGGAACGCCGCCGCTGCGGCCAGCCCTCCGCGGGCCTGCGCCCGGCCGGCCGAACGCTCTAGCTCCTCCGCCACGTCTCCATCCGGCCCCGGCGCGGCCTGCGCCCGGTGCCAGGCCCGGCGGTCAGGATCGGCCCGCGGATCGGTGACCTCCGCCAGGGCGCGGTGCACCTCCTGCCTCTCCTGAAGCGTCGCCGACCGGTAGGCCGCCGAACGCACCAGCGGATGGCGGAACCATACCCGGGCGTCGAAGTCCACCAGGCCGGCCGCAGCCGCTGGCGGTGCAGCATCGGCATTGGTCCCGAGTCGCCTCGCGGCCCGCCACACCAGGTCTGGATCGCCGGTCGGATCGGCCGCTGCGACCAGCAGCAGCCGCCGGGTCCTAGGTGGAAGAGCGTCCACACGCCGCCGGAAGCTATCTTCGATGCTCCCTGCGATCGGTGCCGCGCCGGGCAGCCCGAACCCGCCCGCCAGCTCCATAGGCGTCACCCCCCGAACCAGCTCCAGCAGCGCCAGCGGATTGCCGCGGGTCTCGGCCACGATCCGGTCGCGGACCCGCGCGTCCAGCGGCCCGGCCAGCACCGAGTCCAGCAGCGCCCGCGCTTCCCCCTCCCGCAAGCCCCTGACCACCAGCTCCGGCAATCCCGCCACGTCATCGGTCGGCTTCCGCGCTGCGAAGACCAGGCCCACCGACTCCGCTACCAGGCGGCGCGCCACGAACCCGAGGACCTGCGCCGAGGCGCGATCGAGCCACTGCTCGTCATCCACCAGGCAGACCAGCGGACGCTCCGCTGCCACCTCAGACAGCAGGCTGAGCACGGCCAGGCCGACCAGGAACCGGTCCGGCGCCGACCCAGGACTCAGGCCGAATGCGGTCCGGAGCGCATCGCGCTGCGGAACCGGCAAACAATCGAGGTGATCCAGCATCGGCGCGCACAACTGGTGCAGCCCGGCGAACGCCAGCTCCATCTCCGACTGGACCCCGGTGGCGCGCGCCACCCGGCAGCCCGACGCCCGCCCGGCCAGATAGTCCAGCAGCGCCGTTTTGCCTACGCCTGGGTCTGCGCACACCACCAGCGCCCGGCTTTCACCCGCCCGGACAGCATCGAGCAGCCGGTCCAGCGCGTCGCGTTCGCTGCGCCGGCCCGCCAGCTCGGCAGCGCGTACTCGCGGGTACGAATCTGTGGTCATCTGAACGGCCCTGATGTTAGCGTCCGCCGACTGGCCGCGGCGACTGGCCACTGGCGGATGCGAGCGCGCCCCGGCCGGCCGCACCCTTTTTCAAGAGGCATGGCATCTCCTTCGAGCGGGCGCTGAGCCGCGCCAGCCACCGGCCTCTAGGCACAACCGGAAGGAACGAGGTCCTATGCCCACTACACGGAACGGCGAGCGTCCGCCCAACGCTACACCGGATGCCAGTCCTCATCCCGCGTGGGAGCAGCCTGGCTCCGCACGCAGCGATATCCCTGCAAAGGAGGAGCACCAGTGAGCGCGACCCATGCATCTGAGCGGTTTACCGCGCTGCCTAATGACCAGACCAATGAGACGGTGGATCACGTCCGCGGCCCGGCTGCGGTTCGCCTTCCGGCATTTCCCGCTGACCGGGATCCACCCGCACGCCCAGGCCGCGGCCACTGCCGCCGAGGCCGCCGACCTCCAGGACCGGTCCGACCTTGGGCTCGACGTCGCACGGTTCAACCGCGACCGGGCCGCGACCGGGGCGTGTGGACGTGTCCGCCGGGACGTGGAAAGCGGAATGGAGTCGGGTGAGGTGCGAGGAACCCCAACCCTGTTCATCGACGGTGCCGTGCACCGTGGTGCCTGCGACGCGGCTACCTTGCTTGAGGCGCTGGCCCGATGAGCGCTATCTGCTCGCGCCCCGACCGCATCAAGCCCGACCGGCCGCGTTGAGCGGTAGTCGTCGCGCGCCGGCTGGCCCGGTCGGCGGTCGTCAAGACCCTCAACCACATCGGCTACGACGCCGTCCGGCTGGGCCGCCTGCATGCAGGCACTACAGCCGTGGCTGCCCGCCCGCTATTATGGGCGTCACCGTCTAGCTGGGATCGCCGAGGAAGGCCTGGCAATCAGCGGCGAACTCCGTGTGATGCTGGAACAGGAACCCGTGCGCCGAGTCCGGGTAGATCTTCACCCGAGCCTGCGGGATCAGGCCGGCCAGCAGGTACGAGTAATGCGGCAGGATCATCGGGTCGCTGTCGCCGTTGGTCACGAAGACCGGCAGGTCGAGGGTACTCAGCCGCTGCAGCAGGGCGTGGTTGGGGATCCCCCAGGAACAAACCGCGTCGTACTGAGCCTGGCGCGTCTCCCAGGTTGTGGCCTGATCCCGGTCCTGGTTCCGGGCGAACATCCGCTTTAGGGACCGCTCGCCAGCGTGCCGGCTTGACGGCGATCGGGTGTAAAACACGTCAAGGACCCCATCGGGGCTGACGTCGGGTACGCCAACCGCGCCGATGACGTCCGCGGTCCAGCCGTGCATTCCGGCCGCCCCCTGCGGGGCCGACGATGCCAGTATCACCTTGCGCAGCACGCCCGGCCTTATCAGCGCGATTTCCTGCGCGACGAAGCTGCCGATAGAGAACCCGAGGATATCGGCCTGGCCGAACTCCATTGCGGACAGGAAGGCGATGGCATCGTGCGCCATCTGCTCGACGGTGTCCGGCGTTGTCCCGGTCGAACCGCCCACTCCTGCGTTGTCGAACATCACCACACGCCGGGCCGCCGCCAGCACGTCAATCAGCGCGGGATCCCAGCTGTCGAGGTTTCCGCGGAAATGCTGGAGCAAGACCAGCGGTACCGTCCCCGTGCCGGTCTCGCGATATGCATAGTCAATGCCATTCGCGGCGCTGACCAAATTGTTCGGGACCTCGGAATATGTCTCGGCCATGGTTTATTCCACCAGTTTCTTTTCCAGTGATCCCGGGCTCATGTGAACGCGATCTCGCTGAGGTCTATCGAGACGACCAGCGGCTCGCCGAGTGCCTGGCCGTCTGGCGATCGCGGGTAGATCCTGTGCTTCGCGGGGATCATGATGCCGGCTATTTTCGTGTAGTCGGAGAGGTAGTGTGCGCCTGACGTGCTTGCGATCTCGACGTCATAGTCGTGGCGCCGGAACAGGCCGTCTGCACCGACGTACAGCGTCTGCTCGGTGCAGTGCGTGGCGAGATAGTCCGGCCAGGTCACGCGCAGGCGCCGCCACTGTTCGCCTTTCTCCTGCCAGGGATCCAGCTCAGTGGTCTTGAATCCCGGCAGCGCGAAGGTGAAGGGCTGCGTGAGGTAGGTCCACATCGCGGTGCCGACGAAGTAGGCCAGCTGCAGAGTGGTCCACGGCGTTTCGAGGGTGTGACCGGCGAACGAGGCCCGCGGTTGCTCCAGCGCTTCGATGACATCGCCCGTGGTGGTCTCGATGGCGACGCGCTGCGGAGTGAACGCGCTGCGCCGGTCAGGAGCACCGAACGGATGGTGTGATTCCCGCTCTTGGTGCAGGCTGGCCCGGACGAAGACGTCATCGAGCACGCCCTGCTGGCCCTTGAGAGTCCACAGGGCGCCGCCCTGGGCCAGGCGCGCCGAGACGGCGTCCAGCTGGTTCCAGCGCTCGAGACCACCGTGAGCCTCGATGACAGTTTCCAGCAGTTCGGTCATTACTCCTTCTTTCTGGCTCGCCGCCTTCAACGGTGACTAGCCGGAGGTCTTTGATCAGGCCGGGCCGCCCGACGTACGCGTCCATCGCCTCGCCTGCCAGGTGGTTGCGGTTGGCGCCTGCATCCCTGCGATTGTCACGCCGGGAGGACCGCGCTCGTATCCGCCAGAGCACAGTGCAAGTGGCCAGTCATGGCTCGGCAGTGCGGCTGCCGCGGCGCTGACCGGGCAACGGCTAATGCACCGGGACAGCCGCGTGAGCGGCGATGATCAGGTCGTGTGCGCCGCGCGGGGAGCCGGACCGGCGGACATGGGCAAGCAGGCGCCCATAGTGAGTCACTGTCGCCTGCGTGTAGTCAAGGACATCGACGGCGGACATTATCGCAACGAGCGCCCGGGCGCGTTCGGCTGGCCGGCTGGCCGTATCTGCCAGTTCGATCCCCACGCGGTACCCGGCGACCGATACTCGAACCAGAACCAGTCCGCACCGCCTTCCCAGGCCAGGATGTGGTGGCCACCCGGTCCAGGAACCAGCGGTCGTGGCTGGTGATGACCGCGCAGCCGGGGAACTCGCCCAGCGCGTGCTCCAGCGAGGCCAGCGTCTCCACGTCCAGGTCGTTGGCGGGCTCATCGAGCAGCAGCAGGTTGCCGCCCTGCTTAAGGGCCTCCTCGCCGTGGGAGGGCTGTTCCAGGCCGGCCATCGTCCGCAGCAGCGGGGGACTTGCCGGTCCGCCGCTTTGGGGATACCCGGGTTCAGGCCATGGCGGTCACGACAGCGATGATCGCGATCAAGGCGATGAGCATGTACAGCAGGTACGCGTCGAGCCGTCCGGACTGCAGGCGCTTGGCCACGGCCACGACAGCCAGGAACGCCCCGAGCACGGGCCGGTACAGGTAGGTCTCCACCACCTCTATCACGTCGGAGTCGTACCGCAGGTGTGCGACCTGCTCCCGCTCGGTGTCGTCGTCCTCCCGGTCCGGCGGGCCGGTCCCCTGGTCGCGGTCAGCTGGCTCGAGCATGACCTCCTGCACCTCGGCGCGGGTGTGCAGGACGCCGGCCAGCACCCGGCGGGTGGGGTTGGCGTAGCCGAAGGCGGTATAGGAGTCCTGGCCGTCCACCCCGATCGTGGCCGAACGCCAGGCCGGGACCCGCCGCACCCGCAGCAGCCGCCGCCCGGATACCGCCGAGGAGAACAGCACGACAAGCAGCAGCATGGCCGGCATCTCCACCCACAGCCAGGACGGCGACAGGATCGAGAACCCGGCGAAGACCGGCTGCAGCACCCACGGCGACTTCAGCGCGCCCATGACCAGCGAGCCGGGCACGACCGGGGACAGCCCGGCCGCGATGACCCGGATCTCCAGCGGCGTCACCGCCGCGATGGCCAGGCAGCATACGGAGAGCGCGACCACGGCGGCCCGGCCGGACAAGCCGTACGTGAGCGGCGCGCCGCGGACGGGCTCCGAGCCGTTGCGCTTCACGACCAGGCCGACCAGGCGGACAAAGGTGACGCCGGCGAAGCCGGCGGTCAGCGCGACCGCGGCGCCGGCCAGCGCGAGGACCAGCCGGTAGCCAAGGCCGGGCACGCGGAACTGCTGCATCAGCGACTCGAGCAGGAACCACTCGGACACGAAACCCACAGAGGGAGGCAATCCAGCCAGCGTCACCGAGCCCACGACCAGGCCGAACCCGCTCCACGGAGTGCGCCGGGCCCGCGCGCGCAGTAGCTCGAGGTCGTCCCCGCCGGCCCCCGCCTCAAGCCCGGCAGCTGACGTGAACAGCAGCGACTTGGCCGCGGTGTGCGCGACTATCTGCAGGGTCGCGGCCAGCAGGCCGGTCGCCACCAGCACGCGGTTGCCGATTGCGGCGCCGGTCAGCGCGACGCCGAACCCGGTCACGATCAGCCCGGTGTTCTCGATGCTGGAGTAGGCGATGACCCGGGACAGCCGGTTCTGGACCGCGGCGTGCGCGATGCCAAGCAGGGCGGTCAGCGCGCCGAGCACGAGCACCGCGCCGACCAGCCAGCCCGGGGCCCGGCCGAGCAGCGCCAGCGTCCGCCACATGCCGTAGAAGGCCACGTTGACGCAGACCCCGGCCATGATGGCGCGGGCTGGCCCGGGCGCCGCGGCGTAGCCGCGCGGCAGCCAGATCTGGAACGGCACCAGCCCGCCCTTGATGGCGAAGCCGGCCAGCAGCAGCACCTGCGCGGTGGTCCGGGACGCGCCCAGCGGCGCGTGCGCGAACGAGGCCAGCAGGATCGAGTGCGAGCCCGCCGCGAGCAGCAGTAGCCCGAGCAGCAGCGCCGCGCCGCTGAGCTTGCCGAACGCGAACGTGATCTGCGCGGCGCCAGACCGGTCCCTGCGGTTTCGCTCTGCCCCGGCCAGCAGGTAGAAGGCGGCCGTCAGCGCCTCCCAGCCGAACAGCAGGGTAAACGCGTCCCGCGCGGTCATGATGACGGCGACCGCGCCGAGCGCCAGCGCGTAGCTCGCGCCGAGCCGGCCGGGGCGGGGCCCCTGCCGCCAGGCCCAGCTGGCGAACGCGACCGAGATCGGCAGCGCCGCGCCGAAGGCGAGGGCCAGGAACAGCCCGGACAGCGGGTCGGCGGCCAGCACGGCTGCCCGCTGGCCCGGGACCGGGTCGCCGAGCCAGCCCGCCACGTCCAGCGTGACCAGGTGGCCGGTCAGCGCGAACCCGCCGGTCGCGGCCAGGCAGCCGGACCCGGCCGCGCCGAGCAGGTACAGCGGCCCGGACCGCATGAAGCGGCCGCCGAGGAAGTCGGCCGCCGCGGCCGTCGCCAGCAGGATCAGTCCCGCGGCGAATACCCAGTTCATCGCCGCTTCCTTCCGTCGGGGGTGAGGTAGCCGACCGCGATCAGCAGGGCGTTCAGGATGCCGAACGGGCTGGGCGGGGAGCCGGCCAGCCAGATGTCGACAGGGACCGTGCCGCCGACGCCGTCTGTGACGGACTCGCCCCCGGCCAGCAGCCCGCCGCTGACCGCGTCGGTGCCGGTGGCGATGACGACCTTCGGGTCCGGCATCCCGTCGTAGGTGGTACGCAGCGGGCCGGTCATGCCGCGCGCGCCCGCCCCGGTGACCAGCAGCACGTCGGCGTGCCGCGGGCTGGCGGTGATGAACACGCCCAGCCGGTGCAGGTCGTAGACCGGGCCGAGCAGCGCCTGGATTTCCCACTCCTCGCTGCCATCGGACCCGGCGTCCACGTGCCGGACGTGCACGCTGCGGCGCAGCGCCCGGGTCCTGTTCGCCAGCTCGGCGCGGGCGGCCTGGATGGTCGCGTCAGTCTCCGGGAGCTCGGGGATGACGAGCTGCTCGCGAGTGAGCGCGGCCGGGCCGGTGGCGCCCCCAGACCAGGCGAAGACGCCGGGGCGCTCGGCCACGCAGCGGCCGCACAGGATGCAGCGGCCCTGGTCGACCCGCACGGTGCCGTCGGTGACCGTGATGGCGCCGGTCGGGCAGAGGTCCGTGATGCCGGTGAGGCGTTCACCTTGCTCGAGGGGGCGGGCGGGTTGCTCGAGGGGGCGGGCGGGCCCGCGCCAGGCGTCGGCGTAGGGGTCCGGCCTGGCCGGCCAGCGGGTGGTGACTACCCCGTCGCGCAGGCCCCTCAGTACCCAGATGCTCACAGGGCCACCCCCGCGACGGACAGGCCGAAGCTGGCCTCGATGAACGGGAAGTCGGTGAGGATGTCGCCGGCGAACACCTCGTGCATCAGCACCAGGTTGTGAAACGACGCCGACCGGGGATAGCAGCGGACGATCCGGCCTTCGGCCACGCTGACGTCGTAGAGCACCTCGCCCTGCGGCGCCTCGGCCCAGCCAAGCGCCCGTCCGCCGGCGGGCTCGCAGCTGGCGCGGAGCTCATCACCGGCCCGTTCCGTCAATTCGGCGGCGGCCAGCCGGAGCAGGCCGAACGAGGAGTCCACCTCCTCCCACCTGACCCGGAGCCTGGCCATCGCGTCACCGGCCGTGTGCGCTCGCGCGGGCGGCACGGGCAGCGTGCGGTAGCCATCATAGGGGCGGGCCAGCCGGTGGTCGTCGGCGAAGCCAGCCGCCTTGCCGATCGGGCCGAGGGCCCCGTGGGTGCGGGCCCGCACCGGGGTCAGCGGCCCGGTGCCGCGCAGCCGGTCCAGGAACGACGAAGTGGCCATCAGCGCGGCGGCCTCGCTCGCGACCTGACTGGCCAGCTGGCCGATCTCCGCCGCCAGCTCGGCCGGGGCCAGCCGGGGCAGCGCGCTGACCCCGCCCGGCACGACCACGCCGCGGCCGAACCGGCTGCCGCACATCCGGCTGACCAGCCGCATCACCCGCTCCTTGTGCAGGGCCAGCCGGGCCGTGGCCACGGCGAGCCCGGCCGCGTCGGCCAGCCGCATCGCTACGTCGAGGTGGTTGGCGATCCGCTCAAGCTCCGCGTGCAGCACCCGGACCAGGCCCGCGACCGGCGGCGGTTCGCAGCCTGCTATCCGCTCGACCGCGTGGCAGAAGGCCAGCGCGTGGGCGACCGATGCGATGCCCTCGGTACGTTCGGCCAGCAGGACGCCGTCGGGCATGGTCATGCCGGTGAACCGCTGCCGCACGCCGCGGTGCTTGTAGAACACCCGCATGTTCAGGTGCGGGATGGCCTCGCCCGGCGTCTCGACCAGGTACTCGATGGACTCCATCACGCCCGAGCGGACCGGGCCGTGCGGGATCGTGAACATCCCGTAGCCTTCCACGTGCCTGGGCAGCGGGTCGCCCGGGCGGATCAGCGGCGCGAGCCGGGGATGGCCCTCGGGCACCAGGCCGAACTGGTCGTGGATCACCCGCTCGTACCAGAACGCGGCGCCCACGCGGGGGGTAAGCGCGGGGTAGCGTGTCGCGCCGGGCGGCAGCGTCACCGCCAGCGTGTCGACGTCCCCACCCGCCTCCCCTTCCCCCTTCACTGCGAGGTACGCGGACAGCGTGACCAGGTTGTGGTCGGCGGCCCGGGCGGCGGACAGCCCGGCGAACCGGTCGCCCGCCGCCACCCTGGACTCCAGCTCCTTCCACAGCGCCAGGACGTCCGGCTGGGTCATCGTCATCGCGCCGCCCCCAGCTGCGTCACGGCGCGGGAGATCAGGCCGGTGAGCTCGCCGGGCGGGTGCACGCCCAGGACGAACAGGACGACGATCCCGGCCACCGCCGGGACCACCATCCAGGCACTGGGCTCGCCGCGGCTGATGGCGGCCGCGGCGGACAGCGACCGCGGGGCCGGCGTGAACAGGATCCGGGTGCACCCGGTGGTCAGGCCGAAGAAGACCACCGTGACCAGGATGACCAGCACCGCCGCCGCCGCATAGTGGCCGCCGGACAGGCCGCCGGACACGATCTGGAACTCACTGCGGAAGATGCCAGAAGGCGGCAGCGCGGACAGCGCGAAGATGGCCAGCAGGAACAGCGGGCCGCTCCACGGCAGCAGGTCGAGCGCGCCGCGCAGGGAGGAGATCTGCTTGGTGCGGTACTTGACCAAGAACACGCCCGCGCCCATGAACGCGTTCCCCTTGGCGGCGGCGTGCGCCAGCACGTGCAGCAGGACGCCGGCCAGCGCCACCGGCGCGCCGAAGCTCACCCCGATGGCCAGGATGCCCATGTGCTCGATGCTTGAGTAGGCGAGCAGCCGCTTGATGTCACTCTGGCCGAACACGTACAGCGAGGCCAGCAGCAGCGAGGCTACCCCGAACGCCAGCAGCGCGTCGCGCGGGAACCCGCTGCCGAGCGCCGCCGCGGTGAACTCGTAGTAGCGCAGGATCGCGTAGAAGCTGGTCGCGAGCAGCGCCCCGGACAGCAGCGCGGACACCGGGGTGGGCGCCTCTGAGTGCGCGTCCGGCAGCCAGGTGTGCACCGGGAACAGGCCGACCTTGGTGCCGTAGCCGAGCAGGGCCAGCAGGAAGGCCAGCCGGACCGGGGTGGCCGGCAGCCGCGCGGCCACGTGGATCAGCGGGGCGATGGCCAGGTTGTAGTGCTCCCCCAGCACCTGGGCGCCGGCGAAATAGGCGAACACGGTGGCCAGCAGGGCCAGGCCGAGTCCCGCGCTGGCGATCAGCACGTACTTCCAGGCAGCTTCCGCCGCTCCGTCGCCCTCCTCGCCCGGCACAGCCTCGATCGCGACCAGCAGCGCGGAGACGATCGTGGTGATCTCGACCGCGATCCACAGCAGGGCCAGGCTGCTCATCAGCGGCGCGGCCAGCATCGCCCAGGCGAACAGGTTCAGCCCGGCGTAGAGCCGGCGGGCGTAGCGGGAGTCGTGGCCCTGGCGTTCGGCGTAACCCACCGTGTAGATGGCCACGACCGCGTACAGGAAGCCGGTGGCGAGCAGGAAGATCTCGCTGAGGGCGTCGACCCGCAGGTAGGACAGGTAGTTCAGGTCATGGTGGGCGACGGCCGGAAGCAAGGCCAGGACCAGGCCGAAGGATGCGACGCCCGCGGTCACGGTGATGGCCGGGGCGAGACGCCTGGCCGCCGGGCCGGGCAGCACGGCGCAGGCCACCGCGGCCGCCAGCGGGATGATCAGCAGGGCGAGGATGACACCGAGCACCGGTTACCCCCTCAGCCTGGTCAGGTCGGAAGTGGACAGCGACTCGGACCGGCCGTGGTGGGTGCGGATCAGCATGCCGAACACGACCACCGCCACCAGCAGGTCGAACAGGAACGCGGTCTCCAGGATCAGCGGCAGCCCGGACGCCACCACCAGCGCCGCGAGCGAGATCGCGTTCTCCAGCGTGAAGAACCCGATGGCCTGGGACGCCACGTCCCGGCGCACGATCATCAGCCCGAACGCGACGAGCACCATCGCGGCCGCCAGCGCCAGCGCCAGCGCCGGGGCGGCCGGTCCGTGGATCTTCAGCGCGCCGAAGCAGAAGAACCCGACGGCGGCCAGCACGATCCCGGCCAGCACCGCGGACGCGGGGCTAAGCGTCTGGCTGCCCGCCACGCCGGCCGCCTCCTCGCCCTCCTCTGGTCCGGTCCGGCCGAGTAGCCGGCGCATGACCAGCGGCACCACCACCACCTTCAGCGCCGCGGACAGCCCCGCCAGCGCGTACAGGTCGGGCAGGTTCCGGTCGGCGGCGATCACGATGGCCAGCACCGAGATCAGCGCGGACTGCGCCATGTACAGCCGGATCTGGTCCCGGGCCAGCGCCTGGCGCAGCAGGCCGAACTCGATCAGCAGCATCACCGCCGCGATCACGTTGGCGACGCCCTCGTAGACCCCGGGTGCCTGCGTCGGGTCCATCACCCGCCCCCTAGGTAAAGAGTAAATACGCCGAGCACGGCAATCAGGAACGCGGCCGAGACGAACTCGGTGATCTTGAACAGGCGCAGCTTGGCGAAGGAGTTGTCGATGACGGCGACCACGCAGCCGACCGCGCAGGCCTTGGCCAGCAGCGCCGCGATGGCCAGCACGACCGAGTCGAGGTGCTGGGAAGCGGCCAGGCCCCAGGGCGCCAGGAACACGTCCGCCAGGATCGTGAACAGGATCAGCTGCTTGAGCTCGCTTGCCCATTTCAGCAGGGCCAGATACGGGCCGGAGTGCTCGAAGGACCGGGCTTCCTCGATCATCCCGAACTCGTTGGTGCCGGTGTGCGTCTCGACCGGGATCCGGCCGGTCTCGTGCAGGATGACCATGAACAGCGCGGTCGCGGCGAGCAGGTGCGCCGGGCGGATGACCTGCCCGGCGCTGGACCGGACGGTCGCCGCGAGCGCGTACGGCAGGTCGGTGCCAGTGAGCAGCGCCACGGTGAAGACCACGAACAGCACCACGGGCTCGGTGATGGCCGAGAACGTCTTGGCCCGGCTCGAGCCCAGCTGGGCGTACGGGCTGCCGGTTTCCAGCGCGGCGGTGGCGATCACGAAGCTGGCCAGCGACAGCAGGAACCCGCCGCCCAGGATGTCGCCCATGTAACCGAGCGGCAGCCCGTAGGTCGTCAGCACCGGGATCAGCAGCGGGATGGTCAGGTAGGCGGTCACCGCGATCAGCGGTGCGGCCAGGAAGAACCAGCTCGCCCCCTCCGGGGCCAGCGCCTCCTTGCGGAACAGCTTGGCCAGGTCGTAGTACGGCTGGAGCACCCGCGGGCCGCGGCGGCCCTGCAGCCGCGCCTCGACCTTGGCGATCACGCCCGTTACGCCGGGCGCGCCGAGCGCGACGGTCAGGACCTGCAGGAGCTGGATAACGGGGATCGGGAGGGCCGCGCTCACCGCGCGGCCCCGGGATCATTGCCGGGCAGTCCCAGCAGATCGTCCATTGGCTCAGCCTCCTACCCTGATGTAACCGACCGGGGTAGAGGCCATCAGCGCGACGTCGCGCGGTTAAAGGCGAGCCTCATCGCCATCGAGACATTCTTGCCTAGGGTGCTCTCGGCCGCAAATCCGAGGCGGGCGTTATCCTGACGTAAGTGCGGCGGAGGGGCTCGCCGTCCTGGCGCCCGCAATTCGCGCGGGCGACGCGAACACGGCGATGCCGTCAACGGTCCCTACCAGGCGTGTAACTCGACGCGGGTAGGAGGATGGCGCCGATGCCGAACGGCGAGGACATTCTGGCTGACGGCTTGAACGAGCTGGCCGCGCTGGGAACGGCGCGGGACCGGGAGCAGCTCGCCGCGTTGCTGGACAGGCTGGAGGGGGCCAGGCTACGGGTCATGGTCGCCGGTGAGGCCAAGCGGGGCAAGAGTACGCTGATCAACGCGCTGCTGGGCCGGGACGTTCTGCCCTCGGGGGTTACCCCGCTGACCGCACTCGCGACCACCGTCCGGTATGGCAGCGACGTGCGGGCCGGGGTGCTCTTCCTCGACGGGCATGAGGAAAAGCACCCGCTGACCGCGCTGGCGGACTTTGTCACCGAGCCGGGGAATCCCCGTAATCGGCGCGGGGTAGCTGGCGTAACGGTGTACCTGGACGAACCGCTGCTCGCGGCCGGGGTGGAGCTGGTCGACACGCCGGGCACGGGCTCGGTGTTCGAGTGGGACACCCAGGCGGCCCACGAAGCGCTGCGGTCGACGGACGCGGCCGTGTTCGTGCTGACGGCCGACCCGCCGGTATCGGCAAGCGAGCGGGACCTGCTGGCCAGGGTAGCGGGGTTGTCGGTGATGACCTTCGCGGTGCTGAATAAGGCCGATCGCCTAGATGAGCCAGACGTGGCCGAGGCGCTGGAATTTACCCGTGGGGTCCTCAGCGAGTCCGGTCATGCCGGGAAGGTGTATCCGATGTCGGCACGCGCTGCCCTCGGCGGCTACGACGCCGGCTTCGCCGCGTTCGAAGCCGATTTCACGGCGTACGTGCTGACCCGGCGGAAGGCGGACCTGCGCACGTCGGCGGTCACGCAGGCTCGCCGGATCGCCAACTCCCTCCTGGATGAGGTGACGCTGACCCGCCGGGCGGCCGAGATGCGGGCCGACGATGCGGCCCAGCGCGTCGGGCAGTTCAGCGCCCGGCTTTCCGAGGTGGCCGTGCGCAGCCATGACGCCGTAGCTGTCGCCGAGGGCGAGTCGGGGCGGCTGCTGTTCGCGCTGAACGATGCTGCCGATGAAGATGCCCATCGGCTGGCCCGTGAGATTACCGGGCAGCTCGGCGCGCTGCTGGACGGCGAGCTGCGCACCGCGGCGCCGGCTGAGATCGAGCGGCGGGGGCGCGCGCAGCTGACAGCGCTTACCGAGGCTGCTGCGGAGGCCTGGCGTCAGCAACGGCAGGCCATCATCGAGCAAGGACTGGCCCAGGTCGATGCCCGGCTCACGGCCGGACTGGAAGCCGAGCTCAGCGTGCTACGCGGCGCCGCCGCCGAGTTGCTCGGCCTGGATCTGGCCATCCCCGAGCTGGGCGGCCGGCTGGCCGAAGACCAGCGATTCTTTTACGCCACGGTCGAGGACGTCGGCCAGACCGAGCTGCTGGCCGGCGCGGTCCGCCGCCAGCTTCCCGGCGAATTCGGCCGGCGGGCGGCACGCGAGCACCTGCGCCGTGAAGCCCCGAGGCTGGTGGAAAGCCAGGTCGGCCGGGCTCGGGGGGACCTGCAGTACCGCCTCGCCGAGGCGACGCGGGCGCTGGTCCGGGAAGTCGGGCAGCGCTACGCCGACGGGACCAGCCGGATACGGTCTGCATTGCAAGCCGCGGCCGAGCTGCGCGATGCGTCGGCGGCCGAGGCCGCCCGGAAAGAGCACGAGCTGGCCAGGCGAGAAGCGGCGTTGCGGCATGCCGTCGGCCTGCTGGACCGGGCCGCCGGGCCGAGGTAGACCTCCCCGGCCTGAGCGGGGTAAGCAGCCGGGAGATGCCCGAGCCAGCGTGGCGGCCGCCGGTGACCGCCTGACCTGGCTGATCGCCTTATTAATCTTGCGCGCCCCCCGGGGAGGAGTCGGCGCTTAGGACATTCCGTAGCGGAGGCCGGGTGCGGCGGCGGCGATTTCCAGCAGCCGGTTGTATTTCGCCACGCGAGGGACGGAGCGGTCCTGCACGAGGATACGGCCTCCTGCCGCGCCAGGCAGGGACCGTTGGCGATGACCGCATTTAACGGCGGGCCCCTCCGCCGTATCCAGCTTCAGCATAAGGACGGGCGGCATCTCAGTAAAGAGCACGCCGCATGCTGCCGTAGACCTGGCAGTTTGTGAATCCGGGTAGCCGGTGTTTCAATAAATACGGCGATGGGGCTCGCCTGCCGCGGGTTAGCCGCTGATGGCCTCTACCTCTCCACCGGGACCGGTGCGAACGGAGGCTGGGCATGCGCGGCGAGCCGTCGATGGAGGAGTGGGAGCAGACCCTCAGCGCGGATCTGCCGCATCACCTGATTCCAGCCCGGCAGCTCCGCTGGATGCGGCCGCCGCCTGACGTGAACTGGCTCCCGGACGGGGCGCAGGTTGCCCTGGCCGGCGGCATCGGCCGCCATGGGCTGGAAGAATTGCTGGTCGTTCCCCCGTCCGCGCGGACATACGGCTGGCAGCGGCAGCGCTGCATCTTCACTCCGACGTGCGTTCTGGGCGTGGGAGAGCGGGCCGCGGCCCTGTGGGTGAGAGCCCTGCCCGTGCCGGGCATCCGTGTCTTGGTGCCGGTCAGCGAGATCGCCGCGATCACCTGGCAGACCAACGGGCAGCGAGGACAGCTCCTCATCACAGGACGCACGGGCCGGCTGCCGGTCCGGTATGACGCGGCTAGTGACGTCTCGATGGGCGCCTGGATACGCCGCCTACGCCGGCATGCTGCAGGCGATCCGGCGCCGGTGCCGGCTGGTTACCCCTGTACCCGGGACGTGGCCCGCGGCTCGCGGCGTCCCGTCGAGCCGGCCGACTTGAAGCTCGATTCAGACGATGAAGTCGTGATGGCCGGCCGGCCCAGGCGTGCTGGGCGAGGGACGTGCTTGCTCGCCGTCACCTCACGTGAGCTGGTCATCCTGCGTTCCGTCCGGCCGGCGAACCCGCGCGGCCGACTCGCCGACACGCTGTATGTCCCGCGCCGCGCCATCACTGATGGCAGCATCCAGTCGGGGTCGCTCCTGCTGCGCAGCGCAGGGGTGGACCTCCGCATCGGGCTGAGTTCGAGGAAGGCCGCCGGGGCCGCCTCGGCGTGGCTGGAGCAGGTGCTCAACGATCATGACCGTACCGGCACCAGCCCCTGAAGACCCGGACCCGGCCGGGTCACCAGGGCAAGCGCATTACTTGATGTCTTCCGCTGGCTCGTCTGCCATCCGCCTGCGGACCAGCAAGATCAGCGGGATCGTGGCGAGCTCAGCGACCGTCGAGAACACGACAATGGCGGTGAGAGATACGTTGAACAGCGCGCCGATGACAATGCTGCCGCCTACCCACGCGGTGCCGTAAATGCCGGTGAACAGGCCGTACGCGGATGCGCGCCGGTCCCGGGCGACCATCGAGGCGACCGCGGCGGGAATAATCGACTCCTGCGCTCCGATCCCCGGGCCCCACAGCGACGCGCCCACCAGGGCGGGCCAGAATCCGCGGAGGAACACCAGCGGCGCGTAGGCCGCTGTGACGATGGTGAGCGGGATGAGAATGGCGATGCCGGCCCGGTGAAGATCCGCCCGAGCAGCAGGGACCCGGTGCCGCTGACGGCCATTGCCGCCGCGTAGAAGACGGGGATCAGCTATGTGGATACGGTACCGGCACGGGCGAAATGGTAGGAGATGAGCGGGAAGCGGTTGGCGGGCGTCCTGGCGGCGGACGAGCGGCGGCGTGCTCCGTACGCCGGATCGCGCCGCTCAGCGCGGATGCCAGCGCGAGGTGCAGGATGCGTGCGCTGGTCTCGGTCGGCAGCCTCCGGGTGTATGCCGGGCAGAAGCCGGCGGATTGCTCCAGCATGTCCAGCAGGGCCGGATCGCCGTGATTCTCCCAGGCTGTTCCAGCAGGCCGAGCACGTCCGGGAAGTCAGCGTCCCGCGCCACGGCTAGGCCGCTAACTGACCTGCGTGATCGCGTCATCGGTCCCTCGCGCCGCGCCCGGGAGCAATCAGCGCTCAGGGCATCCCGTAGCGAAGACCGGGGGTGCTGGCGGCGATTTCCAGCAAGCGGTTGTATTTCGCCACGCGTTCCCCGCGAGCAGGAGCGCCGGATTTCAGGTGGCCGCAGCCGGTACCTACGGCCAGGTCGGCGATGAAGGAGTCCTCGGTTTCCCCGGAACGGTGGGACACGAACTGCCGGTACCCCGCCTCGCGGCAGATGGCCATGGCCTGCAGGGTCTCGGTGACGGTGCCGATCTGGTTGAGCTTGATCAGGGCGGCGTTGCCGATGCCGTGGGCAATCCCTCGGCGGATGATGGCCGGGTTGGTGCAGAAGATGTCGTCACCGACCAGCTCGGTGGAACCACCAAGTCGCGCGGTGAGCGCGATCCAACCCTCATCGTCGTCCTCACCCAGCCCGTCCTCGATGAGGTGGACGGGGAAATCCCGGGTGATGGCCGCGAGGCGGTCGATCATCTGGCCGCTGTCCAGCAGCTCACCGGCCACCTGGTAGCGGCCGTCCGGCTGGCGGAATTCCGACGCCGCCGGGTCGAGGGCAATGGAAACGCCGCCGGCGCCCGCCTTGTAGCCGGCGTCTGAGATCGCCTGCACCAGCAGGCCCAGAACCTCTTCCGGCTCGTCGATCTCGGGGGCGAACCCGCCTTCGTCACCCAGGCCGGTGGACAGCTTGCGGCTGGACAGCTCACCACGCAGGGCGGCGTAGACCTCAGCGCCCGCGCGGACCGCTTCGGCCATTGAGGGAGCGCCGATGGGCGCGATCATGAACTCCTGGAAATCCAGCGAGTTGGCGGCATGCACGCCGCCGTTGAGCACGTTGAAATGCGGCGCCGGCATGGACGGCGTAACCTCCCGCGGCGTGAGCCATTGCCACAGTGGCATTCCGTCGGCAGCGGCCAGCCCCCGGGCCAGGGCCATCGAGACCCCTACCGTGGCGTTGGCGCCGAGCCTGCTCTTGTTCGCGGTGCCGTCGAGATCGATCATGGCCTGGTCGACGTCGGCCAGGGAGGTCCAGGAACGGCCGCAAAGCAGGTCCGCGAGCTCGGTGTTGACGGCCGCGGCGGCCCCGAGTACGCCCCGGCCCCGATAGCGGGCCGGGTCGCCGTCGCGGCGCTCGCTCGCTTCCCGCGACCCGGTTGACGCGCCGGAGGGAACCTGGGCGCTGGCGGTGCTGCCGTCAGCCAGCCGGACCGTAACCGCCAGCGTCGGCTGCCCGCGCGAGTCTAGGATCTCCAGCGCCGTCAGCTCCGTGACATCGAAAACCGCCACTATCCTCTCCAGTCTCCGGTGCACCCGGCGATCGTAGAGAGGCCATCAGCCACGTCGGCGGTTCAGGAGCTCGATCACTCCCGCCGGAGCCTCATCCGGCCAGGCTCCACTCTAGCCGGACAGGGCATCGTCGTTGCGGCGAGAACGCGGTAAAATGAAAGCGGTGGCCCAGCCACCCGGCGGTGGACCCCGCCGTGCCCGCGTCAGCCTGACGCAGCGCGGGCTTGCCGGATGGCCGATGGGTCCTGCTCTCTGACTCCGCTCTCGAGCGGGGGGAGGTAGGACTTTATGACCGCACCGGTGGTGTCACGACCTGCTCAGCGCACCAGCGGACCCGGCCGCCTCTCGTGGCTCCCGGCTGGCGGGCGAGGCAACGGGCTCGATGACGACGCTTGGGCCCCGGTCTTGCAAGTCAGCCAGCAGATCGTCCCCATCCTGCTTTCCGTCCTTGGCGCCGCGGGCGTTCCCGCGTACGCCGCTCCGGCTCGTCCGGTCATCGCGCGGCTCCGCGACACCGACCGGCGCCCGGAGAGCAGTCAGCTGTGGGTGGGCACGAGCGCTTACGGGGAGGCGGAAGCGGTCCTGATGGCTGTGATGCCCGGCCTCGCTCGGGAGGCGGCGCGGCGCGCCGACAGCGCATGGCGCTGACCGGCGCGCGGCGGATCAGCGGCGCGGCCCTCTGCTTCACCGCCGTGGCGGTCCTAGCGGCCCGGGCCGGGGCTGACGGGGGCCTAGCGCGGGCTGACCGGATGGCCTTCGAACGCGTCTGGGCGAGACGTAGTCAGCCCGGCATCGCGGTGGCCCGGGCGGTCAGCGCGGTCGCCGAGCCCGCCGTGGCTTACCCCGTACTCGCGGTGACGGGTGCCCTGGCCGCGCCGCGGACCGGCTGGCGGAAGGCCTGCCTGCCGTGCCTGGTGGTGGCCGGCGGCGCGGCCGCGAGGCGGATGGCTTCCCAGCTGATCGCCCGGCCGCGACCGGCCGCCGAGGCCTGGCTGATCGCCCCCGAGGGATTCAGCCTGCCGTCGAAGCACACCACCTTGGCCGCGCTGACGGCCGGGGCGTGCGTCCGGACCCTGACCAGCCGTACCTCAGCCGCGCGCTCCGCGCCGTTGCTGGCAGCGGCCGTCATCGGCGCGAGCCGCGTCTACCTCGGTGTGCACTGGCCGACCGACGTGATCGCAGGCTGGCTGTTCGCCGACGGGTGGCTGCGCCTCGTCGGCTCCCGAACGCTCGGCACGACCTGAGGTGAACGGTCCTGGCCCGCCCGGGCGGGACCGTGCGCGCACCCGACGCAACTCCGCGGCCAGACACTCGAAGGGAAACTTATGGACCAGCCCGCAGGCGCCGACGTACGCTGCTCAGCTGTCGTCTTCCGCGGCCAGGACGTTCTCCTGGTCCGCCGGGCCCGCGACGGCGGCGACGACTGGGTCCTGCCCGGTGGGACACCGCGTCCGAGCGAGAGCATGGCCGCCTGTGCCCGGCGGGAGACGCTCGAGGAAACCGGGATAGCAGCCGAACCAGCCCGGGTCGCGTTCGTCCTGGAAACCCAGGGACCGCGATCCGGTCTGCATACCGTGGACCTCGTCTTCCTGGCCACCTTGTCCGGGCCCGCACAGGAGCCCCAGTCCCGGGAACCGGACCTGAGCGCGAGGTTCATCCCGCTCGCCCAGCTGCACCAGCTCGACCTGCGTCCGCCGATCGCCGGGCACCTGCGCGGACTGCACGCGCGGGGCATCGCTCGTACCGCGGCCTACCTGGGCAATCTGTGGCGCCCGGGCCGCCGCGGGGAACTGCTGCCGACGCTGCTCGAGTTCGCCGACGAGCGGGCCACGGAGATCTCGTAAGCGCCTGCGGCACGGCGGTCCGGCTACGGGGCTTACATGCTGAAACGCGGGCGCGACCGCGATGGCCGCGCCCGCGTTTCAGCGGCCCGCTACCTGACCGGCGGCGGTCCCATCGGCAGGATCTTACGGCTGAAGGTAGCGGCGATGACGTCCCCCGCGGCGTGGTACCAGGCCAGCACCGCGAAGACGAGGACGACCCAGCCGCCGGCCTTGGTGACATCGCCCATCTTGGCGCCCGCGCCGATCGACAGCAGGACCAGCCCGACAAAGATCAGCCAGAGGATGACGGCCAGCACCAGGTCGGTGCGCAGCGAGGCGATGGCCAGGTAGAAGGTCACCACCGCGAATACCGCCAGGAAAAGGCAAAGCGACGAGCTGAGCTGAGCGGCAGGGACGCTCGTCGCGTACAGCGTCTCGAACGCGCCGAATATCACCCAGAACGGCCCGTACGTACCGAATACGGCCCCGCCGAACAGGTTGCCCCGCGAGATTTCCAGGATCGCCACGATGATCTGCACCAGGCCGCCGAAGAAGAACGCGGCGGGCAGCACGATGGGGACCCCGGCGCTGTTCAGCAGGCCGCTCTGGTACATGCCGAGCATGAACGACGTCGTGGCGAACGCAGTCACCGCCCACGCCGCCGGATCAGCCATCCCGGCCGGGGAGGCCGGCGTGACCTGCCGATCCTCGGCCGCCTTCTGTCCTATCGCATCCGATGCCGTCATTGTGCATCTCCCTTGTGTTGCGGCGGGCCGGCCGCGCCTGTTGCGCGGCCGGGGGCTTGCGATCCCCGTGGTGAGGCCGGCCAGCGGCCTGTCACTGCCGTCTCCGCCACCGGCGCAGAAACGGAGTCCGGCCGCCCGGGGGACGGACGGGGATGCCCTCGCGGCGCATGAAACCGCGGACGGTCATAGCGGGCTGGCCGGTGAGCAGCTCGATATGGTGCATCCCGGCCCCGCAGTGCCAGTACAGGTCCTTCACGAGCGGGGTACTCAGCGGAACCGGCTCGGGGAAACGTTCGCAGATCGAGGCGCCCGGCGGGACTCGTGGTATGTCGTGAGCGTTCAGGACCGAGGAGATCCGGTCGTCCTCGTACAGTGCGTTGACCAGCTCGATCTCCCCGGGCCCGGCCAGCGGAACGGCCCCGCCGGTACGGACGGACACACCGAGGGAATGCGCGCTGCGCAGGACGGTGCTGGGCGATACGCCGATCAGCTTGCCGACCTCCGCCGCCGTCATGCCGAGCTGCTCGTACAAGTCGCGAAGGGTCTGGACCGGAACCGTCCGGCGGTCCTCGCGGTTCCATTTGCCCCGGCTGCGTACCCGGATCCCGTACCGGCGCAGCCGGTCCCGGACGGTGCGTTCCGGCAGGCCGGTGACCGCGGCGATCTCCCGCGAGCTGAGCCCGGCGACCTCGTAGAGCTCGGTCATGAGCTGCGGGAGGCTGGGCGGGTCACTGGTGCGTCGCAGCGGCCGGGGCCGGCCGGCTCCCCGGGCCCGCAGCATCACCCCGGCCCGATGCAGCGTTCGCGTCACCCGCTGCCGGTCCAGGCCGGTGATGGCCGCGATCCGGTAGGTCGACAGCTCGCGGCATACGTAGAGATGGGCCAGCTGCTCAGGCCGCCACTGACCTGCGGCGGCCTCCCCGGCACCGCAGGCGCAGTAGCCGCATGGCGGCGCGATACCGGCCGGCATGCGCGCTGGAGGGACGGAGCGGTCCTGCACGAGGATACGGCCTCCTGCCGCGCCGGGCAGGGACCGTTGGCGATGACCGCGTTTAACGGCGGGCCCCTCCGCCGTATCCAGCTTCAGCATAAGGACGGGCGGCATCTCAGTAAAGAGCACGCCGCATGGCGGGCCCTGACGGCATACCGGTCTGGGCCCCGCCCGGCCTGCCGGGCCACGGGACGGCACCGGCGGAGTCCGTGCCCCCTGCATGATCACTGCCCCCGCTGGGAGGGGCCGGACGACTACCTGGCTGTCATGGACGAGACACTCGAGCAGACCGAGACAAGACGGGCGGCGTGGCCCTGCACCCGGCTGGCTGATCTGCTGTCCCCGGAGCTGAAGAGGATCGGGCCGTGACGGAGCAGACCCGGCAGCGGCGCGATGTATTCTGAGGGAGTAAACGCGATGAGGCTCGCGCTACGCCCGGAGGCCCGGTCCGGGTTGATGGCCTCTACCTGTTCTGGTGGCAGCGATGCTGCTTTGCAGGTGGAGGGAGCGGTCATGAGCCTCAGTGCGTGGGAACGGCAGACGCTGGACTCGATCGGGAGCGGCCTCGCCGACTCCGATCCTGAACTGGCCACGCTCTTGACTACATTCGCCCGGCTGGCATCCGGCGAGGAGATGCCGGCGGCCGAGGAGATCTCACAGGCGTCATGGTCGGGCCTGCGCCGGTCGCTTCGCAAACGCCGACGTTCGCGCTGGGGCGGGTTGCGGCGGTATCTCGCCCGGATGTGCCGGGGCCTCGACATGCGATGGCTGGTGCTGTCGCTGTGGCTGGCGGTAACCGCGTCCCTGATGTGCATTGCCCTGACCCTGGGCAACGGCAGCGGGGTCTCCTGCACGGTGTCGTGGGCCGCCGCATGCACGGCGCCGGCCGCACGCCCTGCGGCAGATAAGACGGCCACGAGCCACGAGCCGGCGCCCGGCGGCTGGACGATGACCAGCCCAGCGGGGGCCGCGGGCCAGCCGTAGATCACGCGCGGCCTTCAGGCCTGCGGACGCGGGCCCGGCTTCGCCACTTGCGGGCCGGGCGGCCGGCGGCGCTCAAGGGTGCGATAAAATCGCAGCTGGCGATGAAGCTCGCCTTTAACTGCCGATACGGCTGATGGCTTCTGCCGCACTATGTGCTGGTGGAGGCAGGTTTGAATTCCGTAGCGCCATTCGGCAGCATCCTGTTCGATCGCCCCGGGGACGGCGCCGAGCGCGACGACCCGGGGATGTTCCGCGACCTCAACCTCGATCAGGTCTTCGCGGCCGCGGTGTCCGGACGGGACGAGTATGACCTGATGCCGTTTTTCCGCACTCCCCTCCGCGACGCCAGAGCCGTGGCCTACCGACACGAGGCGCAGCGGGATCTCGAAGCTGAGCCGCTGGGGAAGGCCGTGGCCGAATTCGCGCTGCGGATGCGCGAAATGCGCCAGGACCTGGAAATGTCCGGCAAGCTCCGCGCCAGGTACCAGAAGGAACACTGGCTGCTGGAGGCGGCCCGCGTCTACGTCCAGGCGGTCGCCACCCTGGCCCGTGCGCTCGATACAAGCGAGCTCGCCTCGGCCGGGTTCACCAGGTTCCGGGCCTACCTCGCGGACTACGCCGGATCGGAGGCCTTCACCGGCCTGGAGGCCGACATCCAGGCGGTTACCGGCGCGCTCGAAGACGTGAGGTACTGCGTCAACATCAAGGGCAACCGGGTACGGGTAACGAAGTACGAGGACGAGCCGGACTACAGCGCCGAGGTACTGCGGACATTCGCGAAGTTCGCGGAGAACGCGCCGAAGGACTACCGGGTCAGGTTCCGGAACGTGGC
>Ga0302325_10003263_pt1 | contig 38415 bp, 40 predicted proteins | sample Palsa_T0_2_FD_201948 | JGI IMG/M metagenome (GOLD analysis project Ga0302325, IMG submission 201948) | Peat permafrost microbial communities from Stordalen Mire near Abisko, Sweden - Palsa_T0_2 | ecosystem: Environmental > Terrestrial > Soil > Palsa > Peat permafrost | place: Sweden: Abisko...
CGTCATCGGGCTGACCATGCAGCTCTGGAACCAGCGCCGCCTGGCCGAACACGAGGGCATGCCGGAGCAGGTAACCGGCCGCTGTTGCTCGCTCGACGATGTCTACGATGCCCGGCGAGTGGCCAAGCACATCGGTATACCCTATTACGTCGTCAATCATGAAGAACGTTTCGAGCGTGACGTGGTGCGCCCTTTCGTGGCCGAATATCTTTCGGGGCGAACGCCGATCCCCTGTAGTCTTTGCAACAATCACCTCAAGTTTGACCAGCTGCTCGTCGTCGCCCAACAGATCGGTGCCGATTGCGTTGCTACCGGCCACTACGCCCGCGTGGAGTATGACGATTCCAGCGGACGCTGGTTGCTTAAGCGTCCTGCCGACCGCAGTAAGGACCAAACCTATTTCCTCTTTGGACTTACGCAGGAACAGCTCAGCCGCACGCTGTTTCCTCTGGGCGGCATGACCAAGCCCGAGGTGCGTGAGCTGGCCCGCAAGCAGGGCCTAGCTCTGGCTGAGAAGCCTGATTCGCAGGAGATCTGCTTTGTCCCCGGCGGCGACTACAAGCGCTTCATCGACGCTTACCTGGCCGAGAATGGCGAAGCTCTCCCCGACACTGCCGGAGAACTGGTCACCGCGAACGGCGAAGTGATCGGCGAGCACAAGGGCATTCACAACTTCACCGTCGGCCAGCGCAAGGGGTTGGGTGTGGCGACCGGCTCGCCTCTCTACGTAATTCAAATTAACGGAGCCGACAAGCAGGTCGTGGTGGGCGGCGATGAGCATCTCTATTCGCGGACGTTGCGCGCCCGCCGCGCAAACCTGATATCCGTGAACGAGCTGCACGCGCCCATGCGCGTGTCCGTCAAGATTCGCCACCGCCATGAACCCGCTCCGGCTGTGCTCGAGAAGATTGCCGGTGACGAGATTCTCGTCACCTTCGATCAGCCGCAGCGCGCCATCACTCCCGGCCAGGCCGCCGTGTTCTACGAGGCCGACGGGGTCGTTGGCGGAGCCTGGATCATATAGCGAGAGACAGTTACACGCGAATGGGCCACAGCTCGGCTAAAGCGAGCGCCACCGCGATTCCCACCGAGACTTCCACAAAGCGATGCGAAGCCACGATCCACGCCGGACTTTGGTGCGCGATCAACAGGATGATGCTCAGAGTAATCGCCGCAAAGCGGTACGCGCCGCGAAATCGGAGAAGCGCGCAGAGCGCTCCGCAGAAAAAAACTGCCGCCGCGTATACCAGTGCGTTGGAGGGGAAAAACGTCATGACCAACGCGGCTAGCGCCGCGCCCAAGGCAGTCCCTGCAAAGCGCTGCCATGCCAGGGTTCTCGGATCAATGGTGGACTGAATAATCACGATGGCGGAGATCGGCGCCCAGTAAAACTCGGGAAGCTTCAAAGTGCGAGCCAGCAGCAGAGACACTACTGCCGCTACCGTGGTCCTCGCCGCATCCAGAACTGTGTCAACCGTCACCTTGTAGGGATTTGTCATGGTCCAAGCGCTCTCGCGGAACAAGTGTAGTGCGTTTTGACGTTCCCCCGCGCTGTGGCCTCAGGGCCTTTCAGGTCATCTCAGAAAGCCCCGGCTGGAGTCGCTTATGTGACGCAAGGTTTTCCCCCTCAGCCAATTCCGGTGCGAGAGCTATTTTGAGCGCTCGATCGCACCAGGGACGCAACGGAGCGTATCAGTTGCACCTTGCGGAGGCGAACGAGGCTATCGCACAGGATCCAGCTTTCGTGCATCGAGTTTCGTCAGCTGAATGTTAACGAGGAGGCCGGTTCTTTTCGCAGAGAGCGTCCAGGAAAGGCGTGCCGGACGCTTTCAAGTTCTGCTCCAACCGCGCGGTGCAGTCGCATTGGCCGCAGGCCCACGGCTCAGAACCATTCTTGTCGCGGCATTTGCGCCGGTCGTGTGCATCCTGCACGCGCGTGAGGTCAAAGTATTCTTCCCAGTAAGGCCGTTCTTCCTCGAGCGGGGTGGGGCAGTAGCAGACTTCCACCCAGCGTACGGTCTGGTCGGCGCAGAGCCGCGCTTGGTTCATGTTGCGCAGGTATTCACCTTCGGCAACCGAGCCCTGGCCGAGCGTCTCGTTCTCGACGGCTTGAAGCAGATCGGCTTCGTGGCCGGGCTTAATGCGAGCTCGAACCAGATAACGCATTGTTAGGGTCCACCAAAAGTATCGCCATTTGCCTCAGGGGCTAAAGCCCACATTCTTTTTCCGCGCCTGACGGCCCTTCCCGATGGTGTCTGAGTCAACCATGAGCCCAGCCTAGCCTTGTGTTCACTGCAGCCCCGCAACCTTGCCCCCTGCTCCTTGAGGTTCCAAGTCTTGCCCTCGCCATTCGGGTTGCGGCTGCTCGTGCCAGCCGCAGCCAAAGTGTTGGCGACTTCCTGCAGGGTGTCATGACCGAGGTCAGCTTCAGTCGACAGTAAATTGGAAGGAGGTGCGAAACATGAAAACCAGCCTACATCCCGCCGGAAACCTTGCTAGGCCAGTGGCGGCATGTCGCGGCCGTGGGGCGACCTCAAATGAACATCTCGTCCTGGGGCACAGGCCTTCGCGCCTCGCCGCGGCCCCCGTTTCTGCGTCCGCGCCCTCCCAGCAGGAATTCAATGCCGGCTGTAACGCCCTGAATCAGACCTGCGAATTGGCGTACCGGCGAGACCACCGTGTTGTGTACCATATCGGACGTCTCTTCCACCCGGTCGAGCGTGCGGCTGAGCAGTTCGTCACCGCGGATGATTTGCAGGCGCGCGCGATCGACTATGTCACTGACCGTGGCGTCCATACGTTCCACCTGCGAGCGCACGGAGTGCGTCGTCTCCATCAGGTTGTCGGCAATCACGGTAAGCTTGGGGCCGAGCTCGGTCAACATCGCTTGCGACGTCTCGAGCGCAGGCAGAGCCTTGCCCTTGAGCTCGAAGGCCAGCGCCTCCATGCGCGCGCTGCTTCTGCGCACGGCCACATACAATGCCGTGAGAATGCCCGCCTGCAGAACCACAGCCGCTGCCGTGACGGCGATGAACAGGATAATGAGGTTTTCCATAGAACGCTCTCCCGAGCCGGACCGCCGGCTCCAAGAGGATTACAGGTTCTTGGGTGCTCCGGTCTCCGTCGTCGCCTCCTGATAGGCCTGCCTGCCGGCCTCGTAAGCGGCACGGAACTGATCCTTCTGCTGATTCACCACTTCGCGGCCACGATCGACCCACTCCGAAGCCTGGTCGCGAGCCTCACGGGCACGGCTGCGCATGTAATCGCGTCCTTCTTCCGCGCGAGCGCGGAGAACGTCCCGCGTCTCGGTTCCCGCGCGTGGCGCGTACAAAAGTCCCGCCAACGCACCCAGACCCATCCCGGCCACGAACCACACGAAACTGTTGCTACTGTCGCGATCCGACATTGTAGATACCTCCCGGCTATAACTGCCGATAATCGGATGGTAGCACCCGCTTGAGGGAAATACAATTACGGCAAAACCCCTACGCAGGGGTCCGCGACACTGCAGCTTCGACCTTTAGAGATTAAGCTTATTTCTGCGTCGGAGGATTTGCCGGTGCTGGCGGCGCGGTCGGCGCTGGCGTTGCCGGCTGGGTCTTGGCGGGCGCCGACTTCACACCCTGCAAAACGGACTTTGGCCCGCCTTGCTTGATCGCGTTGATGGAGAGTGTTACCGACGTTAACATGAACAGAACCGCCGAAATCGTCGTCGCTCTGGAGAGCGTGGTGGCTGCGCCGCGGGGACCAAACGCGGCCTGACTGCCCTGTCCGCCGAAGGCCGCGGAAATGTCTCCAGCTTTGCCGCTTTGCAGCAGAACAACAATAATCAGAAACAGACAAACGATTACGTGGACGATGGTGACAAGGATGATCATGGAATTAAGAGGTCCTTAAAGTGTTCAGAATGAATGCAATGGTGCGGAAAGGGGGATTTGAACTAGGTCACGCGTTGATAACATGTAGCTTGTTCATTCTCCATTTGGGTCAAAGGCCAAATGCCCCACAATCCCGATTCCATTGTACGTTGATTCTAGGGCGAACGCTTGCGGAAGAGAAGGGAGCGCCGCTGTTTTCTCCGGCAGCCTTCCGCTCGCTCGCCGCTCTGGCGATTCGATACTCGCCGGATCTTCTCAACTCCTCAAGCATGACCAAGCCGCCTCTAGAGCCTCGAAGATGACGAGCCGTTCTGTTGACTCAATAACAGTTTGACATCCGTCCCTCCGTCGGTCAAGGCCCCCGCAGCGACTCCGGCGACTCATCGAGAATAGACCGGTGAGTGTGCGCTTCCTCGCAGTTCGGTTCAGGCAACCGCGAGCGAAACGCGGAGGAAATCCTCATGCGTTAGTCGCTATTTTGTTATAGTGCCTATCACATTCCCTGCTAAGGTGGCGATTCGCATCCTTGTCGGGCAATCGATGGGAGAACCGATGGCTCAAGTGATGGCGGCGCGGAGAGTGGCTGCCGAAGCAACTGAAAACATGGCGGTGGGACTTCGTGAGCGTAAGAAAGCCCGACTGCGTCAGCAAATCATCGATACGTCGATTAAGCTATTTCGCAAGCGCGGCTTTGAGAACACACGGATCGACGACATCATACAAGTTCTGGAGATTAGCCAGCCGACCTTCTTCCGGTACTTTTCGAGCAAGGATGCGGTTCTCCGGGAGGTCGGGGAACGCGGATTTGCCTGCATAAGGGACCGGCTGCGCTCGGAGTTATCTACCGATGCGAGCACCGCGGAACGCTTGCGCCGCCTGTATCTCAGCATGGCAAAGGAAGTGGAGGCGGACCGCCGCTTATGGCAAGCGGTTGTCCTTTCGGGCGCGATGGATCCAGTCCGTTGCGCGAATATGCGCGGACACGAGGAAGCCACGGTGGATTTGCTGCGAGAGATTCTGGCCCAGGGACAAAAGAGGGGTGAAATTACGCACGATTTTCCCGTTGTCCATTTGGCGGAATTCATGGAGGGCCTCTACAACACTGTCGTACGGCAGTGGGCGGTTGATTTGACCGGACCGCACAAGCTCACGGATCGAGTACTGAGTGCAGTAGAGTTTTTCCTGCGAGGGCTCCAGCCCTGAATTGTTCAAGCGGTCCAGCCGATTCTTTGTAGACGCGGTTCCCGAGGGCAAGAAGATGAAAGCTGCTGTGCTCCGCGACTTCAAAACTCCCCTTACGGTTCAAGATGTCTCTCTTCCCAAACCCACGGAGAGTGAAGTTTTGATCAAGGTTGAGGTTTGCGGTGTGTGCCACTCCGACTTGCACGTCGCCGATGGCGACTGGTCTCAGTTGGCTGGGATCATCAAAAAGCCGCTCATCCTCGGGCACGAAGTGGTCGGTACCATTGTTGAGGTCGGCTCGGCTGGGCAGGGTGTGAATATCGGCGACCGCGTCGGCGTACCGTGGATCCATTGGACCTGTGGCAAATGTGAGTTTTGCCGGGAAGGCAACGAGAACCTTTGCCCTCGGCAGCAGATTACCGGTGTGACGGTGGACGGCGGCTGCGCCGAGTTTCTGAAAGCACCCGCCACCCACGTCGCCAGGATTCCCGATAATCTTCGATCGGAGCAGGCCGCTCCCCTGCTATGTGCCGGGGTTACCGTCCATCGCGCCCTCAGGCAGTCGCGCATCACGACGGGGCAACGCTTAGCGGTGTTTGGGGTAGGTGGTCTGGGGCACCTGGCGGTCCAGATTGGCCGCGAGCTCGGAGCCGACGTCACTGCAATTGACCTCAGCGAGGAAAAGCTGGCTCTGGCCAAGTCTCTCGGAGCCTCCAGGACGCTGAATGCCGCATCTGACAAAGTGGTGCAGCAATTGCGGTCACGCGGCGGAGTTCACGTAGCCTTGGTGACATCCGCAGCCAAAGCGGCCTACGACATGGCGTTTTATTGTGTGCGTCCTACGGGAATCTTACTCGCCGTAGGCTTGCCCGCTGAGGACATTTGTTTCCCGCCCATCCTGATGGCGGCGGGCGAAATCCGGATTCAGGCTTCTGCCGTTGGTACGCGACAAGATCTCGAGGAGATTCTCGCCCTGGGTGCGGCCGGGCGGGTTCACTGCGAAGTGGCGACACAGCCGTTGTCGCAGGTGAACGAGATCCTCGAGAAACTGCGCCGGGGACAAGTTTCTGGCCGGCTTGTGTTAAGCATCAGCCCGTAAGGGCTGTTCAACATTCTTTCCTTTGCTCCTGATGGGTTAACCGCTCTCAGCCCGACTCTTCCGGGGAACGCCGGGGAACGCAATATGCGTTGACGTTAGTGGCTATATTGTGATATTGACTATCACTTTGCGTAAAGCTGACACCTCTGGCCAGGAGCTTTCCATATCGTGAATGCCAGGCAGTTGTTCGATCTTACCGGGCGCGTCGCCATCATCAGCGGTGGTTCCATCGGGCTGGGTCGCCAGATGGCCGAAGGATTGGCGGAGATGGGAGCGAATCTTGCGCTGTGTGCCCGCAAGAAGGAGCGCTGTCAGGAAGCGGCCGACCAGTTAGCCGGCCTGGGTATCAAGACCCTCGCCCTCGGCTGCGACGTGAAACACCCCGCGGCTATCCAGGAGGTGGTGGCATCGACTCTCGAGAATTTCGGCCGCATCGACATTCTGATTAATAATGCGGGGGTCTCATGGGGGGCTCGGGTCGAAGAGATGACGCTTGAGCAATGGAACAAGGTCATAGACACGAACCTCACCGGAACTTTCCTGTTCTCGCAGGCGGTGGGCAAAGCCATGATCCGGCAAGGCCACGGCAAGATCATCAACATGGCCTCGGTAGCGGGCTTGGGCGGATCTTCGTCGGATCTCGAAGCCATTGGCTACCACGCCAGCAAAGGCGGGGTCATTGCTTTCACCAAAGATCTGGCGTGCAAATGGGCGGCGCACAATATCCAAGTCAATGCCATCGCTCCCGGCTGGTTTCCCACGCACATGTCCAGTTGGATTCTTGAGCATCACAAGGAGTCCCTCCTGGCCAAGATTCCCCTTCACCGTTTTGGCGGCGACCATGACCTAAAAGGCGCCGCAATTTTTCTGGCTTCTGATGCCTCGGCCTACGTTACCGGCCATGTTCTTGTCGTGGACGGAGGCCAGACCGCCTGGTAGATCGTCGCCACCCATGAATCTTCCACTCACACCGGTTCGCTTCCTTCGTTATGCGGAACAGCAGTTTCCCAACAAGACGGCGGTGGTTTGCCAGGATCAGCGATTTAGCTATGCGCAGTTCGCCGATCGCGCGGCACGGCTGGCTGGCGCCTTGCGCGCGGCCGGAGTGAAGGCTGGGGATCGGGTCGCCTTTCTCAGCATGAATTGTCATCGCCTGCTGGAGGCATACTTTGGAGTCCTCGATGCCGGAGCGGTTCTGCTGCCGCTCAATTACCGCCTTTCGTCTTATGAACTTTCCTACATCCTGAACGATTCTGGCGCGACCCGGTTGTTTCTGGGACAGGACTTCATTGGTCTAGTGGATTCGTTTCGCCTGAAACTAACCAGCGTGCGCGCCTGCCACCTGCTCGATGCGATCCCACAAGCCGACTGGCTTGCTCCTGAGAACTACGAACAACTCCTGGCCGCCGCAACACCACACCGCGCGGAAATCACTTCCTTCGACGAGAATTCACTCTGCGAACTTTTCTATACGAGCGGGACAAGCGCCAATCCCAAAGGCGTCATGCTCACCCACCGGAACATCTATCTCCACGCTTTGCATCTAGCGGTATTCCACCACACCAAGATTGAGGACGTATTCCTGCATACGATCCCGTTGTTTCACGCCAACGGGTGGGGCGCGGCGCACACAGTCACACTGGTGGGAGCTACGCATGTCATGAGTCCACGATTCATCCCGCAAGAAGTTTTTCGCCTCGTAGAGCGAGAGCGAGTCGGTTCACTCAGCCTGGTGCCCATTATGGCGGCTGCGTTGGTGAATTGCTCGGAGCGTTCCAAGTATGACTTGAGCAGCCTGGAGTGGATCACGATCGGGGGCGCCGCATCTTTCCCGTCCCTGATGCGCGAGGTCGAGCAGAAGCTAGGCTGCAAGTGTTTCTCGGGATACGGTCTGACCGAGTGCTCACCCTCTCTCGCCACCGCGGAGCTCAAGCCCGATGTGGTATGCGAACCCGACCAGCGTCACCTGCTCCAGTCCATGACCGGTTACGCCTATCCTGGGGTGGAACTCCGGGTTGTGGATTTCGACGATAGGGACGTGCCTCATGACGGCGAGACCATGGGTGAAATCATTGCCCGCAGCGACAGTGTGATGGCGGGCTATTGGCGGCAGCCCGAGGCCACCGCGGAAGCCCTGCGTGGCGGTTGGTTTCACACCGGCGACATGGCAGTCATCATGGAGAACGGTTACATCCTGATCGTCGATCGCAAGAAAGATATCATCGTCAGCGGCGGCGAAAATATTTCATCGCTGGAAGTGGAGGGAACGCTGCTGGCGCATCCCGCCGTGTTCGAAGCTGCGGTGATCGCCGTCAGAGACGACAAGTGGGGGGAAGTCCCCAAAGGCGTGGTGATTCTAAAACCAGGATGCGCCGCGACGGAAGCGGAACTCATTGAGTTCTGCCGCTCTAATTTGGCGCACTATAAGTGTCCACGCTCGATCGAATTCTGCGAGACATTGTCCAAGACTGCAACTGGAAAAGTGTTGAAGAAAGAACTGCGGGCGACATATGGGGGAGGGCCAAGGACGCTTCGGCCGGAATTGTGACCGACGGCAGCATTGGTACGCGGGGTCATCCGGGAGCGGGGCGCCGTAAGGAGCTGGAATGGACCTGAATTTGACATCCGACGAAATGCAATTCCGCGACGAATTGCGCTCTTGGCTCACGGCCAATGTGCCCACCGACTGGGCGGAGAGGCGCGAGGAATCGCTCGAATCTCGCTTCGAATATCTGAGGACGTGGCAGCGCAAGTTATTTGCAGGTGGATGGGCGGGAGTTTCCTGGCCCAAACAGTATGGCGGCCGCGGTGCGAATCTGATGCAGCAGGTCATCTTCTGGCAGGAAATGGCCCTGGCCAGTGCTCCACCGATGGCCAACACGCTGGGGCTGGGTCTGATCGGTCCCACCATCATCGGGTTCGGAACCGAGGCGCAAAAGAGGCGCTACTTGGCGAAGATTTTGAGCGCCGAAGAAATCTGGTGCCAGGGATTTTCCGAACCCAACGCCGGGTCCGACCTCGCAGCGTTGCAGACCGAAGCCCGACACGATGGCAACTTCTACGTGGTCAACGGCCTGAAAACCTGGAACAGCTACGGTTGGGTTGCCGACTGGTGCGAGTTGGTGGTGCGAACCGATCCGAATGTTCCAAAGCACAAAGGACTCACGGTTCTTCTCGTGGACATGAAGTCCCCGGGAATAAGCGTTCGGCCGCTGCGCCAGATCACGGGAGAGAGTGAATTCGCCGAGGTCTCGTTCCGGGATGTGCGGGTGCCCGTGGAGAACGTTGTGGGGGCCGTGAATCAGGGCTGGGATGTCGCGATAGGGACGCTCATGCACGAGCGCGGCACATTCGGCGCCGGCCTGCAGATTACCTTTCGCCGGAACATCGAACGCTTGATCGAGCTTGCAGGGCAATTCCGGCGCAACCAAAAACCTGCTGCGCAAGATCCCTTGATCCGTCAGAAACTGGCGCAGTGCTATGCCGACGTTGAAGTCATGCGGTGGAACCAGATGCGTGCCTTCAGCCGCATCAGCGCAAGCGGAGTTCCGGGTCCGGAAGGTTCCATCCAGAAAATCTTCTGGAGCGAACTAAACCAGCGATTGCAGCAGGTGGCGCAGGAATTGCTCGGTCCCTACGGACAGCTTGCCGGTATCTCACCAAAGTCCGTTGACAAAGGCAGCTGGGCCTACGGATACCTGCGCTCGCGTGGCAATACCATCGAAGCCGGAACCTCGGAGATTCAACGCAACATCATCGGACACTTCGTCCTGGGTTTGCCCAGGAGCTACTGAGCAGGGATCATGCAATTCGGATTGAACGAGAGCCAGGAGATTCTCAAGGACAACGCGCGCCAGTTCTTTGCCGGGGAATGCCCCATGGCGCATGTGCGGCACTTGGCCGAAAGGAAACAGCCCTACGACGCTGCCCTTTGGTCGAAGATGGCCGCCCAGGGCTTCATGGGCATCATTTTTCCCGAGAAATACGAAGGACTCGGTCTCGGCAAGGTGGAACTCATTCTTCTGATGGAGGAGGCCGGTCGCGCCCTGCTTCCAGGTCCCTTCTGGTCGACCGTCGCACTTGCCGGCCCGGTAATCGACGCCGTCGCTAGCGATGCGCAGAAGACGAGATATCTCACCCCCATTTGTCGTGGCCAGGCACGCTCAACTCTCGCCCTGCTCGAAACCGGAGCCACCTGGGACTTGGCCGACGCGACGCTTGCTGACTCGAGTGGCAATCTGACCGGCGAAAAACTTTTCGTTCTCGACGCCGATGTGGCCGACTTTATTCTCGTGGCCGCGCAGACCGGTGTTTTTCTGGTCGAAGCGCAGGCGCCCGGCTTGTGCATCACGCCGATGCCGGCTCTGGATCTCACCCGGAACTTCTACGCAGTCCAGTTCAAGGACACTCCCGCAGAGAAGCTGGGGGAGGGAACTAATCTCGCCCGCGCCCTCAATATCGCCACTGCAGCCCTGGTTGCCGAAATGGTGGGCGGAATGCAGCGCGTGCTGGACCTGACCGTGGACTACGCGAAAATGCGGAAGCAGTTCGGAAAGCCGATCGGTACATTTCAGGCGGTTCAGCACCAGTGCGCGGATATGTACCTTGAAACCGAGAGCTCGCGTTCGGCCGCCTACTATGCGGCGTGGGCCTTGGAGCATGATGCTCCCGATGCAGCCACTGCCACCTCGATCGCCAAAATGTACGCCAGCGATGCCTGCCGCGCGGTGGGGAACCGCGGCATCCAGATCCACGGCGGTAACGGTTTTGCCTGGGAGAATGACTTACACCTTTACTACCGCCGGGCGAAAGCATCCGAGACCATGTTCGGCGATGCCACGTTTCACCGCGAACGCATCGCCCGCCTCGTGATCGACCCTGTTCCCGCCCCGTGCGGCGGCAATGATCGGAGTTCACGATGAGCAGTCTGGTACGGCTGAGCAAAGACAACGATATCGCGATCATCACCATCGATAATCCACCGGTGAATGCCCTCAGCCCCGGAGTGCCGGAAGGAATTGCCAACGCCATCGAAGAGGTCAACCACGATCCCTCGGTGAAGGCTGCGATCCTTGTCGGCGGCGGACGCACGTTTGTTGCAGGAGCTGACATCAAGGAATTCGGAAAGATGACCGCTGGCAAATCGCGCGGTGCTGGCCTTCTGCCGCTCCTCCTCCGTATCGAAAACTGCAGCAAGCCCGTGGTCATGGCGATTCATGGCGCGGCTTTTGGCGGAGGCTTGGAGCTGGCGATGGCCGGTCACTATCGCGTGGCTTCACGCGATGCGCAAGTCGGTCAGCCCGAGGTGAAGCTCGGTCTCATTCCCGGCGCGGCGGGAACGCAACGCCTTCCTCGGCTCGTCGGTGTCGCCAAGGCGCTTGAAATGTGTGCCGACGGCAAACCCGTTACCGCGGCGGAAGCTCTCCACCTCGGTATCATCGACCGCTTGATCGAAGGCGATTTGCTTTCCGGCGCGGTGGCCTTTGCCCGCGAAACCGCCGGAAAACCAATCCCAAGAACGCGCGAACGCGTCGAGAAGCTGGGTACTGCGGAGCTGAACGCGGGAATCATCGAGTCTGCCCGCGAGCGTGTGCGAAAGAAGCAGCGAGGTCTGAAAGCGCCACTAGCCGCCATTGATGCGGTGGAAGCAGCAACCAAACTTTCCTTCGAGGAAGGTTGCGAGGTAGAGCGGAGACTCTTCATGGAATGTCTCTTCTCCGATCAATCGAAAGCGCTCATCCACGTCTTCTTCGGGGAGCGCGAGGTGGCAAAGATTCCCGACGTGCCGAAAGACACGGTCGTCAAGCCAATCCAAAGGGTAGCCATCATTGGTTCTGGGACCATGGGTGGAGGGATCGCCATGGTTTTTGCCAATGCCGGTATCCCCGTCCTGCTCAAGGGGGTCGATCAGCCTGCGCTCGACCAGGGCCTGGCCAAGATTCAAAAAAACTATGCCAGCTCGGTTCAGCGCGGACGCTTCACCCAGCAGTTCGTCGACGAACGGCTTGCCCTGATCACACCCAGTCTCAGCTATGACAACTTCGCCGACGCCGATATGGTGGTGGAGGCGGTCTTCGAGGGTATGGCGCTCAAGAAGCAGGTGTTTCAGGACCTGGATCGTGCCTGCAAGCCAGGCGCTATTTTGGCGAGCAACACCTCCACATTGAGCATCGACGACATTGCCAGCGTTACCTCACGGCCCGAATTCGTCGTGGGCACCCACTTCTTCAGCCCGGCCAACATCATGCGCTTGCTCGAAATTGTGCGGGGAAAAGAGACGAGTAAGGAGGTCGTTGCCACCTGCATGCAGCTCTCGAAAAAGCTCGGCAAGATAGGCGTGCTGGTCGGAAACTGCCGGGGCTTTGTCGGAAACCGCATGTTCGGACCCTATCGCCGGGAAGCTCAGTTCCTGGTCGAAGAAGGCGCGGGGGTGGACGCCGTTGATAACGCGCTAGTCGAGTTCGGCATGGCCATGGGGCCGCTCGCCACCGGCGATCTTGCCGGACTGGATGTGGGCTGGCGGATTCGCAAGGAATATCGCCACCTGGAAAAAGCCGGCGTTCGCCAGCCCATCGCTGAGGATCGTCTCTGCGAGATGGGTCGCTACGGCCAGAAGACTCTAGCCGGCTGGTACCGCTACGACGATCAGCGCCGCGCCGCACCCGACCCGGAGGTGGCTGCCCTGGTGCGGAACTGGACCGCCGAAGCTCGAATCCCCCAACGCAAGATTCCCGCTCCCGAAATAGTCGACCGCTGCCTCTATGCTCTGGTGAACGAAGGTGCCCGCGTTCTTGAGGAGGGTTACGCGCTGCGCGCCGTCGATATCGACGTCATCTACTTAAATGGCTATGGATTCCCCGCGTATCGTGGAGGCCCCATGTGGTATGCCGACACGATAGGCTTACGAAAAGTCTATGACCGTGTGTGCGAATTCCGCCGGCAACATGGAGAACTCTGGGAGCCCGCTGCTTTGTTGAAGCGCCTCGCCGAGGCCAACCAGACATTTGCCGAGTTCAATCAGGAGCAAGGCGTTAACGCTTAAGGAGAGTTTATGGGGGCGTCACTATGGGCATGGGCGGCCAAGGGGCAGCGGGTTTGTTGAGCGGACTGGCTAGGTTGGAATTATGAGCCGCATCATTCTAGTCCGTCATGCCCAGGCATCATTTCTGGAGCCGAACTACGACAAACTCTGCTCCACCGGCGAAGTGCAAGCCTGCCTGCTCGGAGAGTACTGGGCCCGCCACGGAGTGCGGTTCAGTCGCGCCTGGTCGGGCCCTCGTGTGCGACAGGTGCAAACCGCGCGCCTGGTCGAGGAAGCTTATCGGAGGCTAGGGCGGGATTTTCCTGCGCTGGCGGTGATGAACGAGTTCGACGAATATCCAGCGGAAGCGGTTCTGAAGCTGGGTCTGCCACAGACGCTCGAGAGATCTCAGGGAATCCGCCATCTTCACCACGCGTTCGAGCACGCCAAGGACACTGACGAGCGAAAAAGAAGCTTCCAACAAATGTTCGAAGCGGTTATCGGCATGTGGGTGAGGGGTGAGTTAGTGATCGACGATGTGGAATCCTGGCAAGACTTTTGTGCGCGCGTTGATCGGGGAATTGCGACCATGGTGAACGAGGCCACGTCCGCCGGCGATTGGGTAGTTTTTACTTCCGGAGGTCCGATTGGCGTTGCCATGCGGCGGGCCTTGCACTTGTCGCATGCGGACACTCTGCAATTGACCTGGATGTCGCGCAACGCCTCGTTCACCGAGTTTTTAAGTTCGGGGGACCGTTTCAGGCTCAGCACGTTCAACGCGCACCCTCATCTCGAAGACGAGTCCTTGCTCACGTATCGGTAGGAAGCTTCACAACTGCGGAAAGACAAAGACAGAACCGTTTGAAACTATGCTTGCCCATTGTGATCACGCGGTCGCCGTCAGAGCTGGGGAAGAACTTGATCTGGCTCGGCTGAGCGCTTACCTCGGTAGCCATTTCGCCGGTCCCGGCCCCGTTAGGGTCGAGCAATTCCCTTCAGGTCATTCGAATCTGACCTATCGCGTCACGTGGGGTGTTCGTGAATTGGTGCTGCGCCGGCCGCCTTTCGGCAGCCAGGTCAAGTCTGCTCATGACATGGGCCGCGAATATCGCGTGCTCTCCAAGTTGCACGAAACCTATAAGGTTGCGCCCAAGGTGATCCTCTATTGTGACGATCTTTCCGTGCTCGACGCCCCGTTCTACCTCATGGAACCGATTCGAGGCATCATCCTGCGCAGACAACTGCCGCCCGCCCTGCTGCTGCCGCCCGCCGTGGCACGCCAGCTCAGCGAAGCTTTCCTCGACAACCTTGTGTGTTTGCATGGCCTCGATTACGACAAGATCGGCCTCGGCGATTTGGGTAGGCCGCAGGGCTACCTAGAACGCCAGGTGAAGAGATGGATCGAGCGCTATCACAATTCAGCAACTCACGACCTGTCTGAAGTGGCTGGCATTTCCAACTGGCTCACCCATCACATTCCAGCATCGAGCCAAGCGACCCTCATTCACAACGACTACAAGTACGACAATGTCGTGCTCGACTCGAATGACATTACAAAAATAGTCGGAGTTTTGGACTGGGAGATGTGTACGCTCGGGGACCCACTGTCCGATCTTGGCACAGCCTTAGCCTATTGGACCGATCCCAGTGACCCAGACGAGCTGCAGGAAATCTGTTCTGCTCCTACTACGATCCCGGGCACATTGACGCGCGCCCAGTTGGCGCAACGCTATGCCCGGGCGACCGGACGGGGCATCCGCGACATGGTTTTCTATTTGACCTTTGCGCGTTTCAAGGTCGCGGTGATTGTCCAGCAGATCTATTACCGTTACGCGCGTGGCCGCACGCGCGACGAACGATTTGCCACTATGCCCGATCGGATCGCGATTCTGATGCGCGCCTCGCTACAGTGCGCAGAGAGCGGGACGATATGATTGGCTCCCATCGCGTCGCGCCCAGTCTCGCCTTTCCATGCAGATGCCACATCCCATCATGCACGGTAATACCGCACCAGCCATTCCGCTACACAACAGGGCTTATTGGTGCCTTGGCTCTCGATCGTCACCGAGAAAATGATATCCACGAACGCCGCAGATTCCTTCACCGAAAGCAGAGTCACACGGGCGCGAATCACCGAGCCCGCCTTCACCGCCGAGGGGAAGCGCACACCATTCAGTCCATAATTGATCCGTATCCCGACTCCCTCCCGGACCCGAATCGCCTGTCCGGAAAAATAGCTCACCAGGGAAAGCGTGAGGAATCCGTGAGCAATGGTGCCGCCGTGTGGCGACCCACGCGCCGCGCGCTCCGGGTCGACGTGAATCCATTGCCTGTCTTCCGTAGCATCCGCGAATTTCTGGATGCGGTCCTGGGTCAGAACCAGCCAATCCGTCGGGGGCAGTTCGCGGCCTTCGAATTCTTTCAACGAACTTAGATGGTTAATTTCGAAAGCGGGCATCGCAGTCATGACGACACTAACAGAAATTACCGGCAAGACAACCGGCAAGACAAAGCACCGTCTGACAAGCCGTTGAGCACCGGCTGTAATGGAGGAAAGGAAACCATCATGGCACTCGTCAATCACAGATTCACCCTTGCTACCCGCCCCGTGGGAATGCCGCAGCGCACGGACTGGGCCTACGAGCAAGAGACAGTTCGCGAGTTGCACGAAGGCGAACTGCTGATCCGGGTATTGCTTATATCGCTCGACCCGGCCATGCGTGGCTGGATGAAGCAGAGCCGATCCTACGTCCCGCCAGTTGGCATCGGCGAGGTGATGCGGGCGTTGGCGCTTGGCCAGGTAGTTGCCTCAAGGAACCCTGTTTTCGCTGTGGGCAAGTATGTCTCGGGAACTTTTGGACTACAGGAATATTTCATCTCCGAAGGGAAGGGCCTGATCGAGGTGGACCCGCGTGTGGCGCCGCTGCAAACTTTCCTCAGCGTGTTAGGCATGACGGGGATGACGGCATATTTCGGCTTGCTCGAAACAGGCCGGCCTCAACCGGGCGACACCGTAGTCGTCTCAGCGGCGGCTGGGGCCGTAGGCGCGGTCGTGGGACAGATTGCCAAAATCAAGGATTGCCGGGCGGTTGGCATTGCCGGCGGCGCCAGCAAGTGTCGCTATCTCGTCACCGACCTCGGATTTGACGCAGCCATTGATTACAAGTCTGAAAACGTCAGTGAGGCGCTGCGGAAGTCTTGCCCACAAGGGATCAACATCTATTTCGACAACGTCGGCGGTGACATCCTCGATGCTGCTCTGGCGAACCTGGCGCGTGGCGCTCGCATCGTTATCTGCGGCGCCATCTCGCAATATAACAATACTGGTCCCATGCAGGGCCCGCGAAATTATCTCTCCCTATTGGTGAATCGCGCGACCATGAAAGGCATGCTGGTCTTTGACTACGCCGACCGCTATGCCCAGGCTGGCCAGGAAATGGCAGGCTGGATGGCGGCGGGCAAGCTCAAGTCGCGCGAGGATATTGTCGAAGGACTCGAGACCTTTCCCGATACTTTTCTGAAACTGTTCAAAGGGGAGAACCTCGGAAAACTGATTCTCAAAGTAGCCGCAGATTGATCTCGCGTGCTCCCGGCGGCAGTCGATTTGCTTTGAGGAGGCGTGGAATGCCATTTGCCGACAACCAAGGAACAAGAATCTACTGGGATGAGCAGGGAACAGGCGCGCCGGTTTTGTTGATCATGGGCCTGGGCTACCCCTCCGCGATGTGGCATCGCACTCGGCCGGCGCTCTCAGCTTCCTACCGGACGATCGCACTCGACAATCGAGGCGCCGGACAGAGCGAAGTGCCTCCCGGCCCTTACTCGATCGCCCTTATGGCTTCGGACGCAGCCGCCGTGCTCGACGCCGCCGGCGCTCCCAAGGCCCATGTTTTTGGAGTATCGCTGGGCGGCATGATCGCCCAGGAATTCGCGTTGCAGTATTCCGGGCGGGTGCAGTCTCTCATTCTCGGTTGCACGGCCGCTGGCGGACCCAGCGCGAAACGCGCCGAGCCGGCCGCCCTCGCGATGCTGAAAGCCAGCAGCCAGATGAGCCGGGAGCAAGCGGCCGCGGCCGCAATCCCCTTTATCTACGACTCCGCCACGCCGCGGCACTTGATCGACGAAGATATCGCCAGGCGTCGCGCCTGGCCGCCCAATCCGGCAGGCTATCTCGCGCAACTGCAGGCCATCCTGGCGTGGGAATCGTTCAGCCGGTTGCCTCAGATCACGGCTCCAACCCTCGTTATTCACGGGCAGGAAGACCGGTTAGTTCCGCCGGGCAACGGGGAATTGATCGCGGCGCGCATTCCCGGTGCACAACTCGTCTTGCTCGAACGCGCCAGCCATCAATTCTCGACCGATCAGCCCGAGGCGGCGCGAAGAGCGATTTTCGAATTCCTGGCCGTGCAACCGGCCGGCGCAAACCCAGGCGCAAAGAGGCTCTAGGTCGATCCAACGCACATTCCGGCCCTGGTCTCGAGCCCATCCAACGATCGGCTGGGCCAATTCTTTCTGAGCATACATCGTCATCCATAAAATTCATTTGATGAATCTGAAAAACGCAGCTACGCTCGTGCCCGAATGCGGCGCGCTGATACGGCAACGGCGTGGGGAGTTGTGCGTTCGCATTCGGCACTCGCTCGCAACGATTCTGGCCTGGAATGCACAGCGGGTTGAAGCAAAGCGGTAGGATGCCGCAAGGCGACCGAGCCGTTTTGTGTGGTTCAGACAACGCCGGAGCCAGGGGGGGGAATATGAGTTCTGCACAGGGCAGTTGGGATGGTCGTGCGACTTCATGTGAGACTCAGTCCCAGATTGGGGTATCTGCCTATCCCATGATGAAGTCCATCGCATGCGTTCTCGCGTGCCTCTTATTCGCAACCTTCACGGCTCATGCCCAGGGCGTCGGCTCCTCGGGAGAGATCACCGGGACTGTAGCCGACTTAAACGGTGGTGTTTTGCCTAAAGCCACGGTCAATGTGATTGATGCCCAGACCGGTTTGAAGCGCTCGGCTACGATGAACAGTACGGGGCAGTTCCGAGTAACAGGGTTGTCGCCGGCCACCTACGAAGTCAGTGCGGAAATGGCGGGTTTTGCGACCCAGATACGAAAAGGAGTAACCGTCGCCATCGGGGAAACAGTCGTCTCCGATTTCAAATTGAAACCGTCGCGGGTGGCAACAGTGGTCGAGGTGACGGACCAGCCGTCAGTGGTGGAAACGGAACGTGGGAGCCAGGCGGACGAGATTTCACAACAGTACATCGCCGACCTGCCTATTGACCGGCGCGATTACCTCACGTTTACATTGCTGGCGCCTGGTGTCTCCGATTCCACCCGCCTGGCTGGGGACCAGGATTTCAGAGTCAAGCAAACACCGCAAAGCGGGCTGTCCTTCTATGGCAGCAATGGCCGGGGAAACAGCATAACGGTGGACGGTGGCGAAACCTCAGGCGATAGCGGTGGAGTGCGCCTGACAGTAAGCCAGGACGATGTGCAGGAATTCCAAATCAATCGCAGCAACTACGCGGCAGAGCTGGGGGCAGCCACCGGTGCGTCGATCAATATTGTGACCAAGTCGGGCACAAACAATGTGCATGGCGGCCTTTACGGTTTTTTCCGCAACGAAGCCATGGACGCCCAAAATCCGTTTACGTTCAGCCAGGCATTGCAGGCCGGTCAGACCTTCAATCCTGCCAACCCCGACTCTCTGGGGTCGCCGATTAAGGATACTTTGAGCCGCCAACAATTCGGCGGCACCCTGGGTTTCCCGATCCAGAAGGATAAGACGTTTCTGTTTGCTTCTTTCGAAGGCTTGCGGCAGGATGCGCAGAACGCAGTTCCCCTGTTGATTAACACCGACGTTTTTCGTCCGACGGCGGCGCAGGATACCATTATTGCCGGGCTGGAGGCGAACCCCTCACCGGCACCGGTGCCTTGCTTGCCGGGCTACCCCCTGCCTCCGAGTGAATGCGGTTTTGCTCTCCAGAGCATCTTGACGGTGAACCCAACTCCCGGTGGGTTTGTAACCCGGGGGCAGGCCGCGTTGAATAGCTTCCTGGTAAACCAGTTTGAAACCGAGGGCGGAGTCTTTCCTTACGACTCGCGGGAATACCTGGCGTCGGTCCGCTTGGATCACCGCTTTAGGGCGAACAACGAGATTTCTGTGACCTACCGCTATGGGCACGATCTCGAGGAGTCGCCGGATGTGCAGTCTCTGACAGCTTTTTCGGCGGGAAGTTCGATTCGCACTTATGACAATAATCTGCAAGCCGCCTGGTACCGCCAATTCAGTCCAACAACGCAGAACGAGGCCCGGTTGCAGTTTGATTATGAGAGCTTTAACGTGATTCCTAATGAGCCAGGAGAGGTAGGGCTGCAGATTCCAAGCTTCATCAATAATCTGGGAACGAACATTTTCATACCCAACATCACCATCCTGCGCCGCTACGAATTTGCGGACAATTTCACCCTGATCCACGGTCATCACACTTTTAAGTTCGGCGCTTCCGAGGTGCTGCGTGGCAATCACACCGAATCGCACACCTTTATGCCAGGTCGCTTTGTGTTTGGTTCGCTCCCCGGGTTTTTGATCAGCCCGCAGCTGGCAACCACCACGATCAACTCGTTGCAATCGGCATCGTTCGGGCTGCCTCAGGTTTACCAGCAGGGTTTCGGAAATCCGACCTACCCCTACTATTCCCGGCCGCTGACAGGGCTCTATGCGCAGGACTCCTGGAAGATAGCACCAAACTTTACTCTGGACTATGGTCTCCGCTACGAACTGGACTCGCAATTCGCCCCGTTGACAACCTATAAAAAGGATTTTGCCCCCCGGGTTTCCTTCGCCTGGGATCCTTTCGAGGATCATAAGACTGTAATCCGGGGCGGGTACGGAATCTTCTTCGGACCCGTGGACTCCCAGATCCCCGACGTCGACTTGAGCCTGGGGGTTGTAAACGCCAATAAGTCTGCGGTCGAGAACGAGCCCGGAGCCGGCCAGGTCGCAAACCTGACCGCGATCTGCGGATTTAACCAAGGCCCGGTAACGCTAATCCCCGGCACCGGCTCCAGCCCTTGCAACCGCGAAATTTCTATTTATGTAGATCCACTCGGTGGGATTCCGAAGTTAGGTTTAGCAGGTGCAAACACTGTTTTCACGACACTGTTTGGGCAGGGATTGATTCAGTGCACCACCCCGACCCCGGGGAATGCAGCCTGCATCACACCGGCGGCCGTAGCCCCGTTGGGCATCGAAGTTTCCAATAGCGGTCCCGTCGGTCCCTTGCAGGTGGTTTTCGTGAACCAGCCGGGCTACCGCCCTCCAATCGCGCAGCAGGCTTCGTTTGGAATCGAGCGTGAGATCGGACCTGGATTGTCGATTGCTCTCAGCGGTATCTATTCTCATACGCAGAGACTCCCGGTCGCAATCGATACCAATCTGCTGCCGGCGCCGTTCACTACGCTCACTCTGGCCAACGGCCAGACGGTTTCCTATCGCAACTGGAATACGACGGCCGCTGGAGCCGACCCGCTGGGCGGCACTGAGCCTGGCGGCCTGCCCTGTGATAACCCAACCATTTCGGCCACCGAATGCTTTGTGAATCCATTGGTTGTGCAGAACAACCAATATAGCTCCGAGGCCTACGCTCTTTACGAGGGCGGCATCGTAGAGGTCAAGAAGCGCTTCCGCGAACACTTCACCTTGTTCGGGAATTACACCTACAGTCAAGGCTTTGACACCTCCACGGATTTCAACTCCGACTACGGGCCGCAGGATCCGACGAACCTTAACTTAGATCGTGCTCTTTCCGAGTTTGATGAGCGGCACAAAGTGGTGATCGCGGGAGTATTCGACAGCCCCTCAAAACAGAGTGTCTTGTCGGGTTTCCAGCTAGCCCCGATTTTCTCCTACCACAGCGGACATCCTTTCAATCTGCTGGCCGGAGGAGAGGTCAACGGCGACAATCACACCACCAATGAACGTCCCATCGGAGCCCCGCGCGACACGGGTCTGGGCCCTAATTACGTCGACTTCGACATGCGCTTGAGCTGGCGGCACAAACTAGGCGAGAAGGCTAACCTGCAGTTCACGGCGGAAGGATTCAACCTCGCAAACCGGACGAATTTTGCCAGCGTAAACAACGAAGTAAGCCCTCTTTTCGGTCTTACTCCAGGGTTCACGACGTTCAACGTGCAGGGGATTCGACCGTTCAATGCGGGTGGAGGGGCGGCTACGCCCAGCACGCCGCTGGCCTTCACTTCCGCGTTTCCGAAACGCCAGATCCAACTCGGCCTGCGCCTCTCGTTCTGAAGCGGGCGATCACGGGTCGGAGATCACGCGCCCGTTTCCGGTCCCCATCCCGGATGGCCGCGGAAGTTGGGAGGGGCGAGCGCCGGAGATGGTACAGTGCTTGTCCTTGGAATCCATACTGCCACAAGTCCAGGTGAATGCCCATGCTGACCGAAGAAACGAGCTACGAAGTCGCGGATCGAGTCGCCACTATCACGTTGAACCGTCCAGACAAGCTCAACGCCTGGACCGCCACCATGGAAAAGGAAGTGCGCACCAGCCTCGAAGAGGCCGAGCGCGATGACCACGTCGGCATCATCGTGCTGACCGGCGCGGGACGCGGGTTTTGCGCTGGCGCCGATATGTCGCTGTTGAGCTCCGTCGCCGCCCAGGGCTTGCCGGGCGGGGAGCGCGACGCCCTCGCGCAATTGGGCGGCACCTCCCTCAAACGCCAGGGGGTTCCGCCCGATTTCCAGAAAAAATATTCTTATTTCCTCGGAATCGAGAAGCCGATTCTGGCCGCCATCAACGGCCCGGCAGTCGGCCTTGGTCTGGTGATAGCGCTCTATTGCGATGTGCGCCTGGCTTCCGACGCCGCCCGCTTCTCGACCACGTTCGCGCAGCGCGGGCTGATTGCCGAGTACGGTATGGCCTGGATGCTGCCGCGTATCGTCGGGCTTCCCAACGCTCTTGACCTGCTATTTTCCGCCCGCCAGATCAACGCCGCTGAAGCCTTGCGCCTGGGGCTGGTGAATCAGGTCTTCGCTCAGGAAAACTTTCTCGACAAGGCCAACCAATATGCTGTCGATCTCGCTTCGCGGGTCAGTCCGCGCTCCTTGCGAGTGATCAAGCGCCAGGTGTATGGGGCCATGTTTCAGAGCCTAGCCGAGTCTTTCGATCTTGCCGTGGAGGAAATGGTGGCAAGTTTGCGCAGCGAAGATTTCAAAGAAGGCGTGGCCCACTTCCTGGAGAAACGCGCGCCAGTCTTTAAGGGAAAGTGAACCGCAAAGCAAGTGGGCCTGCGAGTTGCATCTCTAAACGTGAAGAGTGCGAAGTAGGAGCCCCGCCCTTGTGCTGCCGACCCAAGGCCTCAGGATTGGGATCGGCGGTTACTCCAAACTCGCCCTTCGCTTCCCCACCCGGCTTCAAGCGGCCTCGGAATTCCTCGGTTTGTATTTGTTCAACTCCAGCTTGGCGATCAGCGCGCGATGCACTTCGTCGGGGCCATCGGCGATGCGCAAGGTTCGTATCGAAGCGAATATCTCGGCCAGGGGGAAATCCTCCGACACGCCCGCCGCTCCGTGCATTTGGATCGCCTGATCAATAATCGCCAGCGCAATATTGGGTACGACCACCTTGATTTGCGAGATTTCGCTTTTCGCTCCCTTGGCGCCCAGTTGGTCGATCATCCAGGCTGCTTTGAGAGTGAGCAGGCGCGCCTGCTCGATCAGGATGCGCGCGTTGGCGATCACGTCCACATTTCCTCCCAACTCCGCCAACGGGCGGCCGAAGGCTACTCGCGCCAACGATCGCTGGCAAAGGAGTTCCAGAGCACGTTCCGCTGCCCCCAGGGTTCGCATGCAGTGATGAATGCGCCCCGGCCCGAGGCGGCCCTGCGCAATCTCAAATCCACGTCCGGGCCCGGCGATGATGTTCTTCACCGGCACGCGCACATTCCGGAAGCTCACCTCTCCGTGGCCAAAGGGAGCTTCGTAAGCGCCAAAAACCGGTACCATGCGCACGATCTCAACTCCTGGCGTAGGCAGCGGCACCAGAACCATCGAGTGCTGTTGATATTTATCCGCTCCGCCGTTCGTCAGCCCCATGAAGATCAGCAAGCGGCAGTGAGGATGCCCCACCCCCGAACTCCACCACTTGCGTCCGTTCAATACCACCTGATCGCCCTCAATGACGGCTGTGGCCTGCATGTTGGTTGCGTCCGAAGATGCTATGCCCGGCTCGGTCATACAGAAAGCAGACCGAATTTCGCCGGCTAGAAGAGCTTTTAGCCAAAGTTGTTTCTGTTCCTCGGAGCCGTATCGAACCAGAACCTCCATATTCCCGGTGTCGGGAGGGTTGCAGTTGAAAACCTCGGGCGCAATGGAACACCGCCCCATCATCTCGGCCAATGGGGCATATTCCACATTGGTCAGTCCCGCGCCGTACTGCTTTTCGGACAGAAACAGATTCCACAGACCCGCGGCCCTGGCCTTGGCTTTGAGTTCTTCCATGATCGACGGCTGCTTCCAGGTGCGCCAGTCCGCCACGTTCTGGACTTCACTCGAGTATTTGGCCTCTCCCGGCAACACATATTCCTGCATGAAAGCCGCAAGCCTCTGGAGATAGTCTCGGGCGCGGGATGGGATTGCAAAATCCATAGTGGAAGTTCTGTCCCCAACAAGCTACACAGCCTAGCGATTCCTGCAAAATTCATCAAATGAATCTTACGAATCCAGTAATATACGTTTCGTGCATTTGAGCCAGGTCGATCTCAACCTCTTCGTCGTACTGGAAGCCATTTATCGCGAGGGTAACATCACCCGCGCCGGCCATCAGTTGAACCTCACCCAGCCCGCTATCAGCCATGCCCTAAAGCGCTTGCGCGATCTCTTGAAGGATCCCCTGTTCGTACGCCGGGGCGCGCATATGATTCCCACTCCCTTCACCCGCAACATGATCGACCAGGTGCGGAAGGCGCTCCAGATCCTGGAGGTAAACCTCCGCGAAAGTCACAAGTTTGATCCCGCCCATACTCGCCGCAATTTCCACATCTCGCTGTGGGAATACATTGAGTCCTTGGCCCTCCCCACCTTGCTGCAGCGTCTAGAACGCGAGGCGCCAGAGATGTCGATTACCACCGCACGCGTCAAGCGCAGAGACCTGGAAGGGGAACTCGCAAGCGGTTCCCTCGATCTCGCCATCGACGTCCCGATGACGACCAGTGAACCCATTCATCAGAAACGGCTGCTCGTGGAGCCGTTCGTGGTGATGGCTCGTACTGGGCATCCCGGAATCTCGGGGACCCTCGATCTCGATACCTACATCGCTCAGTCCCACGTGCTAGTTTCCTCGCGACGGTACGGCCCCAGTCTGATCGACGTAGAACTGAGTCGGCTCAGCTTCCGCAGGAAGATTGTTCTGCGCTGCCAGCACAATTTTGCTGCTTGCCGCGTGGTCAGCGATACCAATCTTCTGCTGACCCTATCCCTGGGGCACGCGCAGATCCTGAACGCAGGACTGGGCAACCGTGTCTATCCGTTTCCCTTGAAAACGGCTCAACTCGAGGCACAGATGTACTGGCATGAGAGCGTGGAGAATGACTCCGCCAATCGCTGGCTGCGCCAGCAGATCGAAAGCGTGCTCAGTCCGCAAACCCCCGCTGCGACCAACTCTCCCAAATCTGCTTCGGGGACCCACCATCGCGGACCCCGCGACAATAGAGGATCGAGTGGACGAAACCAACGGCGCGGATTGCGTCTACGCTTCGCCGAAGGTGTTCGTCCACTCTTTTGAATCGTCTTCGGCGGATCGCAGCGAGAAGAGAGATTTAAAGTGTCGGAAGGTACAACGATGAGACTACGGTGCCGGCAAGGAGCGTAAAACGGATGCCCAGACGGCATTCAACGAGTAGCTGATATAAGAAGTGGGCAGAGCGCTTCTGGAACGCTTCTAAGTGCCTGAAAAATTTGCTGCGTAAAGGGCCTTCAAATCCCCCCTTCCAACGTATCCTCAACGACTTGCAGGGAACTTGACGCTCTGCTTAGACAGCATAAGGATGCTGAATGGACTGTGAACGGACGGTGAACGGACGGTGGATTCCGCCGCAGCACGGCTTGTGCTTCTTACCGGAGCCGGACGGGTACGGCTCGTTCCGCCCGGTCTTGGGATTGGCGGAATCAGGCACCCCCTTCTTATCGTCGTCGTGCTTCCCACCACCGATCCAGCGACCAGCGATTCCTCTCGCAGTACGTTAGCAAGATAAAGTACAGCAGCACGTAGATGAGTTGCGCTCCGGCGACATCCCAATTTTGAGCCAAGCAAGTCCCGATCTGTAAGGCGAGCATCAGCAGACTGCCTGCGATCAGGGCGACCGATGTGCACAGCCCAAGGATCATCAACAGACCCACAGTTCCCTCGCACCATGGCAAGACGACGCCGACCCAGTGTACTAAGAATCCCGGCAAGGGGGCGTTGTGCATCTGCTTGTCCACGTATGCGGCAAAGGCAGCCTGGTCACCGATCAGCCGGGAAAACCCGTGGAGGAAAATGTTCGCGCCCAGAGTGAGGCGTAGAAGCAAGTAGGCGATTTCACCCTTGGTCATGTACTGGCTCCTCTTATTTCCAAGCGACTGCTCGAATTCCCTCGAGTCGCTCGACGTTCATCGCCCTGCAACCCCTGAGGAAGTCTCCAAGTCGGTCAAGCTCGGCGTCGGTCAACGGTTCGGGTTGGGCTAAGGTCTTCACGGGCACACTGGCGGGATGACAACACCTGCGGGATGACGTTGGACTTTCTACGACCGCATGCACAGACCCAATACAGACGAAATCACGCAGTCACTTAGCCCATGCCAGACCATCTGCCCCGCGCCGGGCGTCGATCAGCTTCACACTCCAGTTGTTGACCTGAATTGCCGCCACTGGATGGCTCTGGTCGCAGGAAACAGAAGCGGATTGCCCGGCCGGTCAAATCACCACCTGTTGAGGTCGATCACCGCCAGTTTTGCTCAGTCCGTGCCGGGCATGCCGACCCCAGAGTTGCCATGGATCGGCACGAACACCCTTGCCATCGCCACGGTACGGCCCCCTGAAATCGTGGTCGAATTTCAGTCTGCCATTAGGTCTTTTGCCATGAGAACTTCGTCTTAGAAGCGACCATCCTGCTTAAGCGCCTTCTTTTCGAGTCCGTATTCCACGAAACCTAGACGCTCATACAGCCGCCGCGCTGGTTCGTTCTCGCTGACAACTGCTAGTTGGATCAGTTCGACCCGCTCGCGCGCAAATTCGATTATGGTCTCGACCAATCGCCTCCCAACTCCGGCCTTCCTTGCGTTAGGACGAACGTATATGCCCACGAGCAGCCCCTTATGAGCCTCCTTTTGTCCCTCTCGGATCAACAACCCAGCGATACCGACGAGTTCCGAATCATGGAAAACTCCAAACGACGCAGAACTGCCAAGCCGTTCCGAAAAGAAAGTCAAAGGTCGGGCATTCTCAGCTTCGAACGTGCTGCCGAATACCTCAAGGCTGCATCGAAGAGCCTCCAATCGAATGTCTCGATACAAGGCTGCGTCGGCTCGCGCTCAGCGGCGTATCTGAATCTGAGCAGCATCCACATTCCATTGGTAACGGAAACTTCAAACTTGGACAAGCCTCCAGACCCTATCAATGCGTGACGTCGGTTTCACCAACATTTAGGTGACGATGGTAAAGCTGGAGCCGCGACGGCTCAATGTTCCGCCGCAACTGCCATTCTTCGATCCGCCGCGAAGCATAATACAAAAGAATCAAGACAACGATGTAAACAGCACCGACACCCGCCCACCGGAATGGAGTCCAAGGTTCGGTTCCCGCGAGCAGCGCGGCAGTCGCGACGGAGGACATCAACAGCAGCGCGGCAGCAATGAGAAGCCAACGATCCCACACCGGTCGGCGCACTATCACGCCCGCCCACTGCAAGAGCCAAGACATTGCATGGCCGTTGAGTTTCGAGACCGCAGCGGCAAAGCTCCAGTCGAGGGCCAGTGCCGGGTTCAGCCGTAGGTCATTGCGGTGCGCGGCTTTTGCTAGCCCACAGAGCCTCTCGTATTCAGTGTCGCGGGGAAGCAGCAGCATCGGAGATTCCGGGTCGGCGCCATCTGCCTGTGGCAATGCGGAACCCTTCGGTAGATGGTGGAGCAAGAAACGTTGCCCGTCGCTGAGCGGCTCGTCTGATCGTGTTGCTTCTTCCTCGATCCGTCCAATCACGAATGCCAGAGCCGCGTCTAAATCTGCTGTTCGGTTCACTTTTCGCTCGGCGGGAATTTCCACGATAATGATAACTGTTCTAATCATGCCTCAGCACCCGCAACCGTGAGCCGTTCCTTCAAGCCAACGCACTCCGTCAGTCGCCTCGGAGACTGGCAAGCAGACCCGAGGCAGGGAACCGGAGTTGCGGCTGACACTACGAGCGTTCATACTCCGACCATGACACTCAAAAATGCGGCATTGCTGGCGTTAATCGGGACGATCTTGATGACGGCTCTCTCGGTGTGGACATTCGTCCTCACCTTCCTCAATGTGCTTCGGGACTTGGTTCCTGCGGCGACGTTGTTCCAGTCATTCATCTATGCGTTTGGCGCATTCAGCGTAATGGTGTTCTTCTACGTGTTCCACAGAGCGCAGCAGCCGTGATTTTGGCGAGAGTTCGCTTTCCCGCGCAGACTGCTCTCGCTGGCCTAACTCACCGGGAAGCCCTTCTGCTGGGATTTAGCTGCCAGACGGGATTCGGGTCGGCTGCGGCCTTTCAGGAGGCGGCAGCTTACGGCAGAGTCTCGAGTCCCGACCCAGAATGTCGAGTCGCAGTATGCGACCTACGCCCCTTATAATAGCGACGGCTCGCGAATAGGAGATTGTGGGCGAGTACGGCGACACGATCACCGAACGAAGCCAAGCGCCCCCGGAGCCACGTGGAAGGCTAGCAGGACGAAACGAAAACTGAGTCTTCAATGCTCGTGTGCCGTTGCACACGGCGAATTTCGAGGCGCTGTCGGCGTGGCACACCGTGCCAGTCGTATCGCACGTGGTTAGCCCAGAAGGGAACTGGTCCGGAAGTGCAGCGGGATTGGATGCGACACTCGGCTATCGCGATGTCGCTGGAGGGCCTGAAAGCTGACCGCGGACAGCTTGCGATGCCTGTTTGGTTCCGGCTATGCCGGCTTAGGTTCTAGGGGCGTGAATGTCGGAGAGATTCAGCAAGATCGACAAGGCACGGCACTACTTTGAGATGCGGGACTTGGAAGGCAACGTCATCGAGGTTTCCGAGGAGCCATAGGCGCCGGGCCGCATGTCAATGCTGATAATCTTCGGCGGTCTGCCGGGCACGGGAAAAACCGCGATTGCCGAGCAGTTAGCTCACGAGCTTGGCGCGGTATATTTGCGCATCGACTCGATGGAGCAAGCCATCCGTGACACCGGTGTCGTCAGCAAGTCCCTTGATGATGCAGGTTATCGGGTCGGTCACGCGGTCGCCGAAGATAACCTCCGTCTCGGCATGACCGTGGTCGCGGACTCAGTCAATCCACTTCGACTCACACGTGATGCTTGGATAAGTGTCGCGGATCGGGCGCGGGCTAAAGCCATCGAAGTCGAGGTCACATGCTCTGATCCTGCACAACATCGAAACAGGATAGAAACAAGGAGCGCCGATATCAAGGGATTGAGACTACCGACTTGGCAAGAAGTCGTTTCTCGGGAATACGAACCTTGGGAGCGCGACCATATCGTCATCGACACCGCGGGCCGGAGCGTGGCAGCGAATGTCAACGAACTTCTGAAGGCTCTGACGAAGCAGAACTCCCTGCCCACAAGGGCGGGCACGACATACTCGTCCACTAAAATACGAGGAGCCAAAACATGAAACGGAGCCCTGCCCCTTTGGGGCGTACCACCACGTCTCCGATGAATATGAACCTGAGTTCGTGAGTTTCGGTGAAGGACAGAATCCCATTTCGTGTGCGACCAATGCTGGCTACGCTTGTGGATAAGCCGTTTCGTGATTCTAAATGGGTGTACGAAGAGAAATATGATGGAATTCGGATTTTGGCATACAAAGAAGGTTCCCAAGTCACCTTGCTCAGCCGGAATGATAAAGATCGCACGCGCAGTTTCTCGGCTATTGCACCGTCGATACGGGCGTTAGAACCCCTAACTTTATTGCTCGACGGAGAAGTCATTGCGCTGGACCGAAACCAGATTTCACGCTTCCAGTTGCTACAGCGGGGAATCGGCGATATCCGGTACGCCGTATTCGATTGTCTGTACGTGAGCGGACGAGACTTGCGACACGAGTCCCTAGCGTTGCGGCGGAACGAACTGGAGCAAATAGTTTCCGGCAAGGAAGGCTTGATATTGTCCCGACGACTCGCAGCGGATGGCCTTGATGCTTTTCGGGTTGCGAAGCAGCGGGGATACGAAGGCTTGGTGGCGAAGTGCTTGACCTCAATGTATGTCGAAGGGAGGAGCCGCGAGTGGTTGAAGGTAAAAGTGCACCAAGAGGACGAGTTCATCATCATCGGCTACACTGAACCAGCCGGTTCTCGGAAATACTTTGGCTCGCTGCTCCTCGGCGTATACAACAAAAGGAAGCTGGAATATGTTGGAAAAGTGGGAACAGGCTTCACTCGGAATGTATTGGCCTCGCTGTATCGCAAATTTCAACCACTTAGGCGCAAACAGCCCCTGTTTGAATCTCCTCCAAGACTGCGAGATATAACATTCTTGTCGCCCGAACTCGTTGCACAGATTTCCTACACCGAATGGACTACGGACGGGAAACTACGGCACCCGGTATTTCTCGGGCTTCGTGATGATAAGGATGCCGGAGATGTCGTGCTGCCTAAAGCGTGAGGAATTCCGAAACGGCTGCAACCCTGCATTTTGCGGTATCGCACATGGAAGACCCAGTCCCGCCAACACGAACAGTTCCCCTGCGTTGACTTCAAAACAGTACGGTTGCTTGGGAAAGTTCATGAGTCTCCGTAAGACAGCATCCACGCTCCGGGCAAGTACAGTTAGACGATCATTGGGGCGCTGCTGCTCTGCTCGATTGCTCGACTCCAGAATGCCCAGAGATCGTCCAGAGGGATGCCTCTTTCAACCTTAGAAAAACCTTATAAAATGTGTTCACAGGACACGCAATGGCAAAGAAAAAAGCGGTCAAGGTCATCAAAGCCGAGCTAGTTTTTAATCAAAAAGGTAGCCCGTGGACTGTGCATTACGGGAGGCTCAATGCTGGCCGCGGCAATCCCGGCACAGCCCGACTATTCCAAGTTCTGAGGGAGAAACTTCCATTTGAAGCACTGAATAAAGTCAAGGAATACCTGAAGAGACGAAAACCTGAGTTTCGTCGCACGGGTGTTTATATCGCCCACGATTCAATGGGTGAAGCACGCTACATTGGGCGGGGCAATATCTTTCTTTAGCAGGCTTGCGAATCACAAAAAAGCACACCAACTAGAACTGCACTATTTTTCTTTTTACATCGTGGAGGATAGGAAGCATGAACGGGAGATTGAGACTCTGCTAACTCGTGCCGCTGGGCCGATGCTTCATTTCAATACCAAGAAAAAAAGGCTCACGATTAGCGCAGGGAGCATCGGCGACTATGAAGCAGGCACTCGATTTTTCGAGCGGCACCACAAAAAGGGGAAGAAAACGTCAACCTAGGTGGTGACAAAGGCCCAAGCTCGTGGGATTGCCTGCTGCGGATCGGGAGTGCCGATGAACACCTTCCTGACGACCTCAGTGGGTTCAAGCGAAGCGTTGATAAGCTTGAGAGACGTTGTTGTTTCCAGTGGATTTCCCAACATCGGAGTGTCGAGCCTCACTATTTGAATATCGAGTTCAGGTCTTCCACCTCAATCCAGTCCCCAAGAGCCTTTGCTTGCCTCTCTCGCAAGCGAAAAAAGCGTGCGGCTTTCCCTTTAGTCCACGCCGCCAGCAGTACTCGCTTGGCTCGGTGGTGTCGAGCTACGGCGCGTAGGCGGTGACCGTCCTCCGCAGTGGGCATCGGCGCTTGTCCGCCCTTGACCTGAATCAGGATGATCTGAAAGGCATCGCCCCGCTTTGTGCCGGGGAGTGGTTTGCCGTGATCCTTGCGGATCGCCATGAGGTCTACGACTCCCACCGATTCCGCTCCGGACACCCCGCAAAATGTAACTAGCTGCCAGCGGGTCCGAGCCAGTGCTTGGCGGATGCGCACCTTGGTCATGGTGACCGCCCAACGGGCGGTGTGGGCGGCCTTGCGCTGCGCTTTCGTCCAGTCCACAGCCATGCCCCAGATGGTACTCTCGGACTAACTGGACTAACAACGCTTACTGCGGTGCTGGGATGACCACCATATCTAGCGACCCACGGGGCAGCACGCCAAATGGTGTTCTCTAAGGGAACGTATACTACCTTTTTAGGAGTGCCAAGAGAGGGTGCAGATGCCGACACTAAAAGAAACTCTCAAGCGCCTCGCGACGACGTTTACGGTGAGAGACATAATGATTCCGGGCGCAGAATTGACGGTCGCGCCTGACGAAGTGGGGGCGATTCGCGTCTCGCACGACAGCCCTGACTTCAATGTGATTCCCTTTCGACAGAACGGAAGGCTCACGGGGTACTTCGAACGCGATTCTCGGAGCACGAAGAAGATCGAACTGAACGATCTCATCAGCGATGGCACAAGCCTCCTCGACCTTGTCGAGATTCTTGAGGATCGCCAGTTCTCGTTCGTTTTGAGTCACCGCCACATTGAGGGCTACGTTCATTATTCGGACTTGAACCATCATTTGGTAAAGCTGGCATTTCATGTAATTTCGGAGGCTCTTGAGAGAGTGGCGCTGGATTCAATCCAAGGACGGGACGACCGGGAATCGCTGAAGAGGGACCTTGATCCGGCGCGGTTCAAACAGATTGAGGACGCATACAAACGTACTGGGGATGCTGCGCGTAGTCTCGTTAGCTACTTGAATATTGCTGACCTGCTGAGACTGGCGGCTAAGGCTGACGCCATTCACATCGACGAGGGCGTGGTGAAAGTTATCAAGGACGTGCGTGATGCCTCAGCGCATCCGTCAAACAACCTCATTTCCGACTATTCCGATGTCAAGAAATTGGCTGCTTTTAAGCGGGAGTGCCTGCACGTGCTTGGGGCGGCATAGTGAATCCGTGCTCTCGAGCGAGACGTGGCGTCCATGATAACGACAAGCGGCTGCCGTCGATCATGGCGACTGCTGAGGCGCACATGCAGTCTAGTGTGGCTGCTGTCACAGGCGAGCATTACGAGGGCGGTCATTGGCTGGGGAGCTTTGCGGTTTATCTGGTCACAAAGCGAGGGATTTCAGGCTAGTTGCCGCTTCAGGTTGACCGCTCCCCGCCTTCTCTTAGATGATTGTGACGCATGGACGTTGAACGCATCATCGACGATATTCAGCAGCTAGAGGAAATGTTCGAGGCACCGGATATTAGGCCGCTGAGTGCAAGCGCCATCTCGGCTGCCAATCGAACGCACGACGAAATGCTCGCGCATAGCCCGTGGTTTCGGCTTTGGCAGCATTTCGGGGTTGCTGCCGAGGTGAAGTCGAAGGCGGACCTCGGATTCAGAGCTAGTGCCGCCTTTCCGGTCCTGAGCCGATAGCCATGGTGAATTTCGGTTCTGAATACGTTCATTGACCTAACGATTTACACCCTTCGCGCCAGGAATCGGAGTACGGATCAGCAAACACAACGCAGCCATGATTCTGCGCGGCTTCTACCATATTTCGGGTTACACCACTGCAAGCCCAAACTCGACGGGGTCCGGCGCGAGGGTGCACCGGCAATGAGCGCTTTTGCTCAGTTTTAGGATTGCGATGCAAGTAGGCTAGGAACGATAGGTTAGTGCTCAGAATTCTTGTCGATGGAGCAAACCGGGGAGGCCCTACGCTGATCGGGGGCGGGAAACGGATGTGTACAGTGTACAAAATAGACAAGACCGACCTGGGATTTCAGCTCACCTTCGGCGGCGACATGACGGAAGCTGAACTCCAGACGTGGTACCAGGAGAGTGCGTGTGTTCTGGCTGGGCTGCATCTCCCATTCGGCGTAATCATCGATATGAGGACGCTGGCTCCACTCCCAACCGGAGCCCAAACGGTAATGGTCAAGGGCCAAGCGATGTATCGAAGCTGCGGTATGCAACGCTCCTGCGTTATTCTGGAAGACCCCATCACGACAATTCAGTTTATGCGACTGGCCAAGAAGTCCGGGATCTTTAAGTACGAGCGCTATATAGATGCATCGGTACACAAAGATTGGCGACTAGCGGCGCGGAATTGGGTCAGAGACGCTGTCGCTCCCCCGCAGTGAGAGGGTTTTGCTCGGCAATCCTCACGCCTCTGCGATATCGATCAATCGCGATGCCTTAGACGTTTCAACTCCGGGTAAGATTTGGGATCATCTTCCGGCTTTGGCAGCATTTCGGGGTGTGCTGCCGAGGGCGGGCTTCGGATTCAAAGCTAGTGCCGCTTTTCCCGTCTCGAAACCGATGGCCATGCTGAGTTTCCGGGCGGGACTTGCACCCGCTGAAGTCTAGCGCCTTTCACTGCGCACTTTGTCGCCGGTTATGCAGCGGATCATGATCACCCCGCTAGTAACTGCTTCGTTAAGTGCATTACGAGGTCATCGTCGAGCACTACGCTTGCGCCCTCTTCCACGAAGCGATTTCGGTACGTAATGCCGCGAGCATCTGGGATGTAGCCGCGCTTCCCATAGAGCCGCTGGGCGGCGTTGTAGCCCGGATGCAGTCCGACTCCGATCCCCACGACACCCGAACGCCGGGCTACCTCCGCTTCTGCGCGGTCCAACAAGCGGCTTGCGATACCTTTTCTGCGGTAGGTCGTGAGCACATTGAGGTCTTGAATCTCAGGAATGTTCAGGTCAGCAAATCCGGCATAAGTGGGTCGCCAGTTTACCGTCGCGTACCCGGCGAATTGCCCGTCAACAGTGGCGACGAAGCAGGTCCGAGCTCCCGCCATCTGTTCTTGCAAATACCGCTGGTACTGGGTTTCAGGCTTTTTCCACCCCACCCTCTCGAACGCGGCAGCGATGCTCGGCGGGTCGCTTTCTTCGAGAAGGCGAATCTGAATGGTCTCCGCGTTTTCCACACGACGACTCTATGCCAAAACGTGCCTAACTTTAAACTGCACATTAATTGGCGTAAACGGTTAGCACTCTGTTGCAAGTCCCGCCGAGTAGAAACCGGGCGCAGACTGGAGGGCAGTGGAGTTTCACCTGCCGAAGTCCAGCGCCTTGCACGGCGCACTGTTACGTTAACCATGCAGGGTGAGCACCGTTGATGCGAGAGGACGCTAGAATTGACGCGAATGAAGCGAATCGCCCGCACGTCGCTCGCTAGCCTGTTCCTCGTTGTTGTGTGCTTAGCAATCACTGGCGCACTCTCCGAGATGATCGGCAGATGGCGTGACACGCGACGTTTCCCTGAGCGTGGCCACCTCGTTCAAGTTGGTTCGCTCCGCATGAACATCGACTGTAGCGGACGGGCTTCACCGACGGTAATACTTGAGAGCGGTTCGGGCGGCCCTTCCGTTGACTGGCTGATGGTGCAACCGGAGGTCTCGAAGTTTGCCCGCGTGTGTTCCTACGACCGCGCCGGATATGGCTGGAGCGACTCCGGTCCGGAACCGCGCAGCAGCTTGCAGATTGCGCACGAACTGAAACAGTTGCTACAGGCGTCCGGTGAAAGAGGTCCGTACGTTCTTGTCGGGCACTCTATGGGAGGATACGACATCAGGGTCTACACGAGTCATTATCCCAATGACGTTGTGGGAATGGTGCTCGTTGACGCCTCCCACGAAGATCAAGACCTGAGAGCGCCGGAGTCTATCCGCAAATGGTTACAGGAGCACCACAAACACCCCGACTGGGAAAAGCTGAAATATTTCTTTCAGCTCCATCTTGGCTGGGCTCGCCTGACAGCGGATCGCAATGCACCTGATTTCTGGCCGAAAGCATTCCGGGAGGAAGAAGATTTCCTGATGCTTCCGACCAAACGTCAATCTGCCGTGATTGATGAGGATCAGGTGTTCTCCACTGTGAGAGCGACACAGGTACGAAACGCCGGAAATCTTCGGGATCGCCCGCTGATTGTGCTTACCGCGACGAGACAGGACGATATCCTTCTGGAAATCCCGCCCAAGGACGCACAGGCAGAGGACGATCTTTGGGTCCACCAGTTACAGCCGGAGTTGGCTCGTCTCTCGACCCATGGCAAGCAGATCGTTGTTGACAGCAGCCACGCCGGGCGAAACTTGCACCCCGCTGAAAAGTCCAGCGCCTTTCACGGCGCACGATTTCGCCCGTGTTCGCTGGGAACTATAATTCCGCCGTGGTCAGACGCGCCAAAGCAGAGCCTCTACTGCGACCGTTCAAGGGTTCGGGACGCGTCCGTGAGCGCGGTTCCGATGCTTGGTTTCCGGTTGAATTTCTGACCTACCATGACGACCACAATAGACTGCGCTCTTTCGCTTATGTGCGCAGGGAAGACGGTATCGAGATACTTGACGGCCACTATGTTTTTCTGGATGAACTTGGTGAACGGAGTTTCAGATGGAAGAAGCGGAAGGGCAAGTGGCAGTTCGGATGGCGTTATCGGGGGGACTGAACAGACCCCTTCCGGCGTGGTCAATGCCACTGAGTCAAGAAAGATGACAACAGCCCGGATGTTGATTGTCGTAACACGCCCCTAGCGTCGAACAAACCGTTAAAGTCAACCTGAACGCGCAGCACCGCAGTACCTCCGTGATCTCGACCATAATCATAAATGACGCAAACAGTTAGTACTTTATCGCAGGTCGCCGCGCCGAGCAGGAATCGGGCGCAGACAGGAGGGCAGTGGAGTTGCTCCCGCTGAAGCCCAGCGGCTTTCCTCAGCGCTATTACGTCAATTCGCGGACATTCGTGACGGAATCAGGATTTCGTTTCCGCAGTGGGGCTTTTATCGGACTTGGAAGTTGCACTCCAGTCAAGCGGCTTTGGCCAGTAGCCAGCGTCCTTGTTCGCTTAGGTCTCGTCCATGCTCGTTAACGCGAAGTGACAAATCAAAAACCGCGATAGAGGCCACGAACACGAGGACTTGTATCCCGGTGCGCAACGGGCAAAACCAAAACACCACGGCAGAAAGTCCCGCCAAATACTTGATCGCGGTTACAATGATTCGCCTGATCGCACTCATCGACGGGCCACTGACATCCTCGGCACTCTGAGGAATCAGGGGAGTTGCCGCTCGGAGTGCAGCCCCACAGTTCGTGCAGAAGATACGCCCAGCTTCAGCGGTTGTGCCGCACTGGCGGCAACTTGTTTCAACCCTGTTTTGTGGGAGCGTCTTCCATCAAGCAGACATCATACGCGCCTGATAGGTATCGCAATCAGGGTGGCTGGTGAAACCCTCCTGCCCTCGAAATCCCCCAAAATAAAATCGAGTTAGGCCGCCATGCCAACCACTTTCTCAGATAAGAACCGGATGCGCTAATCAGCGCCCGTCCCGGCCTCGGGCGGGGGCGCAGACAGCGACGATTCGTCCCTCCCGTGATCGCCAGTCCACCGATGGGTTGGCCACCTTCGGCGGGTATAGCATCTTGGCATGTCAAATTGGAAGGTAATTCCTAAGACTGCCGTCGCCGTATTTGTTTCATTCCTTATGATGCAGTCTGGGCACGGGCAAACCAAGAGGGGCAAATATCCGCTCACGCAATTTGACAACTACGGTTGTATGGCCAAAGGGCGTGTTCAAAATTGTTCTGGAACAGTGATGCAACAAATCCTCGCCGACGGCAAGAATGCAATTCCTATTCTAATCTCCCAGCTTACAGAGACAACCCGAGCCCAAAAACAAATCGCCGATTACTGGGGTGATACTCGTTCAGGCGATGTTGCCTTCGTTGTTCTCACCGACCTTTTCACAGAAAGCGACGGGCAGACCTTCGACATGCCCGGAGTACCCGACTGGCCGACTGTGATGAACGGCTGTAATAGTACAGCACCAGGTTGCTGGTACCTATATCTACGCAAACACGGCAGGGAGTCCATTCGACAGGCATGGTTGCGTGCTTGGAATGTGCACAAGAACCAAAATCTATTGGGATGGCAAGGCGCGGTGCTTTCGAGTATCCAAGGATTGAATCATCGCAGGTGAAGTCAGGCGCTCTTCCGCACACCTATTGAGGGGTGGGCGCGAAGCAAACGCCAGAAATTCTTGCGTGCGCTGCTGGGCGAGCAATGTGGGTACACCTGCGGGTACCGGGCGATTAGACACCAGCGCCGCACGGCGGGGACTCTGCGGTTTCCCCAATATTGCTGAGGCGAATGGGATGCGTCCGACCTCACAGTTGAGCCGGGTGATTTTGTGTGCTATGGGGATGTTCCGACAACCGATAATGAGCGAGTGTCTTGTACTTTTCGTTCCCACTCTTGGAAATCAGAGCCCATGCAGTACTCTAAAAGAATTGGGATGGCCCAAAAGCGAAGGGTCGCACGGGTTCGTTTGATGGGGAACTCCTGACTAGCGCGACGAGCGACGTAGATAAAGTAACCTGCCTTGACGGTTGGATATTTTGGGCAGAAGGACTTTAGCTTCTTCCAATCGGCTTCTGCCGCCTTACGGTTGAACAAGGCCGTGTCCTTAAGTTCAATCCAAATACGTGGCTTTCCATTTCTAAAGATTAGGATGTCGGGAACTACATTTGTGTCAGGCAGGTGAGTCTCACAGGTCACGCGATAACCCTTGGCGGTGCCTCCGATTTTCGACAGCTTGCTCTGGAGCAAGCTCGCAACGGCATTGCGAAGAGCCCCTTCCGCCAAAATTTCAAATCTCTTGTATCTACGGACTACCCGCCTCCTGAAGTGCGGCCCTAGCAAATAGTTTTTAATTGCGGTCGAAGTGGGCATGAAATCCTCCAGTTGACAGAATACGCCACGACACGCGGCGATTCTCACCTGTCGTGATTCGGGCGTGGCTGTTGAGAAAGTCCATTTTCTCCAAAGCGGCTAGTACACCAAGGGTGCGATGCTCCAAGCCCCAGGTGACCACAGATTCCACGGCGTCGCACACTTTGTCCCAGGAAGTGTGGAAGGACTCGGCGGTTTCCTTCCCAGAGAGCTTGCGCGCCCAGCGGGCCAGAAACAGCATATAGGCTCGGGTCCACT
>Ga0302325_10003264_pt1 | contig 38411 bp, 32 predicted proteins | sample Palsa_T0_2_FD_201948 | JGI IMG/M metagenome (GOLD analysis project Ga0302325, IMG submission 201948) | Peat permafrost microbial communities from Stordalen Mire near Abisko, Sweden - Palsa_T0_2 | ecosystem: Environmental > Terrestrial > Soil > Palsa > Peat permafrost | place: Sweden: Abisko...
TTTCGTCACGATTCGGCACAGCTTGGCACGATGAGTCACGAAACGGGAGATGGTGCGCGATGCAGGGTTCGAACCTGCGACCCCTACCGTGTCAAGGTAGTGCTCTACCACTGAGCTAACCGCGCGGTCTCGTCGCTCGAGGACGCCTCGACGGAAATGAAATCATCGAAGGGCGCCGAATTTAGCGGCCTTTATGAGCGCGGCAAGCAGTTTTGGGCCCGCTACTGCCGCCACGGGCATTTTTGCAGAGCACGGCGTTCCGTTCAAGCGGGTGGATTGGCGGCGGCTGCGACGGTGTAGGCAGCCTTGAGCGCAGAATCGGTCTGCGTGTGGCTGCCGCGAAAAACAAACAACAGCCCGAGCCGCGGATGAGCGGTGGTGTTCGGCGCGGAGTGATGGATCGTGTTGCAATGGTGGATGGTGGCATCGCCGGCGGCCAGAAGGCCGCAGAACTGCTCCTCCAGCGGCACCTCAGGCGGCGCGGCCATGCCCATGGAGTTGCCGCGCACCCCGGAAGGCTTCGTGGGCAGCGTACCGAGCTTGTGGGAGCCTCTGACGAAGAAAATCGGGCCGTTCTCCGGCGTCACCGGATCGATCGCGATCCACACGGTGAGCATGTCCGGCGGCGCCTGGCAAAAGTAGGCGTTGTCCTGGTGGTACGGCACGCCGGAGCCGATGCGCGCCGGTTTGTTAAAGGTCTCCACGCCTGCCAAAACAGGCTCGCCACGCACCAGCGGAGCGACGAGCGCGCGGAGGTCTTCGCGTTCCGCAAGCGCCCGCATTTTCTCGTTGTGCCGCTCCAATCGCCACAGATTGCGCACTGTTTTGGCATCGGCCTCAAGGGTGGCCGCGTCGGCGGGTTTGGAGGCGAGATCATCGCGCGTGTAGCGCTCCAGTTCGGCGCGAATGGCGGCAATTTCACCGGGTCGAAAAAGGCCGGGGATGCGGATGACGCCGTCGCGCTCGTAGTCCTGGGGAAGTTGTTGGGAGTCAATGGGCGGTCTATTCATCGGGTGGTATCGGGTGGTTTGAAACGGAGCGGTTCCGGGTCACGCGAGGCGCGCGAAGCCCGTGCCGGCGGGCGTCGGTCCGGCCTCGGTTTGGAGCCGGCCTTCGGCGTGCCAGCGCGTCACTTCGGCGAGGGATTCATCGAGCGCGGCGATCATCCTGGCCACCACCGTTTCCGAGTGCGGCCACATGACATAGAGTTGGGAGCTGAGGAGAAAACCACGCGTGAGCATCTGGCGAATGCACAAGGCTTTGGCCGCCGCGCTAAACTCACCGAGTTGCACGGCCCAGGAAGGCGCGCAGGGCATACCGGCGACTTTGAGGCGGAGCGCGGGATGATTCGCGGCCGTTTCGCGCAGCCGTTGCTGGAGGAACTCACCAAGCTGCCAGACATGTTTTTGCACACCGAGGGTCCGCATCCGGGCGAGGCAGGCGAGAGCGGCGGCCGGGCCAAAGCCATCGGTCCAGTAGCTGCTGGAGATGAAGCTGGCGTTGGCCGCGTCCATGACGGCATCAGCGCCGACGATGGCCGCGCAGGGGATACCATTGCTCATGGCCTTGGCATAGACGGCGATGTCGGGTTGGACGCCGAGTTGCGGACAGGCGCCGGGGAAACCAAAACGCCAGCCGCTGGTGACTTCATCGACAACGTAAACCGCGCCGGCGGCACGACAGCGGGCCGCGACCTCTTGCAGGAAGCCATCGCGCGGCCACTCGGAGCGCATCGGTTCCATGACCACGGCGGCGAGGTTGCCGCCCAGTTTGTCGAGCGCCGCGTGAAAAGAAGCGGGATCGTTGTAACGAAAAGGGACCGCCGTTCCGGCCAGTTCCCGCGGCACGCCGCGGGGCTCGAGGCCGGGAAGCAGATGCCCATCGAGCGCATGGCCGTCGCCGAGGTTGGCGGCAAGGTACCAGTCGCTCCAGCCATGATAGCCGCAAAAGGCGACGCCGCTTCTGCCGGTGGCCGCACGGGCAATCCGCACGGCCAGGGCGAGCGCCTCGCCACCGCCACGCGCATAGCGCACCTTCCCCGCCCACGGATGCAGATCGAGCAACACGCCGGCCAGCGTCACTTCATCCGGCGACGCGAGCGTGCAATAGCTGCCGAGGTCCACCCGGCGTTTGACGGCGGCATTCACCGCCTCGTCGGCATGACCGAGCAGAATCGCTCCGACACCGCCGGTAAAATCGGTAAAGCGCCGCCCCTCGAGATCCCAGATCTCCGCGCCTTTGCAGCGTGAGAAATAGGACGGCCACGCGACCGGGTCGAAGAGATGCGCGCGCTTCGCCAGCAGCCCGGTGCCGCAGGAAATCCTGGTTTTGGCCCGCGCCCACAATTCCGGACCACTGACGTGAGGGGGCTGGCTTTTGGCCGGCAGATGCGGGGCGAGCAGGCGCAGGGCGTTGTCGCGGAAAATGTCCTGGAGGTCGCCCGGGGTCATTCCCGTATCCTCGCAAGCTTCCCGCAAGCAGAGCAGGGACTCGATGCCGATGATCGTATATTTGCCGAAGACCGTGAGATCCCTGGCGGACGCATCGTCCGCATAGATCCAAGTAAAGCCGTCGCCCTGCGAAATGCACGAGCCGCGCAGTTCGCTGACCATGTAATCGCTGCCCCACAACACCCGGTGCGGACCGAGGATTTCCAAAGCGGCCCGGAAAGCTCCGGCCTGGGTGACCGCGGAAGTGTCCACAACCACGTTGTCCAGGTCGGCGATGGCACGCAGTCCCTCACGGGCATGCCGGTAATGGAAGGAGCGCGCGATATGGGCCAGCACGAGCCGGCAGCGCGGATAGCGCCGGCAAAGGTGGCGGAGGGTTTCGACATTGGACGGATCGGTGATGCCACCCGCGCGCATGATGTGCAGCATGAGCACGCCCTGGTGCTCGTGGCATATCTCCCACATCCACTCCGGCGCGAAAGACTCGATGGCGGCCTCGTTCGTGTCCGGCACGTCGGCGTAGAGGCGATACGGTTTGAGGCCAACAAAAACGCCGCTTTCCATGAGCCGCCGCACCTCCGCCGGGTCATCCTGCGGCGCGGCGAGCACGAGGGCTCGAGAATCGGTCGTAGCGGCCACCGGCTCGATCTGGTCGCGCAGCCAGGCATTTTCACCCACCCGATTATTGCCGGCCCGCGGATAACCGAAGAACAAGCCCTCGACCTCGCGCCCCGGCATCCAGCGGGTCATGGCGTCCTGAAAATCGCGCAGGCCGTAGCCACGGTCGGCATCGAGAAATTCCGGCCGGGTGCCTGGGGCGAAGTGACGCGTATGAAAGAGATGCGCGTGGATATCGTAGATGCGCTCCGGGAGAAAGCCGGCGAGGCAGCTTTGCAAAAGCCGTTGATCGGTCTCCGTGAGTTGGGTGACGAGCCGGAAGGACATGAGGGCGCGGCGAGGCGATTACGGATCAACGTAGAGGGCGTAGAGCTTTGCCGCGCCCAGGGACACCCGCACCGCCAGGCGTCCCTTCGGCAGGGCCATCGCTTCCACCCGTGTGCCTGGCTTGCTCACGTCCCCGCGGCCGATGACCTTCAGTTCTTCATTCAGCAATTCGATCGTCACCGGCCCGTCCGCATTCACGAAGAGCCTGGCTCCTTCGCCGGCATCGAAGAACGCAGTTTCGCAGGTCGCGGGCGCGTCCGGGTTGATGGCGCTGAGATAACCGAAACCGTCGCGGCGGAGTGTGGCCAGGCCGATGTCCTGGTTGCGGAATTCGCCGTCGCAGTCCCAGTGCGAATACCAGAGATAAGTTTGATCGCCGACGTTCGCGAAGGCATGCGCCTGCAGCAACGCAATACTGTCCCATTCGCCGTCGAGTCCACGCGCAATGGTCCGGTGGCCGGGCGCCGGCTCGCGCCAGTGGATGCCGTCGTTGCTGACGATGAAGCCGAGGTCAATCCGCGTGCCGAGGAGGTGCGACTTCGCGCCCTTCGGCGGCGGCTGCGGCGCGTCCTGCCACTGGCCGTAGAGGCCGAGCAGGACATTGCCGCGATTCCAGATGCCCGCGCCCATGTGGGTCTGCTGGCCCGGCACGGGCGGCGCGATGAGCTGCCCGGGCCGCGCAAAACCGAGCGCGGTGGTTTGGTCCCAATGCGCGAAATCGGCGCTGCGATAGACGCGCATCGCGCGGCCAATGTCGCCACCGTCGGGCCGGAATTGCCACGGCGAAAGGAGTTGCCCGCTCGCATAGTAAAACCCACCGAAGTGATACAGGCCGCTCACTTCAAATCGTTCGCCACCGGCGTTCGCCGGATGATCGCCGACGACTTTCCATTGCCAACCGTCGGCGCTCGTCGCGCACACGAACGAGCACCAGCGTTTTTCGTCGGGGCCGATTTTGCTGCGTCCACCGCGCACGTCTTCGAAGGGCGGATGCGCGATGAACGCGCACTTGTAGCGGCGCGCGGGGTCGGGCTCGTCCGGCTCGTAGAGCACCGTCAGGTAATCATCCACGCGGGAGAGCGAGTAGACCTCGCTCTCAACGAGGCAGATATTGTTTTTCTTCGAGCCGTTGAACTCGACGAGGCCGAGATCCGGCTTCGTCCAGTGCACGCCGTCCTCGCTTTCCGCGTAGCACATCGGCCGCCAGTAGCCGGGGGCCTGGCCGCGTTCGATAGTCGTCTGCGACATGCCGAGATACCACATGCGGAACTTCCCGCCGATGCGCAGCACGCTGCCGTACATCACCGCATGCCCGTGGTCGGGCGCGCCTTCGGGGCCATGCTTGAGGACCGGATTCGCGGGATGTTTGTCCGCTGTGACCATGGTCAGCTTGACGTTGCCGCGCCACGGGATGGATTCGTCGTCGAAGGCGAAGAAGGTGCGTTCTTCGGCCGCCGCGGAAAGGGTGAAACCAAGCGCGAGTGTCGAAAGGAGGATGTGGAGTGGATGATTCATGAAACGGGGTTCGGTGGCGTGCGGTTCAGCGTTTTCCGCCGCTCACGCAGTCGGCGAAACCGTACTTGGCGACCAGCTGCTGGACGTGGGCGCGTTTTTCGGCCGGAGACCGGTCCGTGCGCCGCAGGAACATGTGCGCTTCGTGCTCGAAGGCGCGGTTGCGCACCGCGTGCGCGGAAAGGTGTTCGAGGCAGCCCGGCGGAATGCGAATCACGCCATCGGAGTTTGCATGGACGACATCGCCCGGATGAATGGTCACGCCACCCACTTCCACGGGGCCATCGGTGGCACGAAACCGCAGCGCCCCGTGATGCACGGCCCGGCCACGGCAGTAGGCCGCAAAAGGTGTGGTGATCAGCCCCGGCACGTCGCGCACGCGACTGTCGGTGACCAACCCCATGCAACCCACGGAGAAGAGCGTCTTGGCCATGCCATCGCCGACGACGCACTCGTGCTCCGGCCGCGCGCCGACCGTTTTCACGACCCACACGATGGGCAGTTCGCACCGGTCCATCGCCTCCAACTGCTCCCAGTAAAGATCGGTTTCCGCCGTCCCTCCCGGCGTGCTGCTGTCCAGTTCCGCCGTGAAGGCGACACCGACGGTGGGTCCGAGCGGGGGCGTCACGGATTGGATTTCGCCGCTCAGATAGAATTCATGCGTTGGCGTGGGATCGATGAAGTTGATGGTGTTGGCCAGCAGCGGCGTGTCGAACTCGCGGAGTTCGTGCAGGAGGCCGGGCGTGATCGTGGGCGATGTTTTCATTGGGAGTGCGGGGTGTCACCGTGCGTGGGTGCGCGGAGGGCGTCGTCGGTGGCTTCGAGCGTCTGGTCGATGTCGCCTTCGCGGTGCGCGAAGCTGATGCTGCCTTGCTTCACCATGACCGGAAAATGGTAGATGCCGCGTTCGATCAACGCCCGGCGGTAGCTCAGGTCGAAGCCGGCGTCGTGATGTTCAAGGATGTCCCACCAGTCGCATGGTTCGCGCCCGTCGATGTCCCACAGCCGCGAGCCCCGGGCACGAACGAAGGCGATGACGGGGTCGGCCTTGCGATTGAGCGAAGCGAGGCCGCCGGGGATGAAGCGGCTGTTCTCGGCGAGGAGTTGTTGGGATTTGGGCCAGTTCATCAACGCGGTTTCGGCGGGGTTCACTTCAGCTCCGCAACGCCGGACGGTTTCACGAGGAACATCAACACGGCGCAGACCAGCAATCCCACGCCGGCAAAGACAAAGATGCGGCTCACTTCCACGTGGGCATCGCGCAACAGGCCGCCCGCGTAGATCGTGACGCCACCGATCGCCGAGGCGAAAAGATTCAGCACCCCCATGGCCGTCGCGCGGTAGCGCGGATCCACCACCAGGCAGAGAATGGGCATGAGATTCCCGTCGGTGAACGGGCGTGTCACGCCATAGAGCATCACGCACGCAATGGCGATCGGGAACGTGCCGGTTTGGGCCATGAGCCACGTCGCGGGCGCGCCGATGCACAGGCCGATCACCGGGACGAGGATGCGCGCGCGCGGCGTCGTCCGGCTCCAACGGTCGGCCCAGGCGCCGCCGATGAGCGCGCCGACCATCGTCGCCGCGGCGACATAGCCGGTGCTCGAAAATCCCGCGGTGCCCTCGGTCAGGTGGAAGCGCTCGCCGAGATAGGTCGGCAGCCAGCCGATCAGGCCCCAACCGGCCACGCCGAGCAAACCCCAGACGATCAGGATGAGGATGAACGAACCGCTCCGGAACAAACTCCCGAGCGCGTCGATGAAGTCGACCCCGCGGGCTGAAGGCGAAGTTTCGCCGCCCGTCTGCGGCGCATCCCGCAAGAAGAGCATGAGGATTATGGAATGGACGACACCCACGATCCCAAAAATAAGGAAAGCGGAACTCCAGCCATAGCGCTCGGCGAGCCAGCCGCCAGTCCCACCCAGACCGCTGCCGATGACGAAGCCGGTGAGGTGAATGGAGGAGGCCCGCGAACGGGTCGGCCCGCGATGGTAATCGACGATCAGCGCCATCGACGCCGGGATGTAACACGCTTCGCTGAGGCCCATGAGGGCGCGCGTGATGAGCAATTGATCAAAGGTTTTGACGTGCCCGGTGAGCCAGGTCATGGCGGACCAGATGAAGAGGCTCAGGATGACGATGTGGCTGCGGCTGACTCGATCCGCCAGATACCCGGCAAAGGGGCTGACGAGCGCATACACCCAGAGGAAAACCGCGGTGAGCAAGCCAAACTGCGCCTCGGTCATCGGGATGGCTTCGACAAGCGAAGCACGCATCGTCGTGATCATGATGCGGTCGAGATAATTCAGGCACGCCACCACCCAGAGCAGACCGACCACCAGCCAGGCGCGCGCAGGAAGCGGAGCGTCCGTGTTCATCGCACCAGGCGGAGTGCGGCCCCCGCCGCGCCGACACGCGCGTCGGCTTCTTTGCTTTTGAGGAGGCCAAGCAGCGCGGGCAAATCCTCGGGCGAACCGCGCAGGCCGATGACCGTGGCCGCTTCGAATTGTTCGTTCGCCTGGCCGCGCCCGAAAACGCCGAGCAACTGCTCCTTGAACGCCGCGGCGGCAGCGGAGCCACGGGGCGCGTGGAGCAACGCCGCCCCCAGAAGATACACGCGCGCCGGAGAATCGGCGGCTTCGACCCTGGCTCGCTGCATCAATTTCTCGATGGACTCCGCCGAGGCCATTTCGAACCGGCCGAGCGCGAAGCTCGCGCGCAACCGGGCGAGCGGGTCATTCGACTCCAGAAGCCGGACCAGTCGCGCTTCGTGACCGGCCCGTTCGGCCGCCCCGCCTGACAGCACGAGCAACCAAAGGGGAAACACGGCGGACGCATCGTCAGCCGCCTGGAGCCACTTCTCCAGCGCGGGCCGTTCCCAGCGGCTGGCGAGGTTGAGCTTGGCGAGACTTTCCGCCGCCCCCAGACGATCCGGCGCCGCAGGATCGAGCATCACGCGCCGGATGCGGCCCACGAACCGCTGCCGCTCATTTCGATCCTTCGCGATGCGCGCCAGCACTCGCCAGACACCGATACGATATCCGGGCACGGTGGAGTCGGCGTCCGCCTGAAACCGGGCCGACACTTTGAAGTCGAAGCCGTGCTCAATGAGCGCCTCAGCCGCGTGGATGGCGACGAATCCCTTGCTGGCGAGCAACTCGTGTTCGAGCAATTCGAGCAAAGGCTGTGTGAGCGGCGGCGCGGAGGGGGTCATTGGAGATTCACCAAGCGGTCCAGCCACCGTCCACAACGAGGTTTTGGCCGATCACATAACTACTGGCGTCGGAGGCGAGAAAAACGACCGCGCCTTTGAGTTCATGCGCCTGACCGAGGCGCGCGATGGGCACACGGGCCTGGAGACGCGCCACCATTTCCGCCGGCGCACTCGCCCCGGGGAACGGGCCAGGGCTGAGGCAATTCACCCGCACCCGGTCCTTCGCCCAATAGACCGCGAGATGCCGCGTGAGCTGGATGATGCCGCCCTTGAGCGCATGATAGGCCGCCGGACTGGCGGAGCAGACTCCCTCGTAGGCGTCGGGATACGACGCGACGATGCCGTACATCGAGCCGAGCATGATGATGCTTGCGGGGGCGCCCTGGCTCACCGCGTGGTCGCGCATCCACCGGGCGAGAAGAAAGTAGCCGGAAGCGTTGGCGAGCTGCCGCGTGAACTGCGCGCCGGTGACGCTGCGCCAGTCGGCACCGAGCTGTTCATGTCCGTTATTGACGAGCACATCCAGGCGGCCGGCCTGCCGAATGGCCTCTGCGAAACCGCGCTCGATGGACGCTTCGTCCATTTGATCGAGTGCGACCGCGAGATGCCCCCCCCGCTGGGCGCCGCCGAGCGCGTCCGCCGTGGCGCGTGCCGTTTCGAGAAGGCGGCTGGCGACGACCACACGGGCGCCCGCTTCGGCAAGAGCCTGCGCCAGGGCGGAGCCGAGATGTCCACTCGCCCCGGTGATCAGCGCGGTTCGCCCGGTCAGATCGAAGAGCTGTTGCACCGACGGCGTGGTAGGATCAGACATCGCCGGCCTCCGCGGTGTGAATGGACCGCCAGCCGCCTTCGGCCACGGAGGCCAGGATCGCAAGATTGACGCGCAGAGTTTGCGCGGCATCCGCGAGCGTGCAGAGCGGCGGGCGAAGCCGATTCACGGCGTCCAGGAAGGCGTCTGCCTGGAGCGTAAAAAGGGTATCTCTTTCCAACGGCCCAAAAGCCTCCTCATGCCACGGACCATCGGGTTCCGTCATCCACCGCCAGCGATTCTCGTGCAACCCGAAGCGCGCGGTTCCGCGGCGGCAGTTGACCGTAATCGTGGTCGCGTTCGGCGCCTGGTGCTGGTTCAGGCTGAAGCAGCCCATCACGCGGCCGTGCCGCGTGATCACGTGGACGGTATCCTCCACGTTGACGCCCTCGATCACCAAATCATCGAAGTCGGCCACGAGCCGGTCGATCGGGCCGACCAGCCATTCACCGAGGTTGATGATGTGAGTCAGCGCGTCCTGCACCGCGCCCCCGCCGGTCGCGCGGTCCTTGTAGTAAGTGTCGCGATAAGCCGGGCGGTGGAAGGGGAGGTTCTGTCCGCACTCCGCCACGATCTGCACCGGTTCGCCAAAGCGCCCGCTGCGCAGCGCCTCGCGCATCGCGCTCAGCGTCGGATGCGCGCGGTAAACATAACCCACCACGGCCGTTAACCGGCGTCGTGCGCATTCCTCCTGCAGCACGTCCAGCCCTTCGAAGCCCGTGCTCAGCGGTTTCTCGATCAACAAATGCGCGCCCACCCGCGCCGCGGTCGCCGCGAGCGGGATGTGCAAGTGCGCCGGCGTGCAGATGACCACGGCGTCGGGGCCCGCATCCAGCGCCTCTTCGATCGTGGAAAACGCGCGCTCAATTCCGTAGCGATCCGCGATCTTCGCACGCAGCGCGGGATTGACTTCGCAAAGCGAGAGATTGGCCCGGCCGGTGGCGGCGAAGCAGCGGACGTGACGCTCGCCGATCGAACCGACGCCCACGATCAGGATGGACTTCCGCTCGCTCATGCGTGGCTTTGGAGTTCCGCGGCCATGGCGCCGAGACGATTGTCAAAGCTGAAGCCCAGCGCGGCGTATTGCTGCTGCACCTGCTCGAGCGCGCGCTTGATGAAGACGATGTCCGCGCCGTGACAGATAAAGCGGGCGCCTTCCTCGATCAACGTGCGGGAGTGTTCCACGGTCGGGCTGGTGGTCCCCCACTGGATGCCTGCTCCTTTCGCCGCCGCGGCGATTCGCCGGCGCGCCTGGATCATGGCCGCGTGGTCGAATTCATATGGCACTCCGGAAAGCACGCTCAGGTCTGCCGGTCCGAGCATCAGGACGTCGACGCCCGGCACCCTGGCGATGGCCTCGACTTCGTCCAGGGCGCGCGGCGATTCGATTTGGACGATGAGGAGCGTCTCCTCGTTGGCCTTCTGGAGATAGGTCTTCATCGGTGCGGAGCAGTACGGCGCGTCGGCGTTTGCGCCATCCACTCCGCGCTCGCCGAGCGGAGCAAACTTTCCCCAGCGCACGACCTCGGCGGCCTCGGCGGCGCTTTCGCAGCGCGGATACATGATCCCCTGGGCGCCCGCCTCCAGCAGGCGGCCCATGCGCATGAATTCGCCCTTCGCCGGGCGCGCGACAATGTCCGAGACGCCCACGCGAGCCGCGCGCATCAAGTTTGCCGCGGTCTCAACGCTGTACTGGTGATGCTCCAGGTCCATCCAGATGGCGTCGAAGCCCATGAGACTGGTCATCTCGTAGAGCGTCGGATCAATGTAATGGAGGGTGGTAATGAGGGCGGGTTCGTTCCGCCGAAATTTGCCTTTAATGACGCTATGTCGCATGAGATTTGGGTTCGGCAGCGGAGCTGCCCGGCGCACCGGTGGTTGGCTTGATGGGGAAGTATTCGTTTTGCAGCGCCGCCACGCGCCAGGCGTGTTTCCGGTACAGTTCCTCCCATCGCCGCGCCTCCTCCGGCGTGTAGTTGAAAAAGCCGCGTCCGTTGGCGATGCCTCGCGCCCCGCTCTCAGCCAGCTTTTGCATCACGGGCGGCAGCTCTGCAGCCCTGCTCAGCGTGGGCAGAACGTGGTGCATGGCCCGCGCGTAAAGTTCCGGTCCACCGGAGAGGTCGATCCAGCGCAGAGGACCGCAGACGGTGGCCCACAGTCCCATGGCATTGCGCACCGAACGGTCGATGGTTTCCGCGTCCGCCACCCCCGCCTCGAGCAGGTGCAGAGCTTCGCGATACATCGCATAGCCGATCCGGTTCGCGATGAAGCCGGGAATTTCCTGCTGACATACGCAGGGTTCTTTGCCGAGCCGCCGGGCCAGCGCCATGGTGGTTTGGAGCGTTTGTGCGGAGGTCTGCTCGCCGGGGATGAGTTCCATGAAGCGCGTCGCGTGCGCCGGTTCGGCCCAGTGCATGGCCAGGAAACGTTCCGGATGCCGGCGCCGCTGTTGCAACTGGCTGATGGGAATCGCGGAACTGTTGCTGGCGATGACCGTGCTGGCACTGACCTGCGCTTCGACCTGATCAAATACTTCGCTTTTGACCGTCACATCTTCGGTCACGCTCTCAACGACGAAAGAACAGCCGCGCAACGCCTCCCAGCCCGCGGCCGGGAGGTAACGCGCCGCCCAATCCTCGCGCAACCGCGCCTCGAAGCCGCCGAAGTCCACCAGTTCGCCGACCATTTGTGCGACGTGGAGCCGGGCATCGGATTGGCGCCCGGTGTCGCTATCGAAGGCCACGACTTCAAAGCCGTGTCCCAGGAAACTGGCGGCGATGCCGCGGCCCAGCAGGCCGAGGCCCACCACGGCGACGCGTTCGGGTCTTTCGGCGTTACTCATGGCGCGCGCAAGTGGAGCAGCGGGAGCGGATCGCCACGGTGTCGAGATGACGCGGGAGCGTGCACTCCAGCGGCGCTTGCGCGACAAAGGTCGTCCCGGTGTGCAGCAACACCGGAAGTTCATGCCGCGTAGCGTAGCTCCACAGCGCGTCCAGCCGCGCTTCGTCCGGCCGAAAGCCCGCGTACATCGGCAGCAGCTTGATCCCGCGCAATCCCATCTCCTGATGCCCGTGCTCCAGCTCGCGCTCCCATCCGCTTTGGGTCGGATCGACCGAAAGAAAGCCGATGAGGGTGTCGGGATGCGCGGCGACGTAGCCGGCCACTGCGGCGTCGTCCACCCACACGCCACTGAGCTTCGCCTTGCCGCCAAAGACGATGGTCTTCGTATCCGCCGGGGCGTTCGCGCGGTAGTCCTCATACCGCACGGTGAGATCGACTTCGACTCCAGTCCTTGCTCGCATCGCCTGGCGACGAAAGTCTTCGGTAAAGTCACCCGGGTATCGCCAGGCGTGGCTATGGACATCGACAATCATGAACGCAACCGGGCGGGGAATGCATGTCACCATCTTTCGTTTGCCGGCGCCGGGAAGCCAAGCGTAGGCTGATGGTCACTTTGCCTGACCAAAGCCACCCCCTGCCTCCGCCACCGGACATTCCGCGGCGCAAATCTCTTGTCTCCCAAACGGTGGAATCGTTGTCCGCGCACTTGCAGGTCGGGCATTGGACCCAACACCTGCCTGCCGAGCGCGAGCTTTGCCAGCAACTCCAGGTCAGCCGTCCGACGGTGCGCGCTGCGCTCCACGAGTTGGAACGCCGGGGTTTCCTCGAATGGATCGGCCGCGCGCGCCGGCCGACCGCGGCCGCGCGGCGCCGCTGCGGCCGAGGAGCGCCGTCGCGCGTGGTCACAGTGCTCGCGCCCTTTCCCATTCAAGCGATGCCCCAAAGCGCGCTCTTTGTGCTCGATACCCTCCGGGACAAGCTCGCCAAGATCGCCTACGCGCTGGATGTCCATGCGGACGCTGTTTGCTTTTCTTCCAGACCGGGGCGCGCCCTGGAGCAACTGGTCCAGGCCAGGCCGGTCGCCGCCTGGGTAGCGTGGGGCTCGAAAGAACCCATGCAGCGCTGGTTCGTGCAACGTCATCTGCCGCTCCTCGTGATCGGCTCCTGCCGGCCGGACATTCCGCTGCCGTCCATCGACATGGACTTCAGCGCGACCTGCCGCCACGCAGTAGACCTGCTCTGGCGCAAAGGCCATCGGCGGCTCGGCCTCGTCCTGCAACAAGACGTCTATGGCGGTGACATCGACAGCGAACAAGGGTTCCGAGAAGCGCTGGACCATCACCCGGATGTGCAGTGGCGCGTGCTCCGTCACGACGGCACGCCAGCGCATCTGTGCTCGCTGCTGGACCGCACGCTGCGCTCTCCCGCTCCACCCACAGGCTACCTCGTCGTCCGGGCCCTCCATGCGCTGACCGTGGTCACCCACTTGATGCGGCGCAAGCTGCGCGTGCCGGAAGACGCGGCGGTCATCTCGCGCGACGATGCGAGTTATTTCCCGCACACCAGCCCGGTCGTCAGCCGCTACGCGGTCAATCCGCATCAATTGGCGCGCAAGGTGTGCAAAACCGTCCGCGAACTGCTCGAGAGCGGCACCCTCGCCCCCAAGGCGATCCGCCTGATCCCCACGCTCATGCCTGGGGAAACGGTATAAGCAACGAAACTGACCGGGTCCTCAGGCAACGCCACAGCGATTTGGAGCGTGGCCTTCACATTTCCGACAACAAATTGCGCAGACCGTAACTCTATAGTAGCACGAGCGTCCCGCTTGCGTTCGTCGCGGTCGCCACCGTCCCGGTTGCGCTACTCTCTCCCCATCATGCCTTCTCTTCACATCGATCCGCGCAGCCTGCTTCTCCGGCTGCTGGCGGTCGCTTTGGCTTTGTCGGTCCCGTCAATGAGTACCGCCGATGAGCCGCCTGGGGCGCGCGAAGCCGGCACGCCCGTCGCCAAGACGTTTCCATTCACGCAGGCTCCGTTGCAGCCGGAGTTCTGGCCGGCTTGGAAAGACCCGGTGAACCGGGATCGCGTTTATGATTTCTACGCGAAACAGGCGGAATGGGTGGCGGCGCTGCCCCTGCCGCAGCGGCCGGCCTTGCTCATGGAGTACCCGGGGCTCGATGGCGGGAAGCTGGGGCACTGGGGAAATCAGAATGACGTCACCTGGCGGGATGGCCGGTGGAACGAAACGGATCTGGGCCGGGTCGCGGCCGGCGTCCTGCGCGGCGGCGGCAAGACGGTTCCGAAGGGCGTGTGCGTCCTGCTCGGAGATGATGGCGAAATGGCCTGCTGCTTCGATCCCCAGACTCTTACCTACCCCCTCGTGTGGCGCGGTGGATTTGTGGAGTACGACGCGTTTCGGCACGGCATCGGGCAAAACGTCAAGATCAAGGGAAAGGTCGTGCTCGTGGACCCTGGCGCACCGGCGCACCACTTCCTTTACCACGGCTACTATCGCCACGGCGCACGCGTCATCTTCAGCTACCAGCGTGATGGCGTGGAGATGCTCGACTCGCCCTGGCTCAAGGACGGCGAATTCGTGCGCGAGAGCGAGCCAGCCGCCTCCAGTGCCCTCGCCTCGCTGACCAAAGGAGGGCCCGCGCAATGGCCGCAGACAATCGAAACGAAGGGCGTGCGCGGCACGACCGGGCCGTTTGCCGTCGATACCGTTTCCCTCCCATTTAACAACCCGTGGAAGTCCCTGTTTTTCGTGGGCGGCCACGACTTTCTGCCCAACGGCGACGGGGTCATCTGTACGATCATGGGCGAGGTCTGGACGGTGAGCGGCCTCGACGACCAGCTCGAACATCTGCGCTGGCGGCGCATCGCCACGGGGCTGAATCAACCCCTCGGGCTGCGCGTCATTGACGGCGTCATCCATGTCCTGGGCCGCGACCAGATCACCCGCCTGCACGATCTCAACGGTGACGGCGAGATCGATTTCTACGAATGCTTTTCCAACTCCTATTCTTCGTCGCCAGGCGCGCACGAATTCATCACCGGACTCGAGCGCGATGAGACGGGCTATTGGTACTCGGTTTCCGCAAACCAGGGCATTTTTCGGATCTCTCCGGACGGCCAGGAGGTGGAGGAACTGGCCAGCGGTTTTCGCAACCCCAACGGCATCGCCCTCTCCCCGGACGGGACCCTGGTCACGTCTTGCCAGGAAGGGGATTGGACGCCCGCTTCGCAGTTGTGCCTCCTTCCACCCGGAGTGCGCGGACTTTTTTTCGGATTTCGCGGGCCGCAGCCCGACCGGCCCACCACCCCGCCGCTCCTCTATCTTCCGCGCGGTGTCGACAATTCGACGGGGGGGCCGTGTTTTGTCGATAGCGACCGGTGGGGCGTCCCGCGCGGATCGCTCATCAGCACCTCGTGGGGCACCGGCTCGACTTTGCTGATCCTGCGGGAGCGGGTCGATGAGGTGTGGCAGGCCGCGGCCATCCAACTGCCCGGCGAGTTTCGCAGCGGTGCGCATCGGGCGCGGTTCAGCCCGCACGACGGCCAGCTTTACGTCAGCGGCTGCCAGGGTTGGGGAAGTTATACGCCCGATGATGGCTGCTTCCAACGTTTGCGCTGGACCGGAGCGCCCACCCAACTCCCGACCGAGATTCAGGCGCGCGGAAATGGGGTCCTGGTGCGTTTTTCCCAGCCACTGGACCGCAGCGCGGCCTCCGACGCGAAACAGCAGATCGCCGAAGCGTGGAACTATCGCTACTCCAAGGCCTATGGCTCGCCGGAATTCTCCACGCGGTATCCCGGTGTTACCGGCCACGACTTGCTTGAGATCACCAGCGCGCAGGTCCTCGAAGACGGCCGGACACTCTTCCTCGAAATCCCGCAGCTCCAGCCCTGCAACCAATTGTACCTGCACATCCACCTGGGCGCGGCGCAAACGGTGGACATCTACGACTCTCCGCACCGACTCGGGCCTCCATTCACCGACTTTGCCGGTTACCAGGCCATCGCCAAGGTCCCGCTTCCCGTCACTGCGCCAGCCGTGGTCCCACCGGCCACACCCAACCCGTGGACCAAAGGTGAACCCGGACGCCCGATCCGCATTGAGACGGCCAGCGGTATGACGTTCGCCACGAAGCGCTTCAGCGTGAAGGCAGGCGAGCGAATTTCCCTGACCCTGGCCAATCCCGACACCATGCCGCATAACATCGCCATCCTCAAGCCGGGCACCATGGCCAAAGTCGGCGACGGCGTGAACCACACGGCGGCATTACCCGATGGCGCCTCGAAGCGATACATTCCCGATGGCAGCGAGGTCCTTTTCTTCACGGATATCATCGACCCGGGAAAGAGCGCGACGATCCACTTCAACGCGCCCGCCATCCCCGGCGAGTATCCGTATATCTGCACCTTCCCGGGTCATTGGCTGATTATGAATGGAGTGATGGTGGTCGAGTAAGGCAGCCAACCAGGGCGCAGACGAACTTTCTTCGCAGGCTATTGAGCGCTGGCCATGGCGGCCCCGAGCCTGGCATACGTGTAATTGGGGCTCATCGCCAGGATTCGCTGGAACAAGGTGAGCGCCTCGGATTTTTCGCCGCTATAATAGGCGGCCCACGCCAGGCCGCTCATGGCGTCGAGATCATCGGGATAATACAGGAGCACTCTCCGGTATTCCGAGGTCGCACGCGGGTAATCCCGCTTTTCGAGGTGCATGCCGCCGAGGGCCATTTGCGCCCGATAATTCGATGGCTCGGCGAGCAAGAGGGAGGTGGCGGCGCGCTCGATTTTTCGCGCATCCTTTTGCGCCTGGGCGGTGCTCAGCAGACCGAGTAGTGGAGTGATCGCGGTCGAAACGATCCGGCTGGCCTGGCCATTTGTGTCCCATTCCGCTGCGACCCATTTGTCATCTCATTCGAGGCGAGCTAAGATTGGCCACCCCCGATTTGCGCCGGCACGATGCGGGCAAGGCTGCAAAGAAGGCTTTCCCATGAAGTTCCCCTACGCCATCTCCGTCGTGGCCACGATTTCGTTCGCGGCATTCGGCGTCGCCAGCTTATTGCTCGATCTGAAAGTGCGCGATCTGCGGATCGATGTTGCGACGCAAGAGCAACAAGTGCATGCGGTCGAAGCACAAATCGCCGAACTGACGCAGTCGCTGCAAGCAATCGACGAGAAAAGAGAGGCGCTGGAGCAAGCGAACGACGCCTCGCGCAAGAAGATGCTCCAACAGCAGACCGCTCTTCAGACGCAGCAGGAACAGATTAATCGAGGCACGCAACTGGCCCAGCAAGTTGAGCCGAACTTGCTGCATGACCTGGCAGCGGCCTCGCTGAAGAACGAGAAGTTGAAAGGTTTACTGGTCAAGCATGGCTATACCGTCCAGCCGAAATAATCCGCCACTGCTCAAAATCGCCGCCCCCGCCATCGATCCATTATGACTCCGCGAGGCCATTATCCCGATGCGATGTCCGTGCGGGCGGAAATGAGACTGGCCTGGCTCTTTTCGGTCGTGACGAGCGGTCTGGTGATCGTCGCCGCGGCGCTGGCTCTGGACCTGCACAATCAAAAGAGGCGATTGGAGGATGTGAGTGCGCAACTCAAGGAGACTATTCCGGTGCGCGAGGTGGAACGCAAAAGCCTGAGCGCGAGATACGCGACGGGGGAAGCGGCGCTGCAACGAGTGCGGGAGCTATCCTCCGAGGAAGAGTCGGATCTGAAGAAACTCGCTGAGATTTACGCCCAGCACGATCCGTTGGTGAAGCAATCCGTCGAACTGCAGGAAAAACTCACGGCTCTCGCGAAGGATTTGCTGGACCTCGCCAAAACGGACCAGGACGCCAGGGAGATCGTTCGGAAATACAATATCCAGCAGTAAGCCAGGGGTGGGTTCGTTCCGAGACGCAAGCTCACTTGCCGGGTCAGTCTGTATTCCACGCCTTCAATTGACACCCATGTGGAGTCGCGGGAATGGGAAACGAGGTCGGGGAGGAAGGGCGCTTTGCAAGCGCCCGGCCGGTTGCAAACCGCCCCTCCTTGGATCGCGGGGCAAATTCTTTGGAAAAAGTGCGGGTCCATTTTAGCGGCTGCGGGATACGGATCGAGGAGTGCTTTGTTCGCGTCCAAGTCCCTCAAACGGCGAGCTTTCGTGTTATTTCGTGAGGTTCGTGGGACCTCACTCCGAAGCGGTGGCGCGCGGGGTTTTTCGATCCCGAAGCCTGCCCGATACATGCAGTACGGCACGGGATGTGCGAACCTATCGCTCGTGCCGGAGACCCTCTGGCCTCCGACGCGCGCATATGAACCTATACGTTTCACCGCATGACGCGGCGATTGCCGCGGAGCGCCGGTGCCCCCATTGCGGCGGGTCGGGCCGGCGTCTCGACTACATCGTTTCGGGGATGCGCGTGGTGGTGCCCTGCGGGTGTCCGCTCGGTGAAAGCGAGACTACGCTGTGCGAGATTGGCAATCCGTACGCCCGCAAGGTTCATGACCCGTCGCAACATCGGCGCGCCTCGAACGTCATTGGCCGGCCGAAGACTTCCGCGGCGTACTGGAGCCGCGTGCGACCGATTGACGAGGTGCTGGGCGGGCTGGAGTGTTGAGGGAATTCTAGCCGTCGTTGCCGATGGCGTTTTGCGGGCAGATGGCGAGGGCGTTTTCCGCAGCGGTGGTTTCCTCCGGCCCTTCCGGCTGCTTGAAGAAGAAGACGTAAGTCTCGTCGCCATTGTACTTCAACAACTGCGGAGCTTCGTCGAGGCACACGCGGCAGGGCGTGCAAGTATCATCGACGTACCATGGGCCCGGAACATTTTCCGGTAATTTGTGCGTATTGTCGGCCATGGGGCCGTAGGGCTATCGGAAAATTTCGCGTTTAGCAATTGGGATTTTGCATTTCAGAACAGCCGCGGAGCCGCCGGCTCCGTGCACGATCACCGGCGCGGTTGCGCCGCTCGAGGAGGCCCGCGAGCGCCGCGACGCCCAGTTCGGTTTCGCTCGCGAGCCGGATGCTCGCGCTACTTCAAACGCGCCGCCAATTCCAAAATCCTAGACGCCCTCTTACGTGGTTAATTCAGAATCGCGTCCATGGCGCGGGAGGCGTTGGCGATGAGGACTTCCGGGTGGTGCTTGTAGAAGGGCGCCGGGGGAATCATCTCGGCGGCCACCCAGCCCGCGTAATCCGCGCCCCGCAAGGCCGCGACGATCGCCGGCCAATTCGCATCGCCGGAGAGGAGTTCCACGAAACCGTGAATGGTGCCGACGGCGCGCCGGAAATCCTTGAAGTGAACCCGGCGCAGGCGCGCGCCGAGAATGGAAATCCAGTGCTCGGGATAACCGGTGACCAGGACGTTGCCGACATCGAGATAGCTGCCGACCCATTCGCTGCCGAACGAATCGACAAAGGCGCGCATTTCCAGCGGACTGAGGAGGAATTTGTTCCAGACATTCTCGACGGCCAGATGCACGCGGCGCCGCGCGGCCAGCGGTATGGCGCCCGCGATAAACGCGCGGGCGCGCTCGAAAGCGAGATCGTAGGGGACCTCCTCGGCGCCGGGGATGAAATCGGCGCCGACCACGCCGGGGATCACCAGGACGGCATCGATCCCGAGGGACGAGGCGCATTCGATCTGCCGGCGAAGAAGGTGCGCGGCGCGTTCCCGCACCGCGGGGTCGGCGCTGGCGGCGTTGGCGCCCCAATACAAGCCGGTCGCCAGGCCGCTCAACTGGAGGCCGTGTTTTTCGGCCAGCGCGCGCACCGCCGCGAGCTCTGATTCGGTGCTGTCCGGGCGAATCGGCCCATGCTCGGAAAGGTCCGGTTCGAAACCCGCAAATCCCGCCTCGGCGGCCACCTCCAGCTTGCGCGACAAATCCCACTCGGACGGGAACGACCAGATGTTGATGGCTTTTTTCATCGGAGTGTCTACAAACGACCTGCCGAGCGAGACTGCGAGCCTTCCGGTCAGTTGGCAATCCTGCAAAGGAAAGTGAAAATACCCGATAGCAAAACCACCCAGAACTTGCGACGCCTCGTCCGCGAGATTCCCCTGCCCCCGAGCCTTTTTTCCGGCCTCACGGTCCAGCAATCGTTCGCCCCGGATAACATCATCTTCTTCCAGCGCACCGACACGGCGGCGCTGAAGCCGGAGGGAGTGAGCAACAATTTCCATCACCGCTTCGAACTGACCACGGTGCTGGAAAAAGCCGGGCCGGTGCGGATCGACCGCACCACCTACCTGCTGCAACCCGGCGAGTGCGCGCTCATTTTTCCGAATCAGTTCCACCATTACATGGATGTGCAAAAGGGGCGGCTGGAATGGCTCTTCATCACCTTCGAGCTGCGCACCGCGGAGCCCATTCGCGGCCTGCAAAACAGCCCGCGCGTGCTCGATCACAAAGCCGCCCGCTATCTTCTCGAACTCGTCAGCGAGTTTCGGCAACCGCTCGCCGGGACGCCGGATTCGCTGGAAATCTCCTACACACTCTCGCGGCTGCTGCTCCATCTCCTCACCTGCCCCACGCTGCCGACCGACCGGCACGACATTCACTCGAGCGACGACGTGCGCGACGTCATCCTCGAAAGCATCAACCGCTACGTCCGCGCGAACCTCGGCCGGGCGGTCACGATTGCCGACATCGCCGAGGAACTCGGTTACAGCGTGAGCCATCTTCGGGCGGTCTTTCGCGATCGACTCGGCGTGAGCCTCGGCCGGTACATGCGCGAATCGCGTCTCTCCGAAGCGGCCCAGTTGCTGCAATCCTCCGATCTGAATGTCTCCGATATCGGCGAGCGCTGCGGCTTTGAATCGCTCTACGCCTTCTCGCGCGCCTTTCGCAAAGCCTACGGCATCCCTCCGCGCACCTATCGGCAGCTCGTGCAGGAAGGTGGTCCCCTGCCGGTTTCGGGAAAGCCGGCGTGAGGTCGGGCGGAGTCAGGATCATTTCCAGTCGTTCGCGACGTCCGCCAGGCACCCAAAAGTCCTCACGTCATAAATGGATAGTTTTCTTGATGATTAGCTATTCTCGCCGATTACTCCCGCCCTTGATTTTCCCATGAAAGCCCTCGTCAAAGCGAAATCCGAACCCGGCCTCTGGCTGAAAGATGTCCCCGACCCGAAATGCGGGATCAATGATGTGCTCATCCGCGTCGACCGCACCGGCATCTGCGGCACCGACCTGCATATCTACAAATGGGATGCGTGGGCGCAAAAGACCATCCCCGTGCCGATGGTCGTCGGGCATGAGTTCGTGGGCGAGGTGGTGATCGTCGGCGAAAACGTCAACGACTTCTTTCCCGGTGAAATCGTCAGTGGCGAGGGTCACGTGGTCTGCGGGCGCTGCCGCAATTGCCTCGCGGGACGCCGGCACCTGTGCGCGCACACCGTCGGAGTCGGCGTGAACCGGCCCGGGGCTTTCGCCGAGTACCTGACACTGCCGATGACCAATGTGTGGCATCACCGGCCGGGCATCGACCTCGACGTCGCGAGCATCTTCGATCCGCTGGGCAACGCCGTGCACACCGCGCTTTCCTTCGACGTGCTGGGGGAGGATGTCCTGATCACCGGCGCGGGGCCGATCGGCCTGATGGCTGCGGCCGTGGTGCGCCACGCCGGAGCCCGCTACGTCGTCATTACCGATGTGAACGAACACCGCCTCGAGTTTGCCAGAAAGATGGGCGTGGATCTGGCGGTGAATGTCTCCAACGGCACGACTCTCGCCAACGTGCAGAAACAACTCCAGATGCAGGAGGGGTTCGACGTGGGGCTTGAGATGAGCGGCCATCCCGCCGCCTTTCGCTCGCTGATCGATCACATGGCCCACGGCGGGAAGATTGCGATGCTGGGCATTCCGAGCGAGGAGATCGCCATCGATTGGAACAAGGTGGTTTTCAATATGCTCACCATCAAAGGCATTTACGGCCGGGAGATGTACGAGACCTGGTACAAGATGAGTGTGATGCTCCAGAGCGGGCTGGATATTTCGCCGGTGATCACGCACCGCTTCGGCGCGGATGAGTTCGAGAAAGGCTTCGCCGTGATGAAGTCGGGCGAGAGCGGAAAGGTCATTCTGGACTGGAAAGTCTTCCGCTAACTCAACCACCCTCGCAACCATTCTCGTGGTGAATTCGAGCGAACCATGGGCACGAACATCCCTTTAACCTGCCTTTCGTCTCGACCCATCCCTCCAAACATGAAGCCCTCCGGCCATCATCGCCAAATCCTTCGTCGGCCCAGTCAGAGCCGCGTCGATGCAATGGAGAAGAGGGGAGCGCGGAGTCTCGCGAAGCGGACCCTGAGAGCCGTTTGGCCCGGACTTCTGGTCTTCGTCGGCATCACCGCCAGCCTGCGTGGCGTTGAACCGGAGTTTTCCGACGTCTTTACCTCCGGCGCGGAAGGCTTCGCTTCGATTCGAATTCCCTCGGCAGTGGTGACCGCGAAAGGGACCGTCCTGGCCTTTGCCGAAGGACGCGCGCGGCCGGACGACCAGGCGGAAAACAAGATTGTCGCCAAACGCAGCACCGATGGCGGACGCACCTGGAATGCGCTGTCGGTCTTGCACGACGACGAAGCGAACTCGCTGAACAATCCGACGTCCGTGATGGACCAGCAATCCGGGCGCATCTTCCTCCTCTACCAGCGCATCCCGGCGCACCTGAAGGAAGCCAGCGAAGATGTCGCGACCGGACTCGAAGGACCCAAGATCTATCGCAATCTTCTGGTATGGTCCGATGACGACGGCGTGACGTGGACGCGGCCGCTGGACGTGACCGCAATGACCAAACGCCCGGAGCGCGCCACGACGATCGCAAGCGGTCCGGGCAGCGGCCTCCAGCTCACGCGCGGCCCGCACGCCGGGCGGCTCATTTTTCCCTTCAACGAAGGCCCATTCTGGAAGTGGCAGGACTTCGCGGTCTTTAGCGACGACCACGGGGCCACGTGGAAGTATGGCGGCGACGTCCCGGGCGCGCTCATCCCGGACGCGAAACTGGGCGAACGCAGCCAGATCAATGAAGCGCAAATGGTCGAGATGAACGACGGCGCGGTCCGGCTGGACAGCCGGCAGTTTGCCGGGGCGAAAGTGCGCAAGACCTCCGTCAGCCGCGACGGCGGCGAGACCTGGTCGCCCGTCTCCGACCTCCCCGACCTGCCCGACCCAAGCTGCATGGCCGGGGTGCTGCGCTACTCCTTCGACGACGGCACGGGGCACGGCAAATTGCTCCACACCGGTCCCGACAGCACGCAGCGCGACCACGGCACCGTGTATCTGAGCCTCGATGACGGCTGGGCGTGGCCCATCAAGCGCGAGCTGTGGCCCGGCGGTTTCGCCTACAGCGTGCCCGTCCGACTCGCCGACGGCGCCGCAGGCTGCCTCTTCGAGGCGGACAACTACCGGCGGATCGTCTTTGCGCGGTTTTCCGTCGGCTGGGTCACGCAGGGCGTAAATTTAGCCACCATCCCCGAGGCGCGACATGCAACCTGGGGCAACTACGCCGGATGGATGGAGCGGCACGAAGCGAAGCTGGCGGAAATCAAGGGGCGCAACCCCGACCTGGTCTTTCTCGGGGACTCGATTACCCAGCGCTGGGAAAACACGGGCAACAAGGTCTGGAAGAAGCATTTCGCCGCGCGAAATGCCCTGAATCTCGGTTTCGAGGGCGATGGCACGCAGCAGGTCCTCTGGCGGCTCGACCACGGCGAGTTCGACGGGCTGCACCCGAAGGTTTGTGTCCTGCTCATCGGCACCAACAACGGCCGCCACAGCGACTGCACGGGGGAGGAAATTGTGGCCGGCGTGCGGGCGATCATCGACCGGATTAGCGCAAAATCGCCCACCACCCGGATTCTGCTTCACGCCATTTTTCCGCGCGGCGCGGCCGCCGTCAATCCGTGGCGCGAGCGCTGCCAGGAGATCAATGCCCTGCTGCCCGCGCTGGCGGACGGGGAACACGTCCACTACATGGATATCGGCTCGAAGCTGACGAAAGCGGACGGCACGATTAGCGCGGCGATCATGCCGGACTTTCTGCACCCCAGCGCCGCGGGCTACGAAATCTGGGCGGCGGCGATCGAACCGAAATTGAACGAGCTGATGAACGGAGTTTCCCGATGAATCGCTACCTCCCCTACCAACAACACCTTCGGCAGCAGCTCGACAGTATCCGCGCCGCGGGACTTTTTAAATCCGAGCGCATCATCACCACCCCGCAGGATGCGCACATTCGCGTCGCCCAGGGCGCGGCCGGTGCGCCGGAGCGCGAGGTCCTAAATCTTTGCGCGAACAATTACCTCGGGCTTGCGGAGCATCCGGAGGTCGTGGCCGCGGCGCACGCGGCGCTGGACCGGTGGGGTTACGGGCTTTCGTCGGTGCGGTTCATCTGCGGGACGCAGCAATTGCACAAGCAATTGGAAGCGAAACTCAGCGAATTCCTCGGGACGGAGGACACGATTCTCTATTCGTCCTGCTTCGACGCGAACGGCGGTCTCTTCGAGACGTTGCTCGGGCCGGAGGATGCGATCATTTCCGATGAGCTGAACCACGCCTCGATCATCGACGGCGTGCGGCTCTGCAAGGCGCAGCGCTACCGCTACAAGAACAACGACCTCGCCGACCTCGAAGCGAAACTGCGCGAGGCCACGGAAAAGAGTGCCCGCTTCAAAATGATCGCCACCGACGGCGTCTTCTCGATGGACGGCTATATCGCCAATCTGCGGGGGATTTGCGACCTGGCGGACCAGTACGGCGCGTTGGTGATGGTGGACGACTCGCATGCCGTCGGTTTTATGGGCCGTACGGGCCGCGGCACTCCCGAGCACTGTGAAGTGGCGGGCCGCATCGACATCCTCACCGGCACGCTGGGCAAGGCCCTCGGCGGCGCCAGTGGGGGCTACACCAGCGGGCGACAGGAAATCATCGATCTGCTGCGCCAGCGATCGCGGCCTTATCTCTTCTCCAATACGCTCGCCCCCGGCATCGCCGGCGCTTCGCTCAAAGTGCTCGAATTGCTCAGCACCTCGACCGCGCTGCGCGACAAGCTGGAAACGAACACGCGTTTCTTCCGCGAGGCCATGGCGCACGTCGGCTACACCATCCTGCCCGGCACGCATCCCATCGTGCCAATCATGCTCGGCGAACCCACACTCGCCCAGCGTCTCGCCGAAGCCATGCTGGCTCGTGGCGTTTACGTCGTCGGCTTTTTCCATCCGGTCGTTCCCCAAGGCAAAGCGCGCATCCGCACGCAGATCAGCGCGGCGCATTCCCGCGAGGATTTGGAATTCGCCGTGGAAGCCTTCGCCGCCGCCAAAAAGGAACTGAATATTTGAAATCTTTGACCACGGAGCCCATCGGATGTTGGATGTTGGACGTCGGGTGTTGGATGTTCGTCCCGCAACTGCGGGACGCCCGTAGGATGGTCGGCGAATCCACCCCATGAACCTCTCCGTCCTTGAACTTTTTACCATCGGCATCGGGCCGAGCAGTTCGCATACGGTGGGGCCGATGCGCGCGGCGCGGCGCTTCGTGGATCGCCTGACCGAAGCCGGCGCGCTGTCCCGGACCGCGCGGGTCGAGGCGCACCTTTACGGATCGCTCGCACTCACCGGCAAGGGCCACGGCACCGACCGCGCGATTCTCTTCGGCCTCGAAAGCGAAACGCCCGAGGGCATCGATCTGGACAGCATGGCCGCCCGACTGGAGGCCGTTCGCTCCAGGAAACGTCTCCGACTCGCGGGCACGCATGAAATCGATTTCGAGGAAAAGACGGGGTTGCAATTTCACCGCACGGAAAGTTTGCCGGCACACCCCAACGGCCTTCGTTTTCAGGCCTTCGATGCGTCGGGCGCGGAGTTGTTGACCCGCACCTACTACTCCATTGGCGGGGGATTCGTGGTGAATGAAGGGGCCGCGCAACGAGATGAATTGAGCGCTGATCGCCGAAAACTGCCCTACCCTTTTCGGAGCGGTGATGACGTGCTGAGCATGGCTCGCGAATCCGGTTTCAGCGTCAGCGAAATGACCCTGCGCAATGAGGCCGCCTGGCGGCCCGAGCCGGAGACGCGCGCGGCGCTCCTGCGGGTCTCGCAAGCCATGCAGGACTGCGTCGAGCGCGGCTGCCATGGCCGTGGGGTGCTGCCCGGCGGCCTCAAGGTACCGCGGCGGGCGCCAGGCCTGTTTCGTGAACTTACCGCGCATCCCGAGGCGGCGCTCCAGGATCCGCTGATCGCGCTCGATTGGGTGAGCCTCTGGGCCATGGCCGTGAACGAAGAGAATGCCGCGGGCGGGCGTGTGGTCACCGCGCCAACCAACGGCGCGGCGGGCATTCTTCCCGCCGTGCTCCATTTTCTGATCCGCGTCCACCGCCTGTCCGATGAAGACAGGATCGTGCGTTTTCTCCTGACGGCCGGGGCCATCGGCATCCTTTACAAGCTCAATGCCTCGATCTCCGGCGCGGAAGTGGGCTGCCAGGGCGAAGTCGGCGTCGCCTGTTCCATGGCCGCTGCCGCGTTGTGCGAGACGCTCGGCGGCACCGTGCCCCAGGTCGAGAACGCGGCGGAGATCGGCATGGAACACAACCTCGGGCTGACCTGCGATCCCGTCGGCGGCCTCGTCCAGGTGCCCTGCATCGAGCGCAACGCCATGGGCGCGGTCAAGGCCATCAACGCCGCCCGCCTCGCCTTGCGCGGTGACGGCACCCACCGGGTATCGCTCGACCGCGTCATCGCCACGATGCGCCAGACCGGCGCCGACATGAGCACCAAATACAAGGAAACCTCCCGCGGCGGCCTCGCCGTCAACGTCACCGAGTGCTGATCCCTTCATCTCGGAGAGGTGCACGGGAAGTGCGCGCTTGGCAGCGCGGCGGATGCGTGGCATTTTTCCGCCATGTCGACAATCACGATTCCGCTCCCGGACGAGGACCTCGCTTTTCTCCGCGCCTGGTCGGAAGCGCAGGGGATTTCCGCGGAGGCATTTCTTGCGCGGCAGGCGCACAATCTGCGCGAGCATTTGCAGCGGCCACTGGAAGCTGATCTGGCGGCGGCCAGCGGCATCATCGCGCCGGAAATCGCGGCGGAGGAAACATACCAGGAGCACCTCGAAAAGAAACACACGTGACGGTCACGGTGGACATCAACGTGCTTCTCGATGTCTTCCAGAAGCGCGAACCGCACTACGCGGCATCCGCGCAGGTAGTCAGCATGATTGTGGCGGGGACGTTGACGGGTGTGTGCCCGGCACACGGGCTGACGACGCTCTACTATCTCGTGCGCAAACACGCTTCCAAGCCGGACGCCGAGGCCGCGATGGACCGGGTGTTGCGCCATTTCCAGATTGGCAACCTGGATGCGGAAGGATGGCAGGATGCGCGGCAGCTCCCGCTGGCGGATTTCGAAGATGCGGCGGTGGCAACCGTCGCAAGGGTGACAGCCTCGGCCTTCATCATCACCAGAAATGCCGGGGACTTCGCCGGCTCGCCTGTGCTCGCGATTCTGCCCGCAGATTTCCTGAGCCAGGTCGCGACCAAGGTCTGAGGAGCAGCGGACTCGTGGAACCAAGGGAACCCATCTGGAGGCGGACCGGCAAGTACGGAAGAATCCTTTACGTATCGCGCCTCGCTGCGCCGGAGATTTTTCAGCGCCGGAGATTTTTCTTGCCTTTCTCTCCGATGGTCCCAACGACCGTCAGTCCATGAACCAAAACCGCGCCGTCGGCATTGGCCTGCCAACCCAAGCTCCAACCCCCTTTCCGGGCAGCCATGCCACTCAGGCCCAGACCACCCCTACGCCTTATCCTACCTGCCCGACACCTACCAACAGCCCGTCCTCCAGAGTAAAAGCCCCCGAAATTCCGAAAATCATCAACCAATATCAACAGCCCCGCCGCCAGCCTCCTCCGTTCCTCACCCTATCACCCAATCTCGAAAGCGAGAGACGAATTCGTCTCTCGCTCACACCGTTAACAGATGTGTCCTGATTAATCGGTCGCCTCGCCGTCGCGATCACCTAAAACATCCTCCACATCACGGAGTGCTGCTCTCTTTATCCCTCATCCACCGCCAGTCCGGCCCCGACCGCCCTTCATCCTTCCCATGGACACTCTTTCCGCGACTCTGCTGCTGCTCACGATCATGGACCCGTTGGGCAACGTGGCCAACTTCATCTCGGGACTGCGCGGCGTCCCGCCGGAACGGCGGATGCGCGTCATCGCCCGCGAGTTGATCATCGCCCTGGTCATCCTCCTGGTCTTCCTCTTCTGCGGCCAATGGATCATGGCGCTCCTGCATCTCAAGGAGGAAGCGCTTTTCATCAGCGGCGGCATCGTCCTCTTCCTCATCGCGCTGAAGATGATCTTTCCACCTGTCGTGCGCGAGAGGGACGAGCCAGCCGTCGAACCCTTCATCGTCCCGCTGGCCACACCGCTCATCGCCGGACCGTCGGTGCTGGCGACCTTGCTCGTGCTGGTCAGTTCACAACCCGAAGCCATCGGGCGATGGGTGATTGCCTTGTGTTCTTCATGGGCCATTACCGCCGCCATGTTGCTCTTGTCTCCCGTGCTCGCGCGCATTTTGAAGGAGAAAGGCTCGATGGCGGTCGAGCGCCTCATGGGCATGCTCCTGGTCATGATCGCCGTGCAGATGTTCCTCAACGGCCTCAAGCGATACATGCAATCTTAACCAGGCCACCGGGTACCGAAACGCGCCCCCACGTCTGAACCAAACACCCATGTCACTTATCCTCGATCCGTCTCTTTTTCGGAGCTGTTTCGCGCGTCAAGTTTCGCCCTCGCCGGGGGAAGCATTGGATGTTGGATGTTGGATGTTGGGTGTTGGGTGTTGGATGTTCGTCCCGCGACTGCGGGACGCCCGTTGGATGTTCGGCGAAGCCGCTCTTACGCATTTGCGTAGATGGCCGGCTGGGGCAATCCTGCTAAGAGAAGCGGCCACGCAGGGCATATCCCAGTGCCGCTCTGCCACCATGAGTTTCCGCCGCCCGCTTCCTGCCCCCCACCCTGCCGTGAGACTGCTCGCGGCCGGCCTCCTGCTGGCCGCCGCCGGGCGGTCCTTTGCCGAAGGGGGCGACAAACTTCGCTTCAATCGCGACATCCGGCCGATCCTCTCCGAGAACTGCTTCGCCTGCCACGGACTGGATGCGAAAAAGCGCGAGGCCAAGCTGCGTCTGGATATCCCGGAGGGCGCGTTCAAGCCCAACGACGACGGCGACATCGCCATTACGCCCGGCGACCTGGCCAAGAGCGAACTCTGGCAGCGCATCACCAGCGACGACAAGGACGACATCATGCCGCCGCCCAAGGCGCACAAAACGCTGACGGCCGCCCAGAAGGAAACCATCAAGCGCTGGATCGAGCAGGGAGCGGCCTACCAGAAGCACTGGGCGTTTGAGGCGCCGGTGCGGCCGCCTGTGCCCGAACTCCGAATCCGCCAGAGCCCGGAATTGCCCTCCGGCATGACTCCAAACTCCGAACTCCGAAACCCCATCGATGCCTTTATCGGTGAGCGTCTGGAAAAGGAGGGGCTCAAGTTTTCGCCCGAGGCTGATCGGGAGACGCTCATTCGGCGGGTGACCTTCGATCTCACCGGTCTGCCGCCGACTCCCGCGGAGATCGATGCGTTCATTGCCGACCGGTCGGCGGACGCCTACGACAAGGTCGTGACACGGCTGCTCGCTTCACCGCATTACGGTGAACACCTCGCCCACTTCTGGCTCGACCAGGCCCGCTATGGCGACACGCACGGGCTGCACCTGGACAACGAACGCTCGATGTGGCCCTACCGCGATTGGGTCATCAATGCCTACAACGAGAACCTGCCCTTCGATCAATTCACCGTCGACCAACTCGCCGGCGATCTGCTGCCCAACGCCACCCGCGACCAGATCGTCGCCAGCGGCTTCAACCGCTGCAACGTCACGACCAGCGAGGGCGGTTCCATCGACGCCGAGTACGTCTTCCGCTACGCCGTCGATCGCACCGCGACCACGGTCAATACCTGGCTCGGCCTGACCGCGCAGTGCTGTGTCTGCCACGATCACAAGTTCGATCCCATCTCGCAGAAGGAGTTTTACCAGTTCTACGCATTCTTCCACAGCGCCGCCGATCCTCCCATGGATGGCAACAAGCTGCTCACACCGCCCGTCCTCAAGCTTACCACACCGGATCAGGACAAGAAACTCGCGGACTACGAAACGAAAATCGCCAGCACGGAAAAGAAAATCAATGTGGCGCTGGCGGCCGTCGAGTACTCCGATCCGGCGACGGCCCAGCCGCGGCCGCCGATCGAGGAGAACGAGACGGTCTGGGTCGATGACGACTTTCCCGCGGGCGCCAAGCCGCAGGTGAAGGGCGATCCAACAAAATGGATTACCGCCGAGGAAGGCCCGGTCTTCAGCGGCAAGCGCGCGCTCAAGCGGACGGGCAGCGGCGTGGCGCAGGATTACTTTGCGGGCGGAGCCGCCCCGCTCGAAGTGCCGCCGGGCGCCCAGCTTTTTGCCTACGTTTACCTCGATCCGACTGACCCACCGAAGGCCATCATGCTGCAGTACCACAAGGGCGACTGGCTGCACCGCGCCGTCTGGGGCGATTACGAGGCCATCCAGTTTGGCAAGGCCGGTACGACGGAACGCGTCCACATGGGCGACCTGCCCGACACCGGCAAATGGACGCGGGTCGAAGTCGATGCGGAAAAGATCGGCCTCAAACCCGGCGATCTCATCACCGGCCTGGCCTACACTCAATTTGGCGGCACGGTCTATTGGGACAAGGCGGGCGTGACCGGCCGCACCGATCCCGCCGCCGACCCCGGCACTTCACAGCTCGTCTGGGAGAAAAAGCACGATGGCAGGAACACGCCGGAACTTCCCGCGGACATCAACAAAATCTTCCGCTCGGTCAAAGCCACCGATCGCAACGCCGCCCAGAAAAAGCAACTGCGCGATTATTTCATCATCAACGTTTTTGCCGGAACCAAAGCGACTTTTGAGCCCCTGAACCGCGAACTCGCCAAACTGACAAAGGACCGCGACGCGCTCGATAGCGTCATCCCCGCGACGCTGGTCATGAGCGACATGCCTGCGCCACGCGAAAGCTTCATCATGCTTCGCGGCCAGTACGACAAGCCTGGCGAAAAGGTGACGCGCAATGTGCCGGCGATATTCCCACCGCTGGAGAATCCGGAAAACCCCACTCGCCTCGATCTCGCCCGGTGGATGGTGGCGCCGGAAAACCCGCTGACCGCGCGCGTCACAGTCAACCGGCTCTGGCAGCAGTTCTTCGGTTTTGGGATCGTCAAGACCTCGGCCGATTTCGGCTCCCAGGGCGAGCCGCCGAGCCATCCCGAATTGCTCGACTGGCTGGCGGTCACTTTCCGCGAATCCGGCTGGGATGTGAAAGCCCTGGTCCGACGGATGGTTACTTCGGCAACCTACCGGCAATCCTCGGCGGCGTCGCCCGATCTCTGGAAGCGCGACCCGGAAAACCGCCTCCTGGCGCGCGGCCCGCGCTTCCGTTTCGATGCCGAGGTGATCCGCGACAATGCGCTCTTCGTCAGCGGCCTGCTCAGGGACCAGATCGGCGGCCACGCCGTGAAGACGTACCAGCCGCCGAATATCTGGGAACCGGTTGGTTTCGGCGGCAGCAACACGCGCTTCTACAAACAGGACGGCGGTGACGCCCTGTACCGGCGCAGCATCTACACCTTCATCAAGCGCACCGCCCCAGCGCCGTTCATGACAACCTTCGACGCGCCATCGCGCGAGCAATTCTGCACGCGTCGTGAGCGCAGCGACACGCCGCTCCAGGCGCTCCAGCTCATGAATGACGTGCAGCACTTCGAGGCGGCACGCGCGCTCGCCGGGCGCATCCTCACTGAGGGTGGCGACGAAACCCCGGCGCGAATTGCCTGGGCCTTTCGCACGGTCGTTGGGCGCCATCCAAGCGACCAGGAATCAACCATCGTCTGCGACGCCCTGGAAAAACATCTCGCACGCTACCAAAAAGATCCCGAGGCCGCGAAAGCCGCGGTCCACAATGGGGAGTCCGCGCCTCCCGCCAATCTTCCGGAGCCGGAGCTCGCGGCGTGGACCTTGGTGGCGAATTTGCTGCTGAACCTCGATGAAACGATCACCAAAAACTGAAGTCCTGAGTACGATAGTGGCACGGCCACGATGACCGGGAATACGTGATCATCCACGACTACCAGAGACTCCCGATTTCTTCAGCGATCCCGCACAGACTGAGCACTGAGCACTAAGCACTAAGCACTCCCGAAAATGGACCCACTCTTCGCCCGCGATCTATTGCAAACCCGCCGCCAGTTCTTCGGCCACACCGGACTTCGCCTCGGGGGGGTCGCTCTCGCCAGTCTCCTCGGCCGCGCCAACGGGGCCTCGAGTACGAGCTCTCCAGCCGCGGCGGCGGCATGCGTCCATCCCGCGCTCGCCGGCTTCCCGCACTTCGCGCCCAAAGCCAAGCGCCTCATCTACCTCCACATGAACGGCGGCCCATCGCAGATGGATCTTTTCGATTACAAGCCGCAGCTCGGCGCGCAATTCGACAAGGATCTGCCCGACTCCATCCGCAATGGCCAGCGCATCACCGGGATGACCAGCGGCCAGTCGCGGTTCCCCGTCGCGCCAACCATGTTCCAGTTCGCGCAGCACGGCAATTGCGGCATGTGGGTGAGCGAACTGCTGCCAAAGATTTCCGAGATCGTGGACGAAATTGCGCTGATCAAGACCGTCAACACCAACGCGATCAATCACGACCCCGCCTGCACCTTTGTCATGACCGGGGCCGAAGTCCCGGGCAAGGCGAGCCTCGGTTCGTGGCTCTCCTACGGTCTCGGCAGTGAGAGCAATGACCTTCCATCCTTCGTTGTCCTCACGCCCACGTGGTCTGCCAAGGCCAATGCCCAGGCGCTCTTCACCCGCATGTGGTCGAGCGGCTTTCTTTCGACCAATCACACCGGCGTCGCCCTCCGCGCGGTCGGCGACCCCGTGCTCTACATCCAAAACCCGGCCGGAGTGGACACGAGCGACCGCCGCACGATGCTCGATGCGCTCAACCAGCTCAATCAACTGAATTACCAGCGTTTCGCCGACCCGGAAATCCAGACGCGCATTTCCCAGTACGAGATGGCCTTTCGCATGCAGCGCTCGGTCCCGGAACTGACCGATCTCTCCACCGAAGACCCGGCGACGCTCGAGATGTACGGCCCCGATGTGAAGAAGCCGGGCACCTTTGCCGCCAGCGCCCTCCTCGCCCGCCGGCTCGCCGAACGCGGCGTGCGCGTCGTCCAAATCCTCCACCGCGGCTGGGACCAGCACGGCAATCTTCCCGCCGAGATCCGCCTCCAGTGCGGGGACGTCGACCAGGCCACCGCCGCGCTCGTCAGGGACCTCAAGCAGCGCGGCCTGCTCGAGGATACCCTCGTCGTCTGGGGCGGCGAATTCGGGCGCACCGTTTACTCCCAAGGCACCCTCACCAAGACCAATTACGGACGCGACCATCACCCGCGGTGTTTCTGCATGTGGATGGCCGGCGGCGGCGTCAAACCTGGCCTCGTCTACGGCGAAACCGACGACTTCTCCTATAACGTCGTGGAGAATTCCGTGAGCCTTTACGACCTCAACGCCACCATCCTCCACTGCATGGGCATCGACCACTCGCGCTTCACCTACAAGTTCCAGGGGCTCGACCAGCGGCTGACTGGTGTTGAGCCGGCGAAGGTGGTGCAAGGCATCCTGGCCTAAGAGGGCGTCTAAGCCGCGAGCTAACCGATCGCCAAGACCGCGGCCGCTTTTTGTTCGCGCGCACTCGTTCACGCACACTCGTTCCCCCGAAGCTCTGCTTCGTCAACCTCACGCAATGCGCACGCATTGCCCCATTTACGAACCGGTGGAAGGAATTCGCGGAGACCTACCGCAAGCCTTCATCACCCGCGCGGCACGCGTGGCGCCGCGCCGCTCTTTTTCACACGTTCTCGCGCTCTCGTTCCCAATCCCGCAATTGCGGGATTGGGAACGCACTTGTCCCCCGAAGCTCTGCTTCGTCAACCTCACGCAATGCGCACGCGTTGCCCCATTTACGAACCAGTGGAAGGAATTCGCGGAGACCTGCCACAAGCCTCCATCACCCGCGCGACCCGCCTGGCGCCGCGCCGCTCTTTTTCTTCATCGTTCTCTTTTTTCCCCTCCGCCGCCTTTCAGAAAAACAACGCCGCGGATGAGCCGCAAACTTGATTGTCCGCCGCATCCAACGGAGCGTGTCGCGCGATGAAACCCGCATTCGATCCCGCTCTCATCGAGCGTGCCATGGTCCTCGCGCGCGAGTTGCAGGAGCGCGCCAGCGCGCTCCAGACGGCCGCGGAACGCCGCCAGCAAGCCGAACTGGACCGCATGCTCCAGGTTCCGGAAGACAAGGCCACCCTCGTGCAACTCACGGACCGCGCCTTCCGCTCGCATTCGCCCGCGCGCATCGCGGAGCAATTCACGCACATCCTCGACGTGCAGGGCGTTCCGCGCTTTTTCAGTCCGCTGGACCGCGCGCTGCTCCGCGGGTTTCAGACTTTCGGCGGATGGCTCCCGGGCGTCGCGGTGCCGATGGTCAAGGGTCACATGCAGCACGAAACGGCCAATGTGGTGCTGCCCGCCGAGCCCGAAGTCCTCAAGGAACACCTCAACGCCCGCCAGGCCGAAGGGGTGCGGATGAACGTGAATTTCCTCGGCGAAGCGCTGCTCGGCGAGGAGGAGGCTCAGCGCCGGTTCCAGCGGTACCTCGAAGCGTTGCGCTCGCCGGACGTCGAATGCCTGTCGGTGAAAATCTCGACGATCGACTCGCAAATCTCCTCCGTGGCCCGGGCCCACACCGTCGAGGTCCTTTGCGACCGGCTCGAATTGCTCTATCGCGCCGCGGCCGGCGCCACTTTCACGCGCGGCGGCCAGAGCGTGCCGAAATTCCTCTACCTCGACATGGAGGAATATCGCGATATGCGCCTCACGGCCGAGGCCTTCATGCGCACCCTCGACCGGCCGGGCCTGGAAAAGATCAGCGCGGGCATCGCCTTGCAGGCCTACGTGCCGGATTCCGCGCGGGTGCTGCGCGAATTGCAGGCCTGGGCCCACCGGCGCGTCGTGAACGATGGCAGTCCGATCACCGTGCGCATCGTGAAGGGCGCCAACATGGAATCGGAGCGGGTCGAGGCGTCCCTGCGCGGATGGCCGCAGGCGCCGTTCAAGACGAAGGCGGAAACCGACGCGAACTACAAGCGCATGCTCACGGAAGCAATCACGCCGGAGAATCTCGCTGCGGTGCGGATCGGCGTGGCCTCGCACAATCTCTTCGATCTGGCCTACGGTCTCGTCCTGGCCGCCGAAGCCAGGGCCGGCGACCAGGTGCAGTTTGAGATGCTCGAGGGCATGGCCAACCACCAGCGCCGCGCGCTTTTTGCGCACTCGCAAAACCTCCTGCTCTACGCGCCGGCCTGCCGAAAAGAGGACTTTCTCAATGCCATCGGTTATCTCATCCGGCGGCTGGACGAAAATACCGGCCCCGACAATTTCCTGCGGCACGCGTTCAAGCTGCGGGTCGGCAGCGACGAGTGGGAGGCGCTCGAGCGCGGCTTTCACGAGGCCTTCCACCTGGGCATTTCCGACGCTCCGCGCCGCACGCAAAACCGCCTGTCGCCGCCGGCGGAGACGATGCACGATGAGATCCCCTGGACGCAATTCGTGAACGAGCCCGACACGGACTTTGCCCTGCCGCAGAATTCGAATTGGGCGCAACAACTCGGGCAACAGACGGAGCCGCGGCGGCGCGAACTGCCACTGGTCGTCGCGGGTGCGGAGATCTTTTCCGAGCGCGAGACGCGTCCGTGTCTCGATCCCTCGCGACCGGGCGTCGAAGTCGCGCGATACGCACTGGCTGGCGAAGAAGATGTCGAACGCGCCGTGGCCGCGGCGAATAGCGACCTCGCGGGCTGGCGCGCGCTCGGCTGCGATGCTCGCTTCAAAGTCCTTGGCCAGGTGGCCGTGGAAATCCGCCAGGCCCGCGGCGACCTGATGTGGGCGGCTCTGGCCAACGGCGGAAAGGTTTTTTCCGAATCCGACCCGGAAGTTTCGGAGGCCGTGGATTTCGTGGAGTTTTACCGCGCCTCGGCGCGCGAGTTCTTCGAATTGCCATCGGTGGAGACGTGGGGTCTCGGTGTGGTCGTGGTCGTGCCGCCGTGGAATTTTCCCATCGCCATCCCGTGCGGCGGCGTGGCCGCGGCCCTGGCCGCCGGGAATACCGTCATCCTCAAGCCCGCGAGCGACACCGTGCTCGTGGCCTGGGAGTTGTGCCAATGCTTCTGGCGCGGCGGCGTACCCCGCGATGCGCTGCAATTTCTCCCCTGCCCCGGCAGCGGCGCGGGCCAGCGCCTCGTCACGCACCCCGGCGTGGATGCGGTGATCCTCACCGGCGGCACGAATACCGCGCAGCACCTGCTGCGCGCCCGCCCCGAGTTGCGCCTCTTCGCGGAGACTGGCGGCAAGAATGCCACCATTGTCACCGCCCTGGCCGACCGCGAACAGGCCATCAAGCACGTCTTGCACTCGGCTTTCAGCCATAGCGGACAAAAATGTTCCGCCACCTCGCTGCTCCTCCTCGAGGCGGAAGTGTATGACGACCCGCAGTTCAAGCGCATGTTTGTCGATGCCGTACGCAGCCTGGGCGTGGGCTCCGCCTGGGATTTGCCGACCAGGGTTGGCCCGCTGATTCGTCCGCCGGCGGGCGAACTGGCGCGCGCCCTCACCGAACTCGAACCCGGTGAATCTTGGGCCTTGGCCCCGCGGCAGATCGGCGATAATCCGCAGTTGTGGTCGCCGGGCGTGAAGTGGGACGTGCCGCCCGGCGGCGTCACGCACCTCACGGAATTCTTCGGCCCGCTGCTCGGCGTCATGCGTTTCCGGAAGCTCGCGGAAGCCATCACCCTGGTCAACGCCACCGGCTATGGCCTGACCTCCGGACTGGAATCACTCGATGAACGGGAGCAGGCGGAATGGCGCGAGAGCATTCGCGCCGGCAATCTCTACGTCAACCGCCCGACGACCGGCGCGATCGTTCTCCGGCAGCCCTTTGGCGGCATGGGCAAATCGTGTTTCGGGCCGGGCCTGAAGGCGGGTGGTCCCAACTACGTCGCGCAGTTGCTGCGTTTCACCGAGCGGCGCGCCGCGATCAACAATCGCCTCGTCCCGCAGCCGCGCCTGCGGGACTTGCAGGAGCGACTGCTCGCCGTGGAAATCGAGGCGCCGGCCAGCGAGGTGGCGCACGTGCTCCTGGCCATCAGCAATTACGACCGCTGGATGCGCGAGGAATTCGGCCGGGCGCACGACCATTTCCGGCTCCTTGGCCAGGACAACCTGCGCCGCTATTTGCCTCTGCGCGAAATGCGCATCCGCGTCCATTTCGAGGATTCGCTGTTCGAAATCTTCGCGCGCGCCTGCGCCGCCCAAGCCGCGGGAACCCGCGCGCTCATCAGCACGCCTCCCGAACTGCACTCGCGGGCCGTGAAAATCCTCGACGATTTCACGGACGCGTGGGCCGGGGCGATCGAGTTCCTCGAGGAAACGGATGAGCAGCTCGCCGGAACCGTGCGCCACGGTGAAGTCGAGCGCCTGCGCTTTGCGGCGCCGGACCGAGTGCCACCGGTGGTGCGCGCGGCCGCCGCGGAAGGTTTCGTTTTCATCGCCGATAGTCCGGTGCTGGCGGAAGGCCGGGTCGAATTGTTGTGGTATCTGCGGGAGCAAAGTGTCAGCCACGATTACCACCGCTACGGGAATCTCGGCGCCCGCGCCGACGAGCGGCGCGCCGAGCCGCTTTAGAGTACCACAGCGGTGATCGCCGCTATGACCTCCCGATCCGGGACTCTCGGCGCTGAATCGGACGGCCATCCATGCGGCGGTTCACGGTTGCTCAGACAGGCTCTGTCGCAGAACATTCAAGAGCGATTTTGCAGTGTAAGGCTTTGACAGAAAATGCTTTACACCAAGGTCATCCGTCCGGGCGACCTGCGCGTCGGTCGAGAGTCCGCTCGACGCTATGATCTGCAACTTCGGATTCATCTTGCGCAGGATCTGAATGGTCGCGGCGCCATCGATTCCAGGCATCATCATATCGGTCACCATGGCCGCAATCTCCCTACCGCGGCTGGCATAGAGCGCCCCCGCCTCCGCGCCGTCAGACGCCACAATGACGCGATAGCCAAAGGCTTCCAGAGTTTCCTGGGTGATCTGTCGAATGGAGAATTCATCGTCAACAATGAGGATCAATTCGCCGTTCCCGCGCGGCGCTTCGGATTCGACGGACGCCGGGGTTTCCATCGAAGCCACGATCTGCGCGGGAAGATAAACGTGAAATGTCGTGCCCTTACCCGCTTCACTGTAAACGCGGATGAAACCCCCATGACTCTTGATGATGGCCAGCGAAGTGGCGAGGCCGAGACCTGTGCCTTTGCCCACCTCTTTAGTGGTGAAGAACGGGTCGAAGATTTTTTCAATGATTTCCGGCGGCATTCCAGTGCCGGTATCTTCCACTCCAATCTGAACATAACGGCCGGCCTCGGCATCGATATTCAACCCTGCAT